>Ga0134126_10011385_pt1 | contig 11224 bp, 8 predicted proteins | sample KB31752_FD_96881 | JGI IMG/M metagenome (GOLD analysis project Ga0134126, IMG submission 96881) | Terrestrial soil microbial communities with excess Nitrogen fertilizer from Kellogg Biological Station, Michigan, USA - KB3-175-2 | ecosystem: Environmental > Terrestrial > Soil > Unclassified ... | reverse complement strand
GGTCATGGTGATCTTCCTGTTCCTGCGCAGTTTGTCGGCGACGATTATTCCAAGTGTGGCGGTTCCTCTGTCGCTGGTGGGAACGTTAGCGGTGATGTACCTGCTGGGGTACAGCCTGGACAACCTGTCGCTGATGGCCCTGACGATCTCGACCGGGTTCGTGGTAGACGACGCGATCGTAATGATCGAGAACATCTCGCGCTACCTGGAGGAGGGGATGCCGCCAATGCAGGCGGCGCTGACGGGCGCGGGACAGATCGGATTCACCATCGTATCGCTGACTGTGTCGTTGATCGCAGTGCTGATTCCGCTGCTGTTCATGGGCGATGTGGTGGGGCGCCTGTTCCGCGAGTTCGCAGTGACGCTGGCCGTGACGATCATCATTTCGGCCATCGTTTCGCTGACGCTGACGCCGATGATGTGCGCGCGCATCCTCCGGCACGATCCGGAGCACCAGCAGACGCGGTTCTATCGCTGGTCGGAAGACATGTTCAACCGGATGATCGCGTTCTACGGACGGACTCTGAAGGTGGTCCTGCGCTTTCAGGGAGTGACGCTGCTGGTGGCGGTGGGAACGCTGGTTCTCACCATTGTGCTGTACATCGTGATTCCCAAGGGCTTTTTTCCCGTGCAGGATACCGGGGTGATCCAGGGCATCTCGCAGGCGTCGCAATCCATTTCGTTTCCCGAGATGGCGAAGAAGCAGCAGGAAGTGGCGAACGTCATCCTGAAAGACCCGGCGGTGGAGAGCCTGTCGTCATTTATTGGCGCGGACGGGCAGAACACCACCCTGAACAGCGGGCGAATGTCGATCAACCTGAAGCCCATCGATGAGCGCGATCTGAGCGCGTCGGACGTGATTCGACGGCTGCAGAACAGCCTGTCGCAGGTGGCGGGGGTCCATCTCTACATGCAGCCGGTGCAGAACATCACGGTGGACGACCGCGTGAGCCGCACGCAATACCAGTACACGCTGGAAGATCCGGACATGGACGAGCTGAACGCGTGGACGGACAAATTTGTGGCAGAGCTGAACAAGGTGCCGGAGCTGGAGGATGTGGCCACCGACCAGCAGACGGGCGCGCGCGCGGTGTCGTTGACGATCGATCGAGTGACCGCGTCGCGGCTGGGCGTGGCCCCCGCGACAATCGACAACACGCTATATGACGCCTACGGCCAGCGGCAAATCAATACGCTCTACACGCAGTTGAACCAATATCACGTAGTGCTGGAGACGGCGCCGGAATGGCAACAGAACCCAGCAAATCTAGGGTCGCTGTACATCCAGGCGAACGCATCGGCGGGTGCGACGGGCGCGGGCGCGTCCACGTCGTTCTCTTCGTCGGCTTCGGCGGCGGCAGGCTCGAACGCACTGACCACATCAGTGAAGTACACCCCTACTTCGAACGTGTTGAACAAGCCGGCGACGGTGCTTGCGGGGACGACGTCGACGCCGGGTTCGTCGCCGACCGCCGGAATTGCCGCGGGCACCACGCCGAATACGGCCACGGCTTCCGTGGGTTCGAGAGCGATCCCCCTCAGCGCATTCACGCACATGTCGACGACGACTGAGTCGCTGTCAATCAATCACCAGGGACAGTTTCCGGCGGTCACCGTTTCGTTTAACCTGGCCCCCAACGCGTCGCTGGGCACAGCGATTTCGGATATTGACAAGGTGCGTGACCGGCTACATTTTCCGCCAACCGTCCAATCGGACTTTCAGGGTACTGCGGCTTCGTTCCGCAATTCGCTTTCGAATGAAGCGCTGCTGATTCTGGCCGCGCTGGTGACGGTGTACATCGTGCTGGGAGTGCTGTACGAGAGCTTTATTCATCCGATCACCATTCTGTCCACACTGCCCTCGGCGGGAGTGGGTGCTCTGCTGTCGCTCATGCTGTTCCACGAAGACCTGAGCGTGGTGGCAATCATCGGCATCATTCTGCTCATCGGCATCGTTAAGAAGAACGGAATCATGATTGTGGACTTCGCGCTGGAGTCGGAGCGCGAGCGCGGGAAGAATTCTACCGACGCGATCTACGAGGCGAGCCTGCTGCGGTTCCGGCCGATCATGATGACCACGATGGCGGCGCTGCTGGGTGGGATTCCGTTGGCGTTCGGTACCGGACTGGGCTCGGAACTGCGGCGGCCGCTGGGCATTTCGATGGTTGGCGGGCTGCTGCTGAGCCAGATTTTGACCCTGTACACGACGCCGGTGATCTACATCTTCTTCGACAACCTGGGGCAGCGGCTGACGGGCCGGAGGCCTTCGCACACGGCGCCGCGGAATGAGCCGCCACCGGCGGGAGCGGAACCGGCATGAGCCTGTCGTCTCCATTCATACGGCGGCCGGTGGCCACCACGCTGCTGACGGTGGGGGTGGCCATCGCGGGCGCAATTGCGTTCAAGGTGCTGCCCGTGTCTCCGCTGCCGCAGGTGGATTTTCCGACCATCAGCGTGAATGCATCGCTGCCGGGAGCGAGCGCGGAGATCATGGCTGCTTCGGTGGCGACGCCGCTGGAGCGGCAGTTCAGCCACATTGCGGGCGTGACGGAAATGACGTCATCGAGTTCGCTGAGCAGCACGAATGTAACGCTGCAGTTCGAGCTGAGCCGCAACATCGACGGCGCGGCGCGCGATGTGCAGGCGGCGATCAATGCGGCACGAACGTATTTGCCGGCGAACCTGCCGTCGAACCCGTCGTATCGCAAGGTGAATCCGGCGGATTCGCCGATCATGATCCTGGGACTTACGTCGGACAAGTACGACGTGACCAAGGTGTACGACCTGGCGTCGACGGTGCTGACACAGAAACTGTCGCAGATCGATGGTGTGGGGCAGGTGTTTGCTGGCGGGGGCGCCACGCCTTCGGTGCGCGTGGAGGTGGATCCCAAGAAGCTGGAGAGCTTCGGGCTGACGTTGAGCAGCGTGCAAGGCGTACTGAGCCTGCAAAATGCGCATTCGCCGCGTGGCCAGTTGTCAGACGGGCAGACCACCGAGGACATTCTGACCAACGATCAGATTTCGAGTGCGGCGCAATACAGGCCGCTCATCGTGGGGTATCACAACGGCGCTGCGGTGCGGCTGTCGGACGTGGCGGACGTAGAGGATTCCGCGCAGGATCTACGAACCGCGGGTTTTACAGACGGGGAGCGGTCGGTTTCGGTGATCATCTTCCGGCAGCCGGGCGCGAACATCATCGACACGGTGGATCGAATCAAGGCGCAGATGCCGTTTCTCGAAGCGGTGTTGCCGAAGGGGATCACGACCACGCTGGTGATGGACCGGACAACGACGATTCGTGCGTCGGTGAGCACGGTTGAGAGGACGTTGATCGGATCGATCATCCTCGTCGTGCTGGTGGTGTTTGTGTTCCTGCGAAGCCCGCGCGCGACGCTCATTCCGGCCGTGGCGGTGCCCGTGTCGCTGATCGGGACGTTCGCTGTGATGTACCTGCTGGACTACAGTCTGGACAACTTGTCACTCATGGCGCTGACAGTGGCGACGGGTTTCGTGGTGGACGACGCGATCGTGGTGATGGAGAACATCACGCGACACCTCGAGGCCGGCATGGAGCCGTTTGCGGCGACGTTCCGCGGTGCGCGCGAGATCGGCTTCACGGTGTTTTCCATCAGCATGTCGCTGGTGGCGGTGTTCATTCCCATCCTGATGATGGGCGGCATCGTTGGACGGCTGTTCCGCGAATTCGCGGTGGTGCTGTCGACGGCCATCCTGGTATCGATGCTGGTGTCGCTGACGACTACACCGACGATGTGCGCCCATTTGCTGCGGGCGCACGAAGAAGATGAGCAGCATAACTGGCTTTACCGCACGAGCGAGAAGATGTTCAATGGGGTGCTCGCGGCCTATCGTGGATCGCTGCGCTGGGCGTTAGACAACGCGGTGCTGGTAATGATCGTACTGATGCTGACGATTGCGCTGAACGTGGTGGTGATCGTGAGGATTCCGAAGGGATTCTTCCCGCAGCAGGATACGGGAGTAGTTTATGGAGGCGTGCGAGGTCCACAGGACGCCTCGTTTCCATTCATGGAGTTCTCCATCAAGAAACTGGTGGGTATCATTAAATCCGATCCGGCGGTGCTGCACGTGAACGCCTACTCGGGTGGACGCGGCTCGAGCAATGGCGGGTTTGTCTACATGTCATTGAAGCCGCTTGGTCACGGTTGCAAGGAGGGCTCGCCGGGCTGCGAATATCGGCAGACACCGGCGATGAACGTGATCAACCGCTTGCGCCCGAAGTACAGCCATCTGCCGATCGCGTCGGTATTTCTGCAGCCTGCGCAGGATGTGCGCATTGGTGGCCGTGGCGGCAATGCGATGTACCAATACACCATCCAGGCGGAAACCGTGGAGGACCTGGCGCACTGGGGGCCGATTCTGATGGCGAACATACGTAAGCTGCCGGCTCTGCAGGACGTGGACACCGACCAGCAGAACGGCGGATTGCGCGAGATGCTGACCTACGATCGGACGACCGCTGCGCGGCTCGGGCAGACGGCGCAGTCGCTGGATCGCTCGCTTTACAGCGCATTCGGGCAGTCGCAGGTGTCAGTGATCTATACGCAGTTGAATCAGTACTACGTGGTGCTGGAAGTGGCGCCAAAGTATCTGCAGGATCCGTCTGGATTGAAGAATATTTTTCTCGCGACGGGCACGGGTGCAGGACGCACTGGGCCGAACGCGATGTCGCCCGTATTTTCGATGGCACAGGCACAAACCGGCACCACGCCGCTGCAGATCAACCATACCGGGCTGTTTCCGTCGGTAACGCTCTCGTTCAACCTGACGAACGGGTACGCGCTGAGCGATGCCACGCAGGAAATCCAGGAGATGGAAACGAACCTTGGTACACCTGCGACGGTCCATGGATCCTTTTCCGGCACGGCACAGGCGTACGAGGATTCCAAGGCATCGGAGAAGTATCTGATCATCACGGCTCTGCTGGCGGTTTACATCGTGCTGGGCATTCTGTACGAGAGCATGATTCATCCGCTGACGATCATTTCGACGCTGCCATCGGCGAGCGTGGGCGCGATGCTGGCGCTGATGCTGTTTGGAATCGACCTCAACGTGATTTCGATCATCGGAATCATTCTGCTGATCGGAATTGTGAAGAAGAACGCGATCATGATGATTGACTTCGCCCTTATGGCAGAACGGGATGAAGGCAAGACAACTTACAATGCGATTTTCGAGGCGTGCCTGCTGCGCTTCCGGCCGATCCTGATGACGACCATGGCGGCAATCATGGGCGCGCTGCCGCTGGCGTTCGGCACCGGAACCGGGTCGGAGATGCGGAAACCGCTGGGCATCACGATCGTGGGTGGACTGTTGCTGAGCCAACTATTGACGCTGTATACGACGCCGGTTGTGTACCTGCTGATGGATCGGCTGCGGCTGCGCGCGCTGGGACGCCGCCACGACAGGAGCCCGAGCGCAGCGGTCGCGACGTCGTGAAACGGGTGGAGAGTATGAAAAGAGTCGAAGGACACCGAAGGGCGTGGCGGACGGGAGCGGCGGTGTGCGCTCTCGCGCTGAGCGGAGCGCTGCCGGGGTGCCGAGTGGGACCGCGCTATCACCCACCGACAATACCGCAGGCGACCGCTCCGAATTACAAGGAGTCGCCCGTCAATTTCAAAGACGCGCCCGGTTGGAAGGTAGCAAGCCCGCAGGACGCGATGATCCGCGGGAACTGGTGGGAAGTTTTCCACGAGCCGGAGTTGAACGCGCTCGAAGAACAACTCAACGTCGACAACCAGAACCTCAAGGTGTTCTTCAACAACTTTATGGCAGCGCGAGCGGTTGTGGCTGAGGCGCGCGCTCAATACTGGCCTACGATCACCCTTGGGCCATCGTGGAGCAGGTCAAGGGGCTCGAGCAACCAACGCATTTCCTCGACCACAACCACGGGGACGGCCAACACGCTTTGGTCGATTCCGCTGGATGTATCGTGGACGCCAGACCTGTGGGGGAAGATCCGGAACGAGGTGCGGACCGCTGAGTACAACGCACAGGTGAGCGCGGCAGACCTGGAACTGGAGAAGCTGACGGAACAGGCTACGCTTGCGCAGTACTATTTTGAGATCCGTGGACAGGACAAGCTGCAACAGATCCTGGATGAAACGGTGAAGGCCGACCAGGCCGCTCTGGACGCAGCGCAAGGTGCGTATGACGCGGGGACAGGCGACTATATCTCCGTGGTAGAGGCAAGGGCCACGCTGCAATCGGCCAAGTCTTCGCAGATCAACGTGGGGCTGCTGCGCGCGCAATATGAGCATGCGATAGCGATGTTGGTGGGGAAGGCTGCTACGGATTTCTCAGTGCCCGTGCGGGCGATGCTGTACACGCCTCCGGCGATTCCGACGGGGGTGCCGTCGCAACTGGCGGAGCGGAGGCCGGATGTGGCGGCAGCGGAGCGGACTGTTGCGGCGGCGAATGCCACAATCGGGATCGGGTACGGGGCGTTCTTTCCGAACGTAACGATTTCTGCCAGCGGCGGATTTGAAAGCGGCGACTTCAAGCACCTTTTCGATCAGAGCAGCCGCACCTGGTCGGTGGGTCCGTCGATTACGCAGACACTCTTCAACGGGTGGTTATACCGGGCGCAACTGCACCAATACGAGGCGATCTATAACGCCGATGTGGCGACGTATCGGCAGACCGTACTGACGGCATTCCAGCAGGTTGAGGATGCAATGTCGGCGACGCGGATCTATTCGCAACAGGTGCTGGCACAGGAAGATGCGGTCAAGGCGGCACAGGAGTTCCTCGACCTTGAGATGCAACGGTACAAGACGGGCGTTGATCCGTTCGTGAACGTGCTTACGGCGCAGACCACGCTGCTCAATGACCAGGTGCAACTGAACACGCTGAACGTGCAACAGATGATGTCGGCAGTGCAATTGGTGCAGGCGCTGGGCGGGGGATGGGATCAGTCGCAGTTGCCGACGCCGAAGCAAACCGGCGAGAAGGTGCCGACCGCGACGTATACGATGCAGCGATAGTTCTGCAACCTGGTGCGAGATTGCGCGGGTGAGTTCAGATGCGCGGCGTTGATTGTTCGAGGTCGTATGCGAGCGGGCAGCCGGCGCACGAGGGCGTGAGCCGGCAGTGTGCTTTGCCCACCGCAACCGTTAATGCATGAAACTCATTGAAGAGGCGCATGCGATCCGCTGCGGGATTGGCGGCGAACGCATCTGCCGTGAGTTGCACCAGCGCGTCGTAGCCGCGGCGGTTCTTTGCCGGCGCCGGATCGAGCAGGCGATGGCGCTCTACGATACGGCGCAGGTACTCGTCTGCGATGGGAACGGAATGGCCGAGCGCGTAGAGCAGAATTGCGTCGGCTGTTTCCGGTCCGACTCCGGGCAGCGATAACAGGCGCGTGCGAACCTGCTCAGTTGGGGCGGCAGCCAGGTAATCCAGCGAACCCGAGAATTCAGCATCGAGCATGGCCAGAAAGGCCTTGAGCGCTGGGGCCTTGCGCGTGATGAAGCCCGACGGACGGATCAGTTCCTGCAGCTTCTCTAGCGGGAGAGCGCGCAAGCCGACAGGCGTGTGTGCTCCGGCACGACGGAGATTGGCGAGGGAGATCTCGACGGCTTTCCACGAGGTGTTCTGGGTGAGGTAGGCGCCGAGGATCATTTCGAAGCGCGTCTCGGCCGGCCACCAATGCTGCGGGCCGTACGCGGCAAAGAGGCGATCGTGCATGCGGCGCACGCGCCGGGCCGGGCTGAGGACGCGCTTCACAGGGACTTTGCTTCGCCTGGCGATGACTGGAGTTGAATTTTCCACTCGAGAATGCGGGCTCGGGCGGCGGCGGCCTCGGCTTCCGGGATGTGGCCCGCGGTCTGCAGCGAGATGGAGAGCGCAGTGTGGGCCAGCGGATCGTTGGGCGTGAGCGCGGTGAGTGCGAGCGCTGCGCCAATGGCGGGCTCGAGCTGTCCGTCTTCGCGAAGCGCGCGGACCAGGCCGTGGTGCGCCTCGTAAAAATGCTCGTCGGACGCGATGGCTGCACGGAATGCGCGGGCGGCTTCGGAGGCATCGCCTGCGGCGAGCAGGTCGAGGCCATGCTGAAAGTGATTTCCGGCGGCTTGTGGATCGGTGAAGGTCACGCTGTTATTAGGATAAGGGCGAGAGGGTCTTCGTGGAGGAAGGATGAAGAGTCATACGGAATATCTGGTGTTCGAGACAAAGAAGCGGCGGGAGATGGTGCACATCACGGATCGCGTGGAGGAGATTGTGCGGCGCAGCGGGGTGCGTGACGGACTGTGCTTCGTGTCGCCCATGCACATTACTGCGGCGATTTATGTGAACGACTTGGAGAGCGGGCTGATTGAGGACATTGGCAAGTGGCTCGAAGAACTGGCGCCCGCGCGGCCGGACTACAAGCATCATCAAACGGGCGAAGACAACGGGGATGCGCATCTGAAGTCGCTGCTGCTGCACCACGAAACTACGCTGCCGGTTACGAATGGAAAGCTCGACCTTGGTACATGGCAACGGGTGTTCTATGCGGAATTCGACGGGCAAAGGAGAAAGCGGGTGATTGTCAAGGTGCTGGGAGTGGAGGGATGAAGAAGGATAGGCGGGGTATAGGGAATAGCCGTTTGGAGTGCGTCAGTTGCGGTCTGTAATGCGGCGCCACGGGCCGGTGGTGATGGAGCGGGGTGCCGTGAAATTGACGGCGGTGCGGGGAAAGATGATGAGGTCGACGCGGCGATTGTTGGCGCGCCCTTGCGCCGAGTCGTTGGTGTCGACGGGGTGGAACTCGGCGTAGCCGGCGGCGGAGAGGCGCTCGGCGGGCATGACGCCTATTGCCAGCAGAAGGCGCGCGATGCTGCTGGCGCGCGCGCTGGAGAGCTCCCAGTTGGAAGCAAAATGGGCGGTGTGGATGGGGACGTTATCCGTGTGGCCTTCCACGCGCAGGTCGTAAGGGCTTCCCTGAAGCGAAGCGGCGATGCGGCGCAGTGCATGGATGGCTTCGGGGCGGGGCAGGGCGGATCCGGAGTCAAAGAAGCCGGCTTCGCGGAGACTGATGACTAGCCCATCGCGTCCCATCTTGATGACGATGGTGTGTTGCGCCACCTGGGGTTGGAGGCGTTGATCGAGATCGCGGCGGATGCGGTTGAGGTCGTCGCCCACTACGGAAGGCGTGAGGGCCTGCTCCGTCATGACGAGATCGGCCGCGGGGGCAGCATCCTTTCCAGAAGCGGCAACGGATTTGTGTGCTTGGAATGAGTAATCGGGAAAGACGCCGAGGGCTTTGAATGCGGAGTCGATGGCCTCGGGAACCTGGGCTCTCTTCTTTTCATCGGCGCGCGCGAAGGCATAGAGGACGACGAAGAAGGCGAAGAGCAGGGTGATGAAGTCGGCGTAGGAAACGAGCCATCGATCATGGGTGACGCGGCTGCGATGGACGCGCGCTCTCATGCCGCACGTTCCTGGCGTTCCTGCGGGGGAAGATGCAGGAAGCCGGTGAGCTTGACTTCAAGCACGCGCGGATTCATGCCTTCGAGGATGGAAATAACGCCTTCGAGCATCATCTCGCGCCGCTTGATGTCTTCACGCAGGCGGAGCCGCATCTTTCCGGCCATGGGAAGGAAGAAAAGGTTGGCGACGCCGACGCCGTAGATGGTTGCGACGAAGGCGACAGCGATGCCGCGGCCGACCTCGGTAATGTTGTCAAGGTGCTGCATGACCTGGATCAGACCAAGGACAGCGCCGAGGATCCCGATTGTGGGGGAGAACCCGCCGGCGGATTCGAACACGGCGGGAAGGCGCTCATCATTCTCAGCGGACGAATCGAGCGAGAGCTGCATGATATTGCGCAGGTCGGCGGGCTCGGTGCCGTCGACTGCGAGCATGACGGCCTGGCGCAGAAATGGATCCTGAATGGTCTGCAGGTCGGCATCGAGTGAGACAACGCCGTTGCGACGGGCCTTGTTGGCGAAGGCGATCAGGAGCTTGACCAATTGGTCATCGTGTTTGCGGGGCGCGACGAAGAGGTGAGAGATGCGGGCGAAGGCGCTGCCGACGGTGGCGAGCGGAAACTGGAGGAGGACGGCTCCGAGTGTGCCGCCAAAGACGATCAAAGCAGCGGTGGGCTGCAGGATCTGGCTAAGGTGTCCGCCTTCCATCAGGAGTCCGGCAACGATGCCGGCGATTGCCAGGAGAACGCCGCCGATACTCGATTTATCTATGGTGAAGGACTCCTGAAGAATTGCAGCCTTGCACGGCGTGGACTAGCGAGAGCCGGGCTTGCGTCCTGTACCGGGGCTAAAGGACTGCGGCTCCTCAGGATTGGGCAGGCTGCTAAGAGAAACGATACGTTCCAGATTCACGCCGGGCGGTAAGTGGAGGGCCACGGAGGCCAACAGGCGGGCGCGATACTCAAGGACGCGCTCCATGACTTCGGCGCAGGTCTCACGAACGATCAGTTTCTCGCCGGTAATGAGGGTAAGCATGGTGTCCGGTGAGGCCTCGGCGGTCTTGATGAGGTCACTGTTCAGCACCATCGGGTTTCCGTTGAGTCGGGTCAATTCGATCATGGTGCGCGACTCCTGAATAGATAATTTATCGGCGAAGACGGAAAAACGTTGAAGGATTAGAAATGGACGGGGCGGAGTGTCCCGGGCGGGACAATATCGGTAGCGGAATAAAGTCGCTTGGGGGCAGGCCGAAAAGGATCGCAGATGCGACGGTACAACCCCGCAGCAGCAGCCCAGGGCAGCAAAAAAGAATGGGAGCAAGCATCCGGGGTTTTGGGCCGCAATTCCACGCATCGCAAGGAGTGACCCATGTCCCTGGGTGTCTTGAACAACCTGTCCGCGATGTATGCGGCGCACAACCTGAGCAACACCAACACCAGCCTCTCTAAGACCCTGCAGCAGTTATCGTCCGGGTCGAAGATCAACTCCGGCTCCGATGATGCGGCCGGACTTTCACTCGTCAATGGCCTGCAGGCCAACGCGACAGCCCTGGCCCAGTCGCAGACCAACGCGCAGGAAGGCGTAGGACTTTTGCAGGTGGCCGATGGGGCGCTTTCGCAGGTGACCAATCTTCTCAACCGTGCGGTGACGCTCGCCACCGAGGTATCGAACGGTACGCTGAACAGCGCACAGCGGGCTGCAGCCAACCAGGAATACCAGTCGATTCTCTCCGAAGTGAACAACATCGGAGCCACCACGACTTACAACCAGCAGAAGGT
>Ga0134126_10011384_pt1 | contig 11224 bp, 8 predicted proteins | sample KB31752_FD_96881 | JGI IMG/M metagenome (GOLD analysis project Ga0134126, IMG submission 96881) | Terrestrial soil microbial communities with excess Nitrogen fertilizer from Kellogg Biological Station, Michigan, USA - KB3-175-2 | ecosystem: Environmental > Terrestrial > Soil > Unclassified ... | reverse complement strand
TCTGCACGCCGCCCGCAAGAACGGCAAGCAATGGGGCGAACTGCCGCCGCACCAGCGCGACAAGATCGTGCAATCGCTGACCGAGGGCTTTCCGGCCCACTACCAGAAGATTTTAGAGCGATATTACAAACGGCTGGCTGAAGAAAAGCCGGCCGTTTCGGCGGACGAAGAACCGGAAATGAAGGACGATCTGCCGCCGGCCAAGAAAACCAAGCAGCCGGCGAAAACCAAGCAGCCCGGGGATGGGGCCAACTAAGCGAGGCGAAACCGATGGTCATGCGAGCGGTCCGACATCCCCTCTCCCTTTGGGAGAGGGTTAGGGTGAGGGCATGCGTGGAGAAGCTCTTGGGTTCGCTGAACGGCCGATACGGCGCCGTCGAATGCGATGCACCCTCAACCCGGCCCTCTTCCAGAGGGAGAGGGAGCAGATGGGCGGCGGGTCTCGTTTCGTGCTTCATGCTCGGCGTAGCCGGCGCGGCCGAAGACGAAAAGCCGGCGGCGCCTCCCGCCGCCACGGCGCCCGCCCCCGTGGCGGCGCCTGCCGCTCCCGCAACGACCGCCCCGGCGGCGACGGCTCCCGCGACCCCTGCCGCGAAGCCGGCCGCCGAGCCAGCCAAGGCCGCGCCCGCCGTCCCGGCGGGTCCGGCGGTGGTGACGATCTACGACGAGCGAATCGACGCGCCGCCGACGGCCATCGAAGCGGGCGAACTGGTCATCGGCGCCGAACCGCCGCGGCGCATGGCGATGGATGAGATCGCGGCCGTCTACCTGGGCAACGCCGCCGTGCTGTCGGCGGTTTGGATCGGCCAGGATAACCGCGACGTGGCCCAGGTCGGCGGCGCCGCGGCCAAGGCCAACGGAATCCAGGATATTCACATCCGTCTCGCCGGCCTGCGATCCGGCCAGCCGATCAAGCAGATCAACCTGATCTTCCAGCACCCGAAGCGCCGCGGGCTGTGGCGGCTCGATCCGTCGAAGTCGCCCTCCTGGCGGCTGGTGCTCGAACGGGTTCAAGATTCGCAGGCGGCCGACTTGTATTTCGAGCCAAACGAGTTGGACGGCTTCGACCAGCGATACGCCATCAACGTGGTCTACGAGGACGGCCAGACAGCCAAGGTCGAAATCAAGGCGGCCACGCACACCGACCATCAGCTCAAAGTCGGCGCTCAGCCGGCCGCGACCGACGCCGCGCCGGCGGGCCCGCCCACGGCGATCGTCTACGGCCGCGACAAGAGCCAGGTGCGCGGCGAAATGCTGTCGCTCGGCGACGAGTCGATCTCGCTGCGCACGAGTTGGACGGACGAGATCAAGATTCCGCTGGTCGAAGTCCGCGGGATTCGCTTTCCGGCGGTCAACGCCGCCGAAGCCCAGTCGAAGTTCGACGCCCGGCTGGCCGACCCGGCGGCCGAAGATACGGCCGTCGTGCTGGGCCGCGAGCAGGGCGTCTCGCTGATCGTCGGGACGGCGCACGGCGTGACTGACGGCAAGCTGGGATTCGCCTACGAGGGCGAGGAGCGGACGATCAGCCAAGCGCGCGTGGCTGGCTTGGTGTTCGCGGCCCAACCCAAGCGCCGCGCGGGCGCCAGTCCATATCAATTGCTGCACCTGACGAGCGGCGATCGGTTGACGGGCGTCTGGTCATCGATCGAAGACAAGGCGTTGGGCCTGGAAACGGCGTGGGGCGCGCGGCTGAGCCTGCCGCGCGAGGCGGTCGAGAAGATCGAGTTCCGCAACGGCAAGGTCACCTTCCTTTCCGACCTGGAGCCGGTCTCGGTCGAAGAAGTTCCCTACTTCGGCCGCTTGTTTCCTTATCGCCGCGACCAGGCCCTCGACGGCGGCCCGTTGAAACTGAAAGGCAAGCCCTACGCCAAGGGCCTGGCCGTGCATTCGCGCTCGGTGCTGATTTACGGCATCGACGGACAGTACGCTTCGTTCAAGGCCCTGGTCGGCTTCGACGAAAGCGCCGCCGGCCGCGGGCGGGTCGTGGTTCGCGTGTTGGGCGACGGGCGCGAGTTGCTCGCCGAGCCCGACCTGCGCAGCTCCGGCGAACCGCTCGCGATCGACGTGCCTGTCGCCGGCGTGAAAGAGTTGGCGCTGGTGGTCGACTTTGGCGAGGCCGAAGACACCGGCGACCGTGTGATCTGGGCCGAGCCTCGCGCGTTTCGCGCCGACAAGAACAGCGATGACAAAAAAATGCGATGAGAAGAAGTAGGGCGGCAGCAGCCCGTTGGTCGCGCCGACGATTGAACCACAGAGACACGGAGAACACAGAGAGAATAAAGAGGATTATCATCTCCATATCTCCTGCTGATCCCCACATCCCTTTTCAAAAATGTTCGCATACGCGCTGAATGACACGACGACACCAATTGGAACGAGCGATGAATAACCGATGGCGATGGTTCGGCGTGCGGGCGTGCGGGCTGGTTTGCGGCGTCGTGGCGATTGCCGCGCTGGCAGCGGCGGCATCGCAAGCGGCGGAGGAAGAAGCCGACTTCAAGATTCACGAGATCTCGCTGTGGGGCTTCGATCCGACGCTGGACCAGGCCAACCAATTGCAGCACTACCCCAGCGTGATGCCGGGCATGGTCGATACCGACCGCAGCCGCGCCGGGGCCGAGGGCAAAGTCGCCCCGTTCAGCTTGATGACGTTCCACGGCCAAGGGGTGAAAAACCTGGAGATCGATCTCCGCGTGCAGTCGGGCCGGTTCGTGGCCCATTGGCCCGCCGGCGAATCGAAGAGCGGCCGCTTGCGCTGGATCGACGTGAATACCTCGGCCGAAGCCGACAAGGAGGGGCGCGTGGCCACGGTCGACGCCAAGCACTGGTTCACGGCCGCGCGGCAGCTCGATGCGCTGTATGTGCAACTCGGCGCCCGCATGGAACGCTTCATCATCTACGACGCCGAATTCAAGCTCGACCAGCCGCTGCAAATCTCGGGAGGAGCGGACCATTATCAAGTCACGAATTATTCGAAGACGCCGCTGGCCGACGTGCTTATCGTGGCGCCCGAAGCCGGCGGCCGGCGGATCGGCCGCCTCGCCTTGCTGCCGGCGAAAGCGGTGAGCGCCCAGAAGCCGACCGAATCGAAACCGACGGAATCGAAGCCGGACGAAAAGAAACCCGCGGAAACGAAGCCCGAAGGCGCCCCGCCTGAGGCCAAGCAACCCGAAGAGAAGAAACCGGTCAAGGAAACGCCGAAAGCGGAGCCATCCGAAGAGAAGAAGACCGAAGAGAAGCCGGCAGAGACGAAACCGGCCGCTGCGCCACAGGCCGCTGCGCCGGCAGCCGCGGCAAATGCCGGCGCGCCCGCCGCTGCGACGCCCTCGACGCCCAACCCGCCGCCTGCCGTGAAGGAAACTGCCGCCGCGAAGCAGGCCGCCATTGAAGCCCGTGCCGGGCCATCGGTCGACGTGGAAATGTCGGCGCCCCTGGCCGACGGCGCCGCCGAGTTGAGCGAGGCCCGGCAATCGCTGGCCGATAGTCTCACACAGCAAGGCTTGACCAAGGCCGAGGTCGAGTTGTTCATGGAGCGGGCGGCGCCGGCGATCTTCGGAGCCAAGGAGATGATCGTGGTCTGCCGCCTGCCGGGCGATGCGGTCGAGGAGCGGCTGCCGCTGGTGACTTACCCGGCCGCGATCAAAACGGTCCGCACCGCCGTGCTGGTGCTGCGCAACATCGATCCCAAGATCAAGGACGACGTGCAAAGGCTGATCGCGAATCTTGGCGCGGCCGACTACGCCGAGCGCGAGACGGCCGAAAAGCGGCTGGGCGAACTCGGGCGATTGGCCGTGCCCGCCTTGAAAGAAGCATTGAAGTCGAGCGACGCCGAAGTGCAATTCCGCGCCGAACGGTTGTTGCTCGCGCAAAACGAAAAGGTCGACGGCACATGAACTCGCCGTTCGCCCGGCCCTGGCATCGCCTGCATGGTTCGAGCGTCGCCGTGTTGGCGATTTGTGCGGCGGCGCTCGTCTCGCTCAACCTGTCGAGCTTCGTGGGCGTCGATCCGCTGGAGCGACGGGTGCTGCGCTACGGCTGGCCGGTCGCCTGCTTCAGCCGGCCGGCGGCCGCGGCTTTGGCGGCGCCGGGCGGCCCGCTTCCGCCGGCACGGATCGGGTACGGCGCTTTGGCGTTCGACGCGGCGCTCGCCTTGGCCTTGCTAGCCGGCGCGACCGCGACGGTCGAGCGAAGGCGGCGGCGCTGGCGCCACGTGCTGCAATTCAGCTTGGCCGAGTTGTTGATGTTCGTGCTGCTGCTGGGCGGCGTCTGCGGCTGGGCATTTCATGATTACCGCCGGCAACACGCGGCCCTCGATCGACTCGCCGCACTGGAGCAGGGCTTCGGCGTCGATCGATCGCTGCCCGACTGGATTTGGCGGCGGCTGCCCTACCTGCCGGGCGGACGGCTCAAGCCGCTCGACAAGATCGTCTCGGTCACGCTGCTCAACTCGACCCCCGACGATGCCGCCCGGCTCGAGGCGCTCGCGGAGTTGACCCATCTGAAGCGATTGGAATTCCGCGACGAACTCCGCGGCGATGAGCCAGCCGGCGCGGTCGGTCCGCTGGGCTCTAGTCCGGACGACGACGAACTGCGCTTGGTGAGCAATTTGCCCGGGCTGGTGAAGTTGCGCATCTGCGGCGAGCACATTAGCGACGCCGGCCTGGCAAGCCTGGCCCGGATGACCCAATTGAAGGATCTGGAACTTTCCTGTCCTCATGTCAGCGACGCCGGCTTGGCCCACCTGGCCCGCCTCGACCAACTCGAACGGCTGCAAATCTGGCAAGGTCGCATTACGTCGGCCGGTCTCGATCAACTCGTCCGATTGCGCCGCCTCGAATCGCTCGATCTCGCTCTGCAGGGGCCGATCGGCGAGTCCTTGTTGGCTTCGCTCAAGAAGCTGCCGGCCCTCAAGTCGCTGAAATTGTCCGGAACCGAGTTGACCGACGCGCAGCTTGCCGAGCTCGACGAGTTGGAGCATCTCGAACATCTGGCCTTGTTTCAAACCAAGGTGAATGGGACCGCCTTCGCACGGCTGCAATCGCTGCCGCGTTTGCAATCGCTAAGCGTGACGATCTCTCCGATCGCGGACGACTCGCTGGCGGCGCTCGCCGATTTTCCCCAATTGAAGCACCTGACGCTGCTCTTCACCCGGGTGACCGACTCCGGCTTGAAGCGGTTGGCACGGCTCGAACGACTCGAAAGACTGGAGATCAACGAGTCGGCAAGTTATAACCCAATGGGCGCCGGCGTCACTCCGGGCGGCATCGACCGATTGCGGATCGCGCTGCCGCAGTGCGAAATCGCCTACCACGAGTTGAAGGCTCCTTAGCCCCATTCCTCTTCGTCGCCTACCGCCGACCTCTACCCATGCAGCTTTTCGAAATGAATTGGCCGGGGATCGCGTCCCTGTCCAAGGACACGCCCGTCGTGTTTCCGATCGCCGCCCTCGAACAGCACGGCCGGCACATGCCGCTGTTCACCGATAGCCTGCTGCTGGGCGAAGTCATCCGCCGCGCCAGCGAACGGCTGGCCGATAATGTGTTGTTCGCCCCCTTGATGTGGCTGGGCAACTCGGACCACCATCTCGATTTCCCCGGCACGCTCTCGGCCGCGCCGCGGATGTATCTCGACCTGCTCGAAAACCTGATGGAGAACTTCATCCAATACGGTTTCAAGCGGCTGGTGTTCGTCAACGGGCACGGCGGCAACATCGTGCCGGGCCAGCAGGCCGTGTTCGAACTGCGCCAGCGGCATCGCCAGCGCAGCGACCTGTTGCTGCTCTCGGCGACCTATTGGGGCCTGGGCGGCAAGCCCTACGAGGTCGATCCGTCGATCCAGCAGCGGCAGATGGGCCACGCTTGCGAATGGGAGACGTCGATGGTTCTGCGGATCGCCCCGCATCTGGTCGGCGACCTGTCGAAGACCGAGCCGGTCGAGTTCGGCTTCGGCTTCGAGCCGGCCTGGCGCGGCTGGATCACCAAGGACCGCACCGAGCCGGGGCACATCGGCGATCCGCGGTCCGCGACGGCAGAAAAAGGCGAGACCTTGTTCCGCGTGTTCTCGGACGACGTGGTACGGCTGCTCCAGCGCGTGTTGGCCTGGGACGGTCGCGGATGGAACGGATGAGCGCGGGGCCGACCGGCGACTTGCTCGCGCCGCGTTCGCCGCGATGGAAGTGGTACGTCTGCGGCATTCTGCTGCTGGCGACCATGCTCAACTACATGGACCGGCTGACGCTGAACCTCACGGCCTCGCAGATCAAAGCGGAATTCGCTCTGAACAACCAGCAGTACGGCGAGCTGGAGTGGGGCTTTGGGCTGGCGTTCGCCGTCGGCGGGCTGATGATGGGTTTCGCGGCCGATCGCGTCAGCGTCCGCTGGATGTATCCGGCCGTGCTGCTGGGCTGGTCGGCCGCGGGCATGGCCACGGCCTGGACGACGACCTACGGACAACTGGCGGCTTGCCGCATCCTGCTCGGTTTTTTCGAGGCCGGTCAATGGCCCTGCGCGCTGGTGACCTCGCAACGGCTCTTGTCGAAAGAAGACCGCACGCTGGGCAACAGCATCCTGCAAAGTGGCGCCGCGCTAGGGGCGATTCTCGTGCCGCAGGTGGTCAAGCTGCTCGTCGTCGACAGTGCGACCGCCGCCCCGCCGGCGGCCGGGTCGTTCGCCGATTGGTCGTTGTGGCTGCAAGGATTCATGCTCTACCAGCCGGGCAGTTGGCGCGGACCGTTTCAGGTGATCGGGCTGATGGGCGCGTTGTGGCTGATTCCCTGGTTTGCCTTGGTTCGATCAGGCGACCTGCGGCGCGTGGCCGGCGCACGGAACGGCGAAGACGCCGGCGCGCCCCAAGCTGTGGAGGAAGCCGACCGTTGGGATTTTGCACGGCGGTTCTTGGTGCTGTCGGTCGTCGTGATCGCCATCAACATGTGCTGGCACTTCTTTCGCGTCTGGATGCCGCTCTTTCTGGAGGAACAGCAAGGCTACAGCAAGACGGCCACGCAGGACTTCAGCACGGCCTATTATCTGGCCACCGACGCGGGCTGCCTGCTCGTGGGCCTGGCGACCCGCAGACTGACGGCGGCGGGCTGGCGCGTCCATTCCGCGCGTTTGGCGACGTTCGCCTGTTGCGCCGCGCTGACTTCGCTATCGACGATCGCTTGCCGCCTGCCGGCCGGACCGGTGCTGCTGGCGTCGTTGTTGGCGATCGGCTTCGGGGCGTTGGGGCTGTTCGCCAACTATTATTCCTTCACGCAAGAGCTTTCCACACGCCACCAAGGCAAGGTCACCGGCTCGTTGGGTTTTCTTACCTGGACCTTCACTGCGTCGATGCATCCGTTGATCGGCAAGATCGTCGATCGAACCCACTCTTACGATGCGGCGATTTTTTGGGTCGGTTTGCTGCCGGCCGTCGCCTTCGCGGCGCTGGCGCTGTTTTGGAATTGGCCGCGTTCGAGGTCGGAAGTCGGAAGCCGGGGGTCGGAAAAATAAGCCGCATCGAGCCGTTCGCCCCTCGCCTCACTTGCCGTTCTGCATGCGGTTGAACTCTTGCAGCAATTGCTGCCCTTGCGCGGCGCTGATCGGCTGGCCATTGACCGTGGCCCGGCCGGCGGCCAGATCGCCCGCGATGATGTTGTTCAATGCGGGGCAGCACTGGCTCAGAAGATCATGGTTCGGGTTGAACGACTTCGATCTCACCGAGGCCGTGCCGTTTGCGAACAGTTTCAGCTTGCCCCAGACGATCACGCCGCGCAGCGCGGTCAGTTCCGTCTGCCAGCGATTCAGTTCGGCGAGCTGCTCGGGCGCCAGCCGCGCGCCTTGCCAATTCGCGGACGGCTTGCAGGAACGCCAGCGTGATCGAGACCCGGCGGCCGTAGGCGATGGCTTGCGTGTCGCTGATTCGCGCCGCCGGCATGTTGGCGGCGATCGGGTCGTTGCGCAAGGCCCAATAGTGCGTGCGCAGCGAGTCGAGCAGCACTTCGGCGTACTCGTCGCGGTCGAGGTTGCCGGGCGGGGCCAACGCGAAGGGATCGGGATAATCGGTGAAGCCGGCTGCCAGGGCGCCCAATTCCACACGCGCCAGCGCCGTCAGCCAAGCCAGCCCTCGGCGCTCGAACTCATCGTTCGTTTCCTGCGGCTGCTCGCTGAGCGCGCTCGATTCTCGTTCGAGAATTCGCGAGCGGTTCACGAACACCGCGTGCTCGTCGCGCGAGCGAATGATCTCGTCGATCACTTCCAACTCCTTGGCCGAACAGTTCTTGGCGAGTTGATCGAGCAAGTACAGCGCGCGTCCGTACTCGAGGTAGCCCACCATGCGGTTGACGAGCTTGGGATTCAGCGGCGGGATGTACGGAAGGTCGATCGTGGTGGTGGTGGTCGTCGTCGTGGTTTTGGGGAAGCCGACCGCTCCCAGAATCGGGCCTTCCACTCACCAGAACGGCGTATCTTTTTGCCGGTTGATCAGCACGATTTGGACGTTTTTCCCGCCGCCCGCGTCGCCGGGATCGTCGACCTGCGTCGAGACCTGCGTGTCGCCGAAGTGCGCATGTTGCAGATGGCGGTCTTCCCAGGCCCACCAATAGTGGTGCCGCCGGTCGAACCGAGGCACCGGCATTTCGCCGGCGGCGATCTTGTTGGGGCTCGTCGGCTTGGGCATTTCGGGCGGCATGAACAGCCAAAGCTGAGCGTCGGGCCAGTCCATCGCGGCCACGCTTTTTGCCAGCCCCATCGCATCGGGCCCCAGGCCGTATCGCCCGCGCAGCCACCAGTGCAAGCCGGCGAACAACTGCTTCGCCTTCCCCGTCAACTCGCCCCCCAGTTCGGCGGCGCGGCGGCCGTCGGCCTTGACGGCTTCGAGCACTCCGGGGTGGTTCAACCGCTGGCGGGCGAAGGCGCCGCGTTTGCGTTTATCTTTGGCCGAGCCGCCGAGAAACTCCGCGATCAGCCGCTCGTCCATGTCGGCGGCGAATGCGGCCAGGAAACGTTCTTTGGAGAGCTCGCGATCGGCCAGCAAATCGACCGTCTTATGCAGCCGTGCGATGCGCATTTCACATTTCAATGGTCCGCTCTTCGACGTCCTTGATCCGGCGGCGAACGTCGGCCAGGAGCTTGGCGTAGTCGGTCTCGACCGCCGTTTTGGCGTCGCCTTGGAGCTTGGCGACATGGGTGCGCGGAAACGATTTCGTCAGATCGACGCCGTACTGGCCATCCGTTCGGCGTTCAGCAGCCGGTTCTTCAGCACGTGGACGCTCCAAAACAGCGTTTCGTACTCTTCGATCGTCGGCGGCGCCGGCAGCGGTTCGTCCTTGATCGTGTGGCCGTCGTGCTCTTGCAGAATGGCGATCAACCGGCGGTGCAACTCGGGCAGCAAGAGCAGCGTTTCGCGCTCTTTGGCGCGGTGCAGCTTGCTGGCAAAGCCTTGATAGACCATGCCCAGATGGGCATCGGCGATGATTTCGGCGGCCGGGGGCGCCTTGCCTTCGGCAAGCAATTGGTCGAGGGCGGCCACGTGGTCTGGGTTGAGCTGCGCGACCAACGGCGAGAGCAAGTTCAACACCGTCATCGAATTGCCCTGGGCGTAGGCCCGCGCAACTAAGCCGGCCTGACGCCGCTGCTTGGGCGACAGCACGGCGTTCGGGTCGAGCTTGGGCTTGGCCGTTTCCGCCTGGGTCGAACGCAATCGCGGCGGCAAGGGCCGATCGCCCAGCGGCGCCGGGTCGGCCAAAGACGGCGCCGGCGGCATCGCCCCGCACAAGACCCCAAGCCATGCGAAAACCGCAGCGATTGGCCGCGCCATGACAACCCCTCCCACGTGCCTGCGGAAACTGTCCCCATCTTAGATGTTCGCCGGACAGGAAAGTAGGCAGCTTTTCAGAAGATTTCTTCCGATTGTCTCCCAGCGCCGAGGTCGGTTGCTTGCGGCGCCGATCGATGCCAAGATAAAACATGCGGCGGTCCTCTTGGGGGGCGGCTTGGAACTTGAAAGCGTGAAGGTTGGAACCTGATTCGTCGATGACCGAGCCTACCGCGTCCGATTCACCTCCACCGGCCGCTCGGCTGCCTCGCAATGTCTGGCTGCTCGGGTTCACCAGTCTGTTGAACGATACGGCCAGCGAAATGATCGCCCCCTTGCTGCCGCAGTTCATCATGGAGGTACTGGGCGGCAACAAGGCCCACGTCGGCTTGATCGAAGGCGCCGCCGACTCGGTTTCCAGCGTCTTGAAGCTGTTCTCGGGCAGTTGGTCGGACCGCGTCGGCCGCCGCAAGGGGCTAGTGGTGTTCGGCTACGGCATGGCGGCACTTTCGCGGCCGTTATTGGCGTTTGCGCTCGTTCCCTGGCATGCCTTGGCGGTGCGGCTGGGCGACCGTTTCGGCAAAGGGGTGCGCGCGGCGCCGCGCGATGCGATGATCGTCGATTCGACCGACCAGAGCATTCGCGGCCGCGCGTTCGGCCTGCACCGGGCGATGGACCATGTGGGGGCCGCCATCGGGCCGTTGCTGGCCACGGGCTTTTTGTGGTGGATGTCGTCGGGCGGGGTTTCGTCAGGCAGTCTCGCCGAACATGCGGGGGAAATTCTCTCCAAGCAAGCCAGTTGGGACAGCGACCATCTGCGGCTGCTGTTTCTGCTGACGCTCGCGCCCGGCTTGATGGTCGTCGCCCTGGCGGCCTTCGGCTTGAGAGAACAGCGAGTTCACGTACCCGCGGGCCGCCGGCTCGATTTCAGCCTGAAGCAGTATCCTCGCGGCTTCAAGATCTACCTGGCGGCGCTATTGGTTTTCACGCTCGGCAATTCGAGCGATATGTTCCTGCTCGTGCGGGCCAAGGAATTGGGCGTCGACACGCGAATGCTTCCAATGCTATGGCTCGTGTTCCACGCGGCCAAAAGCGTCGGCAACGTGCTCGGCGGACGGGCCGTCGATCGTTTCGGTCCTCGGCGGCTGCTGCTGGCCGGTTGGGCGTGGTATGCCGTGGTCTATCTGGCCTTCGCTTATGCTGCAAGCGCGTGGCAGATTTGGGCCTTGTTTCTGCTCTATGCGGTCTATTACGCCCTGGCCGAGCCGAGCGAAAAGACGATGGTTTCGCACCTGGTCGGCTCCGAACGGGCCGGGCTGGCCTACGGTTGGTTCAATCTCTTGATCGGCATCGGCGCGTTGCCCGCCAGCCTGGCGTTCGGCGTCCTCTACGAGCGATTCGGCGGTCCGGCGGCATTTGGCTTGGGCGCGGC
>Ga0134126_10011382_pt1 | contig 11225 bp, 6 predicted proteins | sample KB31752_FD_96881 | JGI IMG/M metagenome (GOLD analysis project Ga0134126, IMG submission 96881) | Terrestrial soil microbial communities with excess Nitrogen fertilizer from Kellogg Biological Station, Michigan, USA - KB3-175-2 | ecosystem: Environmental > Terrestrial > Soil > Unclassified ... | reverse complement strand
TGCTCTGCCTGCAGGGACTCGACGATCGCCCGCCGAGCCTCATCCTGCAGGCCATGACCCGCGGCCGCATGTGCGAGCAGCTCGGCAAGCTCGCCGGCGCGCGCGATGCCGGACCCTTCTTCATCACCGGTCTCTTCTCCCTTCTCAACGCGCTGCTCGGCCTGCCCACCAAAAAGGTGGTCGACGAGCTGCCGCTCACACCCGCGGTGGCAAAGGCCCTCATCGCCGGCGAAGGTCCGCTCGGCTCTGCCCTCCAGTGCACGCGCGCGTACGAGCGCGGCGTCTGGGATCGCGCCGTGTATGGCGATCTTGCGCCACACCTGATCCGCGCCGCCTATGTCGATGCGCTCTTCTGGGCCGAGCAGTCGCGGGTCCTGCTGGCCTGAGGCCGGGCCGACCTGTCACCGAGTCACAAGGTGATGGCTGACTGCCCGCTCTGACCGAGCGCGGCGTTGAACGCCGCCAGATCCGTACGCTTGATTCGATCCCATTCGGCGAGATCCTCGGCCGCCATGGCCTTCAGCTGGTCGAACTCCGTCCGGTCCGCCTCCGTGGGCGCACTCGAGCCGCGCTCCACCAGCGCATTGAGCGAGGCCAGCATGTTGTTCAGGCGTATCGGGAAGTTGAGCGGGTCCTCGCTGGCAACCGACTTGCGCTGGATCAGCTTGTCCTCCACGGCGCTCGTCCTGCGCTCGAGCGCATCCGCCTGTCGCAGGATGCTCGTTCCGTTGCCGCTCTTTTCGGTGGCCACGGAGTGGCGGAGCGAGGTCAGCCTGGCATCCAGAGTTCGGATCTGCTCGATTGCGGCCTGCACCTGCCGCAACTCCCCGCGGATCGCCAGGTCGAGATCGAACTGCTGCCTGAGCGCCGCCGGCGTCACGTGCAGCCGCGGATCGGGCGTGATGTCGAACGACTGAGTCTCGCTCTTTCCGTCCACGGTCACACGCACCTGGTATCGCCCGGGCAACGCGACCGGTCCCTGCAGCGATGCCGCCCAGAGTGAGGTCTTGGGGATGGCGGGCGACCCGGCATAGCGCATGTCCCAGACGAAGCGGTTGAGGCCCGCCTGGGCGGTGAGCACGACCGGCTTCGGCCCGCGGAAATCGTCATCGGCGCCCTTTTCCTTCTTCGGCTGGTACGGATCGGGGAACGTGCGGATGACCTGCCCGGCCGCATCGAGCAGCTCGATCTTCACGCGTTTGCTCGACTTGCCGTCCGCGGCACCGCCCTTGTCGCCGGGAATGCGGTCGGTGCCGCTCGCCAGGTAGTAGTCGACCACGACGCCCGCCGGCGGGTTGGTGCCGTTGGATTTACCGGTCATATCGCCAAAGCCGGAGTAGAGGATGCGGCGGGTCACACGCGGCGCGAAGAGATGGAAGTCCTCGCTGCGGATACTGTCGGACCACTGTCTGATCGGGCTCAAGTCATCGAGTATCCAGAAGGAGCGGCCGTGTGTCGCCACAGCCAGATCGCCGTCGTGTACCACGATGTCGTGCACGGGCACACGCGGCAGATTGAGCTGCAGCGGCTGCCACCGCGCGCCGTCATCGAAGGACACGAAGACTCCGGTCTCCGTGGCGGCATACAGCAGGCCGGGTCGGGCGGGATCCACCCGGACGGCGTGAACGTAGCTGCCATCCGGAATACCCTGCGTGATGGAGACCCAGGTCTTCCCGAAGTCATCCGTGCGGAAGGCGTGCGGCCGGAAATCATCCAGCCGGTGGCAGTCGACGGCTATGTAGGCGGTGCCCGCCTTGTGCGGGTCGGCTTCCACCATGTCGACCGTTCCCCACTGCGGCATATTCCTGGGCGTCACATTCCGCCAGTGCGCACCGCCGTCCGCGGTGAGTTTGACGAGACCATCGTCGGTACCCGCCCAGATGAGTCCCTTCTGCACCGGCGACTCGACCACCGAGAAGATCGTGTCATAAGTCTCGATGTCGGTATTGTCCTTGGTGAGCCGTCCTCCCGAGGAAAGCTGCTTGGATTTGTCGTTGCGGGTGAGGTCGGGGGAGATGATCCGCCACGACTGCCCGAGGTCGGTCGACTCGAAAAGAACCTCGTCGGCGTTGTAGAGCACATCCGGATCGTGCGGCGAGAAAGCGAGCGGCTCCGTCCATTGCGAGCGGTGCTGCAGGTCCTTGGGCGCCCAGCCCATCACCTGACGGGCCCAGGGATTGATCGGGTCGACCTCCCCGGTCAGCGTATCGTAGCGATCGACGTTGCCGCCATAGCCGTTCGCGATCACGATGTTCGGGTCGTCCGGCTTCGGCACCACGTAGCCGCTCTCTCCACCGCCGACGGAGTGCCAGTCGAGCTCGCCTATCGGGCCGCGCGTGTCGGCGCTGGCGATCTCCACGGTCGTGTTGTCCTGCTGCGCGCCGTAGAGGTGGTAAGGCACCCGGTTGTCGACGGCCACATGGTAGAACTGCGCCGTCGGCTGATTCATCTCCGCGGTCCAGGTGTCGCCGCCATCAACCGACACGTCGGCGCCGCCGTCATTGCTGTTCACCATGAGATTGGTGTTGCGCGGATTGATCCAGAGCGAGTGATTGTCGCCGTGGAAGGTCGGCATCTTCTTGAACGTCTTGCCGCCGTCCGTGGACTTGTATGCGCCGGTGTTCATGATGTACACCTTGTTCGCATCCTTCGGGTCGGCGAAGACGGCGGTGTAGTACCAGGCGCGCTGGCGGTAGAGATCGCTGTCGTTGATGAGCTTCCAATTCGCGCCGCCGTCGTCGGTGCGATAGAGACCGCCGTCCTTCGCTTCGATGAGCGCGTAGACGCGTTGGGCGTCGGGCGTGGGCGCCACACCGACCTTGCCCCATATCCCGGCCGGCAGGCCGTGTCCCGTCAGCTTCTGCCAGGTGGTGCCGCCGTCGGTCGAGCGGTACAGGCCGCTGCCCGGACCACCGCTCTCGAATATCCAGGGCTTGCGGATCACCTGCCACATCGCCGCGTAGACGACATTCGGGTTTGCGGGGTCGTACTGGACGTCTATGCCACCGGTCTCATCATTGACGTAGAGCACACGCTGCCAGGTCTTGCCGCCGTCGCGCGTGCGATAGATGCCGCGCTCGCTGTTCGCGCCGAAGGGATGCCCCAGCGCCGCGACCAGCACGGTGTCGGGGTCCGTCGGGTTCACCGCCATCCGGCCGATGGCCTGCGAGTCACGGAGGCCGACGAACTTCCAGCTCTTGCCGGCGTCGGTCGACTTGTAGACACCGTTGCCGGTGACGACGTTGCCGCGGATGTTGGCCTCGCCGGTTCCCACGTAGACGATGTTGGGATCCGAGGGCGCGACGACGATGGCCCCGATGGAGGGGGACGCCTCCGGGAAATGATCCCAGAGCGGCTTCCATGTGGTCCCGGAATCCGTGGTCTTCCACACGCCTCCCGATACGGAGCCGAAATAGTACACGTCCGGCTTCTGCGCGACGCCGCTGACGCCATCCGCGCGGCCACCCCGAAAAGGGCCGATCAGGCGGTACTTCATCCCGGCAAAGACCGCGTCATAGGGCGCCGTCGAGCTCAAGCGGATGGTTGTGCTAGGCTGCGCCGCATCCACATGGGGCGCCCCGAGCGCGGCAGCGGCGAGCAGCGAGGTCGCGAAGGCGTTCGTCATGCGCATCTTTTTCCCCGAGTCTTTACAGTAGCTTACAAATGAGCAAGGGCGACCTACCCGATCCCTTCGATCAGAAGATCCTGCGCATCCTCTCCGTACGCGGCAGGATTTCCTGGCGCGATCTCGCCCAGGCGATCGGCCTGTCGCTGACCCCGACCCTGCGGCGCGTGCGCCGGCTGGAGAATTCCGGCTACATCCTCGGGTATGCGGCCATGCTCAATGAGAGGCGGCTGGCCGGAACCATCGAGGCGTTGGTCTCCATCGCGCTCAATAAGCAGTCGGAGCCGGAGATCGCGAGCTTCGAGTCGCAGATCGCCAAGGTGAAGGAGGTCACCGATTGCTTCCAGATCACCGGCGAGTCCGACTACCTGGTGCGCGTGCTCGCGAGGGACATGGAGCACTATCAGACGGTGGTGGGTCAGCTCACCCGGATTCGCGCGGTGTTCCGCATCCACTCCACCTTCGTCGTCAAATCCGTCATCCGACGCTCCGCGCACGTCGTGAGGTGACGGCCGGCGGCCCCAGTCGCGGCGCCGGTGCGGCAACGGTCGCGGCGCGGATATCATCCGACCGCTCGTCAGTGGAACTTCGCCCGGAAGCTCACGCCGATGGTCCGGGGCATCACGGTGACGGCCTGCACGTCATTGACGCCGCCCGTCGACGCGCCGCCCGACTTGGAGACGAAGCCCGTCACATTGAGCAGGTTGTTCACGAACAGATAGACGCCCCAGAGATTGTCGGCATTCTCCACCCCGAAGCGCAGACCGGTGAGGGTATAGGCCGGCAGCTCGTGCTGATATGCGTTGACCCGCGCGAACTGCGTCCAGGCGGTGCCCATATAGCTCGCGTCGGCGTGAGTCAGGATCTGCAGGTTGTCGGTCATCGGAATGACGTAGTCCGCCGATCCCTGCGCGGTCACTTGCGGCGACATCGGCACATAGTCACCGCTTACGCCGGCACCCGTGATCACTATGCCCGCAGGCGCCGTCTCGTTGCCCTGCAGCACCGCCTTGGTGAAGGAGCCGGAGAGACTGAGGGTCAGCCGATCGATCGGCAGCATCGTGCTCTCGACCTCGACACCGCGCACCTTGACGTTGCCCGCATTGGTGATGAAGCCGAAGGCGCCATTGTTCGCCGTGGCGGAGACCTGCAGGTTGCTCCAGTTGATCTGGAAGACGTCAGCGTTCAGGATCAGCGTGTGCCGCAGCCACTCTGACTTCACACCGAGCTCATAGTCCCACAGATTGTCCGATTTGTAGGGACCGAGCGCGGCAGGCAGGCCGATCGACTCGTTCACGCCGCCCGGACGGAAACCCTGCGAGGCGGAGGCGTAAGCCATCAGGTCCGGGGTGAACTGGTAGTTGGCGTTGAATTTGCGCACGAGGCCGGTCTGCGAGGAGCTCGCGGTGATGGGCGGCTGTACGGAATTACCCACGACGATGTTGCCCTGCTGGACGATGCCCGTGTCGGTCTTCTTGTAGTCGAAATAGCGCAGGCCCAGGGTGAGCGTGAGCTTCCTGGTCACGTCGTAGCTTGCTTCGCCGAATCCCGCATATTGCTCGAGGACATCGAGCACCGTGCGCTGATAAGTCTTCTCCGTGGGCTGCAGGGCGAAACCCGTGGTCGGATCCGAGAGATCGAGCTCGCTGTCGACGAAGTTCGTGCGGTAGGAGTGGAAGGCGCCAACCGTCCACTTGAAGGCGTGCTGATCGTTCGCCAGACGTACTTCCTCGGTGGACTCATGGGTGTATTGCGGCTGGTGCGCCGTGACGGGCGCCATCGAGTTGGCCAGCGCCTCGTAACCCGCGAGCTGCGCCGCATCGCAGGCCCCTCCCTTGGGGATACCGGCATAGGCGAGGCAACCGGAACTGGTCGGCTTGGCGCTCGCGGCCGCGCCGGTGAAATAGGGCGAGTAGTCGAAGCTATATGAGAGCTGCCGGTTGGAATAGGACCCGACGCCGGTCAGCGTTGCGAATCCCATATCCCAGTTCAGGGTACCGCTGTAGAGCTGCAGCTTGTCGTCCACCGGAGTCCGTGTCTCGAGCATCTGGTCGAACTTCGGACCGCCGTTGACGTACGTCTGGTAATTCCAGGCGGAACTGTAGGTCTGCATGTCCTGGATGACCGCCAGCGCGTCGATCGTGATGTTGCTGGCCGGCTGGCCGCGCAGGAGCAGGCGCCCACCCCGGCTGTTGCTGTCGTTGAAGTCATGCAGGCCGAGCGTGGTGTTATCGAGCCAGCCGCCCTGGTGCCCGTAGAAGCCGACGACGCGCGCGCCCAGGAGTCCCGGGAGCACCGGTATGTTCGCTTCACCCTCGGTGTTGTACCCGATGCCGCCACCATCCACTGAATCCACCTGATCGGCGGTGGAGCCGCCGTAGCGGGTGAGGTCGGGCTTGTTGAAGATCAGGCGCACCGTGCCGGCCATGGAGCCGGCGCCGTACAGCGTGCCTTGCGGTCCGCGCAGCACCTCGACGCGCTGGATGTCGAACAACTGGATATCGGGAGTGCTGCCGCCGGCATCGCTGCTGACGCCGACGGATCCCGTGATCGGCGTGTCGTCGTAATAGAGGCCGACGGTCGGCTCGCCGGACGCGTAGATATTGCGGATGGTGAGCCTGTCGGTGCCGTTGGAGCCCTGGGTGATGGTGAGATCGGGAGCCACGCGCGCGAGCTGGGTGGAATCGGTGATTCCCTGATTGCTCAACGATTGCGCATCGACGGCGGAGATCGCGAGCGGCGTCTGCTGGATGCTCGTGCTGCGCTTGAGCGCGGTGACTACGACTTCGGCGAGCTGCCCCTGAGAGGCCCCCGCGGTGAACGTCGGAGCAGGCGCCAGCGGCACCTCGGGTGTGGACTGTGCCGTGGCAGCTGAAGCGTTGCCGGCCGCCTGGGCCGATGCCGGCGCGGCATGAAGCAGTGCCAGGGGCGGTGACAGGAGAAGCGTGAGGAGGGCCGGTATCGCGAAAGTTCGCCGGGTGCCGGCAACTCGAGTGTTTTCCAAGCTCGCATCTCCCCGCCGAACGGCTGACCCGTCGGCGACCATTTCGTTCGTCCCCTATATGTGTTGCATGCCGTGCAACTTTCTCCGGCAGCGCCGTTCCGTTGCCTTTCGAATTTCGCGGGCGAGCTTAGCATCCGCCTATTGGTTTTTATTTCTAAAAAAAACCTCCCTGTCGCGGCGTCGTAGTGCAAATCCCGCGACGAGCCGCGCGGCGGCGCGCTTTTGCACTAGCACTTGCCCGGCCGCGACATTTCGCCGCGTGGGCACGAGGTCTGCTCCCCGCGTCGATCCCCGATCCGTCCATCGTGTAGGAGGCCAGCATGAGCAAGTCACCCGGGCACCAGAAGTGGCCCGAGCACAAAGTGCGCGAGACTCCGGTCGGCGAGCGAATGACCGTCGAGGTCGACGGACAGCTGGTCGCGGATTCGCGCGACGTCATCCGCGTCGACGAGGATGGCAGCCCCGCGAGGTACTATTTCCCGCGCGGCGATGTCAGCATGGCCAAGCTTCAGCGCACCGCCACGACGAGCGAGTGTCCCTTCAAAGGCACCGCACACTATTTCAGCGTCGCGAGGCAGGGCGGCGGCAATGACGGGGAGCTGCCGGACGCCGTCTGGACCTACGAACAGCCGTTCGACGAGCACCAGGCGCTGAAGGACAGGCTGGCGTTCTACGACGACAAGTACAGGAACATCCACGTCCGGATGACTTGATCATCCCGCGGGCGTTTCCGACCGCACGATCCCCCGGCGCGGAGCGCGCAGCTCATCCCCAGACCGGCGCGCCGGCAGGCCTGCGCCGGAACGGGGCGGTGATGCGTCCGATGATTCCCTTGATGATCCGCATCTCACGCGAGAGCGGGGTGTGCAGGAAGGCGACCTCGCGGATGTAGTCCGCGACCGTCCATTGGTAGCGGGAGCCGGCGGGAAAGAGAAAGGTGTCGCCCGCCCGCAGCCGCTGGCGCACACCGGCTACATCCTCGATGATGACGGATCCTTCCAACACGTGAATCACTTCGTCCGCGTCGTAGTACCAGTTGAAGCGGCCGGCCGTGCAGTCCCACATGAGCGCGGCGGCGAGCTGATCGCTGCTGCCCGCGAGATGCTTCTTGCGCGCAACCGGACTGCCTTCGAGTATCCAGGCCTGAGGGATGGGGTCCGGAGTCAGGCCGTAAGTATCGCGCCGCAGCTGCGCGGCGCCCTCGATCGAGATCGTCTGCTCCAGGACATCGAGCTCCATCGTCGGATCATCGGCGCCCAGCTGGCATGCGGCCGTGCTGTCCCCTTGCGGTGATTTTCCCAAGTATTCGTTCCTCGCTCTCGCGCTTAACCTAATCCATGCGGCCCGCCGCCGCGGGACAGCGGCGGGAGCATACCGGCGGCCCGGCGGTGGGGTCTGTGCGTTGCCGCACAGTGATCCGCTCTCAGACGTCCGCGCGCAAGGTCACGAGCGGCGGCTGTCGGACCACCGAGCGCGTGGCGAGCCAGCCGCTCGCCACTACGATCAGCGCGCCGCCCAACAGTCCGACCACGCAGGCCCAGGGACTGAAGACATATCGCAGGTCGAGGACTCGCGTCGTGAGGAAGTAGGCGGCGATGGAAGCGCCGGCCGCGGCGATGAGACCGGAAAGGATGCCGAGCGTCGCAAACTCCGCCAGCACGCCCTGCAACACCGTGCGGCGGCTCGCTCCCAGGGTGCGCAGCATCGCGCTTTCGTAGCGCCGCTCATCGCGGCTCGACTGCACGGCGGCGAGCAGCACCGTCAGTCCCGCCAGCAGTGTGAAGGCGAAGACGCTCTGCACGGCCACCACCGCCTTGTCGAGCACCGAGCGCACGTCCGCGAGCAGATCGTCGATATCGAATATGGACACGCTGGGGAAGCGGCGCGCGAGTCCGGCCAGTGACTGGGCGGCATCCGGTGCGAGATAGGCGCTGGTCAGATACGTGCCGGCGACCTTGTCGAGGAGTCCCGGAGCGAACACCATGAAGAAGTTGGGCCTGAAGCTGTCCCACTTCACCTTGCGGATGCTCGCCACGCGCACCGTGAATGTCTCGCCCGCGATATCGAAGGTGAGCTGCTCGCCCAGGTGCAGGCCGAGCCACTGCTGGAACTCGGTGGAGATCGATACGAGCGGCTGTCCATTGTCAGCCGCCGTCCACCAGCGGCCCGCCACGACGCGGTTGTCGGTGCCGAGCGTCGCCGACCAGGTGAGGTTCTGCTCGCGGTTGGCGAACTCCTCGCCGCGGTGGTCGGTGAAACGCATCGTTGTCACCGGCCTGCGATCGATCGCGGTCAGCCTGCCGCGGATCATCGGCAGCACGCGGGAAGTCCTGGCGCCGCGCGCATGCAGGTCCGCGATGAAGGCGTCGCGGCTCTGCGGCGGGATATTGATGAAGAAGTAGTTCGGCAGGTTGGCCGGCAGGCTGCCGCGCCAGTCACTGTCGAGATCGTTGCGGATGATACCGAGGAGCAGCAGCGCCATGATGCCCGTGCCGAAAGCGACGAGTTGCACGATGCTGTCGGCTCTGCGCCGGCTGAGACGGGCCACGCCATACCGCCACGCAACCCCGGCGCTGGCTCGCAGCCGGCTTGCTGCGATGACGAGCAGCGCGCCGGCGAGCGCAAGCACCGCGATGAAGGCCGCCAGCCCGACGGTGAAGCCCCAGAAGAGCTTCCAGTCGAGCACGACCCAGTAGATGAGGAGCACGACGACCGCAACCGCCGGCCCGAAGGCAAGCAGCACCAGCGGACGAGGCGGGCCGATGTCGCGTCTCAGTACACGGATCGCGGGGACACGGGAGAGTTGCAGCAACGGGGGCAGCGCGAAGCCCGCAAGCAGCGCCACTGCCGTCAGAAACCCCATGCCCACCGGCATCAGGCTCGCCGCGGGCAACGTCCTGCTGGCGAGGAGGCCGCGCAGCGCGTAGACCAGCCAGGCCTGCGCGACATAGCCGATCACCGAACCGATCACTGCGGCAAGCAGTGCCACCGCCAGCAGCTGCAGCGTCGTCAGCCGGACCGTGAACCGTCTCGTCGCGCCCAATGTCTTCAGCAGCGCCACGGAGTCGAGGTGTCGGCCGACATAGCGGCGTGCCGACATCGCCACCGCGGTGGCGCACAGGAGCACCGCGACCAGGCTCGCCAGACTAAGGAACCGTCCGGCGCGGTCGACGGCGCTCTTGATCTGCGGGCTCACACTCGAGATGTCACGCAGCCGTTCCCCGGGATGTCGTTGCCTCCTGAGCCATTGTTTGAATGCAGCGACCCGCTCGGGGGCGCCGGCGAAGAGAGCGGAATGAGTCACCCGGCTGCCCGGTTGGATGAGCTGCGTGCGCGGCAGGTCGGCGGCGTTCATGAGGAGATTGGGAACCAGCCCGGTGAATGTGCCGCCCTGATCCGGCCGGGAGATCAGCACCCGGCCGACGCGAAATTCGGCGGCACCGACGCTCAACCGCGAGCCGACTTGCCCGCCGAGCGCCGCGAGCAGCCGCGAGTCCGGCCACACCTCTCCCGGCGGGGGGATTCCCGGTGACGGCTGTCCCTTGGCGAAGGGCTGATCCGCCACCATCACCGTGCCGCGCAGCGGGTAGCCGGCCGTGACGGCATCGATGTCGGTGAGCTGACTTCGATCGCCCTCGAAGACCACGCTGAGAAGGCCGGTGGCGCGCGCGGTACGAAGGCCGCTTCGTTTGGCCATCGTCAGCTGCGCTTCGTCGATCGGCTGCGGCGACTCCAGGCGGATGTCGGCGGCCAGCACCTGGCTCGCCTGCATCGTCACCGCGGCGCTGATGCGGCTCACCAGGAAGCCGACGCCTGTGAGCGCGGCCACGGCGACGGTCAGCGCGAGCAGCAGCACGCCGAGCTCTCCCGAGCGCCATTCGCGCGACAGCATGCGCATCGAGAGCAGGGCGGCGCGCATGCGGGTTATCTCAGGCCGCCGGCGTCCATGTGCACGATCCGCTCGCAGCGACCGGCCAGATCGCGGTCGTGCGTCACCAGCACCAGCGTGGTGCGGGACTGCGCATTCATCTCGAAGAGCAATTGACCGATCCTGGCGCCCGTGGCCGCATCGAGGTTGCCCGTCGGCTCGTCCGCGAAGAGCACCGCGGGCTGCGTGACAAATGCCCTGGCGAGGGCGACGCGCTGCTGCTCGCCACCCGAGAGCTGGCGCGGGTAGTGGCGCGCACGCTCTTTGAGCCCCACCTGACGCAGTGTCTCGAGCGCCGCCTGGCGCGCACCCTCATGCCCCGCGAGCTCCAGGGGCAGCATGACATTCTCCAGCGCGGTGAGCGATGGAATGAGATGGAAGGACTGGAACACGAAGCCGACCCGCTGCGCGCGCACCAGCGCCCGCCCGTCTTCGTCGAGGCGGGTGAGATCGCGGCCTTCCAGCAGCACCCGACCCGCGCTCGGCAGGTCGAGCCCGGCGAGCAGCGCGAGCAGGGTGGATTTGCCCGCGCCGGAAGGGCCCACGACGGCGACCGACTCACCCGATGCGATGTCGAGCGAGACGTCGTGCACAATAGTCAACAGGCCTTCGGGACTTTGGACCTGCTTCGTGAGGTGCTCGGCCTTGAGAACGCTGCTGCGGACCGC
>Ga0134126_10011381_pt1 | contig 11225 bp, 13 predicted proteins | sample KB31752_FD_96881 | JGI IMG/M metagenome (GOLD analysis project Ga0134126, IMG submission 96881) | Terrestrial soil microbial communities with excess Nitrogen fertilizer from Kellogg Biological Station, Michigan, USA - KB3-175-2 | ecosystem: Environmental > Terrestrial > Soil > Unclassified ... | reverse complement strand
GCGGTAGTATGCGGGCTCCCTTCGGGGGCGATTAGCTCAGTCGGTTAGAGCGCCGCTCTGATAAGGCGGAGGTCCCTGGTTCGAATCCAGGATCGCCCATTGACTGCCACGGACGACACCCGACCCAGGTGCAGCTGGGTGCCCGCCGGCGATCCGCTCTACGCCGCCTATCACGACGAGGAGTGGGGCACGCCGTCCCACGACGACCGCCACCTCTACGAGATGATCGTGCTCGAGGGCGCGCAGGCGGGGCTCTCCTGGTCGACCATCCTGCGCAAGCGCGAGGGCTACCGCAGCGCCTTCGCCGGCTTCGACGCCGAGGCCGTCGCCCGGTTCGGGCCGGCCGACGTCGAGCGGCTGATGGCCGACCCCGGCATCGTCCGAAACCGGCTCAAGATCGAGTCCGCCATCGCAAACGCGCACGCCGTCCTCGCCGTCCGCGAGGAGCACGGCAGCCTCGACGCCTTCCTGTGGGGGCTCGTCCCCGGAGCGCCCCTCCGGCGCGGCTCCGGCGACCTCCCGGCCGAGACGGCAGAGTCGCGGAACATGTCGAAGACGCTCAAGCGAGCCGGCTTCCGGTTCGTCGGACCGACCGTGTGCTACGCGTTCATGCAGGCCGTCGGAATCGCCGACGACCACTCTCCGAAGTGCTTCCGATACGCCGGATGAGGCTCCAGGGAGCGTGGCTATACTGGACTTCGGATGCAGGAGATGAGCATCTACGGGGTGTCCTTCGACATGGTCGGCAAGCAGCCGATCGTGCTGCTCAGAACCCTTGACGGCAGCAAGTTCCTGCCCATCTGGATCGGCCACCCGGAGGCGGCGGCGATCCTGATGAAGCTGCAGGGCACGCCCACCCCGCGGCCGATGACGCACGACCTGGTCACGTCGATGCTGGGCGAGCTGAACGCGAAGGTCGAGAAGATCGCGGTTACGGAGTTGCGCGACAACACCTTCTACGCCAGCATCACCCTGCGCATCGACGGCTCCGAGGTCGAGATCGACTCGCGCCCGTCCGACGCCCTCGCGCTGGCCGTGCGGGCCGACGCCAAGATCTACGTCGCCGACCAGGTGATCGACGACTCGGCGATCGAGTTCGGCCAGGAGCCCGAGGAGCCGGCCGAGGTCGTCGAGGAGTTCAAGAAGTTCCTCGAGAACGTCAGCCCCGAGGACTTCGGGAACTAGTCCTCCGCGGTCGCCATCCGGTCGAGCTCGCGCCCGATCACCAGGCGCTGGATCTCGGCCGTCCCGTCGACCACCTGCAGCATCTTCGCCAGGCTGAGGAAGCGCGGTAGAGGCGTGTCGTTCAGCCAGCCGTAGGCGCCGAGCGCCTCGCTGCAGGCGATCGCCGCCCGGAGTGCGGCATCCGGGCAGAAGCGCTTGGCGTGGGCGACCGCCACCGGCCCGGCCGGCGTTCCCAGGCGGCTCGCCGCCCGGGCGTACAGGAGCCGGCCCGCCTCGAGGTCGGTGAGCACGTCTGCGAGCGCGAAGCGCATCGTGTCGAGGGCAAGCAGCGGCGCGCCGAACGCCTCCCGTTCGCGGGTGTAGCGCAGGGCGATGTCGAGCGCCTCGGCGTGCAGGCCGCAGGCGATCGCTGCGATGTCGCAGCGGGCCACGTCGATCGCGCCGAGCGCGGCGCGCATCCCGGCGCCCGGCGGGACGAGCATCGTGGCCAGCGCGTCGGCGAGCACCATCTCGCCGATCGGCAGGAACGCTGCCGCTGCCTTGCGGTACAGGCGGGGGAAGCTCACGCCCTCGGCGCGGCGGTCGATCGCCATCACCGCGATGTCCGAGTGGCCGGGCTCGTCGGCCGTCTTGCACACCGCGAGGAAGAGATCGGCCTCGCCCGCGAGCGACACCCATGCCTTGCGCCCCGTCACCCGCCAGCCGCCGCCCTCCTCGCGGGCCCGGGTCGTGATGGCCGTGGCGTCCGAGCCCGCGTGTGGCTCGGTCAGCGAGAACCCGCCCAGGGCGCGCCCGGCGACCAGGTCGGCGGCCCAGCGCGCCCGCAGCGGGTCGTCGTCGCAGCCGGCCACGACGGCCGCCACGGCGTTGTGCATCGACAGCGAGAAGGCGAGCGCGGCGTCGCCGCGGCCGAGCTCCTCGAACACCTCCATCCCCGCCGGATAGCCGAGGCCCGCGCCGCCCAGCTCCGGGGGACAGAAGAGCCCCGTGAGGCCGGATGCGGCCACGGCCCCGCGGGGGTAGGAGCCGGCCTCGTCCCAGCCCGCGACGGACGGCCGGACGACGTCGCGGACGAATGCGGCTGCCGCGTCTCGCATCGAGCCGCGATCATATCCGCGCGCCTTGCCGAGTCGACCGGGCCCGACCTAGACTGTGTGTCCGCGACGACTTGGAGGCCCGGGATGCATGCAAACGGCAATGGCGCCCAGTGGTTCGCCGAGCGATCGATCCGTGGTGTGGGCGACGACGGTGCGGCGGAGGTCGTCACGATCTGGATCGAGCGCAAACCCGGCGCGCTGTGGGCAGTGGGCAGGGCGGTCGGACTGGCCGAGCGGCACGATGGGCTCGTGCGGCCGGACGACTACGTCTTCGAGGGCTACGAGATGGGCGACGCGCTCGAGGCGGCGAACTCCGCCGTCGACGCCGATCTGGACGTGTCGGCCGAGGAGGGCAAGCCGCAGGAGATCGAGCCGTTCAGCGAAGGCGAGCTGCTGATCCCGCTGGAGCGGTGGTTCTTCGGCCGCTCTCCGCGGGTCGAGCGGCAGCAGGCGCGCTAGCCGGCCCGAACACGCGCAGCGGTGCCGTCCCGGCCGCCAGGGCACCGGCGGCTGCGGCCGTGCGCTCCAGCGTCTCGAGGGCACGGATGCCGTCGTCCCCGAGGTCGACCGTGTGCTCGTTGACGTAGAGCTCGACGTAGGGCCAGATCACGTCCTCGCCCAGCTCCTGGGCGTAGCGGCGGATGGTGCCGAGAGCCTCCTCGCGGTTGGCCCAGCCGTAGGCGATCGAGTCGCGCAGGACGGCCGTGAACCGCTCGACGACGTCGTCGGGGAGCGCCAGGCCGGCCAGGATGCCCCCGAGCGGGATCGGCGCCTGCGCCAGCCGCTCGAACGATGCCCCGAGATCCTCGATCAGCACGAGGCCGTCGCGCTCGTAGGTGAGCCGCCCCTCGTGGATCAGCACGCCGAGGTCCGCGTCGCCCCGGCGCAGGACGGCGCCGATGTCCGAGAAGACGGTGTGGTCGATCGTGCCGCCGTCGGGGTGCAGGCAGCGGTAGAGCAGCGTCGCGGTGGTCGTCTGGCCGGGGCACAGCACCCGCGCGTCCGGCCCGGGCTGGACGTCCGGCTGGGCCGCCACGAGCAGCGGGCCGACGCCGAAGCCGAGGGCCGAGCCGGCCCGGACGACGCCGTAGTCGTTCGCCAGCAGGAGGGCGGCGTGGAAGCTCGCCTTGGAGACGTCGTAGCGTCCCGCGAAGAGTCCGTCGTTCAACTGCTGGACGTCGAGCAGCTCCGGCTCGAACTCGAGCCCGCGCAGGTCGATGCGCCGCTCCAGTATGGCGTGGAACGCGAAGGTGTCGTTGGGGCAGGTGGACAGGCCGAGGCGCAGCTTCATCCGGCCAGCTCCCGCACGAAGGCGGCCGCCTGCGTGAGCGCCTCCTGCATCCGCCAGCCGGCACGGTCGCGGTCGCCGGCGGCGTTCGAGAAGCCGCGCACGATGGTCAGGTCGACGCCGAAGAGCCCGGTGGCCACGGCGACAGCGTAGCCCTCCATCTCCTCCCCGGCGGCGCGCGGATACCGCTCCCGCCGTCCGGCCGCCTCGGCAGGCGACCCGGCGGCGGTCGCGACCGACAGGATCTCCGGACCCGGGCCGAGCGCGATCGAATCCGTCGCGGCGAAGCCCAGGTCGGCGGCGGTGCGGTGGCCGTCCCCCGACCCGGCGCCGATGCCGTCGCAGCGCACCGACCCGGCCACGATCGCGGCGCCGATCGGGTGGGCGCCAGCGTCGTAGGTTCCGGCTGCCCCGACCAGGATCACCCCGCCTGCGGCCGCCTCGCGGTGCTCCGCGATCGCGTGCGCCGCCCCCGCACCGGCCGCCGCGAGGCCGAACCCGCACACGGCGAGCGGCGCCGGCGGGCCGTCGGGGAAGAGCAGGCCCGACTCGAGCTCGGTCGGCACGAGGATCAGCACGCTGCCCCTTGCGCCACCGGACCCCAGAAGACTCGCGACGTCATGGCCCGTTTGCGCCAGAGGATGAGCCGGTTCCCGCCGCTGCGGCGAGACCGCGGTTCCCCCACGCTAAACGATCTCGACCATGCGCGTGATCGCCCCGCGGGCGCGGGCGGCGACGTCGTCGTCGACCGTGACGACGTGGCGCATGTCGCGCAGGGAGTCGCGCAGCTTCTCGAGCGTGATCATCTTCATGTAGCGGCAGACGGCACGCTCCGACATGGCGTAGAAGCGCTTGTCCGGGGACTCCCGGGTCAGCCGGTGCAGGATGCCCGTCTCGGTGGCGACGACGAAGTCGCGCTTGGGTGAGCGGGCCGCGTGGTTGACCATGCCCTCGGTCGAGAACACGTGCGTGCGCTTCGCCAGCGCTGCGTCCTGCGCGGCCGCATACATGCATTGGCTGGCGCAGCCGCACTCCGGGTGGATCAGCAGGTCGGCGCCCGGCCGCTCGTCCAGCATGCGGGAGACGTCGTCGGTGCGAATGCCGGCGTGCACGTGGCACTCGCCCGGCCAGATCTTCATCTTGCGGCCGGTGACCCGCTCGAGGTACGCACCCAGGAACATGTCCGGTAGGAACAGGATGTCGCGGTCGGCGGGGACGGCCTCGATGACGGCCCGGGCGTTGCCCGAGGTGCAGCAGTAGTCCGAGAGCGCCTTCACCTCGGCGGTCGTGTTCACGTAGCTGACGACAACCGCGCCGGGGTTCTCGGCCTTCCAGGCCTCCAGGGCGGCCGCGTCGATGCTGGCGGCGAGCGAGCAGCCGGCGTCGAGGTCGGGGATCAGCACGGTCTTGTCCGGCGAGAGGATCGCGGCGGTCTCAGCCATGAAGTGGACGCCGCAGAAGGCGATCACGTCCGACTCGGTGGTGACCGCGGCCTGGGACAGGCCGAGCGAGTCGCCCACCAGGTCGGCGACGTCCTGCACCTCGGGGAGCTGGTAGTTGTGGGCGAGGATGACGGCGTTTCGTTCCGCGGCCAGCGCGCGCACCTGCTCCTGCAGGGCGCCGACGGCGTCGGTGGTCAGCGTGGGCACGGGTGCACCTCCAGCGAGATGTCGAGCGCCCGCACCGAGTGGGTGAGCGCTCCGATCGAGATCGCGTCGACGCCGGTCTCGGCGACCGCGCGGACGGTTTCGAGGGTGATGCCGCCGGATGCCTCCAGCCTGACCCGGCCGGCGGCGACGGCCACGGCCTCGCGGAGGCGCGCGGGCGGCATGTTGTCCAGCAGGACGCTATCTGCGCCGGCGGTGATTGCCTCGCGCAGCTGGTCGAGCGTGTCGGCCTCGGCCTGGACGTGCAGGTCGGGCCGGGCCGCCCGCGCGGCGCGCACCGCTGCGCCGACGCCCCCGGCGAGGGCGACGTGGTTGTCCTTGATGAGGATGGCCGCCCCCAGGTCGGGGCGGTGGTTCGTCCCGCCGCCGCAGGCGACGGCCTGCTTGTCGAGCTCGCGCAGGCCCGGAACCGTCTTGCGCGTATCGAGGATCTCGGCACCGGTGCCCGCGACCGCGACCACGTAGCGCCGTGTCTCGGTGGCGATACCCGACATGCGCTGGAGCAGGTTCAGGGCGGTGCGCTCGGCGGTGAGCACGGCCCGGGCCGTCGCCCGAATCGTGGCGACGGTGCACGGCACACCCTCCACCCTTGTGCCTTCTGGCACGAGAATGTCGAGCTCCGCCGCGGGGTCGAGACGACGTATGACCTCGAGCGCGACCTCGAGGCCGGAAACGATCCCGGGTTCGCGCAGCACCACGCTGGCAATCGTTTCCAGCTCTTCGCGGATGGTCGTCTCGGTGGTGGGGTCGCCGCGGCCGGCGTCCTCCGCCAGGGCGCGGTCGATCAGACTGTCGAGTGCAGCGGCGGGCACGTCGTGCTCCTGGCCTGGTGGGGGTCGGTCTCGGGGAAGTCGCTGCGCAGGTGGCCGCCGCGGCTCTCGGTGCGGCGCAGGGCGGCGCCCGCGATCAGCCCGGCAACCAGCACCGGATTCGAGTCGGGCCGCTCGGCCAGCCATGCCAGGAGCGCCGTCAGCCGCTCCTCGCTTCGCACGGGGCCGGCCAGATCCCACATGCGCCGGCGCAGCTCCGGCAGCGGGGCGCGGGCGAGCGGGCGGGCCGGGGGTGACCCCGGATCAGCGCTCGCGCCCGCCGCCGCGAGGCCGTGGCCGATCGCGCGGCCGGAGAAGACGAAGCACTCGAGCAGCGAGTTGGAGGCGAGCCGGTTGGCGCCGTGGACGCCGGTCGCAGCGCACTCGCCGACGGCGTAGAGCCCGGCGATCGACGTGGCACCGTCGAGGTCGGTGGCGACCCCGCCCATCAGGTAGTGGGCGGCGGGAGCGACGGGGATCATGTCGGCGGCGAGGTCGAGCCCGGCCCGGCGGCAGCCCGCGGCGAGGTTCGCGAACAGGTCGAGGACGTGCGCGCGGTCGAGGTGGCGGAGGTCGAGATAGGCCTCGCCGCCGTCGGCCAGCAGCGCCTCGATCGTCCGCGTCACGACGTCGCGCGGGGCCAGCTCGGCGTCGGGGTGGACGCCGGCCATGAACCGCCTGCCCGACCCGTCGACGAGGAACGCCCCTTCGCCGCGCACCGCCTCGGAGACGAGGAACGCCCGGCCGCCGCCGGCGAGCGCCGTGGGGTGGAACTGCACGAACTCCATGTCGCGCACGGCAGCGCCGGCCCGATAGGCCAGGGCGATCCCGTCGCCGGTGGCGCCCGGCGGGTTCGTCGTGCGGTGGAAAAGGGCGCACGCGCCGCCGGTGGCAAGCAGCGTCATCCGCGCCGGCACGAGCCGCAGCTCGTCGTGGCCGAGCAGCCACGCTCCGGCGCAGGCCGCCCCGTCGCTCGCGAGCGCGAGCGCGGCCGTGTGCTCCAACACCTGGATCCGCGGGTCTGCGGCCACCCGGGCGATCAGCGCGCCGGCGATTGCGGCGCCGGTGGCCGCGCCGTCGGCGTGGAGGATGCGGCGGCGGCCGTGGCCGCCCTCGCGGCCGAGCAGGTAGGCGCCGGCCGGGTCGTGGTCGAACCTCACGCCGAGGCGCTCGAGGTCGAGGATCCGGCTGGGCCCGCTTTCGACGAGCACCTCGACCGCGTCCGGGTCGCACAGGCCGCGGCCCGCGACGATCGTGTCGGCGGCGTGGTCGGCGAACGAGTCGCCGTCGGCGACGACGGCGGCCACCCCGCCCTGGGCCATGTAGGAGTTCGACGCCTGCAGCGAGCCCTTGGTCGCGAGCACCACGCCGGCTCCCCGGCGGGCGGCTGTAAGGGCCGCATAGAGACCCGCAAGGCCGGCACCCAGCACGAGCACGTCGGTGCGGACGGGGGCGGCAGAAGCCATCACCGCCATAATAGCTCAAGTGACTAAAACTCGCCCGGGAATGGCAGGAGGGGCTTCGTCGTTACCCTTGAGGCAATGCTTCTGTTGGCTGATACGCTCGCGGAGATGGCTTCCTCCGACCCGCCCCCCGGCACCCTCGCGGCCGCTTCCGGTCGTGACCGCGGCGAGTTCGAAGAGGAGGCGCTGATCCACGCCGAGCAGCTCTACCGGATCGCGCTTCGGCTGACGGGCAGCCCGCAGGCCGCCGAGGACCTCGTCCAGGACACCTACCTGCGCGCGTTCCGCAGCTGGCAGAGCTACAAGCCCGGCACGAACCTGGCTGCATGGCTGGCCACGATCATGCGCAACGCGAACCTCGACGAGCTGCGCCGCCAGAGCCGCCGCCCCGTGCAGGAGCCGCTCGACGACGACGGCGACTACTACCTGTACAACCGCCTGGCCCAATCGAGCCCCCAGCCGCAGGACGAGGTGCTCGCGCGCCTCTCCGGCAACGCGATCGTGTCTGCGGTCGGGGATCTTCCGCCGAACTTCCGCGAGGTGGTCGTGCTCGTCGACGTCGGCGACTTCTCCTACGCCGAGGCCGCCGACATCCTCGGCATCCCGATCGGCACGGTCATGTCACGCCTCTACCGCGGCCGGCGGCTGCTGAAGCGGGCGCTCGCCGACACGGCCGAAGGCGGGGAGGCGGCATGAGCGCCGATCCCTGCCGCGGCGCCGAGAGCCTGATGCAGCCCTACCTCGACCGCGTCCTCACCGAGGCCGAGGTGTCGCGCATCGACGTGCACCTGCAGGAGTGCAGCTACTGCAGCGACCGCTACGTCTTCGAGCGCAGCCTGCGCACCGCCGTCAAGAGCTGCTGCTGCGACGAGCCGGTCCCGGACGGGTTCGTCGAGCGCCTCCGCCGGCGCTGCACGGATCAGGCGTAGTCGACGTCGCCCGGCGCGTCGAGGTCGCGGCAGTCGACCGCCTCGGCCTCAAGGCCGCGCACGGGCCGCTCGCCGCTCCCGGGGATCTCGCCGAAGCGCGAGCGAGGGATCAGCACCGGGTGTGACCGGCCCTGGCCGTAGTCGGCTGCTCGGATCGCGTCGTCGCCCGGCTGCGCCGACGCCAGCATGCGTTCGACGGCGCGCGGGTCGAGGCCCGGCCCGTCGCCGAGGACGACCAGCGCCCACTCCGCCGAGCCGGGCAGCGCCTTGAGGCCCGTGTGCAGCGAGGCGGCCTGGCCCGCGTCCCAGCGGTCGTTGACGACCGGACGCGCGCCGTGCAGGTCGACCCGTTCCAGGATCGTGCCCGCCCGCGCCCCCAGCACGACCACACGGTCCTCGGGCCCGGTCGCCTCGAGAATACCGAGCACGCGCTCGAGCATCGGCCGGCCGTCGATCTCGTGGAGCTGCTTCAGCCCGCCGTAGCGCCGGCCCTCGCCGGCGGCCAGGACGACTGCCGCGATCACACGTCCTGGACGAGGGCGTCCGCGATCTGCAGGAGGCGCATCGCGGAGCGGGTGTAGGTGCGTCCCGTCGTCTCGTCCTCGGCGGCGAGGCCTTCCGTCCAGAGCTCGCGCACCGCCTCGAGCAGCTCGGCCACCTCGGCCAGCTCGTCGCTACCGTCGGTGTCGCAGGCGCGCAGCGCGAGCCCGAGCGCGCCGGGCGTATCGCCCAGCCGCGACCACATCAGCGTCTGCGTCATCACGAGGTAATCGTGGATGCGCAGCCGCTGCAGCGGCACCATCCGCTCGCGCGTCATCAGGGGTGGGGTGAGCGAGGACGGCTGCTCGCCGCGGCAGGCCCGGTCGGCGTTGCCCCAGAACATCGCCCGGATCTGATCCTCGGTCGCGCCGGCCCGGCGCAGCACGAGCAGGAGCGCGAAGCGGGCCGTCGCCGGCATTCCGTAGGGGGCGTCGCTCGCGAACAGGATCTGCTCGGGCGAGGCCGACGCGAACAGCGTGCGCAGGTCGGTCGTGCTCCAGACGGAGGTGTCGTAGAGGACGTTCGGGTGGTCGACCAGCGTGCGCGAGATCTGCTCGAGGTCGGCGATGGCGGCGTGGGCGAGGATCAGCTGGGCGCCGGTATGCCGCTCGACGAGGATGCGCAGGTCGTCCGCGATGGCCGGCAGGCCGCGTCCGGCGTGGATCAGGATCGGCACCCGCCGCTCGGAGGCGAGCTCGAACACGGGGTTCAGGCCGTTGGCGCCGAAGTCGAAGAACTGTGCCCGCGGATGCAGCTTGATCCCGCACGCGCCGGCGTCGAGGCAGCGCTCGGCCTCGGCGATCGGATCCTCGGTCAGATCGAGGCGGCAGAACGGGACGAGCATCCCCTCCGACGCCGCCGCCCAGCCCATCACCCGGTCGTTGGGGACGCGGTAGGCGGGGTGGCGCTCGGGGTCGTTCAGCGGGAACGTGAACGCCCGCTCGACGCCCTGCGCCCGCATCATCGAGAGGAGCTCCTCGGGCGACTGGGTGAAGCCGTCCTCGTCGACGCCGAGATGCGTGTGCGCATCCCACACCTGGAGGGCCGACGGGGCGATGCTGCCGTTGAGGTCGAGGTGCCGGTGGAGCAGCTCGTCGAAGCGGGCGGTGGGCACGGCCGAACGCTACCAGCGGAAATCGCCCGAAGTGGTACCTTCTGCCCCATGCCTGATTCCCGCCTGATCTACGCAGATTCCATCCGCGACCCCGACCTCTTCGTCGCCACCGGGATCTCGGTCGTCGACCCGTTCGCCTACGTCGAGACGGACGGCAAGCGCGTCATCGTCACCTCCGAGCTCGAGGCCGACGCGGCCCGCCGCCACTCGAGCGCCACCGACGTCTGGACAGGCTCCGAGTTCGGCGCCCGCGAGCTCGTCAAGGGGGGCATGAGCTACGAGATGGCGTCGCTCGAGGTCGTGCGCCGTGCGCTCGAGAAGCTCGGCGTGAGCGCCGTGACCGTGCCGCCGTCGTTCCCGCTCGAGCTGGCCGACTACCTGCGCGAGCGCGGTATGACCGTGCAGGCCGACCGCACCCCGTTCGAGATGCGCCGCCGGGCGAAGGACGAGCGCCAGCTCGCCGGCATCAAGGCCGCCCAGCTCGCGACCGAGGCCGCGTTCGCCCGCGCCGTCGAGGTGCTCGGGGCGTCGTCGCCAGGTGGCGACGGGCTCGTGTTCGAGGGCGAGACGCTGACCGCCGAGCGGCTCATGGGCGAGCTCGAGGACGTCCTGCGCGCGCACGGCTGCGAGGGCGAGCCGCCGCTCGTCGGCAACGGCCCGACGGGCGCGAACGTGCACGAGCACGGCAAGGGCCCGATCCGTCCCCACGAGTCGGTGATCATCGACATCTTCCCCCGCCACATCGAGAGCCGCTACCACGCCGACATGACCCGCACCTTCTGCTTCGGCGAGGCGCCCGAGCAGCTGCGGCACATGCACGCGACGGTGTACGAGGCGCTGCGGGCGAGCGAGGAGGCGATCGCCGCGGGCGTCAACGGCAAGGTCGTCTGGGAGGCGGCCTGCGACGCGATCGAGGCCGGCGGCTACCGCACGACCCGCGGCCTGGCCGACGGCGAGTCGCTCGACGAGGACTTCTTCCACGGGCTCGGCCACGGCGTCGGCGTCGAGGTGCACGAGGCCCCGAACATGGGTCTCGCGGGCGACGACCTGATGGTCGGCGACGTCGTCACGATCGAGCCGGGCGTCTACCGCAAGGGCTTCGGCGGCATCCGCCTGGAGGATCTCGGCGTGGT
>Ga0134126_10011380_pt1 | contig 11226 bp, 12 predicted proteins | sample KB31752_FD_96881 | JGI IMG/M metagenome (GOLD analysis project Ga0134126, IMG submission 96881) | Terrestrial soil microbial communities with excess Nitrogen fertilizer from Kellogg Biological Station, Michigan, USA - KB3-175-2 | ecosystem: Environmental > Terrestrial > Soil > Unclassified ... | reverse complement strand
TGGGCCCTTGACGCCCAGACCGGGAACGAACTATGGCGGTACCGGCACGCGATCCCGTTCGATGTGTCGCTGTGCTGCGGCAACGTGAACCGCGGGGTCGCCGTGGCCAACAACAAGGTCTTCCTGGTCACCCAGAACGCCCATCTGATCGCGCTCGACGCCACCAACGGCAAACCCGTCTGGGACAAAGCGTATGGCGACGTGCGGGCCGGAGAGAGCGCCACGGTCGCTCCCCTCATCGTGAAGGACCTAGTGCTCGTCGGCAGCTCGGGCGGTGAGTTCGGGGTACGCGGCCACATCGACGCTTTCAACATGGAGACCGGAGAGCACGTCTGGCGCTGCTACACGGTACCGAAGCCAGGCGAGCCCGGATCCGACACCTGGCCCGCCAAGGGCGAGGCCTGGGCGAGGGGCGGCGCGAACTGCTGGATCACCGCCACCTACGACCCGGAGCTCAACCTCACGTACTGGGGAACCGGCAATCCCGCGCCGGACTTCGACGGCGATGTGCGGCAAGGCGACAACCTCTACACCGACAGCATGGTCGCCGTCGATCCGGACAACGGCCAGATTCGCTTCCACTACCAGTACAACCCGCACGACGTGTGGGACTACGACAGCATCTCCGAGCACATCCTGTTCGAGATGGACGGCCGCAAGGTGATGGCGCACTTCGACAAGAACGGGTACTGCTTCATCCTGGACCGGACGAACGGCCAGCTGGTCCGGGTATTCCCGTTCGTCGACCGCATCGACTGGGGTGACATCGACGCCAACGGCAAGGTAACGCCCAAGGTGTTCCCCGACAAGGAAGGGGTGCCGGTTCACTTCTGGCCCGGGCCGGCCGGCGGCAAGGAATGGACGCACGCGGCCTACAGCCCGAAGACGCAGCTCCTCTACTGCCCGGTGCAGGATGTCGGCGCGACAGCCAAGCGGCGGCGGCGGGAGTTCAAGGAGGGCATTCCTTACTGGGGAGCGGGCGTCGAAACAGACGCTGGCGATATGTCAGGATGCCTGAGCGCCTTCAACCCGGCCAACGGCGAGGAAGCGTGGCGCTGGCGCAGCGATATCCCGATGTGTGCGTCGGTGCTGACCACCGGGGGCGACCTGGTGTTCGCCGGCGAGCCGACCGGGGAGTTCCACGCGTTCAACGCCCGCACCGGGGAACCGCTGTGGCAGTTCCAGTGCGGCAGCGGCCATCACAGCAGCCCGACCACCTACAGCATCGGCGGACGACAGTACATCGCCGTACCGACCGGCTGGGGCGGCTGGATCGAAGGGTTCGCGCCCGGGATGCTCGGGGTACCGCACGGAGCCGCTCTCTTCGCGTTCGCACTGCCGGACTAGCGCCGCTGTCCACGCGCAAGATCCGCGCGGCCACCCACGAGACCGGCAACGAAAGGAGGTGACAGCCATGGACCGGGAGCACACCGTACACCGGCCCCAAGAGCATGTCTGGGAGACCCCTCTCGCCGAGGAGATCAGAGTCTCGCCTGAGTGTTCGGCATACATGGGCGCCTGGCAGGACCAGGACTGGATGTGACCGGTCAGGGCGCCGGGCCCCCTCATAAGGAGTGGGCGCCCGGCGCCCTTCCCGGTGTCCCGGGACGATCCGGACGTAGGGGAGTCGGCGAATCGGCATGTGGGTTCGGGTACTGGGATCGGCAGCGGGGGGCGGATACCCGCAGTGGAATTGCGCCTGTCCCGTCTGCCACGCGGTACGGGACGGTTCCCGGCCCGCCCGTTCCCGCACTCAGTCATCGATTGCCGTGAGCCCGGATTACCGACAGTGGTTCCTGCTCAACGCCTCGCCCGATATCCACGCCCAGCTCGAATCCTTCCCCGCCCTGCGACCCCGCGGCGGTCATGAAGGCGGCGTATCGAGGGCGGTCCCCGTGCAGGCCGTGCTGCTCACGGACGCCGAGCTCGATCACACGCTCGGGTTGCTGCTGCTCCGGGAGGGACACGGCCTCGAGGTCCACGCCACCGAGGCGGCCCGCGACACACTCAGGGACGGAACCTCGCTGCTCCGGACGCTCGAGGCTTACTGCCCGGTCAGTTGGAAGCGCGTCGTGCCGGGACGTGACACGCCGCTGGGGGACCGGCTGTCGTACCAGGCCTTCGATGTGCCCACGACGAAGCGGCCGCGTTTCGATTCTGGCAGTGCCGGCAAGGAAGGGGGCAACGGGGAGGGACGCGTCGTCGGCTACCGCCTCACCGATGCGCGCACCGGCGGGACGCTGGTCTACCTGCCAGCCGTTCAGCAGCTGACCGCGCCGGTGCATCGCCAGCTCGCCGGCTGCGCCTGCTTGCTCGTCGACGGAACCTGCTGGGACGACGACGAGCTGATCCGGCTGGGTGCGAGCGGAAAGACGGCACGCGAGATGGGACACCTGCCGATCAGCGGTCCCGGCGGCAGCCTCGAACAGCTCTCCCCGCTCCCGATCGACAGGAAGATCTACATCCACATCAACAACACCAATCCGATCCTGCTCGAAGACGCGCCGGAGCGTCGCACCCTCGAGCAACAGGGCATGGAGGTCGCAGTGGACGGACTGGAGCTGCGGATATGAGCGTGGTGACGATAACGGAAACCGAGAGCTTCGTGGCGGCACTGCGAGCGCAGTCCCGGCGCTACCACGACCAGCATCCCTTTCACCGGAAGATGAACGAAGGGACGCTAAGCCCTGGGCAGATCCGTGGCTGGGTGGCGAACCGCTTCTACTACCAGGAGAACATCCCCCGTAAGGACGCCGCGATCATCGCGAACTGTCCCGATCGCGACGTCCGCCGCCGCTGGGTCCAGCGCATCCTCGACCACGACGGCCCCTACCACGACGGCGTTGGGGACGGCGAAGGCGGTATCGAGGCGTGGCTGCGCCTCGCCGAGGCAACGGGACTGACCCGGGAGGAGATGCAGGACGAGCGGCATGTCGTCCCCGGGGTACGGTTCGCCGTCGATGCCTACGTCAACTTCGCCCGCACCCGGCCATGGGTTGAGGCGGTGGCCTCCTCGCTGACCGAACTGTTCGCGCCGGACCTGATGGCCGAGCGCCTCGCCGCGTTCGAGCGTTACTACCCCTGGATCGATCCCGCGGGGCTCGCCTACTTCCGGGCTCGCCTCTCCCAGGCGCCACGCGATTCCCGGCACGCCCTGCAGGTGGTGACCCGGCACTGCCGGACACCGGATCAGCAAGCGGCGGCCGTGGCGGCCCTGTCCTTCAAGTGCGACGTGCTGTGGAGCATGCTCGATGCCATCGACCGGGCCTATGCGGACCGCTGACAGCGCTGACCGTCCCCGCCTCGCGCCGCACGTCCGGCTGTCGTACGACCAGACCCGGCAACGGCACGTGCTGCTGACTCCGGAGACGGTCACCCTGCTGAACGGTACCGGCGCGGCCATCCTGGAGCTGTGCGACGGGATGCGGACCGTGACCGAGATCCTGGCCGAGTTGCGTGGCCGTTACGACCGCGTGGCCGACGCCGAGGTCCGGGCGTTCCTTAACGGACTGCTAGCCAAGCGATGCGTGGAGGTCAGCCATGGATAGGCCGCTCGGGCTGCTCGCAGAACTTACCTACGCTTGCCCGCTGCACTGCCCGTACTGCTCCAACCCGCTCAACCTCGGCGACTACCAGGAGGAGCTGACGACGCAGGAGTGGCAGCAAGTGATCGCCGAGGCCGCGGAACTCGGGGTGCTGCAACTTCACTTGTCCGGTGGTGAGCCGCTGCAACGCCGCGACCTCGTCGATATCGTGCAGTTCGCGAGCGGACACGGCATGTACACGAACCTCATCACCAGCGCGTCCGGCCTCTCGTCCCGCCGTGCGGAGCTGCTGCGCGCCGCTGGCCTTGATCATGTGCAGATCAGCATCCAGGCTGACGAGCGGGCGCTGTCTGACCGCATCGCCGGAATGCCGTCGTTCGAGCGCAAGCTAGCGGCGGCCCGGCTGGTGAAGAAGCTGGGCTGGCCCCTCACGCTGAATGTGGTCCTGCACCGGCAAAACATCGACCGGATCGGCCACATCCTGGACCTGGCCGCGGAACTGGGGGCCGACCGGATCGAGCTCGCCAACACGCAGTACTACGGCTGGGCTCAGCGTAACCGGGAGGCCCTGCTGCCGAGCCGGGCTCAGCTGGAGCGCGCGGAGGCGGTGGTCCGCGCGGCCCGCGAACGGCTGCGGGGCCAAATGGAGATGATCTACGTCATCCCCGACTACTACAGCAAATATCCCAAACCCTGCATGGGCGGCTGGGGCCGACGGCAGCTCACCGTCGTGCCCAACGGCAACGTGCTGCCCTGCCCGACCGCACATACTCTTCCGCTCCCCCAGGCCAGCGTGCGCGAGCACTCGCTGGCGTGGATCTGGCAGCAGTCGCCGCTCTTCCAGCGCTTCCGCGGAACGGACTGGATGCCGGAGCCATGCCGGAGCTGCACCCGCCGCGACCTCGACTTCGGTGGCTGCCGGTGCCAGGCATTCCAGCTCACCGGTGATGCCACGCGCACCGACCCCGTCTGCCATCTCTCTCCCGATCACGAGATCGTGGCCAGCGCGGTGCGGGCCGCTAGCGAGGCGGTACAGCCGCGTGAAGTGACACTCATCCCCCGGCCACATCCAGACGCAAGGCGACAGGATTGACCCGTCACAGTCCCCTCAGGGCCTGGTACTCGCTCCAATGCCGCGGGGAGCAGAAGAAGATCACACGTTCGCTCTCATAGTGCGTATCGGACACTGTGTTGTCGGACAGCGGTCTCTCACACACCCAGCAGTAGTACACCGTGCTCACATGGTCTCCTCATCATCTATCTCAGCGGGTCGCCGACCTTCTTCCGGTGCTAGCAAGTCAATGCGCGCGGATTCTGTAAATCGGACTTATCACAGTAATTGTACTCAAATCGCAAGATGGACGCCGCAGCGTCCTTGGGAGGCTGGTCACACGGCCAGACCCGCTCGACAGTGCTCGGCTTGAGCCACGCGGCTTCCTACCGCATGAGCTGGTCCGCGATCAGGTAAGCGCCCAGCACGATGAGGGCGATTCCCGCGAGTCGTTCCGTGCGCTCGCGCCAGCGTTCGGCGATCTTGGCGCCGGTTGCCAGCCCTAGTTGCGCGGCGGCGAAGGCCTGAAGGGCGATGGCTGCGATGACGGCGGTGACGGGCAGCCGGGTCAGGCCGATGCTGAACCCGATGGCCAGCTCATCCATGCTGATGCCGATCCCGAGCCCCATAAGCGCCAGTCCGCGGCTGGCGGTGATGCGGCTCGCCTTGGCTTCCTCGTCCTGTTCATCTGAAAGCAGCATCCAGGCTCCGATGCCGCTGACGATGATGGCGGCGAGGTAGCCGGCGGCGACGCCGATCCGATGCGCGAGCACGCTACCCAGGCCGAGCCCGATCAGCGGCATCCCGCCTTCGAAGATCATAAGGATCAGCGAGATCCGCAGCCGCTGCCATGCCGTGGTTGCCTGCGCGGCGCCGATCGCGATGGCGACGGCGACGGAGTCCAGGGCCAACGGTAGGACGAAAACCAGCAGCTTCAGCATGACACCCGCGGGCCTGCGGACGGGCACGGGCGGACGGCATGGCCAGAAAGGCTGACCGCGAGCAGGCCTGGCGCGACAGCAGCGACGAACGGGTCGGCTGGGCGGCCACTAGGGAACCTCCGCCAACCCGCAGGCGGCACCTCCAGCCAGGTCTTATCCACCACGCCAGGATAAGCGCCGCACGCGTCTCCGCAGGTCGAAGTGGTCAGTGGTGCGGTGATCCGCGGCAATAGATCCGCTGGCGCAATGCTCACGCCGCACCCAAGCGCAACTTCGCGCGGGATCAGTGATCCGGACCTGGCCCAGTTACCAGAACAAGGTTGCTTGACGCGGCACTAGCAACTTCTAAGGCGATATCCACAGATTGCCGGCATGTCACCTTGTGGATATGTGGAAGCCTGGAACAAAAATCCTTAATTGAACGACATTGAGCCATGGCACCGTTCATCACGCGCAGTCCGCCGGTCGCCTTCAGATTTACGCCGTTCATCCCATCCCCCTTGTGTAGGCATCGGCGAGTATCTGACAATCTCCATCAGGCAGGCCACTCATAACCATGAGGTATCTCGGGCTCCGTCCGCCGAACCGTGGCGAGTCACGTGTGCGGCTAGATGTTGATATGGGGCGCCGCCAGCGGGTGTCTTCCCTGCCATTGGTCGGTGGTTGGTAGCAGGCAATCCAAAGAATGGAATCCTTAATGTTCGGACTGCTCACGATTGGGTTTGTTCTGAGCCTCGACAACTTCCGCAGTTCGCTCGTACTCGGGGGGCTCAAGCCGACCTTCCGTCAGTCGGTCAAGACATCCGCCATCTTCGGCCTCTGGGATGGCGTCGCACCCCTGGTCGGGATGCTCATCGGGCACTTCCTGAGCGACAGGCTCGACAACGCCTCCGACCGGATCGCAATGATCGGACTCGGTGCGTACGGACTGTTCCTCATCGTCCGGTCGGTGATCTCGCCGGATCACGCGGATCCGGACCTGAAGTGGGCAAGGTGGGGGTTGCCGGTCCCGTTGAGCGTCGACAATATCGCCGGCGGCGCGGCGCTTGGCCTCGCCGGCTACACCCCTTGGCTCGCGCCCGTTCTGTTCGGGTCCATGACCTTCGTGATGTCGGTCGCCGGGCACCAGATCGGCCGCATAGTGGCTCACTTTGTCGACTTCATCCCCAAGATCAATACTGACCTGCTGACCGGGGCCTGCTTCGCCCTCATGGCAGTCTTGATGGCGTTGGGCGTTACACTGCCGCTCTCGTACGGCTGATACCGGACCCCAACGAAGCACCATCTTCCTCATCGGCCGAGAATGAACCAAGCTGTATATTCGGACTCTATGGAACCCCTAGTATCCTGATCCGATAATTCGTTGGCAGTATTCGGTGATGGTCTCGCAGGTATCGTCGGCTCTATAAGTTGGCACTTAGTGGCCAGCTGGGGTTTTATCCACCAGGTCAGGATAGGCGCCACACGCGCTTCCGCGGTTCGAGGTGGTCAGGGGGCCGGTCATGGGGCGCCTGTGCGTGTGAATGAATGAGACGATAACCGAGACGAGCATGTGGCTAGGGCACGGGTAACGGGGCGAGGGCGGACCGTCGCCGCTCGGGCGGCGCTGAGCGCGGCTGATGTCCGATCTGACGGCGCGGGCTCCGACGTCTGTGTAGAGGGCGCCAACTGGGTGCCCCTGGTCGAAAGGACACCGACGGTGAAGTACATGATCTTGACGTTCGCTTCCCAGCAGCAGTACCAGGAAATGGTCGGGCAGCCCTCAGGGCAGCCCGCGTGGACCCAGGAGGAGTGGGCGGCGCTGGGAGCGTTCATGCAGGCGTTCAACCAGGAGCTGCTGGACTCGGGCGAGCTGGTCGAGACCCGAGGCCTGAGCGTCCCGGTGCACACTCGGCGGGTCCAGTTCAAGGAGGGGGCCCCAGTGGTGACCGACGGCCCCTACGCCGAGGCCGAGGAGGTGCTCGCCGGCTACTGGGTCGTGGAGTGCGACAGCTTCGACCGGGCGACCGAAATCGCCGCCCGACTCGCCCGATGCCCGGCCCCTGAGCACATCCGGGCCCGCGCCTACGCGGATGTCCGGCCGATCGACGAGCACCAGCCGGACTTCGAGGGCTGAGCGCGAAAACCGGCTGCCGGTGATCACGACTGAGACCGAGGACCTGCTGCGCCGCCTGGCGCCGCAGGTCCTCGGCGCCGTGGTCCGCCGCTACGGCAACTTCGACCTCGCCGAGGACGCCACCCAGGAGGCACTCCTGGCGGCCTCGGTGCAATGGCCAGAAGGCGGGCTGCCCGACAACCCCAGAGCCTGGCTCATCACCGTGGCGTCGCGTCGGCTCACCGATCTGCTGCGCGCGGAGCAGGCGCGCAGGCAGCGAGAAGACACGGTCGCCCAGTGGGCGCTGACCGAACGCGGCGCTCCCCAGCCGGACGAGCCCTCTGCGGGTGGGACCGGCGACACGCTGGTGCTGCTGTTGTTGTGCTGCCACCCGTCGCTGTCGGTCGCCTCGCAGATCGCCCTGACGCTGCGGGCAGTCGGCGGGCTGAGTACCGCAGAGATCGCCCGTGCCCTGTTGGGGTCCGAGCAGACGGTGACCCGCCGGATCACCCGGGCCAAACAGGCGATCAAAGACAGCGGCGTCCCCTTCGCCCTTCCCAGCCCTGGCGAACTCGAAGGCCGACTGAACGCTGTCCTCCGGGTCTTGTACCTGATCTTCAACGAGGGCTACGCCGGCACGGCAGGAACAGCCTTGATCCGGGTCGACCTGGCCCAGGAGGCGATCCGTCTCGCCCGGACGATCCACGCGGCCCGGCCCGATGACAGCGAGGTGGCCGGCTTGCTCGCCCTGATGCTCCTCAGCCATGCCCGGCACCGCGCTCGCACGGCTCCCGACGGGTCACTCATCCCCATGGCAGAGCAAGACCGCAGCTTGTGGGACCGGAACGACATCGACGAAGGAATCGCGCTCGTCACCGCCGCCCTTCCCCGCGGGCCCATCGGGCCGTACCAGCTGCAGGCGGCGATCGCGGCTGTCCACGATGAGGCGGAGAACCCCGAAGCGACCGACTGGCGCCAGATCGCCGCCCTCTACGGCGTCCTGCTCCGCCTGGACGACAACCCGGTCGTCGCGCTCAACCACGCCGTCGCCGTCAGCATGGTCGCCGGGCCGCGGGTCGGCCTCGAACTAGTCCAGCGCCTTTCGGCCGACGCCCGGATCAACACCGATCGTCGCTTCCACGCCGTCCGCGGCCACCTCCTGGAGATGGCTGGCGACCGTACTGCCGCCCTTGAGGCGTACCGAATCGCAGCCCGGGTGGCCACCAACCTCCAGCAACAGCGCTACCTCAATCAGCAGATCACCCGCCTGCAAGCACCCGAGGAAACGGCCCGATAACGTCGGCCCGACAACTTGATCGTCCCGCTGCCCGGCGAGCTGGCCTACCGCCAGGCCAACCCGTACGCGATCACGCTGTCCCTGGACGCTGGCACCGGGACCAGGATCTTGACGATCATGCTCGGCTGGGCGTGAGGTTCCCGAAGATATGCAACTTACTTGACAAACAAGTTACTTGCACTCCACGCTGATGATGAAGATCCGTCGGACGTGGCTATCACGAGACGACGGCACTCGACAGTCAGCGACCGCTGACAAAGATGGTGCGGAGGCGAGCGGCAAGTGGCGGACGAGGACGGCCGGCAGGCCGAGACGGTGCCCAACCGGCTGCGCAGGGCCCGTGGCGCCTACGCCGTCGCGGTGGTCCGGGCCCTGGCCGAGGCCGGGTTCGCGGACCTTCCCCGCAACGGGGCGTTCGTGCTGGCCGGCATCGCGCGGTTCGGCGATTCGCTCGGGCCGATCGTGGACCAGCTCGGGGTCTCCCGGCAGGCGGTCAGCCAGCTCATCGACGCCCTGGTGCAGCGCGGCTACATCCAGCGCGGCGAGAACGCCCGCGACCGCCGGCGCATGGTCATCGAGCTGACGGACAAGGGACAGGCGGCCGCCGCGACGATCCGCGCGGCCATCGAATCGGTGAACGAGCAGCTCGCCGCGCGGGTCTCCGCGCAGGACCTGACGAGTTTCTACCGCGCGCTTGACGTCCTTGGCGACATCAACGACGAGACCTCTTAGCGGCCGCCTCCCGGCCGCATCGTCACCATCCCCTTGGAGGGACAACCATGTTCAGGCAGCTTGTCACGCTGCTGCTCGCCGTGGGCACCTTGGCCGCCTGCGGCGGGTCGGCCGCAGCCAGTTCGGTGGGCCCCGGCGCCCCCGCGAACCCGGCGGCGTCTAGCCCCGGCAGCGGCTCATCCGCCCGTCAGGCGGCGATCGCGAACGGCGCCGACCCGGCGCGTACCGACGCGGCGGGCATCGAATGGCTCTGCCAGCCCGGCCTGGCCGACGACCCGTGCGCCGCCAACAACAACGCCAACGTGGTGCCCCGGACCGGGCCGACCACCGTCCAGCGCCCGAGCGCGACGACCAACCCGCCCATCGACTGCTTCTATATCGTCCCCACCGTCAGCAGACAGCGGGGTCTGAGCGCCAACCTGCAGATCCAGAAGAGTGAGACGACCACCGCGGAGCTGGAGGCGTCCCGCTTCTCCGCCGACTGCGACGTCTACGCCCCGGTCTACCCAGAGGTCACCCTGCCGGGGCTGCGCCAGACCGGCAAGGCTTCCTCCCAGGCCGCCGAGAAACAGGCTTACCAGGTGGTCCAGGCTGCCTGGCAGGACTACCTCGCGCACTACAACCACGGCCGCGGCGTCGTCATCATCGGCCACTCGCAGGGCTCGGCCATGGCCGAGGAACTGCTGCGCACCCAGGTGGACCCCAGCCCGCAGGCCCGCCAGCGCCTGGTGTCGGCCATCATCCCGGGCGGGAACGTCGTGGTCCCGGCGGGCAAGCGGGTCGGCGGCACCTTCCAGCACCTGCCGGCCTGCACCACCGCCACCCAGCTGCACTGCGTGGTCGCCTACTCCAGCTTCAACGCCGCCCCGCCGCCCACGGCGTACTTCAGCATTCCCGGCCAGGGGGTCAGCCTGCTCGTTCCCACCCCCAGCCCAACCGAGGGCATGCAGGTCATGTGCGTCAACCCGGCCGCGCTGGTGCCGGGTGACGGGGTAGCCGAGCCATACCTGCCGTCGAGCGCCGGCAACGCCGCGATCAAGGCGGACAAGAGCCTGGCGAGCGTACCGGTGCCCTGGCAGACCACCCCGGACCTGTATTCGGCCGTCTGCACACAGCGCGGCGACGCCAACTGGCTCCAGATCACCGCGCCTATCACCCCCGGTGACAGCCGCACGGTGGTGACGCCGCCGGAAGGGCCCAACGCGGGGCTGCACCGGTTCGACATCACGCTGTTCTTGGGCAACCTGGTCACGCTGGTCCAGCAGCAGGCGCGCTCTTACCAGTCGGCGGGCCGGTGATCCCGCCGGCGTGCTCAGCCGACGCCCGCGACCTTGCTGCGGCGTTCCAGCAGGGTGACGTCCCGCCAGCGGCCGTGATGGCAGCCAAGGCGCTCCTGGATGCCGCCGCGCTGGAGACCGCCTATCCTCGCGGTAGCGCGATAACCTTTGTTACGGGCGGACCCGCGGTCAGGTTTCCGATATAGCCACGGGACTGGTTCCGAGACGGATTTCCCCCGATAACGATGCTGATCCAATCGGGGTTCATAATCATGGGCACGAGGCGCG
>Ga0134126_10011378_pt1 | contig 11228 bp, 8 predicted proteins | sample KB31752_FD_96881 | JGI IMG/M metagenome (GOLD analysis project Ga0134126, IMG submission 96881) | Terrestrial soil microbial communities with excess Nitrogen fertilizer from Kellogg Biological Station, Michigan, USA - KB3-175-2 | ecosystem: Environmental > Terrestrial > Soil > Unclassified ... | reverse complement strand
GCATTTCGACATGATCCATTCGCGCACCGGACCGGCATTGCACATCGCGTTGTCGAACAGATCGTTGCGCGGGCCAAATCCGTTGAACACCATGCTGCCATAGGGCAGCAGGTTCTCCCGCCCTTCCTCGGCCAGGCCGACCGAGTCCGGAAAGACTTTCAGCGGATAGACTTCCGCGAGATCGGCGATGCCGTCGAACTCGCGCTTGTCGATGAGCCGATCGACCAGGCTTTCGGCTTCGTGCACCAGCCTCTCGCGCAGCACGTTGATTGCGGCCGGCGACAGGATGCGGGTCAGCACCGCGCGCGTCCTCGTATGGAGCGGCGGATCGGCCTCCAGGACGATGCTCGGCGGACGCCACGGCGTCTCCTTGCGAAAGTCGCTCAAGCCGACGCCGGCGGCGGAGCAATAGGTCTGCCAATCCGTCAGCGCGTCACGCACCTCCTGATGCCGCGCCATCGCCCAGATGCCATAATGCTCCAGCCATACCGCCGGGCCGGCTTCGCGAAACGCCTCGTGATGCGGATAGGGATTTTCCAGGAACGCATGGGAAAATGGATCAACTGCGGAAACGGCACGCTCGACCATCGTATCCATGGTTCCTCCTCCCGCTCTGCTGCCGCACAGCGTCCCGCGCGGCCGTTTGGCTGCATCTTGCAGCCGGCGACGGGGATTGTCACCCCGCCCATTCCGCTATTTAAATGCGGGCAAAATCCAAGAAAAACACAAGGAAACCCAACACCGGGGATTTGACATGTCGACCGCTCCCGCCACCGTCTCCCAGCCCGACGACCCGGCTCTGCTCAGGGTCGACGTCCCGGTCGCTACCATCACGTTGAACCGCCCCGCGGCGTTCAACTCGATCAACCTTGCGATCGCGCAAAAACTCGAGACCCTCAGCGCGGCGGTCGAGGCCTCCGACGAGGTCCGGGTGCTGGTGATCGAGGGCGAGGGCCGCGCGTTCTGCGCCGGGGGCGACCTGCAGACCATTGGCGCGGCTGCGGCGAACGACACCATCGCACCCGTCGTCGGCGAGCTCTTGAGGCATTATCACGCCTTCATCACGACGCTCCGCCGCATGCCGAAACTCGTGCTTGCAAGCGTGCACGGCTCGGCGGCCGGTGCCGGCCTATCGCTTGCCTTCGCCGCCGATCTTTGCATTGCGACCGAAGACGCCCGCTTCACGCCGGCTTACTCCAAGCTCGGCGTCTCGCCGGACGGCGGCGGCACCGTCGGCGTGGTCGCAAGCGTCGGCACCCGGCGCGCGCTGCAGATCTTCCTCGGCGAGGACAGTTTTACCTCGCAGCAGGCCTATGAATGGGGACTGGTCGCCAGGGTGGTTCCGGCCGCGGAGCTGAAGGCCGCCACCCGCGAATTCGCGCTGCGGCTCGCGCAAACTGCGCCAGCCGGCATCGCCGCGACGAAAGCGCTGATCTATCGCGCTCCCGTGAGCCCGATCGAGCAGCAGCTCGACGCCGAGCGCGACGGCATCATCGATTGCATGCACACCGACGAATTCAAGGTCGCGGTAAAGAAGTTCACGAGCAAGGGAAAGTAGCCTACCTACTGGGGCAGATATAGCCCGTGCCCGCCGGCGACTTGAAGCAGCCGACGGATTCCGGAAGCACGTGCTTGGGCAACCACAGCACGACACTCGGGAAGTAGATCATGAACGTAATGGTCATCAGGAACACCACATAGATCGGCAATGCCGCGCGCAGCGCCTTGCCGAAACTGGTGCCGACGAATTTCGAGGCCATCAGCAGCACGAGGCCATAGGGCGGCGTGATCAGGCCGAACGCGAGCGTTGCGATCAGCACCACGCCCATATGCACGCCGTTGATGTTACCGGCTTCCGTCAGGGCATTCACCAGCGGCATGAAGATGATGATGGTCGGCACCGGCTCGATGAAGTCGCCAACCACCGTGAACAAGGCCACCATTAACAGCATGATATAGTGCGGGTCGTGGCCGGCTATCGAGGTGATCCAGTTCGCGATCACGATGGCGCCGCGCAGATAGGCGAGCATCCAGCCGAATGCGTTGGCGGCGCCGATCGTGATCAGGGGGAGCGAGAAGATCAGGCCGGCGAGACAAAAATCGAAGGGAATCTTCTTGAGGTGCCCGCGATTGAGCGCGGGGATCACGACCAGGATGATCCACATGACGGCGACCACACCGGCTTCCGTCGGCGTGAACCAACCGGTCAGGATGCCGCCGAGCAGGATCACCGGGATCATCAGCGGCAGCGCGGCGTCGCCGGCCGCGAACACCACCTGCTTGAACGGCGCGCGCGGCTTGCGCATACCCGAGGGACCGAAGAAGTAGCAGTAGATCATCAGTCCGAAACCGATCATGAAGCCGGGCACGACACCCGCCATGAACAGCCCTGCAATCGACACGTTGCCGACCGCGCCATAGACCACGGCCGTGATGCTGGGCGGCACCAGGGCTGCGATCGTCGACGCGGCGGCGATGATCGCCGCGATGAAGGCGGACTCATAGCCTTCGCGCCGCATCGGCCCGCCGAGCGCACGACTCATCACCGCGACGTCGGCGGTGGTCGAGCCCGACATCTCCGAGAAGAACATCGAGAAGACGACGACGACCTGCGACAGCCCGCCCCGGATATGTCCGACCAGCGAAACCGAGAGGTTGGCGATGCGAACCACCACATTCGCCGAGCTCATGAGCTCGCCGACCAGGAGGAAGAAGGGAATCGCGAGCAACGCCTCGGAATCGACGCCGTCAAAGACCTTCTGCACGATCGCGGCGAGCGAGACGTCGGCAAGCATCGCGCCCACGAATACGCCGGCCAGCAACGAAAACGGCACTGGCACGCCGAGATAGCCGAAGAACAGGAAGCAGAAGGACATCAGCGCGAGGATGACCGGCGGGCTCAATGTTAGACTCCCGGCTCACTCGTGCGGATCGGCGCGATCGCGTGACCGTCCTCGGCTGGAGGCTCGGGATGATCGAAGCCGTTCACGAGGCCGTTGACGATCTGCTCGATTGTGAACAGCGCGATCAGGATCCCGCACAGGGGGATGATGATGTAGAGATAGGCGATCGGCAGGCCCGACGGCAGGCGGAACGAGCCGAAGCCGCGAAGGTAGTTGATGTAACCGTACCAGATCAGGCCGAAGGAAACACAGAGCACGACAAGCCGCGTCAGCAATTCGACGATCAGGCGCGGCGCGCCATGCATCGATTCCGAGATTGCAGTGAGATAGAGGTGGTCGTTGCGGCGGGTCGCTGCGGCCGCACCGATGAAGATCGCGTAGATGAACAGCGCCGAGGTGACCTCCTGCAGCCACAGCCAGGGATGGCCGATCGTCCGCGTCACGATATCGGCCGTCACCGACATCGAAAAGCCGAAGCACAGGATGCCGCAGACGATCATAAGGACCAGCTCCAGCCGGTCGAGCGCGCGCCATTTCAGATGACGATGCCGCTGCAAAACCAGCTTATCGGCGACGGTCATTGATTGATCTCTCGTCGTGCAATGTTCCTGTCATGGCCGGACAAACCGTTCGACGGAAAGTGTGGACGCCCGGCTCCCGTCTCCGCCGAGCCACGAACTGGCTCGGCCGGCGTAGCTTCAGCGAGGACGGCGAGGCCGGTCGTGACGAGCTGAGTTAGCTCAATGGATCGCCCGGATCAGATCCTTGATCTTGACCGCATGGGGACCGAGCTGGCTGGCCAGCTTGTCCAGCAGCGGGTCGGCCACCTTGATAAAGCCCGACTTGTCGACGTCGGTGACGATCTTCACCCCCATCGATTTCAGCTTCGCCGCCGACTGGTGATCGAGCTCGATCGCCTTGGCCGGCTGGGTGCGGTTGACCTCGTCAGCCGCCGCTTGCACCCAGCCCTGCTGCTCGGGCGTGAGGCTGTTCCAGAGCTTGTCGCTGATCCAGACCAGCGAATTATTGGCCTCGTGTTCGGTCATCGACAACACGGGAGCGACTTCATAGTGCTTGTTGGCGAGATAGATGTTCACGCCATTCTCGGCGACGTCGATCACGCCGGTCTGCAGCGAGGTGTACACGCTGCCGAACGGCATATGCACGACCTGCGCGCCGTAGGCCGGGAACGTCACGTCCTCAGTCGGCGTCGCCTGCACGCGCACCTTCAGTCCCTTCATGTCGCCGACCTTCGTGATCTCGTGCCTGGAATACATGTTGCGCAGGCCGAGCGTCGCGAGCGCAATGACGCGCGCGCCCTTGACCGTGTCGGAGATCATGTCCTTCACCGCCTTGGCGACCGCGGGGTCGGCCATCGCCTTGACCAGATGCGCTTCCGAGTGGAACAGATAATGCATCGACATCACGCCGGCCTGCGGCGACAGCGTCGCGGCGTTGGCCGAAGACGAGATGCAGAACTCGACATCGCCGGCCTTGACCAGTTGCAGGACCTGCGGCTCCTGCCCGAGCTGCGCGCCCGGATACTGGTCGATGATCATGGTGCCCTTGCTCAATTCCTTGAGCTTGCCGGCGAAGATGTCGGCCAGGATGCCGTAGCCGGTATCCTTCGGCTGATCATAGGCGAAGCGATAGTGCTTCACCTCCTGCGCGGTCGCACTTGCGGCAAAAACGGATGCGGCAACGACCGCACCAAGAAGCTTGCTTAAGCCCGCCATCGTCTTCCCTCCCTGAATGATTTTTCTTTGATCATCCCATCGGGGTCGTTTGGTTGTCAATCGAAGCCGGCTTCTAACGCACCTGCGAGATGACTATCCCTTCCCCTTCGCGCGCATGAAATCGAAATCGCAGCCTTCGTCGGCCTGCAAAATGGTCTCGAAGAAGAGATGGGCATAGCCGCGCCGTGCCCATTCCGGCGTCACCTCGGGCTTGAGCGCCGCCTGCCGCTTTTTCAATTCGGCCTCGTCGACCAGAAGATCGATGCTGCGCTTCTCGACATCGAGCCGGATCATGTCGCCGTTCCGGACCAGTGCGAGCGGTCCACCGACCGCAGATTCCGGCGTAATATGCAGCACAATGGTGCCGAACGCCGTGCCGCTCATCCGTGCGTCCGAAATCCGCACCATGTCCTTGACCCCAGCGCGGCCGAGCTTCTTCGGGATCGGCAGGTAGCCCGCTTCCGGCATGCCCGGCGCGCCCTTCGGGCCGGCGTTGCGCAGCACCAGCACGTCGTCAGCCTTGACGTCGAGATCGGGGTCGTCGACCCGCAAGGTCATGTCTTCAACCGACTCGAACACCACGGCGCGGCCGGTGTGCTGCAACAGCTTCGGGCTCGCGGCGGCATGCTTGATGACGGCGCCACGCGGGGCGAGATTGCCATGCAGTATCGCCATCGAGCCTTCCGGCTTAATCGGATTGTTGCGGTCGCGGACGGCATCCTGCCCGGGCACATCCTCCGCATTGGCGACGATCTCGCGCAGCGTTTTGCCTTCGATGGTGCCGGCATCGAGATCGAGGAGATCCCCCAGCTGCGCCATCAGCTTCGGCACGCCGCCGGCATGATGGAAATGCTCCATGTAGTGCTCGCCGGACGGCTTTAAGTCGACCAATACGGGCACCTCGCGGCCGAGCTTGTCGAAAGCCCCAAGATCGATCCTGTGCGCGGTGCGGTTCGCCATCGCGGTCAAGTGAATGAGGCCGTTGGTCGAGCCGCCGATCGCCTGCAACACGATTTGCGCATTGCGGAACGAGGAGCTGGTCAGGAACTCGCTCGGCTTTGGCCCCTTCGCCTTCGCCATCGCGGCCGCGACCTTTCCGCTCGCCTCCGCCAGACGGAAGCGTTCGGCATGCGGTGCCGGGATCGTGGCGCTCATCGGCAGCGACAGGCCGAGTGCCTCGGTGACGCAGGCCATGGTGGAGGCCGTGCCCATCACCATGCAGGTGCCGACCGACGGCGCAAGCCGGCCATTCACCGCCTCGATCTCGTTGTCATCGATCTCGCCCGCACGGTATTTCGCCCACAGGCGCCGGCAATCGGTGCAGGCCCCCAACACTTCGCCCTTGTGATGGCCGACGACCATCGGTCCGACGGGAATGACGACGGTCGGCAAGTCGGCCGACAGCGCAGCCATGATCTGCGCCGGTAACGTCTTGTCGCAGCCGCCGATCACGATGACCGCGTCCATCGGCTGAGCGCGGATCATCTCCTCGGTGTCCATCGCCATCAGATTGCGCAGATACATCGAGGTCGGATGCGAGAAGCTTTCGGCGATCGAAATGGTCGGGAACACCATCGGCATCGCGCCGCTCAGCATCACGCCGCGCTTAGCCGCCTCGATGATGTCAGGCACGTTGCCGTGGCAGGGATTGTAGTCGCTGTAGGTGTTGGTGATGCCGACGATCGGACGCTCGAGCGCATCGTCGGAATAGCCCATCGCCTTGATGAAGGCCTTGCGCAGGAACAGCGAGAAGCCCGCATCGCCATAACTTGCCAGTCCCTTGCGCAGCCCGTCGGTCATTTTAAGTTCCTCATTTCTGTCATTCCGGGGCCATGCGAAGCATCGAACTATGGTGCGCAATTGCGCACCTGAGAATCTCGAGATTCCGGGTCTGGTCCTTCGGACCATCCCGGAATGACTGTCTACTTCTTCTCGACGATCCGACTCCGGTCGCCCGAAAACTCGATGCTGCAGAACGCGCCGCCCTGGTAAAAATCGCCGACGGGATCGGGTTTCAGCTTGGCCTGCTCGGCAAAAGCGTGCTCGCGGAAATCCTCCGCCTTGCCGGCGGGACGATAGCCCAGATCATAGGCACGATGGTTGTCCCACCAGGAGCGCTCATTGTCGGAGACGCCATAGAGGATTTCGAAATGGATCGCGGGATGTTCAAGGCCGATGCGGCAGAGTTGAACGAGGTCCTCGGGCTTCAGCCAGATCGACAGCCGGCGGTGATCGAGCGGCTTCTCGCCGAAATTGCCGATACGGATGCAGGTGACCTTGAGGCCATATTTGTCCGCATAGAGCGCGCCGGTCGCTTCGCCAAAGGCCTTGCTCACGCCATAGCGGCTGTCGGGCCTCGTGGTGACGTCAGTGCCGATGCGGTGATAGCGCGGATAGAAACCGACCGCGTGGTTCGACGAGGCGAACACCACGCGCTTGACGCCTTTCCTGCGCGCGGCCTCGAACAGATTGTAGCCGCCGATGATGTTGGATTGCAGGATCTGGTCCCACGGCCCTTCGACCGAATAGCCGCCGAAATGCAGGATGCCGTCGACGCCCTCGCAGATCGCCTCGACCTGCGCAACGTCGGCGAGATCGGCAGCCTTGAACGTCTCGTACGCGGCGAGATCGGCCGGCGCCTTGAGGTCGGAGAGCAGGAGGTCCGGATAGATCGGCGGCAGCAATTTGCGCAAGCTTGTGCCGATCCCGCCGGCCGCGCCGGTCATCAATATGCGTGGCATTCTTCCCTCTTTAGTACCCGCCTTTTGCGTGAGCATGATCTTTTCGGAAAACCGCTACACACTTTTCCGGATCATGCTCTGGTTTGCGGTCATCCGCCGGGAGTGATAGCAAATCGCCCGGCGAGGAAACAACAACGAGAACCGCAAATGTCCGATGCATCGTCTCATGCGGCTGGCTGGCATCCGGCCACTTATTACCCCGACCCCGCCATCCACGCCCTCGACCCGCGATTTGAGAAATACTGGCTGAAGCTGTCGGCGGTGGAACGGCTCGCAACCGGGCTGCGCTGGGCCGAAGGACCGGTGTGGGTCGGCGACGGGCGTTATCTGCTCTGCAGCGACATCCCGAACCAGCGCATCATCAAGTGGGAAGAGGAGACCGGCGCGGTCTCGATCTACAGAAAACCCTCGAACTTCGCCAACGGCAACACCCGCGACCGCCAGGGCCGTCTCGTCACCTGCGAGCATGGCGGCCGCCGTGTGGTCCGCACCGAATACGACGGCTCGATCACCGTGCTGATCGACAGCTTCGATGGCAAGCGGCTGAACTCGCCGAACGACGTGGTGGTGAAGTCCGACGGCTCGATCTGGTTCACCGACCCCGTGTTCGGCCTGCTCGGCAATTACGAAGGTTACAAGGCCGAACCCGAGATCGAGCCCAATGTCTACCGGATCGATGGCGCCACCGGCAAAGTCACCATCGTCGTCGACGGCGTGCTTGGGCCGAACGGGCTCTGCTTCTCGCCGGACGAGACGATCCTCTACCTCGTGGAATCGCGCGGCGTGCCCAACCGCAAGATCCTCGCTTACGACGTCTCGACCGACGGCACGAAACTCTCCAACAAGCGCGTGCTGATCGATGCCGGCCGCGGCACGCCTGACGGCATGCGCTGCGACATCGACGGCAATCTCTGGTGCGGCTGGGGCATGGGCGATCCCAAGCTTGACGGCGTGATGGTGTTCGCGCCCGACGGCGCCCCGATCGGCCGCATCGCGCTGCCAGAGCGCTGCGCCAACGTCTGCTTCGGCGGGTTGAAGCGCAACCGCCTGTTCATGGCGGCGAGCCAATCGATCTATGCGCTCTATGTGAACACGCAGGGCGCGCTGGGCGGGTAGCTACAGTAGGGTGGGCAAAGGCGCGCTTTGCGCCGTGCCCACCACGCTGACAGCATTCTCGAACGGTGGGCACGCTACCGCTTGCCCACCCTACCCGTGGGCAACTTACGCGGCGTTGAAGCCCGCGACCGCCTTCGCTTCGAGATATTCCTCCAGGCCGTAGCGGCCCCATTCGCGACCGTTGCCGGACTGCTTGTAGCCGCCGAACGGCGCCGAGCGCTCATTGGGCACGCCCTGCAGGTTGACGTTGCCGGCGCGGATTTGCCGGCCGACCTTGCGCGCACGATCGACCGAGCCGGCCGAGACGTAGCCGGCAAGACCATAGGGCGTGTCGTTGGCGATCTTGACCGCGTCGGCCTCGTCCTTGGCCCCGAGGATGGTCAGGACGGGGCCAAAAATTTCCTCGCGGGCAATCGTCATGTCGTTGGTGACGTCAGCGAAGATGGTCGGACGGACATAGAAGCCCTTGTTGACGCCCTCGGGCAGGCCCGGACCGCCGACCACCAGCGTGGCACCCTCGTCGATGCCCTTCTTGATCAACGCCTGGATCTTGTCCCATTGCGTGCGGTTCACGACGGGGCCGATCGTGGTGCCTTCGGCTCTGGGGTCGCCCGCCTTGGTCTTCTCGGCGACGCCCTTGGCGATCGCGGCCACTTCCTTCATCTTCGACAGCGGCACGATCATGCGCGAGGGCGCGTTGCAGGACTGGCCGGAGTTGTTGAACATGTGCATCACGCCGCCGGTCACTGCCTTGGTGAGGTCGGCGTCGTCGAGGATGACGTTCGGCGACTTGCCGCCAAGCTCCTGGCTGACGCGCTTGACGGTCGGCGCGGCGCGCTTGGCCACATCGATGCCGGCGCGGGTCGAGCCGGTGAACGAGATCATGTCGATGTCGGGATGCTCGCTCATGGCGGCACCGACTTCGGGGCCAAGGCCGTTGATCAGGTTGAACACGCCCTTGGGCACGCCGGCTTCATGCAGGATTTCGGCGAAGATCAGCGCCGAGGTCGGAGTGAACTCGGAAGGCTTGAGGATCATGGTGCAGCCGGCGGCAAGCGCGGGCGCGACCTTGCAGGCGATCTGGTTGAGCGGCCAGTTCCAGGGGGTGATCATGCCGACCACGCCGACCGCCTCGCGGACGATGACGGCCGTGCCCATGGTCTCCTCGAACTCGTACTTCTTCAGGACTTCGAGGGTATTCATGAGATGGCCGAGGCCGGCGCCGGCCTGCAGCCGCTCTGCCATCGGCAGCGGCGCGCCCATCTCGTCGGAGACGGCGGCGCCGATCTCTTTCATGCGGCCCTTGTAGATCTCGACGATCTTGGAGAGCAGCGCGACACGCTCCTCCCGGCTCGTTTGCGAATAGGTCACGAAGGCGCGCCTGGCGGCGGCAACTGCCTTGTCGACGTCGGCCCTCGAGCCGAGCGCAACCTCATACATCGCTTCTTCCGTCGCCGGATTGGTGACGGGCGTGGACTTCTTGACGACCGGATCGACCCAGGCGCCGTCGATGTAGAATTGCATGCGGTTGACCATCGAAAACCTCTTTTGATTCAGGGCGTAAGGAGGGGAACGGAGCGTTCGGCAACTATCCTTGCACGAAAGCCGGGGGAATTGAACCCGCCATATGCGGGACGCCGGGATGCGGCGGACACTGGATATAAGGTCGCAGACGTGACGGTAGCAAGACTCCGTGTCTCCACGTCGTCATTCCGGGACGCGCATTTGGCGCGGGCCCGGAATCCATAACCACGGCTCGGAGTATGGATTCCGGGCTCGCGCTTCGCGCGCCCCGGAATGACGGGCTCAAGGTCCGGTCACACCGCCATCTTGCGATGCAGCACCGGAGCGCCGGAGGTGAGGCTTTCGGCGGCATCGATGATGGCGTTGGCGTCGATGCCGTAGGCGCGATAGAGCTCGTCGATCATGCCGGTCTGGCCGAACTGCTCGACGCCGAGCGCCTCGACGCGATGGCCGCGGACGCTGCCGAGCCAGCCGAGCGCGGCCGGGTGGCCATCGATCACGGTGACGATGCCGCAGTCGCGCGGCAGCGGCGCCAGCATCTTCTCGATATGGCTCAGATGCTGCATACCGCGGCGGTCACGGCGCAAATTCCGCGCGGCGGTCCACCCCGCATGCAGCCGATCGACCGAGGTGATGGCCAGTAGTCCCACGTCGCGCCGGCTCTCGCCGATGAAGCCGGTCGCTTCGATCGCTTCCGGCGCCAGCGCGCCGGTATAGGCGACGATGACTTCCGCGTTGGGTCCGGGCTTGCGCAGCCAATAGGCGCCTTCAGTGATGTCGCGCTGCAAATCCGGCGTCATGATCCGCTGCACCTGGTCGATCGGGCGCGTCGAGAGGCGCAAGTAGACCGAACCGCCCTCCTCGGCCTGCATGTGCTCGAAGCCGAAAGCCATGATCGTTGCGACCTCATCGACGAAGGCTGGTTCGAACGAGGCAAGCCCGGGCTGCGCCATGCCGATCAGTGGCGTCGCGATCGACTGATGCGCGCCGCCTTCCGGTGCCAGCGTGATGCCCGAGGGGGTTGCCGCCAGCATGAAGCGCGCATCCTGGTAACAGGCGTAGTTCAAGGCATCGAGGCCGCGCTCGATGAAGGGATCGTAGAGCGTGCCGACCGGCAGTAGCCGCTCGCCGTTGATGGAATGCGACAGCCCCAGCGCCGACAGCAGGATAAACAGATTCATCTCGGCGATGCCAAGCTCGATGTGCTG
>Ga0134126_10011377_pt1 | contig 11229 bp, 6 predicted proteins | sample KB31752_FD_96881 | JGI IMG/M metagenome (GOLD analysis project Ga0134126, IMG submission 96881) | Terrestrial soil microbial communities with excess Nitrogen fertilizer from Kellogg Biological Station, Michigan, USA - KB3-175-2 | ecosystem: Environmental > Terrestrial > Soil > Unclassified ... | reverse complement strand
CCGCTGGAAGCGAAGCGGTACGTCTCCTCGTTGTCGGTCACGGCGCGGACAAGGAACCAGCCGCTTTCGTCGAAGTCGAGCGGGGCGAAATGGCCGGTGCGAGCGATGTCCTCAAAGCGCACGCTTTGGGCCACCCGGCCGTTCTTCACCAATTCGATGTAGCTGATCTTGTCGCGGAGCGTGAAGTTCATCGCCACGTCGACCACGAGCGATTCCCCCTCGGGCACTTGAAACACGTGCCCCGGCTGCCGCCCGTTGGCGATCGGCCGCAAGAGCGGGCCGTTGGTGACGACGACTCGGCCGAGCTTGAAACCTTCCCACCAGGTTTCGTAGTTGAAGCGATCCTTGTCGACCCAGACGTACATGCGGTCGTAGCCCAGCGGGTTGGGCGCCTGGCCCGAACCGCTGCCGGCCGAGGGCGGAATCCGCAGTCCGCAGTTCAGCACGTGATAATAGATCTCTTGCGACCACTGGCCGTTGCCCAGCGGGTCGGGCAACCGCTTGCGGTCGCGCGGCTTGCCGCCCGCTTCGTCGGTTTGCATTTTGTTGCGGCCCAGGTGGTCGGTGCACAGGCCGATCGAGTCGACCTGGCCGCTGGCGAGCCAGACGGGCAGATCCCAGCTAAACGGCTTCGCCGCGTCGATCCAGGCCCCATTTTGCTCGCGCGCGGCGAGCACGAACTTCATCGACGAGGGAAAATCGGGCGTCGCGTTCGACATGTCGAGCGGCTTGGGCAGGCGGAAGAAGAGGAGTTCGCTTCCCCCGCGCTCGTCCTCGCCGGCCAGTAAATCGTAATAGCGGTTCACGTCGAACTGCTTGACGTGTTCTTGGGGCGGTTCGCGCTTGGCCCATTCGGTTTTGGCGTTCGACCAACTCACCAATGGCGCCACGTGCAGGTCTTCGGCCATCATCAGCAATTCGATATCTTTCGCCGGACGATGGACGTGCAGGTCGCCCGACCACCAACCTTCGCCGGCCATGTCGACCGCCCGCTTGAGATCGACCACCTTCGAGTCCTTCGAGAGGTTTTCGATGATGAAATAGCCGCTGCATTCGAGATACTCCGGGCCGCGCTCGATGACGAACTGGTAGTTGCCCTTGGGCAGCTTGATTTTGACCGTGCCGGGGAAGGCGAAATGGTCGTGCCAAAAGGGCATCTTCGAGACGCGCTGCGGCTTGTTTTTTTCGTTGGTGATGTGCATCCGGCAGGGCAGCGGCGCGCCGGTCTGGGGATCGAGCACGGTCAGCGTGAATTCGCCGCCGCCGGGCCAAGCGCGGGCGAGATCGACTACTGCCAGCAGCAACATTCCCGCGAGAATCAAACTCGCGAGAGGCGGGCGAAGATAAGCTTGGGACGGTTTGGCGGCAGACATTAGAGTTTCTCTCAAAAATGCGACCGGCCCGCGGCCAGACTTGACGCCGATTGCCATTGGGACGCAGCAACGGCATCCACCAAATCTAGCACGCCGGGCAGCGGGTTCGCCAATTTCAGGCATTAACCCCGGTTCAAATGGTATCGCTACCGCCGCGCGAGGACGCCTTGCTGGCCGACCCGGCGGCCCCCTAGAATGCCCGTTGGGTTCGAAGCAGTGCAAGGTTCCGTCTTGGGTCGAACGACTTTCAGCATGGCCGAGGATTACTACAAGACTTTGGGGCTCGATCGCGACGCCTCGCAGGCCGACATCGACAAGGCCTATGCCAAACTGGCGCGGAAGTACCATCCGGACGTAAACCCCGACGACAAAACCGCCAAAAAGAAATTTCAGGCCGTGCAGGCGGCCTACGACGTGCTGAAAGACCCCAGCAAGCGGGAGATGTACAACCGTTACGGCAGTTCGTTCGAGCAAATGGGCGGCGGCCCTCAGCCAGGCCCCCAATGGCGGACCGCCGGGGGAGGGCCGGGAGGCGCCGGCGGCCCGGAATTCGACTTCTCGCAGATTTTCGGCGGCGGCGAGGGCGGAGGCGGATTCGCCGACTTGTTCGGCCAATTTCGCCGAGGCGCCGCGAGCGGGCCCAACCGCCGCAGCCGCGCCGCCGGCCGTGCGCCGTGCGCCGATCTGCAGAGCGAGATCCAAATCCCGTTCAATCTCGCCGTGACGGGCGGCGAGACCCAACTCAGCATCTCGCGGCCCTCAGGCCAGGTCGAGACGCTCAACGTCAAAATCCCCGCCGGCATCGACGACGGCAAGAAGATTCGCCTGCGAGGCCAGGGCGAAGTCGGCCCGGGCGGAGAGCGGGGCGATATCCTGCTCACGGTTCGCGTCGGCGCCCATCCGTGGTTCACGCGCCGCGGAGATCATCTGTACGTTCGCGTCCCGGTCAGCTTGCGAGAAGCCGCCGAAGGCGCCACGGTTGACGTGCCGACGCCGAAAGGGACCGTTTCCTTGCGCATCCCGCCCGGAGCGTCGAGCGGCAAGAAACTGCGCGTCAAAGGGCACGGCGTATCGCCGCCTGGCAAGCCGCCGGGCGATTTGTACGCCGAGTTGCAGGTCGTGCTGCCGGCCAAGCTCGATGAGCCGAGCCTTGAAGCCATTCGCAAAATCGACGCCAGCCACCCCATGCAGCCCCGCAAAGAACTCCGATGGTAATTGCCATCCAGCCGGTGGTCGGAGTTAAACTGATGATGGCCTTATTGGCCCTCGTCGTGCTCGGGATTGGGCTGATGACGATGATCGTGATGGGCGGGCGATACGCACGTCGCGTCGCCCGAACTCCGTTGCCGCCCAGCCGGATCCACGAAGATCGCTGGTACGCCAAACCCCTCACTCCTTCTGAACCCAACCCTTCTGGGTCCGACCAAGCGAACGGCGATCGTGACGAGCCCGAATCCGGCCGACAACCCGACGCCGACGGACCCGACGGCTGACAAGCCGCCGGCCGGGTTCGCCTTTCCGCGACAATGTCGAATTCGTCGCGGCGCCGATTTCCAGCGCGCCTATCGTCGCCGGTGCGTCGTTTCGGACGATTCCCTCGTGGTTCACGGTTGCGAGAATGGCTTGGGCTATCCGCGGCTGGGGCTGTCGGTGTCTCGCAAGGTCGGAGGCGCCGTCGTGCGCAACCGCTGGAAGCGATTGCTGCGCGAAGCCTTCCGGCTCCGCAGAGGCGAATTGCCGCCGGGAATCGACCTGGTGGTAATACCTCGGCAAGGCGTCGAGCCTCGATTGGCCCGGCTGCTCGAATCGCTGCCGGTCCTGGCGCAGCGGGCGCTGGGCAAGTTGCAACGCAACCCGCGGCGACGCCCATGAACCGCTGGCTACGCAACCTGGCCGCCTTGCCCAGCCTCGCATTGATCGGCTTGGTGCGGGTTTACCAATATACGCTCAGCCCGATCATCGGCCGGCAGTGCCGCTTCACGCCGAGTTGCAGCAACTACTTCATCGGGGCCGTTCGCAAGCATGGGGCCGTCCGCGGCGCCTTTCGCGGGGTGCTGCGCATCTGCCGTTGCCATCCGTTTCATCCCGGCGGCTACGATCCGCCGTGATTGGAAAGCGGCAAGATGCCGCTTCTACGAAAGCTGCAAGACCGTTCCGGCGAAATCAAAAACTCCTCTTGACCCCCCCGGGGCGACCTACTATCGTCCCGCCGGTCTACCTTTCTTTCTTCAATTCTTTTTCGTGGCGACCTAACGCCTGAGCCCGATCGGGTGTCGTCTGCGCATCGCGCGCCGACCGGCCGATTGTAGGGCCGGCGCGCGGCTGCTTGTTGCACGGAGCGCCAGCGGCATGATGCCAAGTCAGAAGCGGCTCGAACTCGACGTAGAGCACCTCGACCGGCGATTGTTTCTCAAGTTTTCGATCGGCGGCATGTTGTTCAGCGGATTGAGCATCGGCGCCGGCTGCTCGGCGACGTCGATTCTCCGCTCGCAAAGCCCCGAAGAGCACGTGCCCGGCTCCGACACCAAGCTGGTCGGCGACATCGCTATGCCGATCGGCCTCAACGCGTATCAAGTCGAAGCGATCGGCTTGGTTACCGGGTTGGAGGGCACGGGCAGCGATCCGCAGCCCTCGGCGCAGAAGTCGCTGTTGCTCGACGAGATGAAGAAGCGCGGGGTGCAAAACCCGCAGCAGATCCTCAGTTCGCCAGACACCGAAATCGTGCTGGTGCGGGCCTACTTGCGGCCGGGCATTCAAAAGGGCGACCATTTCGATGTCGAAGTCCGGGCCTTGGCCCAAAGCGACGCCGCCAGCCTTCGCGGCGGCTGGCTGCTGCAAAGCCGCTTGAAGGACATGGCCGTGCTCGAAGGACAAATCCGCGAGGGCAGCGGCTTGGCGCTGGCCGAAGGGCCGATTTTGGTCGACCCGGCCGCCGACGGCGACGCCGACCGCATGAAGCTGCTGCGGGGCCGAATCCTGGGCGGCGGCGTATGCCGCGAGACGCGAAAATTGGGCCTGGTCCTCCGAGACGGCTTTCAGAACGTGATGGCCAGCAATCAGTTGGGCAATGCCGTCAATGCGCGCTTCCACCGCTTTTCGACCGGCGTCAAGCAAGGCGTGGCCACTCCGGAAAACGACAAGTTCATCCAGTTGGCGGTCCATCCGCGATACAAAGACAACGTCGAGCGTTACATTCGCGTGGTGCGATCGCTGGCGCTGCGAGAGACGCCCGCGGAGCGCCTGGCCCGGCTGGCGCTCTTGGAGCGGATGCTGCTCGATCCGATCACCTCGGCCAACGCCGCGCTGCGGCTGGAAGCCATTGGGAAAGAGGCTGTCAAGTCGCTGACCAAAGGCATCAAGGCCGACAACGAAGAAGTGCGATTTTACTCCGCGGAGGCCTTGGCTTATCTCGACCAGACCGAGGCCGTCGCCCCGCTGGCGGCAGCCGCGCGCCAGGAGCGGGCGTTCCGGGCCTATGCCCTCACCGCGCTCAGCGCCATGGACGACTACGAGGCCCGCGCAGCCTTGAAGGAATTGCTCGACGCGAGCAGCGCCGAAACCCGCTATGGCGCCTTCCGCGCTCTGTGGGCCATGAACACTCGCGACGCTTTGGTGCAAGGCGAAAACCTGAACGATCAATTCAGCTACCACTTGATCGAGTCCAAGGGACCGCCGATGGTCCACCTGACTCGCAGCTACCGGGCCGAAGTGGTGCTGTTCGGACCCTACCAGCAGTTGAAGACCCCCTTCGTGCTCGACGCGGGCAAGCACATCCAGGTCATCTCGCACGGCGGCGACGAGGTGACGGTGAGCCGCTTCGGCATCAAGGAACAGGACCAGAAGCGCGTGGTTTCGAGAAAACTGGATGAAGTGATCCGCACGGTCGTGGACTTGGGCGGAACGTATCCCGATGTGTTCCAGGCCCTGCAACAGGCCAAGGCCCAACAGGCCCTGGAAAGCCGTTTCGAGATCGACGCCCTGCCTCAGGGGGGGCGGTGGTATGATCGCCGGCGCGAGGACGGCGAATCGGAAGACGACGGCAAAGACTTCGTCGTCGCCAATCCGCTGCCGGGACTCTTCTCCAGCCGCATCTCGAAGTCCGACGACGGCAGCCGGCGAAAAAAACGCCGCCGCAACGAGGAAAATGAGCCGCCGAAGCGCTCGCTATTGGATAAAATAACGGGAAGCGATTAGGCGGTTTTCCGTGTTCAGTGTTCAGTTTTGCGTATGCTAAAGGCCCTGGAACTTGCCGGCTTCAAGAGCTTTGCCGACAAGACCCGCTTCGAATTCTCGCGCGGCATCACCTCCGTGGTGGGGCCGAATGGTTCGGGCAAGTCGAACGTCGTCGATGCGATCAAGTGGGTGCTCGGCGAGCAAAGCGTTAAGAGCTTGCGCGGCAAGGAGATGGCCGACATCATCTTCAACGGCTCGGGCAGCCGGCAGCCGGTCAATGCAGCCGAAGCCACGTTGATGTTCGACAATGCCGAAGGGGTGTTGGCCGTCGACGCCCCGGAGGTCCACATCACCCGCCGCGTCTATCGCAGCGGCGAAGGCGAATACCTCATCAATCGCCAGCCTTGCCGGTTGCGCGATATCCGCGATCTGCTCTCGGGCACCGGCGTTGGCACGGAGGCCTATAGCATCATCGAACAGGGCAAGGTCGACGTCATGCTGCAGGCCTCGCCGCGAGACCGCCGCGCGCTGTTCGAAGAGGCTGCGGGCATCGGCCGTTTCAAGGCCAAGAAAATCGAGTCGCTGCGGCGCCTGGAGCGGGTCGAGCAAAATCTGACGCGCCTCTCGGACATCGTCGACGAAGTCGAGAACCGGCTGCGCAGCGTGCGGCTGCAGGCCTCGAAGGCCCGCCGCTACAAGGAGCACGCCGACCGGCTGCAAGAGCTGCGCACGCAAGTCGGCCTGGCCGATTGGCGACGGCTGAGCGAGCGGTTGGCGGCCCTGGAGCAGCAACGGACCGAGCTTGCCGAGCGACACGGCGCCGCGACCGTCGAAGCCGAATCGCTCGAGGCGCAGGCCTCGGAATTGGAAACCGCGGCCGCCGATTCCGCAGACGCGATCCGCGAAATCGAATCGCAGGTGTCCGAAAACCGCGAGCGGATCGCCAAATACGAGGCCTCGATCGACCACGAGCGGACCCGCTCGCGCGACGCCGAAGAGGAAACCAGCCGCTCTCTGCGGCAGTTGGCTGCGTCGAGCATCCGCGCCGGCGACTTGCAGCAGCAGCTTCAGGAAACCGCGACCGCCGTCTCCCAAGCCGAAGAGGCGCACGCGGCCGAGCGGCGCCAGTTGGCCGTCGCCGAGGAAAGCCTGGGCGAGCTGTCGGCGAATCTCGATGTTTTGCGGGCGGAATACGAAGACCGCCGCGCCGTGGCCTTGGAAGCGACCCGCGTGGCGGCGGCGCTGGAAACCGAGGCCGCCGCGCTCTCGTCTCAGTGCGAGTCGGCCCGGGCCATTTTGGCCGAGGGCCAAAGAGAAGGCGACGAATTGCAAATCGCCCGCGAGGCTCTGGCCGGCGAGCGCGAACGGCTCGCCGAGCGGCAGCGGGATTTAACGTCGGCGGCCGAAGAGCGGGCCAATCAATTGTCGGCCGCTGGCCGGCGCGCGGCCGAGCTGCGCGAGCGGCAGGCGGCATTGCAGCAGGAACTCGGCGGCTTGCGGCAACGACATAGCGGAATGACCGAGCGAGCGTCGCTGCTCGATGAGTTGGAGCAGCGCCACGAGGGCCTCGAAGCGGGCGTGAAAGAGGTGCTGGCTCGCATCGAGGGCGATAGCGAAGGATTGTTTCGGCACGTGCGCGGCCTGGTGGCGGATTTGCTGCAAGTCAGCGTCGAAATGGCGCCGCTCATCGAGTTGGCCCTGGGCGACCGGACCCAGTATTTCGTCATCGAACCGGAAAACGCCGACTGGCCCGCGTTGCTGGCCGAAGAATCTCGCCGGTTTGCCGGACGGGTGGGCTTTATTTCGGCCGCCGACGGCGGGCTGCGCCGCTGGGAGCAATCGCCCGACCTCTCCGGACAACCGGGCGTGCGCGGCCGGGCCGACCACTTCGTCGAAGCCGCGGCGCCCTTGGTCCCCTTGGTCGAACGGCTGTTCAGTCGGATTTGGGTCGTCGAGACCTTGGCCCATGCCCGCAGCCTGGCGCAAACGGTCGGCCGCGGCCTGACGTTGATTACCTTGTCGGGCGAACTGCTCTCCCCCGACGGCGCCCTAACGGTCGGACCTCGCCATGCCGCGGCGGGGCTGATCTCGCGGCGGAGCGAGTCGAGGGCCTTGAAGCTGCGGATCGACGCCTTGACCGGCGAAATCGCCGCGGCGGCCGATCAGACCCTCGAACTCGAACGACAGGCGACCTTCGAAGACCAGCGCGTCGAGACGCTCGCCGGAGAGCATCAACAGGCCCTCGATGCGCTCGCCGAGCACCGTTTGCGACTGAATGCGGCCGAAAGCCGCTGGGAGCAATTGACCGAGCGGTTCTCGCGGCTGGACGCCGAGCGGCACGCGGCGGACGACCGCCTGGCCCAGAATTCGCAAACCCTGGCGACCGTGCGCCAGCGGCTCGAAGCGGCGCAAGAACGTCTGGGAGAGTCGGAAACGACCGGCGCCGCGGTCGCCGCTCGCATGGCCGATATCGAGCGCAGCCGCGCGCGGATTCAGCGCGAAGTGACGGCCGGCAAGGTCGAATTGGCCAAGAGCGAAGAGCGGCTGACCAGCCTGCTCACGCGACGCGATCAGTTCGAACAAGACCGGCAGGAGCGCCGCCGCTCGCTCGCCGAGTGCCGCGAACAACTCGTCCAATCGCGCCGCCGGGCGACGCGGGCGCAGGCGAATATTCTCGACGCGGAGTCGCACGTCGCCGGCCTTTATCTCCGCAAAGAGGCTTTGGCCCGCCACACGGCCGCGACCATCGAGCGGCGCGACGTGCAGCGCGCCCGCCGCGCCGGGCTCGTGGCCGACGCCCAGGCCGTGCGCGTGGCGGCGAGAAAACTCGAAGAGCAGCAGCATGCCAAGGAACTGGCCGCCAACGAAATCCGCCACGAACGCGGCGCGATGGCCGACCGCTTGCGCGACGATTATCAGATCGAGCTGGCCGAATGGGACCAGGCGCCCAGCGACGAGGAACTGCACCGCCGCGAAGAGGTCGACCACGAAATCGCCGAACTGCGCCGCAAGCTTAACAATATCGGCAATGTGAACCTCGACGCCCTGGCCGAATTGGAAGACCTGGAATCCCGCTTCGCCAAACTGTCGAGCCAGTTCGACGACCTGACGCGGGCCAAAGATTCGCTGGTTCAGATCATCAACAAGATCAACGCCGATAGCCGGCGGCTGTTCGCCGAGACGCTGGAGGCGGTCAAAGGGAACTTCCAGCAGTTGTTCCGCAAGCTGTTCGGCGGCGGCCACGCCGACATCGTGCTGGACGCGGGGGTCGATATTCTCGACAGCGGCATCGAGATCGTGGCCCGCCCGCCCGGCAAGGAGCCGCGGAGCATTTCGCTGTTGAGCGGCGGCGAAAAGACGCTGACCTGCGTGGCCTTGTTGTTGGCCATTTTTCAGTACCGGCCCAGCCCTTTTTGCGTGCTGGACGAAGTCGATGCGGCGCTCGACGAGGCGAATATCGAACGGTTCATCGGCGTCTTGCAAGAATTCCTGGCTTGGACGCAATTCATCGTCGTGACCCACTCGAAGAAGACCATGACCTGCGCCACGACGCTGTATGGCGTGACGATGCAGGAGTCGGGGGTGTCGAAGCGCGTTTCCGTGCGCTTCGAAGACGTGAGCGACAACGGTGAGATCCGCCTGCCCGACGAACAAGGCGCGGCCGGCGACGGCACGCAGGCCGCCTAGGCTTCCCCGCGCCGGTATAATTGTTCGTTGCGGTACAATGAGAAGAATTCGTGCAATTTACCGGCGCATCGCTTCGAGGCGAAAGCGCTCCAGCCGATCATGTCAGCCGTAGGGGAATTTTTCATCGGGACCGCTACGGTTTCTGAAACCGCCACGATTTCCGGCTTCCTCATCAGCCGATCGACCGGCGAGAGCGTTACGACTGGGAAAAGTTTCTAAAGTCGCACCCCAGCGCGAATCGAAACTACCTTTCGGAAGGCTTGTACAACGACGGCCGTTCGACGCGAACACGCCGGAGTTGCCGCAAGCCGCAGGGGGGAACCTGCCCAAAGGCCACGCCTGGAACCGGTCGCCGGCGATGATTTCGCCGGTCATGCCGTCCGCTTGCTTTCCCTCGCTGCCCGCGGCTCGCCGAGTCAAGGACGCCAGGAGGTCGATTGATCATCCGCAGGAAGCCGATAAAAGCGCGGCTTATCTATGTTACGGATTTTCACTGACTTCCGAATGCCCAGCTTGCCGATGAGAGTTGTACGGCCGCTTTTCAGAGGGAGCTGATCGCCGCCGAGAGCGAAACGAAAACAGAATGTTGACGCCCCGACCCAGATGTTTGCGGCGGGCTGGTTGATAACCCACAGCCGGCACGAAGGATCGCGAGAACCAACCGCGCTTCCGCAAACAGGGGCAAACAAAGCTCTGCATGTGGGACTGGTTCCCTTGCCAGAGCAAACTTCCAAACCAACGCGAAAGTAATTGGAGAGCCTGCGATGAAGGTCTTCACAACTGGACAGGTCGCCAAGATCTGTAAGGTGGCCCCGCGCACCGTCAGCAAATGGTTTGATTCCGGCCGGCTGAAAGGTTATCGCATTCCCGGATCTCAGGACCGCCGAATTCCGCGCGAGTACCTGATTCGCTTCCTGAAAGAACACGGCATGCCGTTGGGCGATCTGGAAGACGAAGCAATGGCCAAGGTGCTGGTCGTCGGTCAGGACCAGGTCTTGATCGAAAGCCTGAAGCGAGAACTGCCCTCGGAACGGTCCTTCAAATTGGCCGTCGCCGCGAGCGGGTTCGAAGCGGGCATTCAGGCCGAAAGCTTCCACCCGGACGCCATTATCGTCGATTTCTCGATCGGCCGCACCGAAGCCTTGCAGATTTGCCAAAATCTGCGACGCAACACCGAGTACGCCGAAACGATCCTGATCGCGCTGTTGCCCGACGACGGCAACTCGAACAGTTTCGATCGCTCGACGATCAATGAGACGTTCAAGAAGCCGTTCGACTCCGCTTTGCTGGCCGAGCGTCTGCGGACGTTGATTGGCGCCCGCAAAGAACTGGTCCGCTAGAAAATCGCCACTCGCCGACGCCCAGCATCACCTCTTTCGAAATCAACCCGCCGCGGTTAGACCCCCGCGGCGGTTTCGCCGGATAGATGGGGCGGCCGAACGACTCGGCCGCGGGCAAGCTGGGCATCCCGGGCCCGGCTGGCCCCCCATCGCTTGCTCGCCGGCGATTGCTCGCCAAGCACTCCCGTAGGACGGACCTCCTGGTCCGTCGCTTGTCGGCAACGGACTTGGAAGTTGGCCCTACGCTTCGGCAGCGACGGACTTGGAAGTCCGTCCTACGGTTCGACGGCGATGGACCGGAAAGTCCGTCCTACTCTTGCGGGCCGCCCCTTCGCCCAAGCCCGCGTTAAGCCAGCCGTTGAACTGCGGTTTTCCTCTTAAAGACGCCCGGCGCCGCCTTTCGGATCAATGGGCGTCGATATATGGCTGGCGATCGGTTCGACGAAAACGTCGGCGCCCCTCGACGGTTTAACAGGCCCTCCTAGAATGATGGCACGTTTTTTGTACGCGGGCCGTTGGGTTCAGGCATCCCCATGAGCGAACTCAGCCATTTCGACGAAGAAGGCGCCAGCCGCATGGTCGACGTCGGCGCCAAGCCGGTCACGGCCCGGATGGCCCGCGCCTCGGCGCGAATTCGCATGGCGCCGGCGACATTG
>Ga0134126_10011376_pt1 | contig 11230 bp, 14 predicted proteins | sample KB31752_FD_96881 | JGI IMG/M metagenome (GOLD analysis project Ga0134126, IMG submission 96881) | Terrestrial soil microbial communities with excess Nitrogen fertilizer from Kellogg Biological Station, Michigan, USA - KB3-175-2 | ecosystem: Environmental > Terrestrial > Soil > Unclassified ... | reverse complement strand
CTCCATCACGTCCGGTTTTCACTTCGCCCAGGAAGCGGTAGTCCTGGTCGAGCAGTGTCGGCACGAACTTCGGGGCTAGGGACAGGGGCGTCTTGACCGGGACCACAGGCGGAAAGACGGAGAAAGAGGCGACCAGCCACTTCTGATAAAGCGCATCGTATTCGAGGCCGTTGTAGAGGCGGCGGAGTCGGGCGAGTTCGGCAAACTGGTCGCTGTTGAACCGCGTCGCCCCCTCCTGCCAGCGCTTCAGTAAATCGAAATACCGCAGCAGAGCGTCGGGCTGGGCCGCGGCGGGGCTGGAAGCCGAGCCACAGATCAGACGCTCGAACTGGCGCTGGGCGGGGACAAACTTGGTGGCGGCATCGGCGATGTAGAACAGCCGGAGACGAGGAATCAGACTCATGAGCGAGCCGTAGCGATGGAGGAATGCGGCGAAGCTCGATACGGTTGACTGCCCATCATCTACAAAGGAAAAAGCCACGTCCGGTCTTGCCTGGGGGCTGGCACTTGACCAAACAAGGATGGGGAACTTCTCGACGAAAGCATGGCTGGTAGTACCCGCGCCGATCTTCCGCGCAGGGTAAACAGCCACGGGCAACTGCTCGCGCTTCGCACCAAAATAACGGGTGAAAAAGTCAACCTTCTCTTGTTCGGTCTCAAGGAAGTGTCCATCGGCATGGTCGAGGATGAAGTCGAGCGCCATCAGGCGCGACTTCAGCAGCGATCCACTCCGGCTCCTGCGATGGTTGCTGTCCTCGATGCCGAGCAGCCGGTAGAGGCCCTTGTAGGTGACGTGGTAGACGACCTTATTGTCGCCAAAGGAAATCGCCCGTCCGTGATTGCGGCTCAGGAGTTTGGTGACCAGCGTTTGCACGGCGTTGCCGGGGCCAGAGCCGGTGTAGGCGACGTACTGACGCCGCAAAAAAACGCCTGAATGCATGGCCACGGTCTGAAGGAAGATCGCTTCGCGCGGGCTGTAGCCAAGCGTGGTGAGCACGAAATCGGAAGCGGAAGTCATCATTAAAAACTCAAAATCTCGCTGACCGGGTCGTGGTCGTCGTGGACGGCGGCGCCGACTCTGCCCTGATCGCCGGGCGCTGTGTACAGGGTGAAGCCAGCCTGTACTTTCCCGGCGAGGTGAGGGCGGCTGTAGGCCGCCGTGGCCAGCTCGAGGTCAACTTTGGCAGGCCCCAGTGCGCGGTCCTCGTACTCGATGCGGAGGTCGGGAAACTGGACCTTGCCATTCACAATGGGCAAGTCATGGCGGCTGGCGGCAGCCGCTTTCAGGGCTTCTTCCGGTGCGCCCGGCGTCGCCCGCTCACGCCGGCGAAGCTCGCGCAGGTACTCGCGCTTCAGTTCAAAATCGAGAACGACACGCCGAATGGTGGCGCCGCCACGCTCCAGGCGGACGGCATGGGCACGGTAGACCGGGTAAAGATTGCTGTCATGAAGCGCTTCGCGGGGCTTCACGAGGCCGGCATAGAGCCGCTGCTCGCGGTCTCGGTCGGCGTGCAAGCCAGCTATTCGTTTGCCCTCGCGCGTGAGCGCAATGAGCCGGACTTTTTCGGGTTCGCGGCTATGGCCGCCGGAGCGGTGTCGGATCAGATGGTCCTCGATCAGGCCGACGGAGCGCAGCTTGACCAGGGTTTCGGCCATGGTTCGGTCGTTGCTGGAGAAAAATGGTTCCCTCAAGTCGGCGGCGCGGATCAGGCGGAAACGCCCGATTTCGGCGAGGAGATTCCGGTCGCGGTCGCTTATGGAAATCGCCCCGGCACCTCGGGAGCGGTCTCGTTCCGGCTCCCGTGGCGGATGCTCCTCGCGCTCGCGGAGTGGGCGTTCCTGGGGCCGCGGCCGCCCTGGACGCGACGGCTGCGAGCGGTAGCTCCTGGAGCCTGGCCGGACAAGTTCTGGTTCGCGGGCAGGCGTGAAGGAAGCCTCATGATGCCGATCAGGGGGCGGTACAGGTGTTAGTTGCGTGTCCCGGCTGTCGAATGTGTACGGCTCGCGGCCCATCCGTCACCCCCTGTCGGCCTCTAGGAGCGGGTCATCCTGTTTGCGCTTTGGCACCGATTCACGCGCCGAAGTGTGGCCTGGCGGCTGGGGTGTCGGCGCGGTGCGCGAAGCCCCAACAACCTTGCGAAACTCGTACTCGGCGGAGTTCAGAAACTGGCGGGCGTCCCGCTTAAGGGCATCCGGCACCAGCGTCCTGCCTGCGCCGGTGGCGTCTTGAATCGAGCGGCTGGCACTCTCTCTGGTATCGGATCGGCTCATTTGAGTCCTCCCAGGCGGCGCGCCATCTCGGCGCTGAGTTGATGCTCGCCTTGCTGGATTTCCTTATCGAAGTGCGCCAGCTTGCGTCCGGCATCCTTCAGGAAGAACTTGCGGTTGACGTAATAAACCAGCGCGAACAGGTTGATGAAGAACACCGCCGCATAGGCCAGGATTGCCGCAGCGTACTCGTGCCAGAGGAACGCCCTCAAGGGAGCAAGGTATTTCAGCGCGCCCACCAGGTAGAAGCCGGCCGCCAGGAAGAACACCGTCGTGACGAATAAAGCATTGGCGATCATGGCCGCTCCTCAGAAGGCCTTGTCTATGTGGAAGTAGGTGATGGTGAGCCCGAGAGGGTTCACGGGCACGTCGCTGGCGGGTACGTTCTGACGGAAGACGTAGACCACGCTGACGGTGTAGCTGGAGCGGTTCAGTGTGCTGTCGTCGGCTTGGTTGTAGGCCACCTCGTCAAGATCAATCGTGGCGTGGTAGGGCGGCTTGCGGAGGTCCTGAATCGCAATCTGCTTCACGTCAATCTCGATCCCCGATTGCGTGCTGTCGGCGAGGAAGTTCTCGACGACCTTGCCCTTGCGATAGCTGTCCATCCAGGAAGCGGCAAGGGGCGAATCGAGGAAGTACAGCGAGTTCGAGAAATCGTGCTGGATCGTATAGCGGTTGCGGCCATAGAACAGGCGAGCCCATTCCGCCAGAAAGTAGCGGGACTCGGCTGCCTGCGGATGGTACGTCAAGGTGTCGTAGCTAACCGCCTGCGCCTGGCCGTTGCTATTGATTCGGATCACCAGCGGCTTGAAGTTCTCCACCATCTTCTGGGTATGGAAGGCGAGAGCGAGCGTTCCCAGACAGAGCAGCGATAGGACTACAACCACGATGCGCAGGTAGGAGTTGGTGACGATTGGGCTGCCGTACTGCTCCAGGTACTGCTCGGCGGCGGCCGTGAGCCGGGGTTCAGGTGAGGCGCTCATAGCGGGATTACGAAGTCGCCCGAGCGGCCAGTGAAGATTGAACTGGTGAGCGAGGGAATCTTGATGAGGCCGTAGATCGAGGTGAGCAGGAACATGAACAGCGCCGGCATGAGCAGCGTGGCGTTATCGAGGGTGACTGGGCCGGTCACGGCTAAAAAGCCCAAGATGAGCCGGGCCACGACGAAGATGAAGGCGTTGGCGATGACCTGGTAAAAGGCAAACTGGAGGAAGCTTTTGAACCAGCCCCAGAAGAGCCAGTCCATGCCGGGCACGATAAAGAAAGGGATGAAAATCGGCCCTACCAATATGCAGACCGCGGTGGCGATCAAACCGTAGGCCACGACCATGACGGTCACGGCTTGCACGCAGGCCAGGAGCACAAAAACGACGAAGTAGGTCAACTCCTCGTGGAAGCTGAACACGCCGGGTGGTGTGCCAAGCTGCTCCTCCGAGTTTGTGACGGCATCAATGATCTGCTGATCCATGTTTCCGCCGATATCCTGTGAAAGCGTCAAGCCTTCCTGCGATACAAGCTCCGCAAAGCTGTAGCCGACATGAGGGATCGGGGAGGAATAGAAGGTCAGCATCGTGAATCCCAGCGCGACGATCAAGACGAGGTCCACAAAACGTGCAAAATGAAATCCCGAGCCGCCAGAGCCAGCCGAAAGCGCCGACTTGATGCCAAACCATGCGAAAAGAATCACTGCAAATCCGCGCAGCAGGTTCAGGCCCGCGTTTTGGAAGATGGCCAGCTTGCCGTTGAGAAGCTGGGTCACGGCAGTGAAAATCTGATTGAACGGGTCGGGTATCGGACCTGGCACCAGCATGGCGGATTGCCTCCTAGTTGCCGTTGGTTGTGAAGCTAAAGTTCTGCAAGTCCTGTGTCATGTTCTGGGTGACGCCGGTCATCACGGTTGGGAACTGGGTGCGATAGGCGATGTTGGCGTCGGTCGCCCCTGCCTCCATATCGCGCTGGGATTTCCGGGCAAGGATCGCTTCCTCGGCAAGCGTGACCATCAGCCTGTTCGTGTCCTGGAGCGAGTGCAGGATCAAATCGTCGGAAGCGTTGATCTTATTGAGCAGCGCCGCCGTGGTATTCATAGCGGGGTCTTCGGAAAACGAGTCAGCATCGAGTTGGTTGAGCTGTGCCTGTAGCGCCTCGGAGTGCGCGCGGATCTCGCCCACCGTATTGATCGCGCTCACCTGTGTGGCATCGCCCATGTCCATGGTTGCGTACTCCGCCTTTAATCTCGCTTGTGCCTCAGGCGGCAGTTCATTAAAGGAAGCAGCGGAATAGTCGGACAGCGGAGTTGACGCCGCTAGGTAGCCTTGCGCCGCCTCGGCCGTGCCGCCGCTATTTTCGGCGGCGATCCAGGCGGAGGCATTGCCAAACGTGTCGGGGCCGGTGATGGGTGCCCAGACGGCGAAGGCGGCGCGGTAGCGGGCGGGCAGGTTGGGAATCTGTTCGGCCATCCGCGCCGCAAGGTCATATTGCAACTGGACCTGTTGCAGTTGCGCCTGGCCCTGGGCGTACATGGTGCGCAACTCTTGCAGGCGCGTGATGGCCTGCTTGAGGTTGAGAATGTCAACTACTGGGAAGTCGGCATTCGCACCCGGAGAAGCCGCGAGCAGAGCGAATGCCAGCGCACATGCGCAAACGATTGTGGGATGCTTCATCAGGTTCATTGCTGCACTCCTTTGGGGGATTTCTTGGACGGTGATTTCTTCGGCGGCAGTGAGGGCAGCGACCATCCGATGCTTTGATCTCGCTGCCACTCGGCTTTGAGTTGTGCGCAGTCCTGCGGAGTCTTCGGGGCCGGCATACCGGGCGCCCATGGTCCACAGCCAGACTGCTGTTCGAGCGTCTTAAGCCGCTGATCGAAGTTCTTCGAGTTCTGCTCCAACTGCTGATCGAGCGCCTTTTCTTTCGCCTGGTAATCAGCCTTGCCCTTGGCCGCGGCGGATTGGTGGCTACAGAAGGTCAACGAACAGGCGACACACAGAAGCAACAACGGGCGGACTCTCATGGCTGGATACCTCCTCTTATTGGAGCGTGCTGAGCCTCTGGTTGGTAGCCAGGCAGTACCAGATCGTGCATGAGATAAATGTCAACTCGGTGGCCTTCCCGGATCGTGACGGTCGGCATGATGTTCAAGAAGTTGTCGAGCACCTGCATGGAGGCCTGGCTCATGCCGTTGCCAACCCCCTGTAGGAATAGGGCACGTCCAGCGGCGATGTCGGGGGATTCGCTGATCTCCGCCGCCGCCCCGAGAATCCCCACGGCAGCCGACACGCCGAAAATCTGAAAATAGTGGTTGTTTACTTTGTCGTGCAGCGCCGTGGCGCCGGTTTGGTCAAGACCTGGCGCCGTATCGAGGGTGAAGCTTTGGCCACTGGGCAGCAGGAGCCGGTGAAAGATCACCGCCAAGCGGCGCTGTCCCAGCCCGCTGACAGGCTTGGCACTGCCAAGTACATTGGAGCCGGTCGGGATAAGGACCTGCTGACGATCAGGCGAATAGACATCGCTCGTCACCATGCACTCGACCGGGCCGGCAAAGTCGCCGTTCAGGCGATTCAACAGAACGGTGGGCAGGATCGAACCTTCCGGGAGAACGTAACTCGGAGTTGTCGGCTGCGCGGGGCGCACCGCGGGCTTCTGCGGTGCAGCCTCAATCTGCGCCACAGACGTTTCCGGCTTGCCTGGGGTCGGGCCGGCTTGCTCGTAGGAGAGCGCGATGTTCGAGGCGAACAGAGACTCGTAAGCAAGTTTTTGCTCTTGTTGGCGAATCGGGTCTGGAGCGGGTGGATCGGATGGCTGAGTCGGCAACGCGCCCTGCATTGCGAGTTGCTGCTCGCGGAGGCTGGCGTTGCCTCCCGCCCCGGCCGCCGGCTTGGCCTTACCTTGTGCTGCTTGCTGGAGTTGCTGCAACTGCTGTTCGTAGGTGCTGATCTCCGACGCGCTGGGCGCGGCTGGGTCAGGCACGTTGGCGGCCTGCGTCGCATGGGCTTTGGTGCCGCCACGGCTGGAAAAAAGCGCAATGAGAACGATGAGCGTAGCGATGCCGAGAATGATGTACTGCTGTGTCTTGCGCGGCAGTACCCCTTGGGGTTTGTCCACCTGGTTGCGGATGGTCGGCGAAGTCGGGGCAGTAGAGCGCTGCATGGCCTTCTACTCCTGCAGGTCGGGGTTGTCGTTCAACGGCAACTCGATGTGGAAGTTCATCTTCTTGCTGCCGATCTGGAGATAACCGTCTTCGATCACGTGCGCGGCGATGTAGACGCCATTCTCTAGCTGGAAACTCACCAGGCTCGGCTTGCCATCCCTGCGCTCGTACAGTGCCGGCTTCTCTGGAGCCGAAGAACGGATGTAGGTGAACTTGCCGTCCTGCCAGATGGCCTGTACGTCAAACGGCCGCTTGTTCTTGGAAAAGTCGTAGTCGAAGCGGATCTGGAGGGGATACTGGCTGCGGAACTGCTCTTCGTCTTTTTTCGCCTCGGCCTGTGCCGCCTCTGCTTGCGCCCGGTAGGCGTTTACCTCGGAGATCGGCGCCAGCCCGGCGTCCTGCTTCACGGCAACGATGGAACTCTGGCCGCTAGGCTGGATGATGAGCTTAAGGTCCGGCTCGGCGTGGGGAATATCCGAGACTTCTTGCAGGGTGAACGAGTAGACGTTGCCCTTGTCGGTAATCAAGTTCAGGTTGCTGGAGATGCCCGCTTTGGCCGGGTGCAGGAAGCAGAAGTTCCCAACCCCGTTGATGATCCAGTAGTCCTTATCGCCGGTCACAAAATCGAGGATCTTCTCGTCCGGCGGCAGCACGATCATCGTGGTATAGCGCAGCTTGGCGCGGATCGGGACAATGTCGTTGGGAAAATACTTGACGATCCTCGCCTTGGCCGGCATCAGTTCAGCCGGGGGCGGGGCTGGCACCTTGACCCCTTTTTGAGCCATTGCGGCCACGGCAAGAGCGGCAATGATGACAGCGAGTCGTGTTCGGTGCATGGGAATACCTCCGGCCTAGGATTGAGCCAATACCTCGAAAGCCTTTTCAAAACCGTGGGTTGCAATCGCTTCGTCGCGGCGCTTGTTCTCGAACGGATCGTTGGTGAACAGCCAGTAGCTGGCGCGATCCACCTCCAAGTTGACGACCTTTGCCAGAGTGGGCCGCTTCACGAGCAACTGGCGCTTGGGCACCAGGTCGGCGATGGCCGCCATTTCTGTGTCGTTCAGGTGGAACACCTTGCGGTAGAGTTCGTGATCAAGATCGGGATTGGCCAGGAAAAGCTTGGTGGCACAGCTCTCGATCACAACGTCAAGGATTTCCGACTTGCGCAGCTCATCGAGCGACTGGGTGGTCAGGATCATGGCGGCATTCTTCTTCCGCCACGTCTTGAGTGCCTCGACGATGTAGGCGCGAACGGTTGCGTTACGGAAAAACAGCCATGCCTCATCCATCACGAATACCTTGAAGACGGTCGAGGTCTTCGGGTCCGCGAGCGTCCGGTTGGCGCGATGCAGCACGTAGAACAGCAGCGGCTCCAGAACCTCGGATAGGAGTCCATGCCCTCGAAGTTGAAGCACTGGAACCGGCTGAAGCTCAGCGTGTCCTGAGCGTTGTCGAATACAAACCCGTATGGCCCACCCGCAACCCACTTGCGCAGCCGTTCGGCAAGCGTGCGGGGCACAATGCGAGCGAGGCTCGTGAGCGTCCGATTGGGCACCGGCAGGCTGTAGATGTTCTGAATGGCAAGGTAAAGCTCGCGTTCCTCGGCAGGCGTGAGCGACAGGCCAGCCGAGGCTTCGACCAGGAGACGAATCAGCGAGTACTGGAACTGGAAGTTGTCAGCTTCCGGAGGCAGGCAGAACGGGTTGATCTGCACTTGGCGCCCTTCAAGCGCTTGGTAGCCAATCTCGATGTGGGTGCCGCCGTGCATCCGCGTCATGGAGCGGAAGCTGCCGCCGAGGTCGAAGATGAAAGTGTAAGGGTCGTACTTCTGAAGGCTCTGGATCAAGAAGTTCAAGGCGAACGACTTGCCCGACCCCGTCATGCCGACCATGAATGTATGCGCGATGTCGGCGTGGTGAAGGTTGAAAAAATACGGCGTGGCCTGGGTGGTTTCAAGAACCGCCAGGTACTCCCGCTTCAAGTGGGTGTTGGTCTTCTCTCCGGTGTGGATGGTGAACAGGAACGACAGGTCGGCGTAGTTGGCGTCGGAAATATGGAAGCGGCGCAGGTTGAAGACCCGATTGCCAGGGACGGTCGCCAGAAATGCGTTGAGCAGGTTGTAACGTTCGGCAAACAGCGTGCCGTCATAGGCGCTGAACGCTTTCATCAACTCGCCTTCGGCGCGCTCAATGGCAGCCAGTTCGCGGTCATGCACGACAAGAGTCAGTGAGAACTCGCCGAACCGCACACCGCCCATCTCGATGGCGGTTAGGCATTGGCCAAGCTCGGCGATCAGAGCTTCTTTGGAGTCGTCCACCAGCAGGTCGGGCTCGTACTTCTGGTCGGCGGTGTTGAGATGGCTGAGGATCGAGGTCTTGCTGTTGTGATAATGCCGCCGCTTCGATTGGAGGTCCTTGCGAGTTTTGGTCGGCGGCTCAACACGCCACTCACTGACGACATGGAAGTTCGCGCGGACTTCCAGCAGCTTGCGCAGGATGACCGGAAAAGTCTGGCTCGGCGGCTGCTTGAGCGTCAGCACGCGCAGGCGCGAATCGCCCAGCCGCAGATGGTCGCGGTGGCATTCGAGGTCGGAGTCGCACAACTGGAAGTCGAGATAACGGCTGTCGCGGAGCGCGCCGATGGCGCGCTTGTCCGGATCAACGTTGAGCAGGCGATGAAACAGCCGGAAGGTGCTCTCGGCATCGAGGAGTTCGGCGCCAAGAAAATCGTTGGTGTTCTGGAGGAAGAGCCGCACACGATTCCGCAGGACTTCGGCCGCGGTCTCGATCTGATCCCGGATCAGCGTCGTCTGGGAGCCCTGCGAATAGAGCGCAGCGATTTCTCGGAGAGCGCCGGTCGGAGACTGGGATAGTTTACCGAGCGCGTGCAGGAGCCCGGTGCGGTAGCGGAAGCCTTCGTACAAGAAGACGAAATAGATCTCGATTTCGAACAGTTGTGCGGCCTTTTCCTCAAACATCCGCTGGCGGTGCGTGAGGTCAACCCTGACCACCGGGTCGGCGTGTTCCGGCCAGGGGATCGCGGGCCGGTTCTGCTTGAAGACGATCTGATAGATGCGGAAGTTGGAATCGAACAGACGCAAGGCGGTTTCAAGCCGATTGGTCGTGTAGTCGCGCGCGGCGGAATCGAGGCATTCGTAGTCAACGCCGGACACCTTAATGGCAAGGCCGAGGTCACCGGCCTTGGTCAACACCATCGCGCCGTCCCAGAACCCGTACAGGCTCACGTGGGCGTTGAGAGCGCCGGATTCGTTGAAGTCCCGAATAATGCGGTTCAGGCTAAACATGATTGACCACCCGGATGTGCGGCAGTTCGAACTTGGCGGCATCGTAGCGGGAGCGGGCGCGCGAGGAGTTGAGCAGGATGCGTAGCATCTGCGGATCGCGTTTGGTCGTCCACGCCGCCAGCGCCCAAAGGGCGACAAAGCCGATTCCACCGTCCAGAAGACTGCCGAAAAAGTTGAACAGTCCGACCCCGGTCATGAGCGCGAGGAAGAAAAGCCCCCGCTCCACGCCCCAGATGGTCAGCGGGCGGTTGATTGAGCGGTAAACGGGGTTGACGCGAGGCTCCATTGCGGTACTCCTGCCGGTGAGGCGGAATCGGCTACGCTCCGGGGAAGAGCCAAGCCACGAAGTTCGCAGCCGCCAATGCCATGCCGACGCCGAAAACAATGCCGGCCATGGTGCGTTTCGACTGGCCCTCGCCGTAGGCGAACATCAGGCCGCCAACCACGACGGCCACAAGGCTCAGGCCGCGCGCAATCGGACCGGTGAAGGAGACTTGCAGCGCGTTGACTGCGTTCTCCCACGGCGATGATTGCAGCACGGCAGCATTGGCCTGGAGAACGAGCGCGGAGAGCGAAAGCGGAAGGGCAATGGCCGGCCGGGCGAGGATTTTCCGAAGCTGAGGAAATGAAAACTTCTGCATAGCGGACCTCCAAAGGCCGGTATTTTGCCGACCTTCAGGCCACGCTATCGCCCGCCAGAGTCCCCAGTCCAATACTTTGTTTGCTCGCCGTCATAGCCTGTGGCTATGACGGCTTTGCGTTGGTGAGCTGAGGTGCGACGGTGCGGAATGATGCGGACAACGTGGAGTGCCAGGCAGGTTATTGTTGCATTTTTCTGACGCCTGGCTATAATGAAGTAAGGATATTGCTTCAATTTTCTGACATCAAGCATCATGCCCACCCAGCCAACCAGCATTGCCGCCGCCATCCGGGACCGCATCTCAGATCCAGCGCAGCCGCGTGTCTGGACGCCGGAGGATTTCGCCGATCTGGGACCACGTACCGCGATAGACCAGGCGCTTCATCGGATGGTCGGCCATCGTGACCTGCGACGCGTCGCGCGTGGCCTATACGATTCCCCGAGGAACAACCGCCTGACAGGGAACCCAACCCACCCCCATCCGCGCGATGTAATTGACGCACTGGCCCGAAAAGGAAATGTTCGAATCGTGGTTGATGGTATCACTGCCGCCAATGACCTCGGGCTCACGGATGCCGTCCCGGCACGTATTAAGGTCCTCACCGATGGACGACTGCGGCCCATCACACTCGGCAACCTGACTATTGAATTTCAATACGCCGCGCCTAGCCGGCTCTACTGGGCCGGGCGCCCTGCAATGCGCTTCGTGCAAGCGCTCCATTGGTTGCGCGATATGCTTTCCTCCGATGATGGGAGCCTCCGCAAGCGCCTCGTTTCCATCCTCAAGAACCCGGATCATGGACAATCCATTCAGGATGATTAAGTTCTGGTGTGGCGGTCCTCCCCAGGGGGATTGAGGTCGTTGTGGGGG
>Ga0134126_10011375_pt1 | contig 11230 bp, 8 predicted proteins | sample KB31752_FD_96881 | JGI IMG/M metagenome (GOLD analysis project Ga0134126, IMG submission 96881) | Terrestrial soil microbial communities with excess Nitrogen fertilizer from Kellogg Biological Station, Michigan, USA - KB3-175-2 | ecosystem: Environmental > Terrestrial > Soil > Unclassified ... | reverse complement strand
GTCAGGGTACGCCAGGTTGCCGGCGGATCGCCGGCGTCCCGGCCTTTGATCTTCTCGCCGAGGAACTTGACCAAGGCTGCGGCGCTCTCGTGGGTGTAGCTATAGCCGAGCCCGCATTGGTTCGCGGCCCTCACATGGGCGAGCACAATTGTAGTCGAGGTCCAACGAAAGGTGCCGTCGGCCTCCGGCTTATCGGTCGGGATGGTGTAGGCGGATACGGTCACCTCCGCGATCTGCGCTGAGACGCCAGTCGCCTCCTTGCTGTCGGCCGCGAGCTTCGTCATGCCCTGCCACCCCATGAGCGCTGCCTGGCCAAAGCCCTCGGCTCGCTCGCGCCACTGCGGTAGCTTCCGACCAAGGTCGCAAGCCCCAGCGCGGCAATGCCGAGCAGGGCGGCGGCCCGCAGCCAATGCGGATCGAAACCGGTGACGTCCGCCGTCGCCTGCGTATCGAAACGGCCGTGCGCTGAGGCGTCGCCTGGCGGCGGTGCGAAGAGATTATCGGGGGCGTCGGGATTGCGCGGCACATCCGTCAATTGGCCCGAATAGCCCTCCTTTGCCACTAACTCGTCGCCGAGATGTGGCGCGACGATGCTGCCGGCGATCGCCTTCAGCGTCGGCATGCCGATCCACAACTCGCGCGGTGCCTCGTGCGCAGCGCGCACGATCTCGCGCGCGATCGCTTCGGGCTGATAGATCGGAGGAAGCGGCTGGGCTTTCCGAGACATGCGGTTGCGTGCCCAGTCGAATTGCGGCGTGTTGACGGCGGGCAACTGCACCATGGTGAGCTTGATCCCGCTGCCATCATGGATGAGTTCGCTGCGCAAGGAATCGGTGAAGCCACGCACCGCGAATTTCGCCGCGCAATAGGCGGACTGCAGCGGGATCGCGCGGTAGCTTAAGGCCGAGCCGACCTGAACGATGGTTCCGCGGTCGCGCGGGCGCATCCGCTTCAACGCGGCAAGTGTTCCATGGACCTGCCCGAGATAGGTAACTTCGGTGACGCGACGAAACTCCTCGGGCGCGATGTCGTGCACGGGCGCGAAAATCGTCACCATGGCGTCGTTGACCCAAACGTCTGTCGGGCCAAGTTCACGCTCGGCCTGCTCGGCGGCCTCGTCGACGGCCTTAGCGTCCGCAACGTCGACGCAGATCGCAAGCGCCCGCCGGCCGAGGCGGCGGATTTCGTAGGCGGCGCTGTCGAGCCGCTCGCGACCACGGGCTAGCAGTGCGACATCCGCGCCTTGACGCGCGAATTCGAGCGCGACCGCGCGGCCGACCCCTGCGCTTGCACCTGTCACGACGATGTTCGGCATTCACTTCGTTCCGAAAGAGGGGACCTACCGCGCCCCGGGGACGAGGCAGCGCGGTCGCCGGGACAATGACAAACGCGCCGCCTTCGTTCCCCTCGACTTTCCGTGAAGGAGATCTCATGCGGCTGATTGGGAACGTAGCGGCCGCGCTCGCAGGTCAGCTTGATCTGCGCGACGACCACCGCCTGCTGCACGACAGCCTCGAGGCGAGAAGCGCACCGACGAGCTGTTGACCTTGCTGGCTAAAGTCGAAATCAACCAGGACGCGCTCGCCGCCGCGTAACGCGACCCATCGCCGTCAGTCTCCGACCCTTGAGCGCGTGCGACATTTGTGCGTTCAATGATCGAGACCATTGCATGCCACCGATCGGCCGGCTCCGGCTGCTGGACAGCGCTTCACGGCCCAAGATCGTTCGGCACCTGTGGGTTGCCCGCTACCGTCCTCGGGGACCACTGGGCTCAATCCAATGCGAGTTCGGCCCGTGGATCGGCGGTTCCACTGTGAGCGGTCCGGTCGGTAACTTTCAATCGCGATTCCATAGGGACAAGGCGCGGCCATAGCCCGTTTGGGTCATGTTGCTTTCGCCTGGTCTGGCTAGCTTCGGCCTGCCGGTCGCGCCTGGCCGCGACCAAGCTTGGAGCCATCATGGACGCACAGCTCGGGCCTTATTCGCAGCTTCGAGATCGTTACGACGATGCCCTCGATCTGCTGGACGAAGTTCTCGTGATGTTTTCGACGGAGCCTGCCGAGAAGGCGATGTCGCGCCTGGTATCAGGCCTTTGCGAGGTGAAACGAAACCTCGATGCCGGCGACTGGCGGTCGTTCAGGAGTGACTGGATGCATCATCCGCTGGCGCGGATCGTTCATCAGGATCCCCTCACGAGCTGGGCCTACCGGAAGCCGTGGACCTATCCGGGCGATGCGAGATTGCTGGATTTCATCTATCGCGAAGCGAGCGTCGCAGACGACCTCTCGAGCGCCTCCGAACTCGGCGGCGCGATCTACGGCTTCACCTCCGACATGCGAGCGGCGCGCGCGATTCGCGCGCGGCGCAGAAATCTGACCCAGCTTGTCGACCGGGTTGCATGCGAGCGCGGGCGGCCGATTTCCGTGTTGACGCTCGCCGCCGGGCATCTGCGCGAGGCGGAACAATCGCGCGCCCTTGCCGCTGGCGAGATCGCGCGCTGGGCGGCGCTCGACCAGGACACTGAGGTCCTTGCGCATATTGCCGACGCTTTTCCGGACTCGGCCGTCCGACCGGTTGGAGGCTCCGTCAGAGGCATGATCGCGGGCCAGTATGACTTGGGCACCTTCGATGTCATCTATGCCGCCGGCCTTTATGATCATCTATCCGAGCCCCTCGCCAAACACCTGACGGAGGTGGCGTTCGAGATGCTCAATTCCGGCGGCGAACTGTTGGTTACGAATTTCGCGCGCGGTATCGATGATGCCGCCTACATCGAGAGCTTCATGGACTGGCAGCTGCGTTTTCGTGACGAGAGCGAGATCGAGGAGATCTGGTCGGGCTTACCGGGGCCGGCGGTCGCGGCGCGGCGGCTGTTTAACGACGAGCACCAGAGCATCCTTTACGGGCTCGTGCAGCGAACCTGAAATCTGCAATACGTCGTCCGCTGGGCGCCCTTGAAACGGCGGCGTTGGGGGTACGGTAATCTTCCTCCGCCTCTTCACAGCCAGAAATTGCGGTTCACTATTGCAAGCAAGTCGAAACGTCGGACAGGCTGGTCCCGAAACCTGTCCGAAATCTCCAGGGAAACCGGCCGCAACCAACTGAAAAGTATTTTCGCCAAGACCGGGACCAATCGCCAGGCCGAACTGGTGCTCGCGATGGCCAAGATGCTTTGATCTACCAAACGAGGCGGACGCGGCCGACATTCGCAGACCGCCCGGGATGTTGAAACGCCGTCATGTTCCGCCAGGTTTTTTCGCGGCGCGCTTTGCCGGCCGATCGATCGTTGAGCTATTCGTTCGGTTCGCGGTTCTCGGCTGTTCGCCGCGGGCCTGTTGTTCGTGCGCCTGCCGGACTGCGCCAGTTCGCTTTGCGGCCACGTTCGGCAAAAACACCTTCGAATCGGTCCACGCGTTCGGAGAACGTCTCGACACGATCGCGCGGCGGCGCGGATCTTTGCTTGGATGGCTTCGTCCGATTGACGGCAACTCCTTTGTTGGCGCTTGGGCTGTGACTGTTTGACAGGGGATGCTGTTTTGCAGCGATGGGCAAGATGTCGAGCGGTGGACCGACAGATGCGGTCGGAGTATCCGCCGGCGCAGGCATGGCGGCTGGCTCGACGGCCAGGGCGAGAATGTCGGCCGAAGCGGAGCTCTGGCGTGGGTCGGCTTGCGCTTTCGCAATCGTGGCCGCGACAGCAGCCGGCTCTGACGCCACGACTTCGCCGCGGATTGCCGGCGCAGCTGCGTGCGCCGATAGGTGCAGGACTAGCGCAGAGCCGCCCAATGCCACAGCGGCTATCGCAGTTAGCGCCATGGCGCCTGTCGCGAGCTTGTGCAGCCTGGCCGCAGCGGCATGCTTTGAGCTCTCCCGGTGCTCGCGGTGCGCAAGCTCCAGCAGGTGATCATAAGCCGCCCGCTGTTCGGTATCGCCGAGGATCTCGTTGGCGCGCACGATGCGGCGGAATTTCAACCCGGCATCTGGATCGCCCGGATGAATATCGGGATGAGCTCTTTTGACGGCGCGGCGAAACGCGGCCCGCAATTCGTCGGCACCGTCATTTGGCAGCGCGCCGAGCAGATCGTAAAGCGTCTCCATCGTTCACTCGTAGTCAATCTTTCTCCTGCTCGAATTGCCGCCGTAATTCGCGATCAGGGACAGGCGCCGGTCTTGCCTTTCTTGTCTTTTCAGCCGGGCGAAAGAATGACTGAATTGTGCGCACGCGATCGTTCACGCCCTATCACCGCCTCGCATGGGACCAGCGGCTTTGGAACCGATCGCATCAATTTGTGTTACGGGAGGTCAACCGACGTCTACATTTCCCGCCGAGCGACCCGATGACCGAACAACTTCATCTGCTGCATCACGCGGCTCAGGCGATGAAATCCATCGCCATGGTGAGCCTGACCTTGATCGTCGCCGGCCCGAGCGAAAGCCGCGGCGCGGATATAAAAAAGGGTGAGGCGGCTTTCACGCGCCAATGTTCACTCTGTCACAGCATCGGCAAGGACGACGCCAATCGCTTCGGGCCGAACCTGTTCGGAATTCTCAAACGGAAGGCAGGCACTGTCCCCGGCTTCAAATATTCGCAAGCTTTTCTGTCGACGGCGCAGTGGAGCTGGAATGCCGAAACGCTCAAGGCCTGGATTTTGGGACCGGCCCACATGGTGCCCGGTTCCACAATGGGCGTTTTCCAAGGCGTGGCCGATCGTGACAGCGATGACATCATTGCTTATCTCGACAGCCAGAGGTGAGGGGCAGGGTGAACTTACGTTCGAGCATCGCGATCGCGTTAGCAGTGGCCGTGCTGATCGCAGTTGGCAGCACGCGCTCGCATTCGGAGCAAAAGCCGTCCGGCATCGAGATCGGTACCAGTGATATCGGCGGCGTCGTCACCAGTCGCTTCGGACCGGAAGCCGGCGTCTGGGTGATCGCGGAGACGAAGGATCTCGGCACGCGTTTTGCGAAGATCGTGGTCACCGATGATGCCGGCCGCTTCCTCGTGCCCGATCTGCCAAAGGCCCACTATCAGCTCTGGGTGCGCGGCTACGGCTTGGTCGATTCCAAGAAGATCTCGGCCGATCCCGGCAGCCGGCACGATCTCAAAGCCGAGATCGCGCCGAATCTCGCCGCGGCCGCGCAATATTATCCGGCGATCTACTGGTTCTCGCTGTTGCGGATTCCCGACAAAAGCAAATTCCCCGGCACGGGCCCGAACGGCAACGGCATTCCGGTCGAGTTCAAGACCCAGGATCAGTGGCTGGACGTCATCAAGACCAATGGCTGTGGCAACTGTCACCAGATCGGCAACTACGCCACGCGCACCATGCCGGAATTGTTCAGTCACTACGACAGCAGCATCGCGGCCTGGGCGCAGCGCCTGCAATCCGGCCCCGGCGGCACGGCCATGGTGCGCACCATGGGCCGGCTGCTGACGCCGGACGGTGGACATCTCGCGGCGCTGGCCGACTGGTCGGATCGCATCAAGAAGGGCGAACTGCCGAGCCAAAGCCCGCCGCGTCCGGTCGGCGTCGAACGCAATCTCGTCGTCACGGTGCGCGACTGGCTCGATCCGAAGCACTATCTGCATGATCTGGCGGCGACCGACAAGCGCGATCCGACGGTCAACGCCTTTGGCCCGATCTATGGCGCGACCGAGCTAAGCACCGACGAGATTCCGATCCTCGATCCCGTTCACAACACGAAATCCGAAATCAAGCTGCCGGTGCGCGATCCGGCAGACACGCCAAGCTCCGCGGAAGCTAATCCTGTGTTCGCGCCTTCGCCCTATTGGGGCATGGAGCAGATCTGGAACAGCCAGGCCAACGCGCACACCCCGACCATGGATCACGAGGGACGCGTCTATTTCACGGCACAGATGCGTGCGCCCAACAACCAGCCTGCCTATTGCGGCAAGGATTCGCCGTTGCGTTCAGCTCAGCTCTATCCTCTGACCGAGCATCATGAGGGATTTTTCCAGAACGCGAGGCAGATAACCGTCTACGATCCCAAAACGCAGAAATTCTCCTTCATCGACACCTGCTTCGGCACGCAACATCTGAATTTCGCCGAAGATGACGACGAGACGCTGTGGATGGGAACCAATACGTCCGGCAAACTCGCCGTCATCGGCTGGATCGACACCAAGAAATATTGGCAGACCGGTGATGCCGCGGCGGCGCAAGGCTGGACGCCGCTGATCGTCGATACCAATGGCAACGGCAAGCGCGACGAAGGCTACAACGAGCCCGGCCAGCCCGTTGATCCGAAAAAGGACACGCGCGTGCCCTTCGGCATCTATGGCATTTCCTGGAGTCCGCTCGACGGCTCGATCTGGGGATCCAGCCTGAAGCATCCCGGCTACATCATCCGGCTCGCTCCTGGATCCAATCCGCCCGACACGGCGCTTGCAGAGGTCTACAAGGTGCCGCTGCCGGGCTATGGCATCCGCGGCATGGACATCGACCGCAAAGGCGTCGTCTGGGTGCCGCTCGACAGCGGGCACATCGCAAGCTTCGATCGGCGCAAATGCCGCGGACCACTCAACGGACCCGGCGCCGAGCAGGGCAACAAATGTCCGGAAGGCTGGAGCTTCTATCCGCTACCGGGGCCGTCGTTCCAGGGCGTTTCGGGCGCTGCCGAAAATCCCTATTACCTCTGGGTCGATCAGCACAACATTCTGGGCCTGGGCGCGGACACGCCCATTGCCACCGGCAATCAATCGGATTCGCTGCATGCACTGGTTGGCGGCCGGATCATCGAATTGCGTGTTCCTTACCCAATGGGCTTTTTTGCCAAGGGCATCGATGGCCGGATCGACGATCCGAATGGGGGCTGGAAAGGGCGCGGCCTCTGGGTAACGTCCGGCAATCGCACGCCGTTCCATATCGAAGGCATCGACGCACCCGCTCCGGGCGCGCCCGGCAAGACGGAGGCGACGCGCTCGAGCCCGCTAGTCGTGCATTTTCAATTGCGTCCCGATCCGTTAGGGGACTGAGTTCGTGACCATTTGCCTCGTCGCGCGTTGATCTGCCGAGCCGGAGCCCTGCGCCCGCCTGCGCGAGGAAACATCGGCTATCGTTGGAAACGGCCGACTGATATGCTGGTCACCTAAAGCCCTCGCCAATGACCGCCGCTCTTCCGCAGAAATGTTCTTTCAAGGTGCGCCGTGTCACGTCGGCAGCCATGCTCGCCTTGGCGCTGTCGTTGGCACTCTTCCCCAGCGCGCACGCCGAAGCGGCCTATTCCTTCGAGACGACACCGGGCAAGTTGCCCAAGACCGTCGTGCCCACCCACTACGGCATCGAGCTGGTCCCGGATCTGCAAAAGCTGACGCTATCGGGAACCGAACTCGTCGATATCGAAGTGCGCGAACCCACCACGCGGATCGTTCTTAATGCGGTCAACATGAGCCTGAGCGGGGTGAGCATCGACGACAAGCTGCGTCCCGACGTCAGCCTTGATGCAGCCGCCGAGACGGCGACACTGTCCTTGCGCGAGCCGCTTGCCGCCGGCGTGCACCACCTGCACATCGCCTTCAGCGCCAAGATCAATTCATTCGCGCGCGGGCTGTACTACGCTGATTACCCGACCGGGCAGGGGACTAAGCGCATGGTCGCAAGCCAGCTCGAGCCGGCGGACGCGCGGCGCATCTTCCCGTGCTGGGACGAGCCCGCCTTCAAGGCGACCCTCACGCTCACCGCGATCGTGCCGCAGAGATTTCTCGCCGTCGGCAACATGCCGGTTACGCGTGAGCAATCGATCTCGGCTGAACTCAAACGTGTCGACTTCGCGCCGACGCCAAAAATGTCGAGCTATCTCTTCGTGTTCGCGGCCGGCGAACTCGAGCGGATCACGGCGGATGCGGACGGCGTCACCGTCGGCGTGGTCACGACCGCGGGCAAAAGCGAGCAGGGGCGCTTCGCGCTGGAGAATGCGGTGAAGTTGCTCGATTTCTACAACGACTATTTCGGAACGAAATATCCACTGCCCAAGCTCGACCTGATCGCGGTGCCCGGCGGCTTCGGCGGCGCGATGGAGAATTGGGGCGGCATCACCTTCTTCGAAAGCCGACTGCTGTTCGATCCGTCCACCAGCGCCGACAGCCGGCAACGCGGCATCTTCAGCATCCTGGCGCACGAGATGGCGCACCAATGGTTCGGCGATCTCGTCACCATGGGCTGGTGGGATGATCTCTGGCTCAACGAGGGATTCGCCAGCTGGATGGCGGAAAAAGCGGCCGAGCACTTCTATCCGCAATGGAAGAACTGGCTCAACGCCGAGCACCAGAAGCAATACGCGATGACGCTTGATGCCCGCCGCACCTCGCATCCGATCCAGCAGAAGGTCGCCGATGAGAGCGAGGCGATGACCGCGTTCGACGGCATCACCTACGGCAAGGGCGAGGCCTTGATCCGCATGCTGGAGAACTGGCTCGGCGAAAGCACCTTTCGCGATGGCATCCGCCGCTATATGGCCGCCCATGCCTATGACAACGCCACGACAGCGGATCTCTGGCAGGCGCTCGAGCTTGCGGCCGGCAAGCCGGTATCCTCGGTTGCGGCGTCCTTCACGGAGCAGGACGGCGTGCCGCTCGTGACGGCTGAGACCAGTTGCAGCGGTAGATCCCAGCACCTTTCGCTGAACCAGGACCGGTTCGCGATCGTGCCGACGCACGCCGCGGCTGACAACGGGGCCCTGGCGCCGCGGCATTGGCTGATACCGATCGCCGTCGGCCCGGTCGGCCGCGGGCCACACCACAGCCTTCTGCTCGACGGCAGTGCCGATATTGCCGCGGGCAAATGCGGAACGCCGATCAAGGTCAATCTGGGCGACATCGGCTATTATCGGACCGAATATGGGCCGAGGGAGCTGACGGCTCTGACCAAGGCGCTTAGCGCAATGGCGCCGGAGGATCGCCTCAATTTTCTTAGTGACAGCTGGGCGCTGGTCCAAGCCGGCCGCACCGAGCCGTCATCCTATCTCGCGCTGCTCGGCCGGATCGCCAGTAACGACGAGCGCGCGATCTGGGATCAGGTGATTAGCGCGCTGGCGCGGCTCAACCACTTGGCGCGTGATCGCGCCGAGCGCCCTGCGCTGCAGGCGTTTGCGCGCGCGACCTTGCGCCCCGTCCTTGACCGGCTCGGCTGGGATGGGACGGACTCAGCGGATGATGATGCGCTGTTGCGCGCTAGCCTGATCAGAACGCTCGGCGAATTCGGTGACGCCGATGTGATCGCGGAGGCCAAGCGCCGGTTCGCGCGTTTCCTGCAGGATCCCAATTCACTGCCGCCCGGCTTGCGCGACCCGGTTACGCATGTGGTCGGCATTTCGGCCGATCGGCCAACCTACGATACGCTGCTGTCGCTAGCCCGCAAGGCGACGTCGACCGAGCAGCGTCTGCGCTATTACTACGCGGCAGCGAGTGCGCGTGATCCCGTGCTTGCCCGCGAAACGCTCAAACTGACTCTGACGAACGAACTGCCGACCGCTGTCGCGGACGGTGTGATCAGCACCGTCGCCTCATCCGGCGACCAACCCGAACTGGCCTGGCATTTTGTGCAGAAGCACTACGACGCCTTGTTCGCCCGGCTTGGTCCGTCCTTTCGCGACGAGTTCATTCCCGGCCTGATGACCAATTTCAGCGACGGCGCCTATGCCGCCGAGCTTCTGCAATTCGCGCCGGCCCAGGCGACCAGCGGCGGCAAGGTGATGACGGCCCGCGCGGTAGAGACGATCGCGATCTCGGCTGATTTGAAAGCACGCGCGCTCCCGGCGGTGGATGCCTGGATCAAGGAGCAGGCCGGCGGCCGGCCGTGAGGAGGCGCAATTGACTCCGGCAATGGCGCGGGCGAAGAGATGCTGGAGCGCGATGGGATGAGCTTGATCGCCATCGCGCTCGAGGTTTTTGGTTGAGCATGATCTCCGCGCAAACGCTTCGCGTTTGTTAGCTAAGGGAAAACCGGTTTCCACTTTTCCGGATCATGCTCTAGCCGCTTCAGCATCGAGGCCCGGTCTTGCCATGTCCGATTTTCACGGCGTCTTCCCCTATCTCGTTTCACCCGTCGATACGCAAGGCAAGGTTCGCACCGGCGTGCTCGCAAAGCTCTGTGACGATCTCATCAAGACCGGCGTGCACGGGCTGACGCCCCTCGGCTCGACCGGGGAGTTCGCCTACCTCAATTTTGCGCAGCGCAAGGTGGTGGTGCAGACAACGATCGAGGCCGCGCAACGTCGCGTGCCGGTGGTCGCCGGCGTGGCGTCGACTGTCACCGCTGATGCGGTGGCGCAGGCGCACAGCTATCAGGAGTGTGGGGCCGACGGCATTCTCGCGATCCTGGAGGCCTATTTCCCCTTGAGCGATGCGCAGGTCGAGTCCTATTTCCGTGCAATCGCGGACGCGGTCGATATTCCCGTCGTGATCTACACCAATCCGCAGTTCCAGCGCGCCGATCTGTCGCTCGACGTGATCGCGCGGCTTTCGACCCATCCGCGCATCGGCTACATCAAGGACGCTTCCACCAACACGGGACGGCTGTTGTCGATCATGAATCGCTGCGGCGGCAACATCCGCGTGTTCTCGGCTTCGGCGCATATTCCGGCCGCGGTGATGCTGATCGGCGGGGTGGGATGGATGGCGGGGCCGGCTTGCATCATTCCGCGGCAGAGCGTCGAGCTTTACAATCTCTGTAAAGCCGCACGCTGGGATGAGGCCATGGCGCTCCAGCGTAAGCTGTGGCGCGTCAATGAGGCCTTCGCGCGTTACAACCTCGCCGCCTGCATCAAAGCGGGACTTGCCATCCAGGGCTACGAGGTCGGCGATCCCGTGCCGCCGCAGACCCCGCTCACGGCGGATCAGCACCGGGCCGTAGAGACGGTGCTGCGGGATTTGGGCTGACGATTTCCTAGGCACCGTCACTCCGGGGCGACGCGTTAGCGTCGAACCCGAAAGTGCAATTGCACATCTGAGAATCCCGAGATTCTGATTCGCGCTCTTCGCCCCGGAATGACGGCTGCGGTTGTCTCGTCCGCCAAATCCGCTAAAACCCCGCCAACCCTAAAAAGACTTGAGGTCGAACTGATGAACATTCTTCCCGGCAATCTACGTTTCGGTGCGGGCCAGCCGGTCAAGCGTTTGGAAGACCAGAGGCTGCTCACCGGGAAGGGACAGTTCATCGACGACAAGCCGGCGGACGGCGCGCTTTGGTTGTATGTGCTGCGCTCTCCGCAT
>Ga0134126_10011374_pt1 | contig 11230 bp, 10 predicted proteins | sample KB31752_FD_96881 | JGI IMG/M metagenome (GOLD analysis project Ga0134126, IMG submission 96881) | Terrestrial soil microbial communities with excess Nitrogen fertilizer from Kellogg Biological Station, Michigan, USA - KB3-175-2 | ecosystem: Environmental > Terrestrial > Soil > Unclassified ... | reverse complement strand
GCCGCCCGGCGCCACCGGACGCGGCGACCAGCGCGGCCCGCAGTTGCGCCAGCTCATCACCCCGGCCGACGATCGGCACCCCCATGCCCGAAGTATCGCCGGCGGCGCAGTTACGTGCCAGCGCTACGTGATGGCACTGATCCGGACCGGCATCGCAGGCGGCAAAGTCGGCCGTACCAGCCCAGACGGGCAACCCTTAGGAGGATCACATGTACGCACAGCTCACCTACTTCGACGGCCCGCGCAGCGCCGAACTGATCGCCGCCGACGAGTTCGCCGCCCGGGAACGCATCATCCCCACGGTCAGCAAGCTCGGCCACCCCTTCCGCCTCTACGTGCTCCAGCGCGAAGACGGCGCACAGGTCGTCGTGGTGATCGCCGACACCGAGCAGGCGCTGCTCGACGGCCAGAAGGCGATCATGAACAGCGAACTGCTCCCGGGCGAGGACCGGGCGCTGCTGCCTGGCCCGGACCGGGTCGAGTTGTACCCGGTCATCGCGTTCCATGACGTGAACCCGAACAACGCATAGCTAGGCCTGACGGTCACGACGCCCCGCCCTGGCGGGATTCACCCTCGCGTCAGGTCGTGCCCACCGCGTGCGCGAAGGCGCCGAACTCCGCCAGGGCGCGGTCGGTTTCTGGCAGGAAGTCGAACAGCACGAACGAGTGAACGCTGTCCGCGACCGGGCTGAACGTCACGGGGACGCCAGCCGCGCGGGCCCGCGCGGCCAGGTCCGCGGCGCTCGTGAACAGCGCCTCGGGCTCGGCCGCCTGGATGAGCAGCGGCGGCAGCCCGGCTAGGTCCGCCCGCACCGGCGACACGAGGGGCGCGCCGGGGTCGGTGTCGTGGATGTAGCAGGCAGCACGCTGGATCAGGGCGATGTAGTTGTGCCATGGATCGGTTTCTGCGGACCCCAGGTTGTCCGCAGAAACCGCCAGGTCGCAGAAAGGGGAAACGACATGGAGGCCCACCGGCATCCGCGCGGAAGCGTCGCGCAGCGCTAGGGCAAGGCTGAGGGCCAGTCCGCCGCCCGCGCACTCGCCGCTAACGATGACCGGAGCCTGCGGGTACTCGCGGGCCAGCCAGCGGTACGCAGTCAGTACGTCGTCTAGTGCCGCCGGGAACGGATGTTCGGGGGCGAGCCGATAATCGGGCACGAGGGCCCAGCCGCCAACCGCGTCCGCCAGCCGCCCGGCCAACGGCGCGGCCAGTTCGGCCGATCCCATCACGTAGCCGCCGCCGTGCAGGTGCAGGACCACGGGCGCGTTGTCCGGCCGCACCGGCCCGACCTGAAGGGCTTGTGTCCCGTCGCAGTCGACCTCGACCGCCGGTACGCCATCGCCTGCGGTCGGCAGTTTGTCCCGCACGAACTCCGCGTAGCCCTGGCGTTCGCCGAGCCAGCCGGCCGCGCGGTGCTCGCTCGTCAGCGCTCCGCGCCACAGGTCGAAGGCCCGCCGTGACTCCGGCCGGCGCATCGGGTTGGCTGGCACGGCTAGCCGCTGCGCGAACTGTTCTGGCGACTGCTGCGCGGCGGCGACCGGGTCATGCGCGAGCAGCCATTCCTGCATCGGCGGGCCGACCGGGCTGAGCCGCCGCAGTCCGCGGACGTAGCCGTTGCGCGCCCGGACCTGGACCGGGTCGCTGGTCTGGCTGTTGCGCAGGTTCACCCGGGACGATTCGAGCATCCGCGTGGTGCGCGCCTGGCGGCGGAAGACGTATTCGCGCAGGGCCGCCGCTTCATTCCCGCGCCCGGCCCGCTGCAGGCAGGCGGCGAGCATCACGGCGTCCTCCAGGGCCATGCCGGCCCCCTGTCCCGCGCTCGGCGGCGCGGGGTGCGCCGCGTCGCCCACGAGGATGACGCGGTCAGTGCCCCAGGTCTCCAGCGGGTCCCGGAAGTAGATCCCGGTGATCAGCGCCGTGTCCATCAAGGCGAGGAGCTCTTGCATTGCCGGGCAGGAGTCAGCCAGGGACGCGTGCAGGTCAGCCAGGTCACCGGAAGCCGTCCACGACTCGCGGTGGACCTCGGTGGCGGGGACGAACGCGCTCAGGCTGTAGACGCTGTCCGGGTGCCGGTCGTGCCGCAGCGGATAAAGCAGGACGTGGCGGCGCGGGCCGTACCAGGACATGATCTTCGCGTCGTAGCGCTGCGGCACTTTCTCCCGCGGGATCAGGCCGCGCCAGACGACGACGTCGGTAAACCGGGCCTCGCGCTCCCCCATGAGCTGCCTGCGGGTCGCCGAGCCCAAGCCGTCCGCGCCGACGAGCAGGTCACCGCGCACCTCTTCGCCGTTAGCCAGTTCGACGCGCACGTCGCGGTCGGTCTCCTCGAAGGCGACGACGCGGCTGCCGGTGCGCACGCACTCGGGCGGCAACGCCGCCAGCAGGCTGCTCAGCAGGTCGGCCCGGTGCCCGCAGTAGTAGTGCTCGCCGTACTTCGCCGCCTGCGGGTCAAGGGACCCCGTGGTGATGAGCTCGTCGTCCCCGAGCCCGCGTTGTTCGGCGGCGTCGATGCGCGCTACGTTCTCTCGCCAGTAGGCGTCGGCCCCAAGGTAGGTGAGCGCCTTCATGGCGTTCGCGTAGAGTCCCAGGCCCGCCCCGATAGCGGTGAACGCTGACGCTTGCTCAAGCACCAGCGGTTCGATGCCGACCTTCCTGAGCGCGATCGCCGTCGCAAGCCCGCCCGTGCCGCCGCCAGCGATAAGCACCCGCACTGTAATCCCCTAACCCGAGCAAAAGAGCAAGGTCAAAAGCAAGTGGATCCTTCAGCGGCAGCGGGTTTCTTTGGCAGTGAAACACGCTGCCGTTCTGGATGATGTCTTTAATCCATCTGGTGTCAGCGGCGCCAAAGGCGCTGCGACGCGAGCTGGGCCCCCTCGGCGAGGGCCGAGAACTTGGCCCAGGCCACCTTGGGATCGATTTCCCTGGTGGCGGCCTGCGAGGCGAAGCCGCAGTCGTTGCCGAGCATGACGTTCTCCCGGCCGACGAGCTCCGCGTACCGCACGGTGAGCTCGGCGATCAGCTCGGGGTGCTCGACCCAGTTCGCGCCGTTGCTGAGCATGCCCGGAATGATCACCTTGCCCTCCGGCAGGCGGACGTCCTCGAAGGCGTGGTAGTCGTGCATGTGGCGCACGTTCATGACCTCGAACGAGAACGCCTGGGCATTGACCTTGAGCATCGGCTCGATGAAGTCCCGCAGGTGCAGGTCGTAGATGTGCGGGCCCTGGTTGATGCCGTAGCAGGTGTGGTACCGGATCTTCTCCGGCGGGATGTCGCGGAGCGTGTAGTTGATCAGCTCGACGGTCTCGGCGACGCGCCGGTCCCGCTCAGCGGGCTCGGCGTCCCGGTGGCCCCACAGGTTCGACGCGGACGGATCGTCCAGCTGGATCAGGAAACCGGCGTCGATGATGGCCCGGTACTCCTCGTGGGTCGCGTCAGCGAGCGCGGTCAGGAACTCCTCGCGCGAGTCGTAATACTCGTTGTCGTGCTCCGCGAGGCCGGTCGGCAGGGCCGCGGACATGAAGGCCTCGGTGTAGTTCTTGCCTTTGAGCGCCGCCTGCAGGTTGGCGAGGTCGGCGGCGAGCGCCTCCTGGCCGATGTACTTGACCGGCCCACGGCACACGAGCCGGGTGGGCGGGCTCAGCATGGCGCCGTACATCGCGGTCTTGAAGTACCGGTCGTAGTACTCGGGGAAGTCGGCGACTTCCCGCCACCGGCCAGGCGACTCGCCCGGCGCGTAGGGGACCGCCTCGAATCCGGCGAGCCGCTCGGTCAGGTACGTGGTGAACCCGCTCTTGCGCTGCTCACCGTCGTTGATGACGTCCAGACCGGCTTCGACCTGCTGGCGGACGCAGTCCTCGACGGCTTTCGTGGCGAGGGCCTCGAATTCCTCGCGGTCGTAGGGCCGGCCGTTTTCCTTGGCGCGCATCAGCTCGATCAGGTCATCTGGCCTGGCGATGCTTCCCGTGTGCGTGGTCAGGATCCGGTCTGTGCTTCTCTGCACCGGGCTTTGTCCCTTCGTCGCGAGCTCGCAAATAGAACTTTATAATATAAAGTTGGCGAGGGTTGGCAATAGCGACTACGCTGCGTGTCCTAAGATCCCATCGAGGAACACACCATGACGTATGGCGATCCAAGCCGTGGCGCGACGACAAAGGCCGACGGCGCTTACCTTGAGCTGCGCAACCAGATCCTCCTCGGCACGCTTGAGCCGGGCAGCCGGATCGACTACGTGCAGCTCTCCGCGTCACTTGACGTGTCCATCACGCCGCTGCGCGAGGCCCTCCGCCGGCTTGAGGCCGATCATCTGGTCATCCGCAGCGCGCACCGGGATGTGGTGATCGCGCCGCTCACCCGTGAAGAAGCGTCCGAACTAGTGACCGTCCGGCAGGAACTTGACCTGCTGGCGGCGCGGCTCGCGGCTACGCAGATGACAGAGGACGAACTCGCCGCGGCGCGAAAGCTGATCGCCAGCGAAGACGTGGACGCGGGGCTCCGCTACCTGCAGGATGCGGGGCTTCCCGTGGCCACCGGCGGCTTGCTGAGCGTGAACCGGGCATTTCACCGCATGATCTACTGCGGGTCGCACAACCAGGTGCTGATCCAGTACCGGGATGCCATCTCGACGCGCACCGAGCGGTACGTCATCACGGCGCAGCGGATCACCACGGTCCCGCCCGAGGCATACCGGGTGCTGCACGAGAAGCTGTTGACGGCGCTGGAGGGGCGCGACGCGGCGGCTGCCGCCGAGGTAATGCGCGCGCACTACCGGGAACTGGACCTGGACTTCGCCAACGTGATCTTCGGCTGAGCCAGGGTGACAACGGTCCCGTCACCCTGGCTCCTCCGGATCGGCCGACGAGTTGGCTACGGGATCAGCGCGTGCAGGCCGTGCGCGAGTGCGAGCAGGCCGGAGACGAGCAAGAACACGAAGCCGATGATGATTACGGCGATCCCGATCTTGAGGATCGGCCGCCAGAAGGCGGCTAGGACCACCGCAGCAATGATGATCAGGATGAGGGTCGTGGTGGGATCCGGCATGTTCGCTCCCCGTAGCGAACGATGCAGCGATGCTGCTACTGACGTATGAGCGCAGAGTTGCTAGCATCGATGCATCACGATCAATGAGAAGACGCTTGGATTTGATCCGTGATCCGCCGGGCCGATGTCGCTACACGTCGGCCCGGCTTCATTCTTGCCTAACTGGGGCGGATGATCTGCTTTGGGGAGGCTCTAGCGTTCGGCAGTGGGGAGTCGGCAGCCCTGCCGCTTTCCCGTCGGTTGTTGTTGCGCATCCGGAGGCACCTCCCTATGCTGATGCCCTAGTTCTTTACGCTTTACGCAACTCTACTGATGTTCAGTAGAGTACCGCGTTCCTCGGTAGAGATCTATATCGATTTGGTTAGTTTTCGTGCTTCGCTAGGTCAACAGTTCTGTCGCCGACTTGTCTCTGCGCCACTGGAGGTGGCCAGTCGTGCATCCTGCTCCGCCCGCGCTTCTCGAATTGGCGCAGAGCCTGAGATACCTCCGTGTACAGCACTGGCCAGACAGCAAGCTGACTCAGTCCGCATTGGCCAAGGCCCTTGGCAAAGATGTGCCGTTGTCGCCTGCGACCGTCGCGTCATGGGAAAACAGGGCTGCCCCGAAGCTGCCGCCCCGCGAGAGGGTCGTGGCCTACGCTCAGTTTTTCGCCACCCGCCGGTCGCTGGAGTCGCCTGAGCCAGCGCTGGTACCGCTCGACAGCTTCACCTCGGAGGAGCAAGCGGCCCACAACGAGCTGCTTGACGGACTGCTGCGGCTGCACTCAGCCGCCCGCGGCAGCGAAGTGCCCATTGGCGCTAGGCGGTCATGGCATTTCACCGATGACGGTCCCCTGACGCTCGTCTGTGCACGCCTTCCGACGGAAGAAGCATCGCCCCTCGCCATCCGGAGCAACCCGAACCACACAGAACTGTTGGGTTTCGGCGACTTGGACGCAATGGTGGAACTATTCGGCCACGTCCGTGTAGAGAACCCGGGCATGGACGTGTTCTATAAGGTCGCACCGGAGGTAAGGGCCGACGACCTCTCTGGACACGTCGTGATCATCGGCGGTATCGGCTGGAATGACGTCACCCGAAGGCTCATTGACCTGAGCCGGCTGCCGGTTAGGCAGATAGAGGATCCCGCCGTTGGCACAGGTGAGATCTTCGTAACCACGGCCGATGGCGGAGAGCAGAAATACTTGCCGAAATGGTCCCCAGGGACAGGCGAGCTCATGGAGGACGTTGGCCTGCTCGTCAGGATGCCCAATCCGCTGAACTCCAACCGCACGCTCACCATGTGCAACGGAATCCACAGCCGTGGCGTGCTGGGTGCTGTGCGTACGCTAACTGATGCCAGACTGCGCGAATCTAATGAGCGTTACATAACAGGGAATTTTCCTGGAAATCAATTCGGCATCCTCATGCGGGTGCAGGTCATAGAGGGACTAGCGATGACACCTGATTTCAGTACCGAAGGAACAGTGCTCTACCAGTGGCCGCTTAAGGCCTAACGTGACCGACCTTGGAGGCCACAGCGTCCTCCAATATCCCACCCACGCGGGACTGGTCAACTCCGATTGCCCGTCGGTGCCGTCAGTCGGTACTAGCCTCGACGCGATCATCGTCCCGGCGGCGCGGCCAGCAGAAAACCTACAGACTGCCGTCAGGCTGGCCAAGGAGACAGACGCCCGGCTGATCGTCTTGTGCAGCTTCCGTACGCACGCGGACGACGTGCGCTCTCTACTCGCGGAACACAGCCTGCGGGATTCCGCCGTCGTGGAGATGCCGCAGGAATGCGATGAGTGGATCTTGGCGGACTTCGCCACCACGCAGTGGGTCCATCACGGGCCGGGCAAAGGCGTCTGCGGTGCTCGGACTAGTGACCTGAGCATGAAGCGGAATACTGGTCTCTTGCTTGCGCGCATGCTCGGCTGGGAACACGTCTTCTTTCTGGACGACGACATTAGGGCGATTACGGCCGACACGGTGCTCAGCACGGTCTCGCTGCTAGGCGTGGACGGCCACGGTTACCGGACAGTAGGTATGTCGGTCAACAGTTACCCGGACAACTCCGTCGTGTGTCATGCACGACGGGAAGTCGGCGAGTTCCAAGATGTTTTCGTCAGCGGGTCGGCGCTCGCGGTTGACTGCCGGGTGCCGTTCGACTTCTTCCCTGACCTCTACAATGAAGATTGGCTGTTCTTCTACCGCGATGCGGCGGAAGAGCGGTTGGCAACACCCGGATCTCTGGTCGAACAAATGCCGTACGATCCGTTCGCTGACCCGCAGCGGGCAGCAGGCGAGGAGTTCGGTGACGTAATCGCCGAAGGGCTTTATGCACTGCTCCATAGCAAGGACGGCGTCGAGGCTGCAGGCGAGGAGTACTGGAGGCGCTTCCTTGAGTCACGGAACAGAGTGCTCAATGATGTCACCAAGCGCCTGGCAAACGTCTGGCCGGAGCGGCGGGGGGCAATCGGCAAGGCGATCGTCGCCGCTCGGCAGGTGCTTTCGGAGATAACCGCAACGATGTGCGTAGACTACGTGGCCGCTTGGCAACTGGATCTACAGCAGTGGGACAGGCTGGCCGCGAACCTTCCGGGCAGCGTGTCATCGATCGAGCGCGCACTCGAGATCATGGGGCTCTGCTAAAGAGAGCTGTGTCTTCTCTTGGATCACGGGCACATCTCGTAGGCTCTTGCCGACGATGGGTGGGATGCGGTTGGTGAGACGGAGCGCGTACATCGAGGAACCGGTCGCAGGTTCCCCGATGCTCCCCTTGGTGGCCTTCGTATGCGCCCTCGTTCTAGTCGACACGATTTTCTTCTCCGCGCTCACCCCACTGCTGCCGCATTACACCCAGGAAGGCGGACTGACCGAGGCGGGCGCCGGCGTGCTGGTGGCCTGCTATCCGGCAGGGACACTCCTCGGGTCGCTGCCAGGCGGAGTGCTTATCGCCAGGCTCGGCGAGCGCCGGGTCGCACTGCTAGGCCTTGGACTGATGAGCGCGGCGACGCTGGCCTTCGGCTGGACGTCCGCTGTCGTGGTACTCGACGCCGCCCGTTTCGTCCAAGGGCTCGCGGGTGCCTGCACGTGGGCGGCCGGCCTGGCCTGGCTGTCCGCCAGTGCCCCGGACGAGCGGCGCGGTCAACTGCTAGGCACCGCGATGGGCGCGGCGGTGGTGGGCGCGCTCTTCGGCCCTGTCGTCGGCTGGGCCGCCAACCAAGTGGGCACCGGACCCGCGTTCTCCGCTGCCTCCGTGGCCGGCGCGGCGCTGATGCTGGCGGCATTCGCGGTCCCGCCGCCCAAGGCGACTGGATCCTCGACACTGCGCGAAATGCTACCTGCGCTGCGTGATCCCCGCCTGCTCACAGGCATCTGGCTGATGGCACTAGCGGGTATAGCGTTCGGCGTGGTGGACGTCCTAGCGCCACTGCAGCTGGCCCGGCTGGGCGGGAGCAGCACGGTGATCGCCGCCACGTTCCTGTGCGGGGCGGTCATCGAGTCGTGCGTGTCGCCGGTCGCGGGCCGGTTCAGTGACCGCTTCGGGGCGCGTCGGCCGGTGATGATCGGGCTTGGGGCGGGCACGCTGTTCGGCGCCTTGATATGGCTGCCGAGCACGGTTCCGTGGCTTATCCCGGTGCTAGTCCTAGGCACGCCGTTCTTCGGATCCCTCTACACTCCCGCCGCCGCCATGGTGAGCGAAAGCGCACAAGACCAGAAGGTGAATCACGGCATCGCTTTCGCGCTCACGAACCTTACCTGGGCCGCAGGGCAGGCCATCGCCGCCTCCGCGAGCGGCGCGCTCGCCGAGGCCACCTCCGACGTTGTCCCTTACCTGCTGTTGGGCGCTGCCTGCCTACTGACGCTCTGCGGCATGCTCCGCCGCTGGTCTTCTGGACTACCCGACTTCCCGCCTGAGGCCGACTAACTCATCGACGCCCTCTGCGCGGTTCTTCAGATCGGCGTTGATGTAAGCCATCAGACCGCGTAGTCCTGGGAGCTGATAGCTCCAGAATGCGGCGATGAGCGCGCCAGTGTGCTCGCGATCCGCTCCGGTCGCGAGTATGCGCGCGATGGCTTTGCGGGTGTTGTCGAACACCAGGTGCAGGATCTCGTCGTGCGGCGGTGGCGGGGCGCCGTCGAGTGCGTCAGCGGCGTGTGCGACCAGCCGCTCGACAAACGCCGCTGGATAGGCCGCGAAACGGGTGTCCACCGCCTTGTCGAGAAGCACGATCATTGCCAGGCGGTGCTCCAGCCAGAAGTCAAGCAGTTCGGCCGCTGTCGCCGCCTCGCGCGCGCTTCCCTCCGCAAGTGCTGCTATCCGGGTATCCAGCAGAAAGTCGTGGCGGCGCGCCAGGTCTGCGGGCACGACCGCGTCGAACAGCGCTTCCTTGGACGGGTAATACCGGTAGAGGTTGGCCGGCGCGGTCCCGGCCGCAGCAGCGATGTCGGCCATGGAGGTACCGCCGTAGCCCTGCCCGGCGAAGCACCGCAGGGCGGCCTCCTGGATGTTGGCGCGGACGGTCGCCTTGAGCACTTGGGCCATCATGCCCGCCTGGTGAGCCAGGACGTGTCAGGCGTGTCGTCGGCCCACGGCGCGGCCGCCTCAAGTTCGTACGCCAGCTCAAGCAGGCGCTGGTCCGCGCCCGGCCGGGCGGCGAAGTGGATGCCGACCGGCAGGCCGTCGTGACGGCCGAGCGGTACCGTCATGGCCGGGCAGCCTGCCGGATTGTGAATGGGGGTGTACCCGACGACTTCTTCTGTGCGGTGGATCAGCGTTTCCCGTCCTGCGGCAGGAGACAGGTGCCCGAGTGGCAGTGAGACGCGGGCAAGCGTGGGGCTGAGGACGACGTCGCACTGCTCGAACAGCGTCAGGTAGGCCTGGCCGGCGTCGTTGAGCGCCTGCTCGCACGTGGCCAGCGCGTCTGGGCCCAGTGACGCCGCCCAGTCGATGAGCTCGAGGGTGAACGGCTCCAATTCGGACGGCCCGGGACGACGGCCGAGCGCCTGCGCCGCCGCTTGCGACATCTGCGACATGGCCAGCGCGGCCGCGGTGAAGAATCCGTCACTGGTCGCCTGGCCGTCGATCTCCAGAGGCTTGGCGATGTCAACGTGGTGGCCTAGGCGCTCGCATAGCGTGGCCGCACGGTCCAGTTCCCGCGCTACGGCCGGGTCTGGAGCGCGTCCAAGCAAGGTTGGCGATAGCACCGAGATCCGGCACCGCGCGCTAGCTGGGCCGGAGACGAGCCCGATCGGCGGGTACGCAGCATCCGGGCCGGTGCGCTCGGTGGCGGCCAGAAACGTGGCGCTGTCGCGGACGCTGTGACTCATGCAGTGCTCGGCGATGAGGGAGGCGAATCCCGGTGCGTCGGGCAAGGCGGGCGCGCACCGCCGGTGCGACGGCTTGAAGCCAAACAGGCCGTTGAGCGCGGCGGGCAGCCGCAAAGACCCGCCCGCGTCATTCCCATGGGCCATCGGGACGATCCCGGCGGCGACCAATGCGGCAGACCCGCCCGATGAACCGCCCGCGGATAGCCCCTCGCGCCATGGATTAAGCGTCGGCCCGTGCAGTGCCGATTCCGTGCTGCCGAGGAGACCGAACTCTGAACTAGCCGTAGAGCAGATGACGTTCAGCCCGCTGCCGGCGATCCGGGCCGCGTACGGCGAAATCGCGGGTGCCGGGTTGGCCTCCATCAGCCGCGATCCCATTGTCCACGGCAGCCCAGGCCAGGCGAGTAGCTCCTTAACGGCGAACGGGACCCCGGTCAGCGCGCCTGCGGTACCAGTGGCCGCACTACTGTCGGCGAGGTAGGCGACCGCGTTCAGGCGCCTGAGGTCCTCGATCCGCGCCCGGGCGGTCTCGGCGAGGTCGTCAGCGGTCACGTCGCCCGCGCGGACGAGCCGGGCCATCTCCACGGCATCCCACTGTCGATAGTCAGTCCACGGTATGAGCACATCTCAATAGTGAATGAGTGAATCGCTTTTGGCAAGCTGAGGAGCCGCAGCGAGGCGGCGGCACTCCTGGCGCAGCACGCAACAACCCTGCACTAGGCGCTAAAACCCCTTTGAGATGTATCTCTCATCAGGGTCCGGACGCATTTCTCGCCTGATGCGGAGCAATGCCCTATGTGACCAGGGATGTAGGGGCTGACGGCAGACTCGGCGGGGACGCTGGGGCACTGTGAGTGTTGTTATCCCACCGTGATGT
>Ga0134126_10011372_pt1 | contig 11231 bp, 8 predicted proteins | sample KB31752_FD_96881 | JGI IMG/M metagenome (GOLD analysis project Ga0134126, IMG submission 96881) | Terrestrial soil microbial communities with excess Nitrogen fertilizer from Kellogg Biological Station, Michigan, USA - KB3-175-2 | ecosystem: Environmental > Terrestrial > Soil > Unclassified ... | reverse complement strand
GACTACATTCGCAATGATGTTCTTGACGCCAGGGACTGGTTCAACGGCGCCTCCAATCCACCGTTGAAAAAGAGCGAGGAACGGCAGAACGATTTTGGCGGAGTGCTGGGTGGGCCGATATTCCGAGACAAAACTTTCTTCTTCTTTTCTTATGAGGGACAGAGCCTGCGGCTCCCTCGCACGACATTGTCCGAGGTCCCGTCTCTGGCGGTCCGCCAGGATCCCAATACTCCGGCCGCCATACTTCCACTGCTAAACGCTTTTCCGCTACCGAACCAGCCAGCAAACGCCGCAGAGGTCGCCGCCCAGTTGGCGCCGTTTGATGCCAGTTTCTCCGACCGCTCCACGCTAAATGCGACCAGCCTCAGAATTGATCACCATCTCAACGACAGGCTCTCGCTCTTTGGCAGACTCAACTACTCACCTTCTGATCTGGTTAGTCGCGGCAATGGTATATCCGCGCCTCTCAATCGCCTTGAGAGGTTTGCGGTCACCACGGAAACCTCGACATTGGGCGCGGTGTGGTTGCCTTCGTCTTCTTTCAGCAATGATATGCGTTTTAACTACAGCATCAATCATGCCCGGGGCATAGATAGTCTCGATGCCTTCGGCGGGGCAATCGTGCCGCCCGAGTCGTTCATGATCCCGAGCACTTTTTCCGGCGACACTTCCGTTGCTGGCGCCTTTAGTCTGGGTCCAACCAGTATTCGCACAGGCAAGCTGGCTGAGACTCGCCAACGGCAAATCAACATCGTTGAAAGCGCGGCATGGCAAAAAGGAATTCACGCTTTCAAGTTTGGCACGGACTATCGCCGCCTATTTCCCACAGTTGTGCCCATTGCGAAAGATTTCATTACCACAACCTTTGCGAATGTGGCATCGGCGGTCCTTCTGAATCCGGCGCTGGTGTTGGTCGCCAGAGCCAATCCTGTTGATACAACCTTTCAGAATCTAGGAGCTTATGCGCAGGACACGTGGAAGGTGGTCCCTCGCCTCACGCTAACCTATGGTGTGCGTTGGGATGTTGATTTTGTTCCGTCACCGCAAAGTGGGCATTTTCTCGCATTGACAGAGATAACCAACCCTGATGCCATTGCGATCGCGGCACCTGGTACTCCCATCTTCCGAACTGGATTCTTGAACTTTGCTCCGCGTATTGGTGGGGCCTATCGCTTGTTCGGTGGGCGAAATAGCGAAACCATCTTGCGCGGCGGCTTCGGTCTCTTCTATGACCTTGCCACGCAGCAGGTAGGAGACCTTTTCTCCTTCCCGTCGTTCCCCTTCGGCGCCATCAAAGTTTGTTCCGCTTTCTCCCCCACTTGTCCTGTTAACGGATTCCCGCTTTCGCCCTCCGTGACCCAACCGCCCACGATTGGTTTCGATCCAGCGAACCTTATTACCGGAGTCGATCCGAATCTCCATCTTCCGCGCATATGGCAGTGGAATGTCACGATAGAGCAGTCCCTGGGAGATAAGCAGACATTATCAGCGTCGTACGTGGGAGCGATTGGCCGCGACCTGGTGCAGCAGGAGTCAATCTTTGACATAAATAACCCGACGGCGCCGCTCTGGCAGATCGTGAGCAATGCCGCCACATCGGACTATCACGGCCTGCAGTTGCAGTTTAACCGCCGCATGTCCCACGGTTTGCAGATGCTGGCCGACTACACCTTGTCTCATTCGATCGATACAGGTTCTACTTCAAGCCAATTGTTTACTAGTAGTTTCGCTCCAGGACTAGGGCCAAATTTCAACCGTGGGTCGTCTGATTTCGATATTCGTCATGCGTATTCTCTCGGAGCCACATACAACGTTCCAGGTCCGTCGGCCAACGGCTTCGGGAGAAGTATCGCGTCAGGTTGGGCTGTCGATACTATGCTTCAGGGGCGTTCCGCTACCCCGGTAGATGTCGTTGATCTTAATGTGTTTGGTTCGTTCGGCGTCAACAGTGTCGCGATCCGACCCGATCTTGTTCCCGGCCAACCGTTGTACCTCAAGGGAGCGTTCCCTGGTGGAAAGGCCATTAATCCGGCTGCTTTCACCGACCCGCCGACAGATCCGGTCACTGGTAACCTGTTGCGTGAGGGCGATCTCGGCCGCAATGCTCTGCGCGGGTTCGGAGCGTTTCAGTGGGATGCAGCGGTGCGGCGCACATTCGCTCTGCGCGAATCGCTGCACCTCGAGTTCCGTGCCGAATTCTTCAACTTGTTGAATCACCCCAATTTTGCCAATCCTTCAGGTGAATTCGGCGTGCCCCAGTTTGGAATTTCCACAGCCATGCTCAATCGCGGGTTGAGTACGGGGACCCAGGCAGGAACCGGCTTCAGTCCGCTGTACCAGATCGGTGGCCCCCGTTCCGGACAATTGGCGCTGAAGGTGTTGTTCTAAGCCGTTATCTTCACTAAACCTTGAGTAGGGAGCAAAAGACTAAGATGCGCTGCGGGATCCTTTGGGGACTTATCTTATTCGTAGTCTCGGCATGGGCCGCTGCTTCCGCGGGCCAAGAAAAACCGCCAATCGGGTCGAAGCGCGCCGTCACCGTTGCAGATAGCATCACGATGACGCAGATTGGAGACCAAGCCTATCTTGACATCTTCACCAGGTCCGGTAACGTCGCCTATTTCTCTCCCGATGGCAGCAAGTTCGCGTTTGTTACCAAAAAAGGTAACCTGCAAGACGATACGGTGGAATACTCCCTGCTGGTCTTCAGGAGTGATGATGTATTCACCAGGCCGCATGCGGAACTGGTGGCGACCCTAGCCTCTTCATCGAACCGCGAGGGGATTACCCAATTATCTTGGCTGCCCGACGGTGACAGCTTGGTTTTCATTGGCGAGCACCCGGACGAGCAGCCGCAGCTTTATCGGGTAAGGTGCAGCACGAGGGAGGTGGAAAAGCTCACCGACTCCCCCGGTGCGGTAGAAAACTATTCCTTTGATGCCAAAGGTGACTCCTTCGTCTATGAAGCCGACGTGGTCCCGCAACCGCCCGTAATCACCAAGGAAATGCGGCGCCGGGGCTTCACTGTGACGTTGCAAAGATGGGATCAACTGTATCAGGATACGCCGGCCACTGGCGCGACTGCATTAGGACAAATCTTTTACAAGAATTCGAGCATGAAAACGGCGAAGCCTGTAGGTAAGTCCGGATATTTCCTGCCGGCAGAGCTTCGTCCGCTGAGAATGTCGCCCGATGGACGCTTTACGCTCGCTCTTGCGACAATAGTCAGCCCGCCGCGACAATGGAATGAGTACAGAGTTCCAGGCCGCCCATCGGAGATCAGCGGGGGCTGCTCAATAGCTCTGCTCATAGCTTGTCCTACCCAATACCGCCTCATTGAATTGGATCGCGGCGTAGGTAGCCCGTTAGTGGATGCACCCGGGCTGTTCGGGATCGAACAAGCTGCTTGGACACATGACGATTCGATTCTCCTCATAAACACGTTCCTGCCTTTGAATACTTCCGATCAGACCGAACGGTTGCGCCGAATTAAGAGCGTCTACGCCGTGGAGATCAAACCCGAAAACGGCAAAATGACTAAGATCAGTGAGCGGGCCACTCCTTACCCTGCCAATATAATTGACGCGGATCCTGAGAGGGACCGGTTCACGGTTCGTCCGAATAACGCTATCTACGGGCCGGCTACCGTGTTTCACCGGCAGAATGGCGTATGGAATGCCACCGAACTAAAGACACCGGCGGAAGCGCCAAAACAAAAACTGCTGGTCACTCTCGATGAAGGCATCAACACATCTCCACGCCTGCTGGCCAGCGATCCGGACACGGGTCGTAAGGCGGTGGTGCTCGACCTCAACCCGCAGTTTGCCGGTCTCACCTTCGGGCGGGTGGAGTTGTTTGATTGGAAGACCCGAGACGGCCGCGTTGCAGAAGGGGAGCTTTACTATCCGCCCGATTATGTCGCCGGAAAGAGGTATCCCCTGGTAATCCAGACGCACGGGCAGAGCCGGGAACGCTTCTGGATTGACGGACCGTTCACGACTGCTTTTGCCGCACAGCCTCTGGCCAACCGCGGTTTCATCGTCCTGCAGATGGGTATCGGCAATCGCTATGAAAAGGCGTCTCTCGACGCGTGGGCAGCCGACATGGGCACAGGGAAGGAAGGGCCGGCTGTAGTTCCCTTCTTTGAATCCGCCATTGACGAACTGGACCAGCGCGGCTTGATAGATCCTCGCCGGGTGGGACTGACCGGGTTCAGCCGCACCGTTTATCATGTCCTTTACATGCTCACTCACTCCGGCCATCCTATAGCGGCAGCCGTGATCGCCGACGGAGTTGATTGGGGCTATGGCGACTGTGTCTTCAGCATGCAAGGAGAAGTCAATTCTATTTGCGAAAAGGAAAATGGCGGCGGTCCTCCCTACGGTTCAACGTTGGCGGGGTGGGTCAAGGAGTCCCCGATCTTCAATCTCGACAAAGTGCAGGCGCCCCTGCTGCTGCAGGCCATCACCGGTCCGCTGGGTGAATGGGAAATTCTCGGCGGCCTGCGATGGCTCAACAAGCCGGTGGAGATGCTGAACTTTTATCCCGAAGGAGAACACGTCCTTGTGCACCCGCAGCAGCGACTCCTTTCACAAGGCAGTGTTGTGGACTGGTATTGCTTCTGGTTGAAAGATGAAGAAGATCCCGATCCAACCAAGGCGGAGCAATATGAGCGATGGCGCAAACTGCGCAAGGAGACACAGCTCCAAAATAAGCGAGCGGCCAACTGACGGTAGAGATTGAGGGTCGCCATAATTGTGCACAGTTCGCCTTGCCTCGGCTGTGAGCCGCCGCTTCGCCGCTGCTCAAGCTGCGCACCATTGAGACGGTGTTTATCAATTCTTTTGGGCGAGATGGCTTTACACAATGCGTGCTCTGCCTACTCATCGAGATCGTATGCAGGATTCAATTGCTGTTTAAGAACTAGGGGCTCCATCGGACCTGAGCTCTTGGTGAAATCCTGGATGACTTCAGTGGCTTTGCCAAGAATAGTTAGACCTGGCGTCTTGTATTTCATTGGTTTGTCCTTTTCATAGACTCTTGTAAATCCATCAGCCTCGTTCGAGAGCCGCCTTGCTCCTGCAGGTTACAGGAGCCGTCCCTGTCTTCAGTGCGACTAGACGGCTCCCGTCCTACGGCGTTCTGACTACTCGTCCAGATCGTACGCCGGATTCAATACTTCCCTCGGGTTGCCATTAAGGCTATCCCCGATCATAGATACGGGCTTAGTGAAGTCCTGGATCAGTTTGCCGGCTTCACCGAGAGCATTTACTTCAGGCCTCATGTATTTCATTGCTTTCTCCTTTGAATACATTTTGTAAAGTCCAATTCTCGTCAGGCAGTGACTTGCGCCTGTGGATTATAGGAGCCGTCCCTATCTCCGACATCCGACGAGACGGCTCCCATCGCGCTACGTTCGGACTACTCGTCCAGGTCGTACGCAGGGTTGGCCTGGGTACCGAACTGGTGGGTTCTGCTATCGACCACTTGCTCAATAGGTTTGGTGAGATCCTGAATGACAACGCCGGCATCTCCCAGAACACGGATTTCAGCTTTCTTGTACGTCATGGAAGTTTCCTTTCTTTGGTTTGTTTAACTACGGTGCATGCAGGTAGTCCATATGAAATTAAAAGGCGGATTAGAGTGATTTCTGTTGTGTTCATGAATAACCAATCAACTCGCTGTACCGCTCAGCGACTCCTCCCGTCGAAGTGTCCCCGTTGCTCGCTGGTCTTCGCTCAAGGACGATAACCCCGGAGTTTTAAGCACGCCGCGCCGAGTAACGTCGCGCAACCAGGACTCCAGTAGCACCGTGCCTAGGAGCCGCAGCATCTGCGTGGGGGCGCCTGCTTTTGCGGCAGACAACGCTTCCCGCAGCTTTTGCTCGTCAACAAAGCCGTACTGCGAAATGATGGAGGAATCCATGAGACGCTCCACTCGGTGCCAATCATTTTCTAAAGCGACCAGCGGACCTCGTGAAATGGTTGCTTTGGTCTTACGCGCAAGCACTTCATCGGGAACAAGGCCTTTTAGCGCCCGACGCATCAAGGACCGGCGCTCACCTGGACGAAGCACCTGGTCTCGCGGTATCGCGAGCACAAACTCGATGAAGTCCTGATCAAGGAATGGGTAGCGCCGTTCCACAAGCTCGGAAGTGCAACCAAGGTTCGCCCCTTGGTTGCGGGCCAGGGCGGCGACAGTGCGGGCAGTTTCCTGACGGCTCGGCAGCCAATAACCAAAACGCTCTACTGAGCCGAGTTGCCGGCGGGAGATCTGGCAGCGTCTTGCAAAGCGCGGGTCCACCCAGGGCGCCAATTCGGCCTCGGCTGCGGTAAGGGTCCGAATCCGGGCAGGGAGCAACAGGGCAGTGGCGCGGAATGCGATGCGAATCCAGGGGCTCCTCTTGACCAGGCTCCAGGCGATGGTTTGCCGCGCGAATCTTAGAATTCGCATTTGAAAGAAGAGGTCGGCGAGCTCGGGGCGCGGGTCGGGAACACCTCCCGTAAGTTCGTCGCCGCCGATCCCACAGAGGGAAACCTTGTAGCCGCCTGAGCGCCAAATAGACTCCAGCTTAGTGCGTAGCTCATCGGCGCTGCCCATACCGCCCGGCGCTACCGCAAACTTCCTATTGTCCGGAAGAAGCTTGTCCGACTGTTTGGAGAGATCAACGTGGTGTCCAGGGCGGCCGCGCCTTTTTTCGACGATGCCCAAATACTGGAGATCGTCGCGATTTGGCTCCCGGAGATCGTAATTACTGTACGTATCGATCCGAGGGGCCGTGCATTCACCCTTGGCCAGAATGTCGTCGGCCATGCAGACGATGGAAGAGGAGTCGAGTCCGCCGCTCAGATCTGCGAGGACAGGATCGGCAGCATGCAGGGTGCGACGCACCGCCTGGCGAAACACGTGACGAAAATGTTCTTCGTAGTCGGCATCTTTCTTATACCGTATTCGCGCATCGGGATTGAAGTTCCAGTACGTCCATTGGCGCACATTGCCGGAGCGGACCTGGGTCGCCTGCCCAGGCTGCACCGTGCGGATTTCCCGGTAAGGAGTGTGGCCCGGAGTCGGATAATAGGCGAAATAGCCAGCAACAAATTCCTCGTCCAGTTCGAAAGGACCGCCCGCAACCAGAATCAGCGACTCCAAATCACTGCACCACACCGCTGCATCATCCCTGATCCAGTAATACAGGTGCTTGATGGCCATCCTGTCGACGGCAAGCGTGAGCGCCCGATTGCGCTGGTTCCACGCTGATAGCGCCCAATTGCCTTTGAACCTGGCGAAGCTGCCCTCTCCCCAGCGGTCGAATGCCGCTGCAACCACTTCGCTGTCGGTGATTAGAGTACTGGGACGTTCAGCGAGTTGAGCCGCCAGTTCGTCGCGATTGTCCAGGCGTCCTTCCCAAACGATCACATTGCCCTGAGAAGAAATCACAGGCTGTCTTTCCAGCCGGGATTCCTCTGTTCTGTGCAGGGCGCGGTGCAGCATCGCAATTGGACCATCGAAGAAGGTGCTTTCACCATCCGGCCCATATTCGGCGAGCCGGAGGCTGTAACTCTCAAAGAGAGTTCGATCAACCGGCCGGCCGTCAAAGTTCCAAATTCCTGCCTGGACGCTCATGGATTCCTCCTTCAGCAACGCTCCCAGACGGTGTATTTCGCCTGGACATTTGATCGTTCATTGATTGCGCAGCCATTCACTTCCACCCATGCATGTGCAGCAAAAGGCATCTTCTGCGCTCCTAGAATCATCGCCGCGGGTATGCCGTGGCTGCGCATCATGCATGTGGTTACGCTCGCCCGTTGCAGACACAACACCTGCCTGGGGTACCAGATACAAGCGAGATTGACTGCACGAGCGATCTGGCCAACTAATTCATCCCCCCGAGCCCTTTCGTTAGCAACTTTCCAGCGTTCAACCAACCGTCGGACCGTCTTGAATTTGCCCGCAAGAAGGACCGCGTCATACGCAATCAGGCCAAATAAAGCCTCGAAAAAAAGGACGGATGCTTTCATGACCAAGTCTCCGGAAATTTGAGATCCAGTTCGCGACAGAGAAATAGCAACCTGTCCGTCAACGCTTCAATGCGAGTGGTCAGCGGCTGAACAGGGATGTGGCCCCATGCCGGCTTGTAATCGAGCAAAATCGGATGCTTGGAAGCATTCGCGGCTTGTAGGCGCGCTGCCATTTTTCGCGTGTGCATGGGATTACAGCGTGTATCGGCATCTCCGGAGATCAACATCACTGCCGGATAATGAACGTTATCCCTGATACGGTGGTAAGGAGAGTAACTGTACAACGCGCGAAAATCATCGGGCAGGTCTGCTGAACCCAGTTCTTCAATCCAGTCACTGGCCAAATCGAACTTGTGATACCGCAGCATGTCCAGAAGCGGTCCTAAGCACAAAACTGCTCTGAACAGGTCAGGCCTCTGCGTAAGCGCCGCGCCAACAAGGAGTCCCGCATTCGAGCCGCCGCCAATGCCAATCCTGCCGGGCTCCGCGATTTTTTCGGAAAGCAGCCACTCCGCGGCACTGAGGAAATCGTCGATTGCTGTCTGCCGTTTGTGACGCTTGGCCGCCTCATGCCATTTTTTGCCAAATTCCGCCCCGCCGCGCACATTGGCCACGGCGAAGACACAGCCGAGTTCCATCAGGATGGTGGCGTAAGCCGTGAATCGGGGAGTAATAGTTGTTGCAAATCCTCCGTAGGCGGTGAGGAAAACAGGTGCGGGCCCGTTAGCGCCGGCGTCTTTCTTGGACACAAGAAACATAGGGATCAAGGTCCCGTCCTTAGCCGGATAACGGACCCGCTTAACTTCAATGGACGACCTGTGGCCGCGAGCATCGTCAGCAGCGCCCAACTCGCGCGCGTTCGAGCCGTGCCGATACTCGAAGGTTACCGGTGCATGTACAAAAGATGAAAACTGATAGAAGAGCGTGTCTGTTGGATGTGGCTGCCAGCAGAGCTGGACGCTCCCTTCCGCAGGAGTCACGACTTCGCCGCGGAGGTCTCCGGTGAGATCGAAGATCAAGATTCTGTGGGCCAGGTTTTCCAGGTAGACCAAGTAAAGCGAATCGACGGCCACAGCGAATTGGACAATTGAACACTCGCCCTCCGGCACGATCGTTTGCCAGTTGGCGGGAGCAGGATTGTTGACATCAATGGCAACCACACGCCGATTCGGCGCCATGAGGTCAGTAAAGGCAAAGAACTGATGTTCAACAAAGAATGGACAAAAGACGCCTTCAATATTCTCCAGAATCTTCTCGGGTGCACGGCCTGTACTCAGATCATGAAGATAAAAATCTGAACGCATCGGGTCTTCCAGCTTTGCCGCCCTATACAGGAAAATATCTGATCCGCATGTTGCGGCGATGCTTAAGCGGAGGTTGGGCTTGTCATCCAGGAAAAAGATCTCGTTATCCTCGGCAAACGGAGTCCCCAATGTGTGCCAGAACACGGCCTGATAGCAGGGCCGCGGCGAATTGAGCTCCCGGTGAATGTAATAAAATCCCCTCCGATCGTCCGAGAGCACCAATCCGCCGCCCATCCCTGCGGGAAGGCGATCGCCCAGAACCTGGCGATTGTCGACGTCCAGAAACCCGACTGGGGCGCAGTCTTCTCCGCCTGTTCTGGTAGCAAATGCCAGAAGCTTTCCATTCGGTGAGGTCGCCAGTACGCCTATCGCACTCTGAGGCGAACCGGTCATCTGAACCGGGTCGAGCAGAACAATGTCTTCGCCCGATTCGCCTTCCCGCATTGCAAGGACTGGTTGTTCCTGATGCGCATCTCGCTTCAGAAAAAAGCATCGCTTACCAGCTTTTCGCGGATCGCGATAGACCGTCACATCGAGAAGTTCCTCCACCCGCTTACGAAGTGCTGCCCTGCCAGGAATGGCATCCAGGTATTCCCGTGTATAAGCCACCTCCGCCGAAATCCACTCCCGAGTGCGAGGAGAATTTTGCTCTTCAAGCCAACGATAGGGATCAACGACTGTGACTCCATGCACCGTCTCCGTGATTAACTCAACGGACGCCAATGGGACCGTCGCTGGCATTAACTTGCTCCTACTCTTGCCGAAGGACTTTGGCTCGTCTACCGATACATCTGACGCGTGGCCAATCAGATACTGAACTTCTAGGGTAGGAACAGGCAAGATAAAACGAATTGCCTTTTTTGCTATTTACTCTTGTTTTATGCTGCCGCGTTCCAGTATGGAACATCTCGTTTGTTAGGTGATCTCAAAAACGTCTCATGCGTCACGAGGCATCAACCCGTAACTTGTACCTGGATTACGCAGGTTCTCGCAACGTGATGCAGTTCTGCTTCGTTCTCGGTAATCCGAAGGCGTCATGTGAAAGAGTTCTTTAAATTTCCGGAAGAAATCAGCGGGCGTACTGTAGCCCAAGTTGGCGGCGATTTCCTTAATTGATAGGGGAGTTGTCTCTAGATATTTTGTAGCGCTGCGGAAACGCTTACGTTTTGTATACTCGCGAATCGTCAGTCCACAACATTGCCGAAACAAACGAGCCGCATGCGGTGCGCTTATTCCCAAATCCAGATCTCGACACGCGTCAGTGAGCCGCCATCCGAGACGACCCTCTCGGCGGTCGATGAACTGCTGCAGTCGGAATACGCGCCAATCGACGTTCGGATTGGGTTCCGGCAACTGCAAACGCGTCATAGCGAGTCTCCCAAGAGCGTTATCGGCACAATCGGGCCTCCGGGTCAATCGAGCCATGTGACGCCTCCCATTGAGTTGCAACCTCGAGTGTGAACTCCTGTGGAGCACACTCACTTCAAATAAGCTGGCGCTTAACAATGCTCAACGGTCCGTCGGCTGTAAACGTTAACGGCGCTCCATCGGCTGTTCGTTTGCTTGGAGCTCGCGTCTCAAAGTGCAGCCGATTCTACGGACAGTCGATAGCAGAGCCAGAATGTGTCGGTACGCCGACGAACACTTGGAACGCCGGGTACTGGCGATTCCCAATGTGGAACAGCCATAGAGTTTACGAACTCTGTTGGTAATGCGTGATTTACACACTTTGTTAACTCACAAATCTTGTGCAAAGTCCCATTTCGAAACTTGAATGCGAAGAATTGAGAGTGTCGGTGCTCCGACGAGCGATATCAGTGTGGAATAGTCCTGGAGTTGCTGCAGGAGATGACGCCGCTATGAACAAGTCGGGGCACAAGGAGCTGCGATGGCTGCTTCAGCAGATGAG
>Ga0134126_10011371_pt1 | contig 11231 bp, 10 predicted proteins | sample KB31752_FD_96881 | JGI IMG/M metagenome (GOLD analysis project Ga0134126, IMG submission 96881) | Terrestrial soil microbial communities with excess Nitrogen fertilizer from Kellogg Biological Station, Michigan, USA - KB3-175-2 | ecosystem: Environmental > Terrestrial > Soil > Unclassified ... | reverse complement strand
GCTCTCATGCGCCCGAAGTGCTGCGTCCCACAGATAGCCCTGCTCGTCTTCGCCGTCCGGTCCGTCGGGGGCGGCCTGGTTGGCGCTGCCCGGCATCAGGTCGGGGTCGCGGTCGTTCAGCGGGTTGGCGGCGAGACGCGCCCTGTAGGCGTTCGCGACATTGATGTCGCGCGTGGTGCCCTCGAAGTCGTAGGACAGCCCGCGGCCGGAATAGTCCACCGGCATTTCCTTCTCGGTGACATCGGTCGTGCGCGCCGCCGTCGACCAGTTCCAGCCATTGCCGCTGGCCTCGCCGCTGTCGAAGAAGGCGTCGAGCGCGACGAACTCGCTCGCCAGCGCGTGCTGGTTTGGCGTCATCGTCGGTCCGAACTGCACCAGCGCCGGATCGCCGTCGGCGCGGGGAAGATCGCCCAGGATCTGGTCGTAGGCGCGGTTCTCCTTGACGATGTAGATGACGTGCTTGATGCGCTTCCTGAGCTCCGCCATCACGCGCTGCTCGTCCGGCGAGGCGATCTCGGCAAAACCGTTGTTGTCGGCGACAGTGGCGGTGAGACGCTTCAGCGTGTCGCCGTCGGGCACCGGAATCGCGGTGACGCCGCCGGTCGTCAGCTGCCAGACATACTGGTTGGCGGTGTGATGCTGTTCCTCGGCCGGGCAGCCCTGCGTCGGCGTCACCCTTTCCTTGCAGTTGCGCGGACTGGGGCCGGCCGGGCTCTTGGAATTGACGACATAGAGCGTGCGGCCATCGGCGCCCGGCACGACCGCGTTCGGCTCCCAGGCCGTCGGGATCAGGCCGGTGAGGCGCGGCGCGCCCGTCAGGTCCACCACCGCAATGGCGTTGCTGCCGCCTTCGGTGACGTAGAGCGTCTTCTCGTCCGGTGAGAGCGCCAGTCCGTTCGGCGACGCGCCGGGCAGCCGCCCATTGGCGCCCCAGCCCTGCGGCGCGCGCATGTCGATCGCGGCCGTAAGCTTGTCGCGCTTCGTATCGATCAGCAGCACCTTGTCGGAATTGTCGGCTGCGACGTACAGCGTCGTGCCGGCGCGGTTCAGGATCATGCGGTTGGGATTGCCGGCGACCTGGATGCGCCGCGCCACCTTCAGATCGCTGCCGAGCGAGACCACGTCGATCTCGCGGTCGCGCAGGCTGGAGACATAGGCCTTGTCGCCGGCAACGGCGATCCAATAGGGAAATTCGCCGCCGGCGACGCCGCGTTTCTTCCTGTCCGACTTGCCGGGCCGCAGGTCGCGCTCGCCGGCGACTTTGCGCGTCGCGAGGTCGACCAGCGAGACGGAGTCGTTCTCGTAGTTCGCGACCAGAACCTTGCCGTCCGGCGTGAAGGCGATGCCGGCCGCCGTCGGCTTCAGGACCTCGGCCCTGTGCACCACGCCATTGCCGGACGTGTGGCCGAGCGCAATCGCCGCGCCGCTCTCGCGCCAGGCGCCCGACGCGTCCGTCGCATAGGTGTGCAGATTGTCGTCGACGCCGCCCGCCACCGCCAGCAATTTGCCATCCGCAGAGAGCGCCATGCCGCCATAGGTGTTGGGGACGTGAATGTCCTGCGCCAGCGTCATGCCGTTGCCGAGGGCATAGACGAACAGATGCTCGGTCGACGCATCTTCGACCTTCTTGCCGTCGGGACCGCGGAACGAATTGAAGCCGCTCGTCAGCACGAGCAACGTCTTGCCGTCCGGCGTGAGCAGGGCGGTGACGCCGCCGCCGATGAGCTGCTTGCCGACCACGGGCAGGTCGGACTGAAGGGGCTGGAAAACCGCGCCCGGCGCCGCGGTGGGCGTCACGCTTTGGCCGGTCGGCAGCCACAGCCGGTCGGCCGCGGTGGCGGCGCCGCATGCGCCGGCCAGCAGCAGCATCGAGGCGGCAAGTCTTTTCATCTGAGCGTCCCCCCTGGATTGCGCCCGTCCTACGCGCGCAGTTTGACAGCTTGGCGAAGGAAGGTCAGCGGCCCTTGAACACCGGCTCGCGCTTCTCGAGGAAGCTCTTGACCCCTTCGCGGTGATCCTCGGTCGCGAACAGGCGGTAGATCGTCTCGATCGCCCAGCTGCCGATCTCGCGCGGATCGCCATGCGTGGCGCGGCGCAGCCCTTCCTTGATCGCCCGTGTCGCCAGCGGCGGGTTGGCGGCGATCTTGCCGGCCAGGGCGCGCGCCCGCGGCATCAGTTCGGCATGGGGCAGAACCTCGCTGACCAGGCCGATGCGCAACGCCTCGCCGGCATCGATGACGTCGCCGGTCAGCATCAGCTCGGCCGCTTTCGCCGGTCCGACCAGGGCCGGCAGCCGGTAGAACCCCCCGACATCGGGCACCAGGCCGCGCCGGACGAACAGCTCGGCGAATTTCGCCAGCGCGGAGGCGAGCCGGATGTCGGCATAAAGCGCCAGCTCCATGCCCCAGCCGACCGCCGCACCGTTCACCGCGGCGATGACCGGCTTGGTGCAGTCCAGCGCCGCCATGGCGGCCGGCGTCGGTCCGCGCTTGGCGGCGGGCGCAGCCGGGGCAGGGCGTACCTCGCCCGTCATCATCTCCTTCACGTCCTCGCCGGAACAGAAGGCGGGATCGGTGCCGGTGACGATGACGGCGCGCACCGCGTCGTCCGCCGTCGCGGCGAGGAAGGCGGATTCGATCTCGGCATAGGCGCGCGGATTGAGCGCGTTGCGCCGCTCGGGGCGGTCGATCGCGATCGTCGCGACGTGGTCGTCGAGACGATAGAGCACGCACTGAAACTCCGAAGGCGCAATCGTCATCAGTCGGTCACCGCTTCTTCTTCGGGCTGCTTGATCCGGCTGACGAAGTGCCCGTCGGTGCGGCGCATCAGCGTGATCACCTGCTCCACGGCCTGGCGCAAATTGTTGGCGAGGAAATCGCACTCCGTCGCCTCGAAGCTGTCGAGATAGTGCGTGTCGTCCTCGATCACGCTCCAGAAGCCCGCGATCAGCGGCAGGCCGGGCATGCGCTTGCGCAGGCGGCGCGCGAGATAGCGCGCGTTCTTCGGATTGCCGGGCTCGAGATAGGAAACGCAGATCGCCCGCACCCCGTCGCAGGTGAGATCGTGGACATTGGACGGCGATACCTCCTCGAACGAAGCGATGCGCGCGCCGATGCCCTGTCGCTCCAGCAGGTGGGCCAGCAGATGCGCCGCGGCGTGGTCGAGCACGCTGCGGCCCGCGACGCACAGCACGGGCTTCCGCCGCCACTCTGGCGGCACCTCGCCGGCGACATTGCCGGCGGCGCGGCTCTCCGGATCCTCGTGCATGGCCAGATTGTCGACGAACCCTTCCACCGTCTTGGCGACCCGCATGCGCCCTTCCTCGGTCAGCGCGCCGCGATTGACGTCGAGCTGCGCCAGCGCCAGCCCGCGCACCGCGACCTCGTCGAAATAGGTCGGCAGGGAATGGCCGGACAGAAAGGCTTCCGCCTGTTCCGCGGCCTCGTCGGAATTTCCCGCCAGCATGCGCAGATAGAAGCTCTCCTCCGGCGCCATCGGCGGCGCGTCGCCCAGCATCACGTCGAGGAAGCGCAGCTGGTCGACGTGCCGGCCGATCACCACCAGGATCATGGTCAGGGGCGTCGAGAGCAGCAGCCCGACCGGGCCCCAGACGAAGGTCCAGAAGCCCGCGGCCACCACGACGGCGAGCGCCGACAGGCCCATGTTGCGGCCATAGAGCCAGGGCTCGACCGCCTGGCCGGTGACCGATTCCAGCGCGATGAACAAGCCGAGCGTCCACAGCGCCACCGACCAGCCCGGATCGACCGCGATGGCTAGCGCCAGCGGCAGGAGCGCCGCGATCGGCACGCCGATATAGGGCACGAAGCGGAACATCGCCGCGATCAGTCCCCACAGCGCCGGGTTCGGCACGCCGGCGGCCCACAGGCCGAGCCCGGCCAGGATTCCGAAGGCCGCGTTGACCCCGGTCTGCAGCAGGAGATAGCGGCTCAGCCGCTCGGCGCCGTCGTCGATGGCGAGCGTGGTGCGCTGCAGGTCGCGCGGACCGGCCAGCATGATGAAGCGGTCGCGCAGATCCTCCTTCTGCAGGAGGATGAAGATCACGAAGATGATGACGATCGCGAGATCCGCGAACGGCCCCAGCACGGGCCCGGCGACGTTCTTCAGAAGCGTGAGCGGGTCGGGCGGCGGCTGCTGCACCACGACCGGGATCGGCGCGGTCGAAACCTGCGCGGTGGTCTTGGTCTGCGCGCGCGCCGCCGCGCCCGGCACGACAGGCACATGCGCGATCTGTTCGCTCAGATTGTCGAAGAAGGCGACGGCGCCCTTCACCATGGAGCTGTTGGCGGCGGATCCCTCGATCGACTGGATCTTGGTGACGATGTTGTGCTCGTACTGCGGCATCCCCTCCGCGAGCCAGGCGATCTGCGTGCCGATGAAGGCGGCGATGCCGCAGATCAGCAGCACCGCGGCGGTCACGGTGAGGACCACGCCGCCGATGCGGCCGACCCGGAACCGTCTCAGGAATTCGACCACGGGCGCCAGCGCGAAAGCCATCAGGATCGACAGCGCCAGCGGCACCAGCAGCGGGCGGCCGAAATAGATCAGGGACACGACAACCGCGGCGATCACCGAGGCATACGCCGCGTTGCGCAGGCCAGTGGTGTCCTTGGGCGCGACCTTGGGCGCTTCGGTCGGGCCGTGCAGGGCGGCGGCCATGGCGCGGGTTCTCCTTCCTGGGACGAAAGTGTCGCCAAAACAGGGAATTATGCAAATCGGCGGGTTGTCTTGTCCGGCGCCGGTTCAACCTATATGTCTGCCGGGCCTTTTGCGGACCCCGCCATGCCTCTTCTTCGATTCCTTCCCGAAGCCACCAATATCAATTTTGTCGGCGCCCGCTATTTCGCCTTTGCGATCGATGGTTTGCTGCTTTTGGCCTCGATTGTGTCGATCGCCGTTCATGGCTTCAACCTTGGGATCGATTTCACCGGCGGCGTGCAGATCGAGGTCAAGTATCAGCAGACCATCGACGTGGAGAAACTGCGCGGCTCGGTCGACAAGCTGGGATTCAAGGCGGCGGAGATCACCAGCGTCGGCGGCGGCCAGTGCAGCACGCCGATCAACTCCTGCGCCATGATCCGCGTGCAGCCGCAGACCGACGAGGCGGACCAGGCCGTGGCCCGCAAGATAATCTCCATGCTGGGCAGCACCTACAAGGTCCTCAACACCGACATTATCGGGCCCAAGGTCAGCGGCGAGCTGTTCCAGGCCGGCATCCTGGCGACGCTGTTGGCGGTTGTGGCCATCGCGCTATGGGTCGCGTTCCGCTTCGAGTGGCAATATGGCGTCAGTGCAGCGCTGGCAACCGGCCATGACGTGCTGGTGACGGCGGGCCTGTTCTCGATCCTGCATCTGGATTTCACGCTGACCAGCATCGCGGCGCTGCTTACTCTCGCCGGCTATTCGATCAACGACACGGTGGTGGTGTTCGACCGGATTCGCGAGAACCGGCGCAAGTATAAGCGCATGCGGCTCGGCGAGCTGATCAACCTGTCGACCAACCAGATGCTGACGCGAACGATCCTGACCAGCGTGGCGACCGCGATCTCGATCATCCCGCTCCTGATCTTCGGCGGGCCGTCGCTGTTCGACTTCTCCGCCGCGATCCTGTTCGGCATCGTGGTCGGCACGTTTTCGTCGATCTATGTTGCGGCCGCGATGCTGCTCTACCTGCCGGCGCCGGCCGGCAATGTCGGCGCGGAAGCCGCCGATGCCAGCGCCTGAGCCCTACAGCGGGAACCAGTCGCGCCGGTCGCTATAGACCTGGTAGTGCGCGTTCACGCCGGCGCGCAGGCCGACCCCGGTGCGCATCGGCGCCAGCGTCACGCCGCCTGAGCGCAGATAGTTCACGCCGATTCCGGCGATGAAATAGATGCTGCCCTCGACGCCGGGAAAGCGCTGATAGAGCCGGTGCTCTTCCTTCAGATTGTAGACGAGGGTGAACACCTTCGAGCCGTTGCCGCCGAAGTCGAAGCCGATCGAGGGTCCCTTCCAGTAGACCTTCTTCGGCTCGACACCCTTGCGAATCAGCCAGCCCGAGCCGTAGCGCAGGCCGACGATGAAGGCGCCGGAACCTTCGTCACCCTTGATGTAGCCGTCGGGCAGGCCGAGATCCTGGGTGACGCGCTGCACCGCCTTGGCCATGACCTCGGTGGTGACGCCGAAGAAGTCTGAGCCGGCCTTGACGATCTCGTCGGGCGAGAAGGTATCCGCGTTGGCGTCGCGCGATGGCGGCACCTCGTCATCGGCGGCGGTGGGGGCGGCGGACAGGGCCAGAACGGCCGAGGCGGCGAAGGCGGCGGCAAGAATCCGAAAGCGTCGCATGCATGTCTCCCAAGCGAATCGTGTCATCCCCGCGGGCGCATGATTGCCCCAATCAGGCGCATTCGACAAAGGGGCGGTAGGCGAAGATTGTGGTCTTTCAAGGCCTTTTGATGACCGGTTGGCGCGATTATCTTCGAAAGGATTAGGGTGGCCGAAAGGCCGCGAGGGGAGGGAAAGTCCGCAATGGCAAACCTGGACGCACCGGCGATCACCGTTCTCATAATCGCGGCCCTGGCGCTCATCACCATCTTCGCCGCGGTCAAGGCCGTGCCGCAGGGCCGGGAATGGACGGTGGAACGCTTCGGCCGCTTTACCCGGATCTTGAAGCCGGGCTTCAATCTCATCTTCCCCTTCTTCGATCGCATCGGCCGCAAGCTCTCGATGATGGAGGAGGTGCTTACCATCCCGAGCCAGGTGGTGATCACGCGCGACAACGCCACCGTCACCGCCGACGCCATCGCCTTCTACCAGGTGGTCGACGCGGCGAAGGCGGCGTACGAAGTCGCCAATCTCCAGGCCGGCATCACCAATCTCTGCCTTACCAATGCGCGTACCGTGATCGGCGCGATGGATCTGGACGAGGTGCTGTCCAAGCGCGACGAGATCAACCAGCGCCTGCTCGCCGTGGTCGACCAGGCGACCAGCCCCTGGGGCGTCAAGGTCACCCGCATCGAGATCAAGGATCTGTCGCCGCCCACCGACATCACCGAGGCGATGGCGCGCCAGATGAAGGCCGAACGTTTCCGCCGCGCCGAGGTCACCCAGGCCGATGGCGAGAAGCAGGGCGCCATCCTGCGTGCCGAGGGCGCCAAGCAATCCGCCATCCTCCAGGCCGAGGGCCGCAAGGAGGCGGCCTTTCGCGACGCCGAAGCGCGCGAGCGCCTGGCCCAGGCGGAAGCCAAGGCGACGCAGATGGTCTCTGAGTCGATCGAGGCCGGCAACGTCAACGCGCTGAACTACTTCCTCGGCCAGAAATATGTCGACGCCTTCGCGCAGCTCGCCAATGCGCCGAACCAGAAGTTCGTCGTGGTTCCGATGGAGTCCGCGGGTCTGCTGGGGTCCATCGCCGGCATCGCCGAGATGACGCGCGAGGCGATCGCGACCCAGGTTACCGGTGCGCCGCGCGTTGTCGCGCGGCCGGCAGCGGGGACCGCGTCCGGCGGCGCGGGAACCGTTCCAAACGTCCCGCCGCCCGGCCGGCCCGCCGGAACCTGAAGGAGGACGCGATGGATGCGATCACGCAATTCCTCAACGCGCAGCCCGCCTGGCACTGGTGGGCGCTGGGCGCGATCCTGCTGGCGGTCGAGATCGCGAGCACGACGCAATACCTGCTGTGGCCAGGCATCGCGGCGCTGATCGTCGGTGTCCTGAAATTCCTGGTGCCCTCGCTCGACGGCCGGCTTGCGGTGTTCCTGTTCGCCGTCGTCGCCGTGGTGGCGACCGCGACATGGAAGCGTTCCGCCTGGGGCCGCGCCGAGCGCGACACGCACGGCAATCTCAACCAGCGCAGCGCGCAATATATCGGCCGCGTGGTCCGTGCCGAGGTCGATTTCGTCAACGGCCGCGGTGCCGTGCGCGTCGACGACACACGCTGGAACGCTTACGTGATCGACGGCTCGGCGCCGGTCAAGGGCGACATGCTTCAGATCGCGGACGCCGATGGCGCGGAATTGAAAGTACAATTGGCGCCGGGTTCCCTGATGCTGGGCGCGTCCGCGACGGGCTAGACGCCGCGTTGCGCCGGCCGCGGGGACGAAGATTGAACGACATCGGTCCAACCGCGTTATCTGTCCCATGAATGGCCTATTCATGAACCAGCATGACAACCGCGATCGCGCCCACCTCTCGGGGGCCGGATGGTTTGCGCTTGTCGTCCTGCTCGGATTTCTCGCCGCTTCGATCTGGTACGCGATCACCGCCTGGGGCTCGCTCGCCGACGTGCATATCAGCACCTTCGGCTGGTTCGCCCTGATCTTCGGCTCGCTGCTGACGATCGGCGTCGGCGGCGGACTGATGGCGCTGCTGTTCTATTCCAGCCGCAACGATTACGACCGCTAGAGACCGCCCCGCGCCACGAAGTGCGGGTTGGTGAAGCGTTCCGCCACGCGGCCATAAAGGAACGGCGTTCCGTCCAGGTTCGTCACCGTTCCGCCGGCCGCTGCGAGCACGGCATGGCCGGCCGCGGTGTCCCACTCCATCGTCGTGCCGTGGCGCGGATAGATGTCGGCCTCGCCGGCCGCGACCAGGCAGAATTTCAGCGACGACCCGGCGGTAATGAAATCCTTCACCGGATAGTGCGCGAGATATTCCTCCGTCTTCTTGTCGCGATGCGAGCGGCTGGCGACCGCGACCAGACCGTCCGCCGGCGCCTTGCGCACATGGATCGGCCGCGCCCGCGCGAAGTCGGGCCTGGCGTCGACAACGGTCTCGATCTCATAGGCGCCGCTCGGCGTCTCGCCGAGGAACAGGCGCTGCTTGGCGGGCGCATAGACCACGCCGCGCACGGCGATGCCGTTCTCGATCTCGGCGATGTTCACGGTGAACTCGCCATTGCGGTTGATGAACTCCTTGGTGCCGTCGAGCGGATCGACCAGGAAGAAGTGCTGCGCCACCGCCGGCAGCCGCCCCGCCGCGACTTCCTCCTCCGCCACGATCGGCACGCCGGGCGCCAGCGCACGCAGCCCTTTGAGGATATGCGCCTCGGCTTCCTCATCGGCATCGGTCACCGGAGAATGGTCGGATTTGCGGCGCGCCTCAGTCTCGCCGGCGTAATGGCGCATCACGATCGCGCCCGCTTCATGGGCGAGAGCTGCAAGCGAAACCAGACGCGGCGACGGCGATGTCATGCCCGAACGATCCTTGATCCGTGGAGAGGTTGCGGTGCTGGTGCCCGAGGTCGGAATCGAACCGACATGCCCTTGCGGGCGCCGGATTTTGAGTCCGGTGCGTCTACCAGTTCCACCACTCGGGCAGCGCCGTCTCTATAGCGAGGCAGCGCGCATTCGCCAACAATTTTCGCCGCCGCCCGCTTTTCACCGCTGGCAGACGAACTTGAAGAGATAGGCCGCGTCGGTGAAGTGCGGTCCCTCGACCCACGCGCCGTTCTCTTCCCTCGTGCTGTTTCCGTTGTCGCAATCGATCGCGGAGTGGTTGCCCTTCGCCGTCTTCGGCGCCACGCTGTCCTCGCCCAGCGCCAGCCAGGTGAAATAGGTGAAGCCGTCGGCCTTCTTGACGATGCTGTCGCGGTCGATCCAGTAGCGGTAGCTCTCCTCGTCGGGCGCATAGATCGCCCAGTGCATGGCAAGCGCCGGCACCGGCACGACCAGCATTGCAAGCAAGGCGCAAAACGCAAGCGACAGACGGGTCATCGAACGTCCCCCAGGACCGGCCTTCGGGCATTGTGCGGTGCCGGCGCGGGAGCCGCAACCCATCCCACGTTGCGCCGTCTTCTCGCCCCGCCTAGCTTCGGCATTCGAAGCTGCGGAGCCGTCTTATGAAGCTCTATACCGAGAACTATCCCGCGCCCAACCCGCGCAAGGTGCACATCTATCTGGCCGAGAAGGGGTTGGCCGAAAAGGTCGAGCGGGTGCACACGAAGATGGCGGAACGGATGCACAAGGCGCCGGATTTCGTCGCCAAGAACTCTCTCGGCCAGGTGCCGGTGCTGGAGACCGACGACGGACGCTTCCTCTCCGAGTCGGTCGCGATCTGCCGCTATTTCGAGGCGCTGCATCCGACCCCGCCGCTGTTCGGCCGCAGCCCGTTCGAGATGGCTGAGGTCGAGATGTGGATCCGGCGCGGCGAATTCCGGCTGTGGACCCCGATGGGCCAGGTCTGGATCAACGACGATCCGCGCACCGCGGGCGTCAATCCCAACCAGTTCAAGGACTACGGCGCCCATATGCGCCGCGTTGTGGCCTCGGCGATGAAGTGGCTCGACAAGGAGCTTTCGGGCGGCGGCCAATACCTCGTCGGTGATTACTTCTCGATGGCCGACATCGTGCTCCTCTGCGGCGTCGACTTCGCGAAGTTCGTCAACATGCAGATTCCCGAAGAGTGCACGCATCTGAAGGCCTGGCACGCCCGCGTCTCGGCACGGCCGAGCGCGCGGGCGAATGGCGTGGCAGCGTAAATCGCCCATTCGCTTGTAAGGCGGCGGGATCGACGCTAAGGCGGGAGCAGTCCGCTTCACAGGTCGCCCGATGAACGCTCCCGCCCCTGAACTGCTCGACGTTCGCCATGACTGGACGCGCGAGGAGATTGCACAGCTCTTCGCGCTGCCCTTCGCCGATCTCGTCTTTCGCGCCCAGACCGTGCACCGGCGCTATTTCGACGCCAACGAAGTGCAGATCTCGACCCTGCTGTCGATCAAGACCGGCGGCTGCCCCGAGGATTGCGGCTATTGCTCGCAAAGCGCCAGCCACGAGACCGGCCTGAAAGCGTCCAAGCTGATGGAGCTCGATGCCGTGCTCGCCGACGCGCGCGCCGCCAGGGCGGCCGGTGCCACGCGCTTCTGCATGGGGGCCGCCTGGCGCTCGCCCAAGGACAAGGATCTCGACGCGGTGTGCGCCATGGTCGAAGGCGTCAAGGCGCTCGGCATGGAGACCTGCGTCACGCTGGGGATGCTGACGCAGGCGCAGGCGGAACGCCTGGGCGGCGCCGGGCTCGACTACTACAACCACAACATCGACACCTCGCCCGAATATTACCGCGAGATCGTCACGACGCGGAATTTCGAGGACCGTCTCGACACGCTCGGCCATGTCCGCGCCGCCGGCATCCATGTCTGCTGCGGCGGCATCGTCGGCATGGGCGAGAGCGCCGCCGACCGCGCCGGCATGATCCATGCGCTGGCGACCTTGCCGGTGCATCCCGAGAGTGTGCCGATC
>Ga0134126_10011370_pt1 | contig 11231 bp, 9 predicted proteins | sample KB31752_FD_96881 | JGI IMG/M metagenome (GOLD analysis project Ga0134126, IMG submission 96881) | Terrestrial soil microbial communities with excess Nitrogen fertilizer from Kellogg Biological Station, Michigan, USA - KB3-175-2 | ecosystem: Environmental > Terrestrial > Soil > Unclassified ... | reverse complement strand
TCGAACAATCCCAGCGTTGCTGGAGAAAGTGGACCAGCAGTCGGCACAACTCGAGCGCTTGAACACGCGCCAGGCAAGCCTGGAAGATGTGTTTGTGAATCTGACCGGCAGGCATTTGAGGGAAGAGTAAAACATTGAATCATTGAATCATCGAATCATCGCCTCTCTTGGCGAAGTTACGCATTCAAGGGTTTGATTCCCCGCTTGTCGTTTTACGACATCCTTGAAGTTACACCCGCGGCCACTGCAGCGGAGATTCGCGCGTCCTATCTGAAGCTGGCGCGCGAGTATCCCGATCGTGTGCCGGAATATTGGACTAAGTTGCGCGCCGATGCCGAAGACGAGATCAAGGACATCAATTATGCCCTTGGCAAATGGCAGCCGGAATGCCGGTTCTCTCGCTTCGACCTGCATTAGCTTTTACGTACTCATAGCCACTCCGTGCCATTGCAATTTCGTCGTACTGTGCAATAATTCGTTCCTTCCCTTCGTCTACCTGGGGACTCGCATGTGGTGCCGCCTTATCATTCTGCTTTGGCTGCTGACCGGCTTCACCTTCGCCGAAGATCCGCTGCACGTCTACTACTACAACGGCGAAACTATTGAGCAGCTTACCGTTCGAGGCGTAACCGTAACCATCTCTTTGAACGACACCGGCAAGTTGAATCAGTTGGCTGTTTTTGTGAGCAACTCGTCGTCGGAAGCAGTGAACGTCTTGCCGTCAAGCTTCGCCTTGAAACAGACCGGCCCAAAAGATATCGATCTCGCGCTGAAATCGGAGCCGGAGATTCAGCGCATAGCAGGTAAACACGCCCTGTGGACACACGTCGCATCGGGGGTCACCTCCAGCGTAACGTACATGAAAGACAAGATGTCCGGCGAGGATGGCCAGAGCACGGAAGCCGCAGTGCAGGACTATGACGCGCAAGCTCGCTGGTTGGCACATGTCGATGAACTCGGGAAGCGCGGGCAGACCGGCACCCTCGCGCGTTCGTATTTGCGAAGTACAACTGTTTTCCCAGGTTCGAAGCTCTCGGGCATCCTATGGTTTGATCGAGCCGGCGTCTTCGATGCGGGCATTGTAAAAGCGACCCTGGGCTCGCGAGTGTACTCATTTCCGCTGCCCCCGCCCGCGTGGGCGACGACCCCTTCGAATCCCGGCAAAATCGAAAAAGCTTCTCTCCGTGCCGCGATGCCAGTGGATGCGACTGGTTCCACTGAGAGTACTCAGCCGGATCCAAAGGCTGGAGTCCTCGGCGTCTACGGTGAAAACTGGTCGCAGGATTCTTTTGGTGGGGTTCGAATCGTGGAAATTGCTGAGAACAGCGCGGCTGAATTGGCTGGCTTGCGTGTCGGTTATGTGATCACAGAAATCGACGGCAAACGGATTCTAACCACCAACGATCTTTCTGCAGAACTCGCGAAGCGCAGTCCGGGAACGAGACTCACCATCATATATCTCGTCCACACCAACCTGGGCTGGATGCCGCAAAAGGCTTCGGCCATCCTTGCGATCGGAGAGTAGCAGGGAACCATTCTGCTTCTACTTGCGTCAAAGCTTGTATGCGCCGCGCCTTATTGCTGTGGCTGGTTGCGGGGTCCTTGTTGTCAGCACAACAGGCCTCGACGCCGTCAGCCACTGTTTCAGGGCAGGTCGTGCAGGAGCCCGGCGGCACACCGATCGCAAAGGTTACAGTTTTGTTGGCTCCGACGAATGGGGAGATTGCACCTGGCTCCAGGTTTGTGGAGAGGCTGGGCAAAACTGCAGTTACTGATTCCGAGGGACGCTTCCACTTTACTTCGGTGCCGGCCGGTGAGTTCCGCGTCTTTCTGCAGAAAAATGGGTTCCTCTCCGCTGGTCGTAAGTCGCAACAGGACTCTCCGACGTACGTTACGGTCAGCGCAGGGCAGAGCGTGGATGGGTTGCTTTTCCGTGTCTTACCTGCAGGTGTGATCAGAGGCAAGATCGTCGACGAAGATGGCAGTGCCCTCCCCGGTGTCCAAGTTTCTGCTTTGCCCGCATCCGGTCACGGGGTTGCTGGCACCGGCGTTACGAACGATGTCGGCGAATACCGCATTCCGGCACTAACAGCTGGTAGTTATGTGGTTGTGGCTCGCGACGACCGTGCAGTCCCAGATCAGCACGATGCCGAAGATCCCTCCTCGGCCATATACGCGCCTACGTTCTTTCCCGGAACCATGGATCGCGGTCAGGCAGCCACAGTCGAGGTAAAGGCCGGCGAGGAAATGGATGCGGGCTTCGCCTTGTCGACCTCACGGACATTCACTGTGCACGGTCAAGTCTCGACAATAGCGACATCCCCTCGCACCGGGGTCCCCGAAACTTTGTGGTTACAACGTACGGATGGTGCGCCTGGCAGAGTGCTGGAAACCGCCCTGCAGCCCGACGGGAGTTTTGCTTTCGACGGCGTTTTACCCGGCCCCTACCGGATAGAAGGTCGTACCGAAAATGGTGAATGGTGGAAACCGGTGAGCGGCACCGATGTGGTGGAAGTCAGCTCTGACGTGGAGGGGCTGCGACTTGCCCCTCAACCCGCAGGCGAGGTTCAGGGTCAATTTCGCATGGATAATGACAAACCTTTCAGATGGTCTCAACTTACGGTTGCCCTCGAGGGGGAGGACGTGCAACTCGGAGGCGCGCTAAGCGCCCAAGTGAACCGCGATGGTTCCTTCAGAATTCAAAATGTTCCCGCAGGCAACTATCACGTTGTGGTGACTGCCGACTCCAACAATTTGCGCGATTACATCATGAAAGAAATCAATATGAACGGAAAAGATGTTGGCGATTCGGGCTTTGCGGTTGGCCCGGGTGTCTCGACCATCGACATCGTTGCCAGCGCGAATGGAAGTGCGATTTTAGGAACGCTTGTGGACCACGAAAATAAAACTGTTGCCGACATGCAGGTGGTTTGCATTCCCGACGAGGCTCGCCGGAAACGCCACGATGTCTATCAGCAGGAGCGCACAAATTCGCGGGGGCAGTTCAGTTTCCTGGGATTGAACCCGGGCGAATACCTGATCTTTGCGCTCAACGGGGAAGATCCCGCTGAGATTACCGATCCCGATTTCATCCGTCAACATGAAGCGACGGCGCAGAAAATCCACCTCGACGAAGGAGAGCGCAAAACGGTTACACTCGATTTTTCCTGGAACGCCGAACCGTGATCGAAATCCCCGCCCTTTGGCAGCAAGACCGGGATTCACGAGTTACGATAGGGGCGGGTGAAATTTCATGTGCCGGAATATCAAAACGCTTTTTAATTTTGAGCCTCCCGTAACCGAAGATGAGATTCGCGCTGCGTCGCTACAATTTGTGCGAAAGATCAGCGGGTTTACCAAGCCATCCAAATCGAATGAGGACGCGTTTGAGACTGCCGTCGAGCAAGTAGCCGCAGCAGCTGCTCGACTGCTGAGTTCGCTTGAAACTACCGCTTCGCCAAAGAACCGCGAGGAAGAAGCGGCAAAAGCGCGCGCCCGCGCCGCGGAACGCTTCGGCACCTAGCGCGTCGCCCGGCCCGAATGCGCTGAATCCCCATGCCGGAAGCGGACTTCAAGCGACCGGCACTACTCAAGCCACAAGCTGGATCTCAGGTTTGCTAAGGTTTTCGCCTTACCGCGTACATGTACCTCTGATTGCCTCATACAGCCTTTTTCGTTGAGGGTAAGTAGTTGCCTTCCTAAAATCCATTCAACTTCGCTGCTGTTCGCAGCCATTTGATAAAGCTGGAGATAGTTCGATGAAGTTTGGGAAGCTGCTCGTCTGCCTTTGTGCTTTCATACTGCCTGCTGTCGCAGGTGTAACCGTAAACAGTCCATCCAATGGCGCAACCCTAGGTTCGCCAGTGCACTTCGTAGCCAGCGCTGCTTCACCCTCATGTTCCAAGGGTGTTTCCGCGATGGGGATCTATACCTCGCCAGGTGTTCTGGCCTACGTCGTGAACGGCACTAAGCTGGACACGTATGTTTCCATGGGCTCCGGCACACATTACCCGGTTGTTCAGGAATGGGACAACTGCGGTTGGTCGGCGAAAGTTCAACTTACGGTAAATGTGGGAAGCTCCCCCTCAAACAACGGTTCAGGAGGGGGGAAGACGTTCTACAACCTTCAGCACAGCAACGGATGGAACGGTTACGCTTTGCTACCGCCGAATTTTCCCATTTGCCCCACGTGCACTTCGACGGGTTCCAATGTGTCCTGGTCATGGGTTCAGAACGTTAGCTCGCCATCCATGGACGGAATGACCACCAAGTCGAGCTACAACGGTGGTACCACTCAATGGGCTGACATCCTCTGGAACAATCACCTGATCGGCGACTTCTCCTCGCAAGGGTTGCCTGACTTCAGCAAGACCTTGGTTCCGTCGCTCCACAATTTCACTTATGACGTGTATTTCTGGATCGGAAACACCAGCAACTCGCAAGCGCTGGAATTCGATATCAACCAGTTCGTCGGTGGGAAGTCCTACATCTGGGGCCACGAGTGCCGCATCGACGGTGGCCATGAGTGGGATACCTGGAGCAACGGCGGCCAACATTGGGTGGCCAGTGGGATCCCCTGCAATCCTAAGAGCAACGCATGGAACCATCTCACGATCCAGGTACAGCGTACCTCCGATGGTCACTTGCTGTTTAAATCCATTACTTTGAATGGCTATACGGCAACCCTGAACCGGTATGACACGCCAACCAACACCGGTTGGTACGGAGTGACGGTCAACTACCAGATCGATAGCGACTACTACAAGACGCCTTACTCTGTGTACCTCGACAAGTTCACATTCTCGGCATGGTAGCTTCAGGTGGAAAGACAAAAGGCACGTCATATCCGGCGTGCCTTTTGCTTTTTACAAGCCCTAGACAGCTTCACGCAGCTGCTTTCCATCCAAGGACTATAATCAGCTGGGGTGCTGTATGAGGCTGCGCTTCGTGGTTTCGTTCGTTTTCCTATTGATCGTTGTCTCCCTGTGTGCAGCCAAAGATGAGCAGCCGACTTCGGCCATGACCGAGCAGCACAAGGTCGACATCATCCGCACCTTCAACTCGGAGCTGGTCTATATCCGCACCCAATTTCCCATGGGCAAGACTGGTCTGACCATTAAAGACGGAAAAGTCTCACCGAGCGGAGAGCAGTTAGAAAAGTTGCTCACTCTCTGGGGACCCTCGGTGAAACCCGGCGACCGTGCCATGATCACGAAGTTTGAGATCAAAGGCGATCACATGCGTTTTGAGATTAACGGCGGCCCGGTGAGAAAGCAGAAATGGTACCAGCACATCCAGGTGGGCATGAATAACACTATGACGACGCCCGGTGGCGGCGATCAGACTGGCCCATTTAATAATCCTCGCGGTTCGTACGTTGACTTGGTGTTCGATCACCACATTCCCGACCTCACAGTGGAACAACTGAAACAGTTGCTGTGGCCGGTGTTTGACTTCGACTCCAAGTCACCTGTCGATGCCTATGTCGCGACTGTTCCGCCCAAAGTGAGAGACGCCATCAAGAACCATCAGGTGTTGGTTGGAATGAATCGCGAGATGGTGATTTACTCCAAGGGGCGTCCCGACAAAAAGATTCGCGAGAAGGATGATAAGGGCACCGAATACGAGGATTGGGTGTACGGGGAACCTCCTAAGGACGTGGATTTCGTCCGTGTCGTCGGCGATGAAGTGATTCGCGTCGAGACCATGAAGGTTGATGGCGAAAAAGTCGTCAAAACAGAAAAAGAAATTGATACCGGTGGACCTCAGGTCGCGGTTGCTGCGCAGAACGAACAGAAGCAACAGACAAAAGCGCCGACTTTAAGGCGACCCGGCGAAGAAGCACCGCAGCAGCGCGGACCCGGCGCACCTATGCCCTTGCCTCCCAACAGCGGTTCTACGCCTCCACAGCCCGGTGGTCCAGGCCAGTGATCCTTGGCGTGCTGTCTCTCTCCCGTTAGACTGGAAGTGTGAAGCTCGCGCTGGGACAGATTAATCCTACAGTTGGCGACTTCGCTGGAAACGCGGCGAAGATTATTGAGTACTCCACGCGCGCCCGCGCTCAGGGCGCAGGGTTGATCCTTTTCCCCGAACTTTCCGTGTGCGGATATCCACCACGCGATCTCGTGGAGCGCGCCTCCTTTGTGACTCATAACCGCGAAGCGGCGGAGCACATTGCATCGGAAACTCGCGGCATCGCTGTTATCTGCGGGCTGGTGACACCTGCGCAAGCCGACACCGGCAAGTCCGTCATGAATTCCGCTGCGCTCCTGATGGACGGCGAAATTAAGTTCATCCAATCGAAAATGCTTCTGCCCACCTACGACGTGTTTGACGAAATGCGCAACTTCGCGCCTGCACGTCATCAGGAACTGCTTCCGTTTTGCGGCAAGCAAATGGCGGTCACCATCTGCGAGGACGCCTGGAACGACAAGGATTTCTGGCCGCGTCAACTCTACAACGTCGATCCGGTCGAAGCGCTTGTGAAAGCCGGCGGCAACTTCGTTCTTAATATTTCCGCATCGCCTTTCTGGGCAGGGAAGCGCGAGCTGCGCCAGGAGATGCTGGCGACGATCGCACGCACGGACCACGTACCGGTCGCTTTCGTGAACCAGGTTGGTGGCAATGACAGCCTGGTGTTTGATGGATCGAGCCTTGTCTTTGATCGCCAGGGCAATGTCGTTGCAACAGGGAAGTCCTTTGAAGAAGACTTGATCTTCTTCGATTCCGACTCACTTGCGGGCGACCTGCACGATCAGATACCCGGCGAAGAAGCCAGCGTCTACTCGGCGCTTGTTCTGGGCACGCGCGACTACATTTCCAAGTGCGGGTTCAAGAAGGCAATCGTCGGGTTGAGCGGCGGCATTGATTCCGCGCTTACTGCCGCGATTGCGGTCGACGCGATTGGCGCCGAGAGTGTGATCGGCGTTGGCATGCCTTCCGAATACTCGTCAGAAGGATCCATTACTGATGCTCGCGAGCTTTCCTGCAATTTGGGAATTCACTTTGAGATCTTGCCAATCGGCGACATCTTTCATGAATTCAAGGGAACTCTGCGGAAGGTGTTCGAGGGCAAGACGGAAGACGTGACTGAGGAAAACATTCAGTCGCGCATTCGCGGCTCACTGCTGATGGCGATGTCGAACAAGTTCGGCGCGCTGGTCCTCAGCACCGGCAACAAGAGTGAATTGGGAGTTGGGTATTGCACCCTCTACGGCGACATGGCGGGCGGACTGGCCGTTATCGCTGACGTGCCGAAAACCCTGGTCTATCGCCTAAGTCGCTACGTGAATTCGCGCAAGCCGGTGATCCCGCAATCCACTTTAGAAAAGGCGCCGTCTGCCGAATTACGTCCCGATCAGAAGGACACCGACTCGCTGCCTCCCTACGAAGTTCTGGATGCTATTCTGGAAGACTATGTCGAGCAGTCGCACTCGGCGGAAGACATTGCGCGCGAGCACGGCTTTGACCTTGCCTTGGTGAAGAGCGTGATTCGCATGGTGGAACGCAACGAATACAAGCGTCAGCAGGCCGCCCCAGGAATTAAGATTTCGCCGAAAGCGTTCGGCTATGGGCGCCGTTTTCCGATCGCGGCCAAAGCCGATATTTGAGTGTTGGCTGAGTTTGCCTCTGTTGCCTGCGCGGTCAGTTCTTCATTCTCGAAGAATCAAAAACCGACCTCAGAGGACACAGAGGTGCACGGAGGAACGCCGCAGGGGAACACCAGCCAGGAATGGCGCTGAGAGTAGAAGTTAGGAACAACCGGCGCCAAGGATGAAAACCAGGAAATGCGCGAAAGCCTCTGTGCTTTCCTTTGTGTAATTCTGCGTCCTCTGTGGTGAAGGTTTTGATGTTTCACGTGAAATGAATTTCGGTCTTGAGGTTGTCAAGGATCCACATGCGCAAATTCGCAATTTCAGTTTTGCTTTCCGTGACGGTGCTGGCGGCCGCTCAACAAAAACATACGACGGCGACTCACGCGACTACGTCAGCGAAATCACCCGATAACGCTACCAATCTTCCGAGCGAAGATGAGATCAACGGGTTCCTGCACGAAACCTTCGGCTACAATCCACAGCTCACGTGGAAGATTGTCGACGTCAAGCCCGCGGAGGCCAAAGGCCTCACGCAGGTCGATGTGCAGATCAGCAGCCCCGAAGGCCAGGGGGGACAAAGATTCTTCGTCACCGAAGACGGCAAACACGCCGTGGTTGGCGACATCATCCCTTTCGGAAAACACCCTTTCCAAGCTGCACGGCTAACACTGCAAAAAAAAGCCAGCGGACCCGCTCGAGGCCCGGCCAGCGCCCCAGTCATGATCGTTGAGTTCAGCGACTTGCAGTGCCCGCACTGCAAAGAGGCGAATCCGACCATTGAGCGTCTTCTGAAGGAGGACCCCAACGTGCGCTTCGTCTCGCAGAACTTTCCGCTTCCGTCGCACAACTGGGCAGAGAAAGCTGCGGAATATGCCGATTGTGTCGGCCGCGCCTCAAATGATGCCTACTGGAAATTCGTCGACAGTGTGTTTGCCGCTCAAGAGCAGATCACCGCCGACAACGCCGACGACAAGCTGAAGGGAATTGCTGACAGCTCCGGCGTCAATGGCTCTGATATTGCGGCCTGCGCCGCCAAACCGGACACCCAGGCGCGAGTCGAAGCGTCCATTCAACTCGGGAAAGATTTAGGAGTGAACAGCACTCCGACCCTATTCGTGAACGGCAGGCCGGTCGGGGTCGCGAGCAACAATTATGACGCGCTAAAGCAACTAGTGGATTTCGCCGCGACCGACAAGTAAGGAACCGGAGACGCGGGCCAGAAAATCTGAATCCCTGACCGGGTATTTCCATCTACTTACAGGTGGCGCCTGGACGGTCAGCTTGAGTGTAAATGTCTCAATCGATGCCAATCAGCAGGTGGTTTTAGTTGCACTTGCTGGCGAGATCAAAGACGCCGACCTGATTGAAATCGCTGCTGTCACGAAGGCGCATCCTCTCTTCGAGCCAAGCTTTTCAGAAATTGTAGATTTCAGCGCCGTCACCGGCGGCAAAGTTTCGACTTTCGCTGTGCAAACGTTGGCTCAGCGAGCAAGCATCTACAACCGCACCTCAAAACACGTCGTAATAGCTCCCCAGGCGCATGGCTTCGGGCTCACCCGGATGTACCAGGCGTACGCACACGAAACCAGGCCGAACATGGAAGTTGTGCATACGATGGAGGAGGCCTACAAATCTCTTGGCCTGGAATGTCGGACCGAAGACTTACGATAGACATTCAGGTGTGGAGTGACCCAACGCGCCACTTCAGCTATTTTGGCAGGTAGACTTCCGAACTTTCGTTCGCGCTGCGCGACACAATGTGCGGTGTGATTACCACCAGCAGTTCGTCTTCATCGATCTCTTTGCTGTTTTCCGTAGTGATTTTATTCAACCCCGGTACGAATCCGAGCCCGGGAATTCCACTCATGGCCAGCGCTTCCGTTCGGGTCACTTCTCCGGCCACGACCGCTGGTTCGCCGTCGGCCAGGGTAATGCTGGCGTTGTACTCGCGATTTCCAATCACAGGAACGCCGTTGAAGGACTGTCCAGCCAGTGCCCGCAGTTGAAGTTGGAGTTTCAAACTCACGTTATTCGTCGCGCTAATGGTTGGTTTGGCTTTGATTGTCAGCCCAAGGTCTTCGTAGTTGAATGAGGGGAAGGCCGCCTGGAACGAGTTGTTCTGGATCACCTGCGAGATCGCGGCGGTGTTGAAGATGGGCGCGAAGGTTGCATTCAGAATGGGATACCGGCTTCCCATTCGGAAGCTGGCGTCGGTACCTTGCGATGCCCGCAACGATGCATGATCCAGCGTTTTCATCCAGCTCTCGTTCAACTGCAATTGTGCGCTGAGATGATCGAGGGTCACTCCGGTCAGGGTTTTGCCGCCGCCGAACGTCGCCAACGGCTGACTGAAGATTGAATTCTGCCCTTGCTGAGACTGCAATTGCGCCAGCAAGGCCGACAGCGCCGTATTATTCGCCTGATTGATTCCACCACTGGCGATCAATTGATTGATGAGGTCCTGGATGTTCTGGCCACCGAGTGCCGCAAGCGCTCCCGCTGGAATATTGAACAAAGTGAAATTATTGGGAATATGCACGCCCAAGTTGCGCATGAAGGTGTGGTTGATCTGATAAACCTTCACGTCCAGCATCACTTGCGGGCGCGCGTCGTCCAAGCTCTCGAGAAAATGGGTCGCTGCGTCCAACGCGTTCTGCGGCGCGCGGACTACCAGCGTAGCAGCTGAGGCGTTCGGCACGACGAAGCGGATCTCAAAAAGGTTCCGCAGCAGGTTCATTACGTCGTTCAATGCCGTCGGAGTCGTCGCCGCGGAGGGGATGTAGAACTTGCGCATCGCCATGCGCTCGTACTGCCGCCGATTGTCCGGCGTGTCGGCGACCACCAGCATGTGCTTCTCGTCGAGCGGGCTCCAGAAACTTTTGGTGAGCGTGCTTGCCAGCAGCATCGCTTTGTAGAAATCGATGTTGTCGATGTCAAACGTGACCCGCCGCGACTGGACCGAATCTTCCACTTGCGCCGAGACCCCGTAAACCTGCGCGATCTGTGTCAGCAGTTCGCGGCTGTCTCCCCGAAAGTGAAAGCTGGCGAGATTGAGGCTCGGTTGCAGGTGCAGTTCGGTGGATTGTTCAATCACCTGCGGGGCGGTGTCCATTTTGGGCGCCGAGTCACCGAGTGCATCGCGCAGTCGCTCTTGCGCAAACTGATTTGCAGGATCCAGATGCAACGCACTGCGAAAATCGGCGAGCGCCTCGATCTGTTTTCCTGCTTCGAGTTGGGTGTTTCCGCGCTCGATGTCGCGCGTGACCAGGCGCTGGAGTGCAATTTCTCGGGCGGTGACGTAGGTCAGATTGCGGGGCACCAGGTCCGCAGCGCGAGAGAATTGCTCGTAGGCCTGATCGAGGTCTTTTTCCTGGACTCTTACGGCGCGCGAGTATGCCGCCTTCGCTTGCTTCTCATCGCCCTTCGATGGATTGCACGCGGAATGACTCGCACCGGGAGGGCAAGGAAGCAAAGGATCGGGTTGTTCCTGCTTCGCGAGCGACGGCACGCTGAAGCAAGCGACGACAAACGCCAAACAAAGTACACGGCGCATGGCTCATTCTAACCTGAAGCCGCCGCGAAGCCTCTCATCTCTGAGGGACGTGTATTATCGAAGTAACAAACCTCCATGATGAT
>Ga0134126_10011369_pt1 | contig 11232 bp, 11 predicted proteins | sample KB31752_FD_96881 | JGI IMG/M metagenome (GOLD analysis project Ga0134126, IMG submission 96881) | Terrestrial soil microbial communities with excess Nitrogen fertilizer from Kellogg Biological Station, Michigan, USA - KB3-175-2 | ecosystem: Environmental > Terrestrial > Soil > Unclassified ... | reverse complement strand
TCGGCACCGGAAAATTCTGCCGCTCCGATCCGCAGGCGGGCGCCATGAAGGCTGACGGGTGCCGCTTCCTCGAAGGCAAAGCGGAGGGCGTTCGCGGCGGTACGGAAGGCTCTCGGCCCCTGCGCCATCGCGGTAATCCGGTCGCTGCCGAGATAGAGCTCGGCACGCGCCTGGTAGTCTGGAGATGTCATCATTGTTTCTGTCGGCCGGACAGCAGTGTCCGGGCTTATGGTGCGAAGCCTCGACCGGAGGACGGATAATGTCGACCGGGAGGCATGGACCGGGCCTGCCCTTGGGCAGGCCCGGTGGATTGAAATCAGGCGAGCTGCAGGTTGACGGCGGATTGTTTGCCGTCGCGGCCGCTCTCCAGATCATATGTGACCTGCTGGCCTTCGGCGAGGCCGGAGATGCCGGCGCGCTCCAGCGCGGTGGCATGGACGAACGCGTCCTTGCTGCCGTCCGCCGGTGCGATGAAGCCGAAGCCCTTGGTGGCGTTATAGAATTTGACCGTGCCGGTAATCATGGCTGGACCTTCTGTTTAATGGAGCCCACCGCCTGTGACGAATGGGCATGTTCCTGTTCCCGCACTATGCGGAGGCAGGTAGACCACGTTCGCAAATATCAGGGGGTAGCCAAGCAAACCGGCGAGCCGGAGATCAGATAGCCATGAGGCCTGAAACGTATGGGTGCTATATGGGCCGGGAGTGTGCTCAAATCAAGCCGTAACGTGATCTGCCGTCTTCCGACCGCCACTTCAGGGTGTCTTCTTCGTTGCCATTGCGATGGAGTTTGCCGGTAAATCGACTCGCAAGCCCCCTGGGATGGCAACGCAGATCGACGCATAGTCCGGGGCGCTTCGCGACCCAATTACCTGCGCAAGATCTCTTCCATCGACTTACCCTTGGCGAGTTCGTCGACGAGTTTGTCGAGATAGCGGATTTCGCGCATCGTGCCGTCTTCGATGTCCTCTACACGCACACCACAGACCACGCCGGTGATCAGCGATCGGGAGGGGTTCATCCGCGGCGCCTGGGCGAAGAAGTCCTCGAAGGTGGTCTTCTTCGCCAATTCGTTCTCGAGCGTCTCCTGGCTGTGGCCGGTCAGCCAGTGGATGATCTCATTGACCTCAGCCCTGGTGCGCCCCTTCTTCTCCGCCTTCGCCACATAATGGGGATAAACGCTCGCGACGCTCACCGAATAGATGCGATGCTTGTCGGTCATGCGTCCTCCTTACGCCGCGCGGTTTCTCGGCTCATATCGCATAGCCACTGCCCCTGAGGGGAACTCCAGCCGGTCCACCAGCCTCAGCTCGAGGGGCTTCGACAGGCCGGCAAACAGCGTCGGTCCGTGGCCCACCAGCCTGGGCTGCACCACGAACTCGTATTCGTCGATCAGCCCGAGCTCCGTCAGAGCCCGCGCAAGCCTCACGCCGCCCACGAACAATCCTTTGCCCTTCTGTTGCTTCAATCGTTGCACCGCCGCCTCGAGCCGATCGCCATGCAGGAGTTCCGCGCTCCAATCCACCCGGTCGAGTGTGCTGGTCACCACGTACTTCCTTGCGGCGTCGATCGTCCGGGCGAATGGTTCCATCCACTCCTCTGCTGGACATCCTTGTAGGTGGCGTCAACCTCCGCCTGTCCGGCCCGACTGGCATTGGGTGCGGCCAGCACCGCGAACGTGACGAGGGCCCACGCCAAGGCGACGGCGCCGACAGGCCGGCGGACGGGCCCGGGCCTGTTGCGGTGCAATTGGGAAACGGAGCTGACCGCTGCGAACGTGAACATGAGAGCCTCCTCTACGGTTTCCACGGTGGAGCCCTCTGCACTGCGCGATATAATGGCCGCGTGCCTGAAGGAGTCGCGGTCGAAGCAAGAAGTTCGATCAGTCGGCGATTCTCGGTGGCCGGGGCGACAGGTAGAGATGCAGGCGCCGGGCCCGCCCGGCCTGCCGGAAGATCACCAGCGCCACGCCCGGCGGACAGTGAAACGGATCCTCGGGCGGATTGACGAAGCTTCCCTCGATGACGATGACGGGACCGGTGCCAAGCACGCGCTGCGGCTCGAGGCGCACTCCGGCTTTGGCGTCACCATCTATTTCCGAAGCGAGAAATGAGCGCCCGAGCACCGACTTGCCGCCAAGGACGAGATGCAGGTCCTCTGCGAAGTGGCTGAGGAAGCGGTCGCGTTCGCCGTGCTGGTTGAGGCCGCGGAAGATCTCGCCGTAGAACCGCTGCTGCCGGCGTGACCGCAGGGAAAGGTCGGGGTCGAGGAGACCGGCCGTCTCGAGCAGGGAGTCGGCCAGCTTGCGCTTTGCTTCCGCCAGACGGCTGCGCACGGTGCCGACCGGCACGCCCATGATCGCCGCCACTTCCTCATACGACTGATAGCTACCGAAATAGCGCAGCATCGCGGTGGCCTGGAGCGGTTCGGAAAGGTTCTGGAGAGCCTGCCATATCCATTCGCGGAGGGCGTGTTCTTCAAGCCGCTGTTCCGGGCTGGCGCTCTCGCCGGGACGCTCGGGGACCTCGGCGGTCAGGATCTCGCCCCGCCTCCGGCGCAATTGCTGCAGGCAGCAGCGACGCAAGACGGCGAGCAGCCAAGCCCCCACGGCCTGCGGATCGTTGAGCGCTGTGATGTGCCGGAGCGCGATCAGGAAAGTGTCATGAACCGCGTCTTCGGCGTCAGGGCCATAACCAACCATTCGCCACGCCGCGGCGTGCAGTCGGGCACGATGGCGTTCAAGCAGCAGGCCGAGACAGGCCCCATCGCCGCCTCGCGCGGCGACCGCCAACTCGGCATCAGACGGCGATGCTCCATATTTCATAAGATAAAGACGCACGAGCGGCTGGACAAGTTCGAACCAAGGTGTGCCCCGTCTTCTTCGAGGCAGTCGGGCACCGTGAAGCAAACCAGCCCTGAACTTTCGGACGACGCATCCACTGCCCGTTCGGATCGATCAGGGCGGTGGCTCTTGATTGACATGGTAGAATGTGCGCTAGCAAGTCCTGCGGCGCCGTAGCATCTTCCGGCCGCAGGCGAGTGACGGGCCGGGGAGAAGACGCATGGACGGGATTGCAGCCCCGGTGGAGCTGACCGACCGGGACCGTACGGTCACCATGGTCGGCATTCTCACGGCCATGTTGCTCGCAGCGCTCGATCAATCGATCGTCACCCCGGCGATGCCGACCATTGGGGGGCAACTCGGGGACGCGCAATATCTGCCCTGGGTCGTCACGGCCTATCTGCTGACGGCCACCGCGGTGGCGCCGCTCTATGGCAAGATTTCGGACATTCACGGGCGTCGCGCGACCCTGTACGCGGCGCTTGGGCTGTTCCTCGTCGGTTCGCTGATTGCGGCGCTGGCGCCGAACATGTTCGTGCTGATCGGAGCGCGGGCCGTGCAGGGCCTCGGTGGTGGCGGGCTGTTCGCGCTGACGCAGATCATCATCGGCGACATGCTGCCGCCGCGCGAACGCGGGCGCTATTCCGCCTGGATCTCGGGCATGTGGGCGATTGCCGGCATTGCCGGCCCGTTGCTCGGAGGAACGCTGGCGGAACTGCACTGGTCGCTGATCTTCTGGCTCAACCTGCCGCTTGGGCTGGTCGCCATGCTGGTGATCGACAAGCCGCTGCGCAAATTGTCCGTGGCAAGGCATGCCCACCGGCTCGATGCGCCCGGCGCGGTGCTGCTGGTGCTGGCGACGGCAACGCTGTTGCTGCTGCTCAACTGGGGTGGCAGTGCCTATCCGTGGGCGTCGCCGGCCATTCTTGGGCTTGCCGCCCTTTCGCTGCTGCTGTGGATCGCCTTTGCTTTCCGCGTGTCGCGTGCCGACGAGCCGCTGATCTCGCTGGAGGTGCTGTCGAGCCCCATCGTGCTTGCCGGCTGCTTTGCCATGTTCATGGTCGCCGGTGCCAATATCGGGCTGGCGGTCTATCTGCCGGTCTACGCGCAGGCCTATCTCGGCCTGTCGCCGGCGCAATCGGGCTACGCCCTGCTGGGCTTCCTGCTCGGCACGGTCTCCGGCGCCGCCGTTGGCGGACGCCTGACGATGACTGTCAATCACGTCAAGCGCATCGCCTTGGCGGGCGCCGCGGCGAGCGGCCTCGCGCTGGTGGCCACCGGGATCTTCGCTGGCGGGACATCCTTGTTCGTCCTTGAGGCGCTGCTGGTACTGGTCGGCATCGGCATGGGCCTGACCTTCCCGGTGACCACCGTTTCGGTGCAGAACGGGGTCGACCAGAAGCATCTGGGGGTGGCGACCGGCATGCTGACTTTCCTGCGTTCGCTCGGTGGCGCGCTGGGGGTGGCGGCGCTCGGTGCCATCGCGCTGGGCTATGGCATTCCACTCGGTGCCGAGAATGGCGGGCAGGCCGTTCGGATCCATGATGCCGGTCCATTCGCCATGCTCTATTTTGCCATGGCGGCGATGATGCTGGGCGCTGCCGCGATCTACCTCGTTATGCCGCACAAGCAGTTGCGCGGCCGGTCAGCGGCGGCCATCACGGAGTAAGTTGCCGATAGCGCGATCTGGCGCAGGCCGTCAGCGGCCTACCCCAGGACATGCCGCAACAAGCCCGTCGCGACGATGGCGACGATGACGGTAGCCAGCATGGGAAGGCGTATCGCCGCGACGATGGTGATGGCCAGCGCAAGCAGGTCGGCGGGGGCGGTGGAGACGAAATAGGGGGCGATGACGGCGATCAACACGCAGCCGGGGGCCGCCTCCATCACTGTCCTGGCGCGCGGGCTCAGCACGCGGTTGCGCAGCGCCAAATAGCCGGCGACGCGGGTGCAATAGGTGACAGCGGCCATAGCGAGGATGGTCAGCAGCGAGAGCGGGTGGATCATTCCGGCCTGGCCCAGAACCACGCAGCCGCCATGCCGGTCAGCGCTCCTGCCGCCACATACCAGGCGCCGGGCACCAGCAGATAGGTGAGGGCGGCGACGATGAGGCTGACCAGCCAAGGCCGGGCGGCACGCACGCCCTGCCACATGCCGGCGATCAGCACCAGAAACACCGCCGGAAAGGCCATGTCGAAGCCGTAGTCGCGGACATTGCCGAGGATCGGGCCGATCAGCGTGCCGAGCGTCGTGAACGTCACCCAGACCACGTAGAGGGCGGTGCCCGTGCCGAAATAGTAGGGCAGGCTGAAGCCGTGCCGATGGCCGGCGGCGGCGCGCCGGCGGGCATCAGCGAGGCCGAGCGCCCAGGTTTCGTCACACATCAGAAACAGGGCGGCGAGCGCCTGGCGCTTCGGCAGGTGCTGCAGGAACGGGGTCAACGCCGCGCCCATCAGGATATGGCGGCTGTTGATCAGCAGGGTAATAGTGGCGATCAGCAGCAGTTGGGGCGGCGAGGTCCACAACTCGATCGCGGCAAATTCGGAGCCGCCGGCAAAATTGAGTCCGGCCATCAGCGGCATCTCGAGCGGGCTCAACCCCTTCTGCGAGGCCTGTGCGCCGAGCACCAGCGCGTAGGGCAGGGTGCCCATCACCACCGGCGTTGCCTCGCGCAGGCCCCGGCCGAACTCGGCGGCGCGGCTGGGGGCGACGGGTTCAGCGGCAGGCGATATGACGTTGTCGGCAGGGGAATCCATGCTGTCCGTATAATCCGCGACGCTGGCTTCCACACCCCTTGGCAGGCGGGAAACAGCAGTGGCGAAGCAGGTCGGCGCGGAAGGTCAGCCGCCCCGGCGGGATTTCTCGTGCGCCAGATGCTGGTGGACAAAGGCGATCGCCATGCTCCCTTCGCCGACCGCCGAGGCGACGCGCTTGACCGGGCTCAACCGCACGTCGCCACAGGCAAAGACGCCGGGGGCGCTGGTTTCCAGCAGATACGGGTCGCGGTCATAGGACCAGCGTCCGGCCTTCTTCACATCATCTCCAGTCAGCACGTAGCCGCGCTCATTGCGGGCGATGGCGGTCGGCAGCCACTCGGTTTCCGCATCGGCTCCGATGAAGATGAACATCCCGCCACAACCGTGGCGACTGACGTTGCCGCTGACCTTGTCGAGAATGTCGATCTCCGCCAGGCTCTGCTCGCCGTATACGGCGCGGATTTCAGCCCCAAGCTGCACGCCGATGTTCGATTTCGAGCGGAGTTGCTCGATCAGGTAGTGGGACATGCTGTCCTCGAGGCGTGGGCCCCGCACGACGAGGGTCACCTGGCGGGCGTGACTGGCAAAGTTCAGCGCGGCCTGGCCGGCCGAGTTGCCCGCGCCGACCAGGTGGATATCCATGCCGTGGATGGTGTTGGTCTCGCTCCGCGCCGCACCGTAGAACACGCCCTTGCCGATCAGGCGATCGATGCCCTCGATGGCGAGGTGCCGCCAGGATACCCCGGTCGCGAGGATGAGGCTGCGCGCCCGGATCGAGTCGGTGCCGTCAAGCACCACCTCGTGGCTGGCCGGATCGACGCCGGCGACTGAGCGCGTGACCAGGATCTCGGCGCCCAGCCGCCGCGCCTGCTGCAGGGCGCGACTGGCAAGCTCGTCGCCGGAGATGCCGCTCGGAAAGCCGAGATAATTCTCGATCCTCGACGAGGTGCCGGCTTGCCCGCCGGGCGCCTCGCGTTCGACCACGATGGTGCGGAGACCTTCGGACGCGCCATAGACCGCCGCGGCGAGTCCGGCCGGCCCGCCGCCGACAATCGCCACGTCGTATTCGGTGGCGTTGGGGGCAGTCTGCAGGCCGAGCCGGATGGCGAGGTCGCGCACCTCAGGATGTTCGATGATGGGGCCGTCCGCCAGCCGCGCCACCGGCCCATCGAGGTTCTGTACGTGCTGCGACGCCTCGAGCAGGGCCGACGCTTCGGGCGCATCGGGCGTGACCCAATCGAAGCTGATCTGATTGCGCGCCAGAAAGCGGCGCAGACCCCCGCATGCCACGTCCCAGCGATGCCCGATTAGGGTGACGCGCGGCTTGTGCGGTTCGGCCGAAATCGCCTGCAGCCCACCCAATCGTTCGCGCGCCAGGGCGCTGACCTTCTTGACCACGTCCTGGGAGACCGCCGCGAGGGCATAGTACTGCTGTATCTCCAGCCGCATGACGCGCGACGGCTCGGCGGCGCGGTAGCCGCCGGGGAACGGCGTGCCAAGGGCGATAGGCACCTCGCCGAAGATGGTCCCGGGGAGGCGCCAGCCCAGGGTGCGGACGATGCCGTCGAAGGTCTTTATGACCTCGATCTTGCCGGAAAGAACGACAAAGAGCGCGCCTTCGCCGCCTTCGTGGACGGCAAATTCGCCGACCCCCAGTTGCAGGTCGGCCGACCCCCGCGCAAGGCGTTCCTGTTCGCCGGCCGGCAAGGCGGAAAACAGCGGAATCGCGGCAATTTCCTCAACAGTCAGCACGAGCTCCCCCAGACCCGATCGCAACGGTGGCGCCGATCCTTCTGCCACTCGCAGGGCGTGGTCAAGACGATCCAAGGATGGGGGCAACGCGCCGCCGCGATGCCGCCACGGGTCGCCTCAGCCCCCGATGAAGTAGTAGAGCGCCAACCCGGCGCCGACGGCGATGACGAAGATGCGGATGGCGAGCTGGGGCAGGTGGCGGGCAACCCAGACGCCGCCATAGCCGCCCAGCGCGACGCCGGGCGCCATGATCAGGGTTTGCAGCCAGCCGATGACCCCGCCCGAGACGAAGACCACGATTGCGGTGGTGGCGATGACCGCTGCCAGCAGGTTCTTCATGGCGTTGAGCCGATGATAGTCGCCCGGTTGCGTCAGGCCGAGCGTTGCCAGCATGACAACGCCCATGCCGGCCCCAAAGAAGCCGCCATAGATCGAGGTGAGGAACTGCACGACGATGCCGGTCAGGGTGTGGGGTGCGGCACCGCCGTCGGTGCGCGGCCTGGGCCGCAGCCATGGTCCCACCGCGAACAGGACTGTCGCTGCCACCAGCAGCCACGGCACCAGCAGGCGGAAGGCGGCATTGTCCAGGGTCAGCAGAATGAGCGAGCCGACCAGCCCCCCCACCACCGAGGCCACGGCGAGGGGCAGCGTCACCCGCCACAGCCGCCGGATGTCCGCCCAGTAAGCGAGCGTCGAGGTAATGTAGCCCGGGAATTGCACGATCGAGGAGGTTGCGTTGGCCGAAATGGGCGGCAGACCCGTCAGCGTCAGCGCGCCGAACACCAGGAACGTGCCGCCGCCGGCGACGGCATTGACCATGCCGGCCAGGATCCCCGCCAGCAGCAGCAAGAGAACCGAAATAACTGACAACGCGCCCCATCCCCCTGCCACGCCATAACCCTGCCGCCGGTCCCCCTTGCCGAGCGATCTCGACAAGCCGGTGCGGGTCGAGGTCTCGGTGGCGGCAGGCGGGCGTCATCGCCGGCTTTTGTCCGGTTGAGCAACCGGGGCAGGCAATTGTGGCGGCGAGTCGTCTAACACGACGATGTTCTGGAAGCACGCCCTTGCGGGGGGCTGGATTGCCCATGCCGATGCGACCTCCACGCCCCCCGGAGAAGGGCCGGAAGCGCCGATGTCAGGGCTTCACGGGCTCCTGGCCGGGGAAAAACGCCCGAAAAGCGTTGAAACAGGCCCTTCGGGCCAAAATTTATGCTGCGGTGAAACTTCACCCAGCGGGAATAAAGCTGCCGGTTTTCAGGCCGCCGACGAACATCTTTGCCGCAGGGTCAGGATCGGTAGACAGATGAATAATATTGCTGGCATCGAGCAGGATCATTCATTTGACCGCACCGGGGACGGCGGTCAATTTCGCGCCCAACATCCTGTCCGACCTAGCATTCAGGGCGGATCGTGAAGGGTTTGCAAATGACTGCGGCGCAGTTTCCGACCCCCAATCTGACTGAATCCCAATGGCAGAGCCTGAGGTCCCTGGCGACGGAGCTGACGCCCGAGCAGGGCATCTGGGTGGGCGGCTATTTTGCCGGCTACGCCGATGCGCTGCGAGGCGGGGCGCCGGTTGCGGCGATGCCGGGAACACACCCGGCGGCCGCACTGCCCACCGAACCGGCGGCGCCGCAGCGCAGCCTCACCGTGCTTTACGCCAGCGAGACCGGCAACGGCATCGAACTGGCCGGTGCGATCGTCAAGCAGGCGCAGGCGGCAGGCATCGCCGCGCGTGACGTCGACATGGCGGACGTCAAGCTCTCGACTCTCAGGGAGGGCGGCGACTTCATCTGCATCTGCAGCACGCATGGCGAGGGGGATCCGCCGCAGCCCGCGCTCGATTTCTTCGAACAGCTCGAGAGCAAGAAGGCGCCCCGCATGGAGGGCGCCCGCTTCGCCGTGCTGGCGCTCGGGGACTCGACCTATGAAATCTATTGCGGCGCCGGCAAGCGCCTCGACAGTCGCCTCGCCGAGCTGGGGGCAACTCGGCTGGCCGACCGCATCGATTGCGATGTCGATCAGCTCGGTGCCGGCAAGGACTGGGCGTTTCGCCTGCTCGAGCAGCTTGGCGGATCGGCGCCGGCGGCAGCCCAACCGGTGTCGGTCGCGGTGGCCGCGACGAGCGGATACGACGAGGCCCGTCCGTTCCTCGCCGAAGTGCTGGAAAATGTTGTGCTTACGGGCCGCGGATCGAGCAAGCAGACGCGGCACATCGAGTTGAGCCTTGCCGGTTCGGGCCTGGCCTACGAACCCGGCGATGCGCTGGGCATCGTGCCGCGCAACGATCCGGCGGTCGTTACCGAACTGCTCGAGAGCCTCAAATTCAGCGGCAGCGAGCCGGTAGCGGTGGGCGGCCGGACGGCGGCGCTGGCCGACGTGCTGGCTGGGGAGTTCGAGGTTGCCATGACGACGCCCCGCTTCCTTACCCATTGGGCGGAACTCACCGATGCTCCTGCCCTGCGGGCGCTGAGCGCACCAGACAAGGCAGCCGAGCGGACGGCCTATCTCCGCGAACATCACGTCGTCGACGTGGTCCGCGAGTTTCCGGTCGATGGCATCAAGGCCGAAACGCTGCTCGCCGGGCTGCGCGGCCTGCAGCCGCGGCTCTACTCGATCGCGTCGAGCCAAGCGGCCCAGGACGGCGATGTGCACCTGACGATCTCGACGGTGCGTTACGGCCTGCATGGCAGCGAACGGCGCGGGGTGGTCAGCGGCCGGCTGGGCGAGCTGGCAGACGACGCCAAATTGCCGGTCTTTGTGCGCGCCAATGCGCATTTCCGGCTGCCCGCCGATGACGTGCCGATCATCATGATCGGTGCCGGCACGGGCGTCGCTCCTTATCGCGCCTTCGTGCAGGAGCGCGAGCGGCGCGGCGCCAAGGGGCGGTCCTGGCTGATTTTCGGAGAGCGCAATTTCCGCTCCGACTTTCTCTACCAGACGGAATGGCAGGAGCATCAGAAGCGCGGCAGCCTGTCGCTGATCGATGCGGTGTTTTCGCGCGACCGGACCGGCAAGACTTACGTGCAGGACCGGATCCGGGAGCGCGCCTTCGAGGTCTATGCCTGGCTGGAAGCGGGCGCCCATCTTTACGTCTGCGGCGATGCCGACGGCATGGCGCCCGGCGTCCATCAGGCGCTGCTCGATGTGGTGGCGCTGGCCGGCCAGCGGCAGGGCGAGACGGGCGAGGAATATTTGCGCCAACTGCAGCGCGACGGGCGCTACCACAAGGACGTCTACTGATGGCAGACGCTGTCGATCGCAGCACCGACCTGTCGCAGCCGCTCGACCGGCTCGGCCCCGACGAGACGCTCAAGCATGACAGCGACCAGTTGCGCGGCAGCATCGCGCGCAGCCTCGTCGACGAGGTGAGCTGGGGCGTGACCCCGGGTGACGCCAAGCTGCTCAAGTTCCAGGGCATCTACCAGCAGGACAATCGGGACATCCGCGACGAGCGCCGGCGGCAGAAGCTCGAGCCGGCCCTGCAGTTCATGGTTCGCGTGCGATTGCCGGGCGGTATCTGCACGCCCCAGCAATGGCTGAAGATCGACGCCCTGGCCCGCGAAATCGGCGGCGGCACGCTGCGCATGACGACGCGGCAGACGTTTCAGTTCCACTGGGTGCTGCGGCACCATCTGGTGTCGCTGATCCGGGGCCTGCACGAAGTCGGCCTCGATACGATCGCGGCCTGCGGCGATGATTCCCGCGGCGTGATGAGTGCCGTGAACCCCGACCTCTCGGCGGTGCACGCCGAGCTCGCGGCTCTCGCCCAGCAGTCGAGCGACCGCGTCATCCCGAAAATGCCGGCCTACCGCGAGATCTGGTACGGCGAAAAGCGGGTGCCCAGCGACGGCCCGGAAGAGCCGTTCTACGGCAAGACCTA
>Ga0134126_10011365_pt1 | contig 11235 bp, 9 predicted proteins | sample KB31752_FD_96881 | JGI IMG/M metagenome (GOLD analysis project Ga0134126, IMG submission 96881) | Terrestrial soil microbial communities with excess Nitrogen fertilizer from Kellogg Biological Station, Michigan, USA - KB3-175-2 | ecosystem: Environmental > Terrestrial > Soil > Unclassified ... | reverse complement strand
GTTCCAGCGTGGCGCCGTGGGTGTTCGTGTGGACGTTACTCCACACGTTGATCCCGGAAGCTCGTCGCGTCTCGTTGGCCGATCATGCGCGGTGTGCACACCGCTGACGCGCATGCTGCAGGACGAGTGACACGCTCGGCACAAGCTTCGCACGCCTACAATTGCCAATCCCGTCGTCGAGGCAATGCCGATGTCTTTCGTGTTCGATCAGCCTCCCATTCCCAGCCTGCCCGTCTACGGCGACGATGCGCGATTTCCCGTGCACCGAATCTATTGCATCGGCCGCAACTACGCCGACCACGCGAAGGAAATGGGCGCGCAAACGGTGGGTCGCGCCAATCCGGTGTTCTTCATGAAGCCGGCCGACGCGATCGTGCCGGAAGGTGGCGAAGTGCCTTATCCATCGGTGACGCACGACCTGCATCACGAGGTGGAGATGGTGGTCGCGTTGGCGAAGGGTGGACGCGATATCGATGCAAGCCGTGCGCTCGATGGCGTGTTCGGTTACGGCGTCGGGCTCGACCTGACCCGTCGCGACTTGCAGGCCGCGATGAAAGCGAAGGGTCTGCCATGGGATGTGGCCAAGGGTTTCGACGCCTCGGCGCCGGTCTCGGCGTTGCGTGCCGCCGCCGACATCGGGCATCCGCAGCACGCGCGCCTGTCGCTCGACGTGAATGGCGAAATCCGGCAGGACACCGATATCGCCGACATGATCTTCCCGGTCGCGGAGATCATCGCCGAACTGTCGAAACTGTTCGAACTGAAGGCCGGCGACCTGATTTTCACCGGCACCCCGGCGGGCGTCGGGCCCTTGGCGTGCGGCGACCGCTTCCGCGCCGAGTTGCAAGGCGTCGCCACACTGGACGGCCGCGTGGTCTGAATGCACGAAAGGTTGCGCCCGGCACGGGGTAGTGCCTAAATGGGCGCGCCGCACCGCACCGCGGCAGGGAGACACCGGTCCACTTCCAGAGAAGGAGTACGCAATGAGCTTCGCTAAAGACTTCAAGGCGTTCATCATGCGCGGCAACGTGGTCGATCTGGCCGTTGCGGTGGTCATCGGCGCTGCGTTCGGCAGGATCGTCACGTCGCTGGTCAATGACATCATCATGCCGCCGATCGGCTGGATCACCGGCGGGATCGACTTCTCGAATTTGAAATGGATCGTCCAGAACTCGCCCGACCCCAAGAAAGTCGTGGCCATCAGTTACGGAACTTTCATCAACACCATCATCACGTTCCTCATCATCGCACTTGCGATTTTCGTGGTGATCAAGCTGCTGGAACGCGCAGTGCCGAAGAAGGAAGCCGCGCCCGCCGCAACGCCGCCGGACGTGGTGCTGCTGACGGAGATTCGCGACCTGCTGAAGCAGCAGTCCCGCTGATTTTCGAATTCGTGACCTGACTTGGCTCCGAATCCAAGCAAATTTCATCGTCATTCCGGAGCGGGCCGCGGGCCCGAATCCGACTGCGTTGGCAGGACAGCCAACGCGAACGCCGGAGGCGGCCGGAGGGGCGAGCGCCAAGGATGGCGCGAGTCAATCCGTTTGAGGCTTGGCATGCATCGCCACACCGATTCCGGGTTCTGTCCGCGACCCGCGCGGACAGCTCCGGAATGACGAAAGGGTGCATGGCAAGTGCAGCTTGGCTGCCAGTCTGAGCCACCGCCGCCATGATCGAAATCATCCAGGCCGATATCACCGCGCTGCGGGTGGAAGCGATCGTCAACGCAGCGAATGAATCGCTATTGGGCGGCGGTGGGGTTGACGGCGCCATCCACCGCGCCGCAGGCCCAAGCCTGCTGGAGGCTTGCCGCGCCATTCCGGAAGTGCAGCGAGGCGTGCGTTGTCCGACCGGCGAAGCGCGGATCACGCCGGGATTCGATCTGTCCGCCCGCTTCGTGATCCACACGGTCGGGCCGGTATGGCATGGCGGCGATCAGGGTGAGCCCGATCTGCTTGCGGCCTGCCACCGCAACACGCTGGGGCTCGCGCGCGAGCACGCCATCGACAGCATCGCGTTTCCCGCGATCAGCTGCGGCGTGTACGGCTACCCGCGCGATGCCGCCGCGGGCGTGGCGCTGGCCACATTGGCCGACGAGCAGCACCTCACGCGCACCCCGCATCGCATCTTCCTGTGCGCGTTCGACCAAGGCATGGCGGAGGCATGGCGGCACGCGGCCGAGCGGTTGCGCGTCGAAGTCGTCGACGCGCGCCGATAGCCGGATTCCGCCGCGCCTCCACGCCGAAGCATCCCCCCCTCGATCCCCTTCGTGGCGTGGGAAGCGGAAGACAAGCCGCCGACCCCGGAATGCGCTGTGATCGTCCGGAGAAACCTCACTCGCGGGGCGGATACAACGGTGGCAAATCGTCGGATTTCCCACGCGCCGGTCTCCCATCTTCCTTCCAGATGAAGCCGTGAGCGAATGCGCTCGCTGTCGCGGAACACGCGTCAACCGTATCGGCACCTTGCCAGCGCGCGCGCTGCAGGGCATCCAGCGCATCACGTTGCGCCGGATCGGACAACGCATTGCGCAAGGCCGCCACATTGGCCATGTCCGGATGGTAAGCGCGCGCCCAGGCCAGCAATGCGTGCTCGCACGCCGCGGCATTCCCGCTGCGTGCCACTTCGAGTGCCTCCGCCTGCAGCGTGTGGGGCGATTTCGACGCATCTTTCGCCGCGCCTGCAGCCGCGCGTGTGGTCTCAACAGCGGTGCCGCCATTCGTGACGCGCTGCGTCTTCCGCCGCATCATCAGCCACCACGTCGCCATCGCGGCGATTACCAGCAACCACAGCGCAATGCTCGCCAACGCGATCACGCGCCAGAACCACTGTGCGTCGGCAGCGCGCGGAAGTGCCGTTGCAACCGGCGCTGCGGGCGACGCCGGCGCAGCCACACTCGCAGCGGCGGAACCCGTGGCGGCCGGAGGCGGAGGCGCAACGACGCTTCCTGCCCCGGCCACCGCGCCGCTCACCTGCAGGGTTCGTGCAGGCACGCTCACCCGCTGCGCGCGGTCGTGCGCCACGTCCCACCAGTTCAATGTGATGGCGGGCAGCGACAGCTTGCCGTCGCGTTGCGGCACAATCGCGAAGTTGCGCGTGCGCGTGCCCTGCAACCATTGGCCACTGTCGTCGGTGCTGTCGCGCGTCTGGTCCGGGTATACGCGTGCGCCCGCGATCGGCGGCAACTCGGGTTCGGGCAATGCATCCGCGGGCTGACCTGTCGCACTGATGCTCAACGTGACGGTCAGCGGGACGCCGGCCGTCAGTTCCCCACTCGCCGGCAGTCCCGTCAGCTTCAACTGCACGTCGCGCGCGGGCAGCCACGGCTTGCCGGCATTCGCCGGCGCAGCGCGCGCGTCGATGCGCGTCTCCGGTGCCGTCGCGCTCACCGGCGTGCCGATGCCGGGAACCTGGCCATTCAACAATGCGTTCGGATTGTTGAACAAGGCGTTGGGATTGTTGAACCATGCGCCGGGATTGCCCACCGCCAGCTTCTGGCCCTGGAATGCCGGGCCGCGCACCGTGATGGAACCGGTGCGCTGCGGAATCAGCGCCCAGCTGTACTCGATGACCTTGTAGGCATAACCGTTGCGATCGACCGTGTAGCTGTGATCGCGGTCGAGCTTGATGAGGTTCGCGCCATCGGCGCCGGGATCGCCCAGCGAGCCATTGACGCCCGGCAGGTAGAACAAACGCACCGTGTAGACCGTCTGCTCGCCGACGTAGGGTGAACTCGACAGTACACTGGTTTCCATGAACGCCGGATCGCCGGTCCGCCCGCTGCCCCCGGACGGCGCCGCGCCCACCTGCAGGGTCAGCGGTTGGGTCCTCGCTCCGCCCACGTCCAGCGCGGGAATCGTGATCGTGCCGGCGTGCCGCGGTTTGAGCGCGATGCCGAGCTGCGTGGTGCGGACGGTTTGGCCGTTGCCGATCTGCACGCTACTGGAATTCGAAGCGCCGAGCACCTCGAAATCCTGTTCCAGCGGTGTCAGGTCGGGCGTGCCGAGGGCGCCACTCGACTGGATGTTGAGCGTGACCGTATCGCCCAGGCTCACGTGGCTGCGATCCAGGAATGCGTGGACGCTCGCGGCGTGCGCGAGCGGCGCCAGCAATACCAGCAAAACAATCCACCACTGACGGGTCATTGCTGCGGATCCTCTTGCTGCCGCCCTTGGCGCTGTTCCCATTCCAGCCGGAACTTCCGGCGCAGCAGCGCACCCGGATCGTCCGGTACGGCGCGCAACATCGCGCGCTGCTGTGCATCGAAACGATCGTCCCGTTTCGGTTCGCCTTGCCCCAGCGCGAATGAATGCGAGTCGTCCTGTTTTCCGGAACGCGTTGCACCGCGCGCTTGCCGCATCTCGCGCGAGAGCGCATGTTCCGCTTGTTGCGTTTGCTGCGCTTGCCTGGCGGCTTCGGCGGCCGATGCATCGTCGTGATCCTGCTGCCCGGCACCTGCATTCCCTTGCGGTTGCGCGCCTTGTTTGCCGCTCGCGTCGTTCGCGCCGGCCGCGGACGATGCCTGCGGCGTGGACGATGCCGCGCCCTGCTGCGCGCCGGATTTTCCGGAATCCTTTCCGGTGCCCGGGCTGGATGAACCGGCGCCCGATGATGACGACGGCTTTCCCTGCTGGTTCGTGTCGTTGCCTTGCTGGCCAGATTGCGGCGGTGGCTGTTCGTGCTGCTTCAACCAATCCTCGACCGCGTCGAGGTTGGCGCGCGCATCCAGCATCTTCGGGTCGCGCTGCAAAGCTTGCCGATAGGCCTCGGCGGCCTTCGCGTACTCGCCCTGCTTGGCCAGCGCGTTGCCCAGGTTATAGCGCGAGCGTGCATCGTTACCGTGTGCGAAGGCCTTGGCGGCGTCGGCGTAATCGCCCGCGCGGTAATCAGCGGCACCACGCACGTCCGGCGTCGACGCAAGCCTGCGTGCCTGCGCGGTGTCGCCTCGTTGCAATGACCGCAACGCGCGCTGGTCGCGATTTGCCCACAGCGAATCCCACGTGGCCGCGTGCGCAATCGGCATGCCGATCGGCAGCACCAGCAGCGCCAGCACCAGCAGCCAGCCACGCCGGAATGCCAGCGCCGCCAGGATCAGCAGCCCGGGAAGCAACCAGATGCCGCCATCGCGCCACAACTGCGCGCGCTCGGCGCGGCTCGTGTGTCCCGCTTCCGCCACCGGCGCGCCGAAAGTGGCCGCACCCGCGCCGTCCGCCTGCAGCACGGCGTAACGCCCACCGCCCGCCCCCGCGATGGCGCGCAGGGCCGCATCATTACGGCGCGCCATTAAGGTACCGCCCGTTCCACTCGCGAAGCCGCCACCGGCTTGTGGTACCGGCGCACCCTCGCGCGTCCCGACGCCGAGCACATCGACGCGGATGCCGCTCGCGCGCGCGGCTTTCGCCTGCGCGACGGCAGCGGCATCGGCGGTGTCGGTCACCAGCACGAGCTCTCCACCTTTCGCGTGGGCCTGCTGGAGCAACCCGATGCCCTGACGCAGGCCCGCGGCGGCATCGTTGCCGGGCACGGGCATCACGTCCGGCTTGAGCGCCTGCAGCAGATTGAGGATCGTGTTCTTGTCGTCCGTCAGCGGTGCCACCGTGAATGCTGCGCCGGCATAGGCGACCAGCGCCATGCGCGCGTCGCCCGCGCCATTCAGCAGATCGCGCACCGCGAAGCGCGCACGGGTCATCCGATCGGGCGGCATGTCCTGCGCCAGCATGTCGTCCGAAAGCGACAGCACCACCACGCGCGCCGCGCCATTGACGTACAGCGGCGCCGGCATCTTCTGCCAGGCCGGCCCGGACAAAGCCGCGACGGCAAGCAACCATGCCAATGCCACCAGCCCCAATGCAAACCGCCTGCGCGCCCGGGTGTCGCTGACCAGATGCGGCAGCAAAGCGGCATCCGCGAGCTTCGACAATGCCGCGCGGCCGTTGCCGTTCCGCGCCAGCACCCACAATGCGAACGGCAATGGCGCCAGGGCCAGCCACCACCACGGCCGCAGCAAATGCAACGGGAGTTCGAAGGCGCTCATGCGGGCATCGTCCTGCGTGTGCGCCAACCGCCCCACGGCAGCAGGGTGCAGCCCAGCAACAGCGCGAGCGCAAGCGGCCACGGATACCATTCGTGGTCGGGACGCAGCAACGAATGGCCGGTCGCCAGTGGTTCCAGCGTGTCGATCGTGTGATAGGCCTGCGCCAGCTGGCCGCCATCCGATGCGCGGAAGAAGCGGCCGCCGGTCGCATCCGCGATCCGCGTCAGCACCTGCGCATCCAGCTGGTTGTCCGGCGCCGGGAACTGGAAGCCGAAGGCGCTGAGGGTCTGCGCGTTGGACCCCACGCCGATCGTGTAGATACGCACCCCCGCGGCTTTCGCCAACTTCGCTGCATCCAGCGGCGCCACGCTGCCGGCGGTGTTGACGCCGTCGGTCAGCAGCACCAGCACGCGCGCACGCGCAGGCAACGCCGACAGATGCTTCACCGCCAGCACGATCGCGTCGCCGATCGCGGTTTCCCGGCCCGCCAGCCCGACGGCAGCGCCACCCATTTGTTGGGCGACGGCGTCCACATCGAAGGTCATCGGCGTCAGCAAGTAGGCCTGGGTTCCAAACAGGACCAGACCGACATCGTCACCGGAACGCTGCTCGATGAAGCGCTGTGCGATGGCCTTCACCGCGGCGAAGCGGCTGACCACCGTATCGCCGAAACGCATGTCTTCGATCGCCATGCTGCCGGAGCAATCCACCGCCAGCATCAATGCCCGTCCGGTGTGCGCGATCGCCTGCGGCGGCGCCAGTTGCTGCGGCCGCGCCGCGGCGCAGACCAGCAGCGTCCATGCCAGCGCGGCGACCCATGCGCGCCAACTCCGGATCCGCGTACCTGCAGCGTGTTGCGCGAGCACGACCGGCTGCGGCAAGCGCAGCGCCGCACCCGGCGCCGCAGGCGGCATGAACTTCCATGCGAGCCATGGCAGCGGCAGCAGCAGGAACATCCATGGCCACGCGAACGTCATGGTGCCACCCTGCCCTTCGACGGCTGTGCGCGCGAAACCACCCTCTTCGGGACGACGGGCGGCGCGAAGCGCCGCACGCGCAGCGCGGCACCGACGGCGCGGGAAGATGTGGCAGGCCTGCGGAGCGCATCCCGGCACCACGCACGCAATGCCAACAGCAGCGCCGGCGCGTCCAGCGTCGGCTGCGCGCGAAAACGCTCGCCGGCCAGTGTGTCCAATGCCTGCCTTGTCGTTTCGTCGGGCGCGTGTGAAAGCACAAAAGCATCCCATGCTGCTCCGGCTTGCGCAGCCATGTCGGGCGCGACGCGCAGCGCCACGCGTCGCATCAGTTGCGATGCCGCCTCGGCCAGGCAGGCGGTGTTTCCATCACGCGCGTGCACGGCTTCGAGCGCATCGATTTCGCGGAGCGCCGCGCGCACCGGATTGCGGTGTGCAATGCGCCGCAACCACCAGGCGACGCCGATCGCGGCAAGCAGCAGCACGGCCGCAAGCAACCACCAGCCGGGCGCGGGCGGCCACCAATGCGCCGGCGGCAGATGGATGTCGCGCAGCACCGGACCGTTCATCGGCGACGTTCCGCAACGCGCCTGCGCAACAGCAGCGCCAGGCCCGCGTCAGGCTCTTCGCCGGTGGTCAACCTCACCCATGGCACGGAGGCTTCGTCGCAGGCGTTTGCCAGCGCACGGCCCCCTCGGGCGAGATGATTGCGCAGGTCTGCACGGGCGCTGGTGGTCGAGAGATCGACGCGGCGGCGCCCCGCACCCGTCTCGAAAACATAATCGCCCGCGGGCGCGAGCGCGTGCTCCAGCGCGTCCACCACGATGACGACCCGCACATCGGCGTGACGCTTGAGGCGTACCAGCGCGTGTGCCGCGGAAGCGTCGGCACACCAGCCATCTGACAGCACCCAGACCTGGTTGCCGGATGTGGCCATCCGTTGCGCACGTGAAAGGGCAGCCGACAGGGATTCGGTCGCATCTTCGCGCGCCGACGGCATCTGCCCGTCCCAACGCGCAATGGCTCCGAGCACCGCCAGCGCACCGCGCGTGCCCGGCTGCGGATCGACGGCGGCGCGCTGTTTGCCGAAAGCCATGGCGCCCACCCGATCGCCACCGCGCACGCTGGTCCATGCCAGCCACGCGGCCGCGCGCGCCGCTGCCACGGACTTGAAGCGCGCCCGCGTGCCAAACCGCATCGTCGCATGCGTATCGATGAGCAGCAGCAAGCCGTGCTCGCGCTCGGCCTGGAACAACTTGGTGTGCCACTTGCCGCTGCGTGCGGTGCGCCGCCAGTCGATGTTGCGCGAGTCATCGCCCGCCTGGTAAATGCGCGACTCAGCGTAATCCATGCCGCGTCCGCGCAGCGCAGAGACGTGACCGCCCGCAGGCGGCGTGCGGATCTTCGCGGCATGCGCCGCCGGTTTGCCCGCGCGCGCGCGCAGCGCGATCAACTCGGCGAGGTCGACCCGGGTGATGCCGGGTTCAAGGGCGGTGTTGTGTGTGGCCATTGCGGACATTGACGTGAACGGTCCGGTTCTCTTCTTCCCCCTTCGCACACGAAGGGCGGAGCGTAGCGAACGCGCGCGAAGCGCAACGAGCGAGATGGCTTTTCATCGAAGGAGGACGCTTCCATCTTCGCGTGTCACAGCATCCCCCCGCCGCCTTCGGCATCACCCCCATCCTGAGGAAGGGGGTGACGCGTCATGGGAGCGGTACGCGCTCCAGCAACTGCTTCACCACATCATCCACGCGCAAACCTTCGGCTTCCGCTTCGTAACCCAGCAGCACACGATGGCGCAGCACATCCGGGGCAAGCGATTGGATATCTTCGGGTAATACGTAGTCGCGTCCTGCAAGCCATGCGGCGGCGCGTGCGCAACGCTCCAGCGCAATGCTGGCACGCGGGCTTGCGCCCCAAGCGATCTTGCCGCGCAAGCCCGGCGCCCACGGCCGCGGGTCGCGCGTCGCGAGTACCAATTGCACGATGTATTCGCCGAGGCCATCCGCCATGTGCAGGTCGAGCACCTGGCCGCGCGCTGCAAACAGGTCGGTTTGGCTCAGCACCTGCTCGGGCGGCGCGTGCGCGCCCAGCTCATCGCGTGCGCGCGCATGTGCAAGGCGCATGATCGCGCGCTCCGAATCGGCTTTCGGATATCCGACCGGAACGTGCAAGAGGAATCGGTCGAGCTGCGCTTCCGGCAGCGGGAAGGTGCCTTCCTGCTCGATGGGATTTTGCGTCGCCATCACCAGGAACAATCTCGGCAATGGCCATGAGCGCCGGCCGATCGTCACCTGGTGTTCGGCCATCGCTTCCAGCAGGGCGGATTGCACCTTCGCGGGGGCGCGATTGATTTCGTCGGCCAGCACCAGGTTGTGGAACAACGGTCCCGGCTCGAACTCGAACAAGCCCGTGGCCGGACGCAGCACGTCGGTACCGGTAAGGTCGGCCGGCAACAGGTCCGGCGTGAATTGCACCCGGTGGAAGTCCGCCTCGATGCGCGAGGCCAAGGCCTTGATCGCGGTGGTCTTGGCGAGGCCCGGCGCGCCCTCCACCAACAGGTGTCCGTCCGCCAACAAGGCGATCAGCAGCCGGTCGACCAGTGCCGGTTGGCCGATGACTTCGGTTTGCAGGTCATCGCGCAGGACATGGAATCGGGCGTGCAACGTACCGGCGCCGGCATTGTCGTGCGATGCGGCGCCTGCCGCCACGGATGCTTGTGCGGAGAGGGACTCGGTTTGCATTCGCCCAGTAGACCACAGTCCGCCGCAAAAGTTTGATGCGTCCTCTCCCGTCGGAAAGGCGGCCGCAGGCCGAGCGCGCAGCGCTGGGGTGGGGTGCGAATACTCGTGATGACGCGAGCCAATGCGGCGTCACGCGTGCCCGAACCCTCATCCCTCCGTTCGGGACAGCTTCTCCCGAGGGAAGAAGGAGATCAAAACAAACGGCGCGGATCGCCCGCGCCGTTCACATCAAACCGTTTGCTCATCAGGTCATTCGACCGTCGTTTCCTGACCCAGGATGTGCGGCGTGATGAACACCAACAGTTCCGCCTTGTTGTTGATGTTCTTCTTGTCGCGGAACAACGCGCCGAGGATCGGGATGTCGCCGAGGAACGGCACCTTGGTTACGTCATGCTCGTTGGTGAACTCGTACACGCCACCCAGCACCACCGTTTGCCCATTGTCGACCAGCACCGAAGTGTCGATTTCGCGATGGTCGATCTGCGGCACGAAACCGCCGCCCGGGTTCGGCACCAAGGCACTGATGGCGTCCTTGATGACCTTGAGCTTCATGAAGACGCGGTTGTCGGAAGTGATGGTCGGGGTGACATCCAGTTCCAGCACAGCATTCTTGAACTGCACGGTCGCTGTGCCTTGTCCACCACCGGCACCGGAGTTCTGGAACGTCAGGTAGCCGATCTGCTGGCCCTGCTGGATCGTCGCTTCCTGGTTGTTGGCGGTCACCACCTTCGGCTGCGAAATGGTCTCGCTGCGGCCTTCCTGTTGCGCGGCAGAGAGCTCCAGATTGAGCAGGTAGTCGCGGCCCAGGATACCAATCGCGAAACCGCTGGTACCGGTGGTGGTCGACGGCAGGTTGACGTTCAGGCCTGTCGGGATCTGCACGGTATTGTTGCCGGTGCCGGTCGACTGGCCGCTGAAGCTGTTCCAGTAATTGGCGATGCTCGTTTCCGAGTCACTGATGCCAGTGCCGTTGACACCATTGATGCCGCCGCCATAAACCTGCGCGTGCTTGCTGTTCTCGCCGAGATGGAACCCGCCGACGCCGAGCTTCGCACCGAGTTCGCGGGTGAAGTTGTCGGTCGCGATCACCAGGCGCGACTCGATCAGCACCTGCTTGACCGGACGGTCGAGCACCGACACCAGTTGCCGGATTTCCTGCACCTTTTCCGGCGTGTCGTTGACCAGAAGCGTATTGGTGCGGTCATCGAAGGACACGCTGCCCCGCGACGACAGGAAGCCGCGCTCGGAACTGCTGCTGCCGCCACCGCCGCCACCGCCGACATTGCCCGCCTTGGCGCCCGACGTCAGCAGGTCGGCAATCTGTTTGGCGTTGCCGTAGTTGATCGGGATGTAGTCGGTGACCAGCTGCGCGCTGTCGAGCTGCTTCTGGCGCGCGTCGGCGATGTTTTCCTCATACTTGGCGATCTCGGTTTGCGGAGCCACCCAGATCACGTTGCCGTTCTGGCGCTGGGCCAAGGCCTTC
>Ga0134126_10011364_pt1 | contig 11235 bp, 8 predicted proteins | sample KB31752_FD_96881 | JGI IMG/M metagenome (GOLD analysis project Ga0134126, IMG submission 96881) | Terrestrial soil microbial communities with excess Nitrogen fertilizer from Kellogg Biological Station, Michigan, USA - KB3-175-2 | ecosystem: Environmental > Terrestrial > Soil > Unclassified ... | reverse complement strand
GCCTCAACCGCGGCCGTGAGCTGGGGCAGGATCCGGGCCAGCAGCGCGCCCATCCGGGCCGCCGCCGCCTGGCCGGTGGCCAGCACGTCGGCGTGGTCCAGCGGCTGGTCGGACAGGCCCGCCGCGATGTTGGTGACCAGCGAGATACCGAGCACCTCGGCGCCCAGGTGCCGGGCGGCGATGGCCTCCAGCGCGGTCGACATGCCGACCAGGTCGGCCCCGCAGGTCGCCAGCATGCGGATCTCGGCCGGGGTCTCGTAATGCGGGCCGGGCAGGCAGGCGTAGACGCCCTCGGCCAGGTCCGGGTCGGCCGCCCTGGCGATGGCCCGCAGCCGGGCCGCGTAGAGGTCGGACAGGTCGGTGAACCGGCCGGGATAGCCGTCGGGCGGCAGCGGGCCCGCCAGCGGGGAGCGCGCGGTCAGGTTGAGCTGGTCGCTGATCAGCACCGGCTGGCCGGGCCGGAGCCCGGCGCGGATGCCGCCCGAGGCGTTGGTCAGCACCACCACCCGGCAGCCCGCGGCGACCGCGGTCCGCACCCCGTGCACCACCGCGCTGACCTCATGGCCCTCGTACAGGTGGGTGCGGCCCAGGAAGACCAGCACCCGAGACGGGCCGACCTGCACCGACCGGGCCACCGGGACGTGGCCCGGCACGGTGGCCGGCGCGAAGCCGCCCAGGTCATCGAGCGGGATCTCGGCGTCGGCCCCACCCACCTCCCCTTCCCCCCTCATGGCGTCGGCCGCGGGCAGCCAGCCCGAGCCCAGCACCACCGCGGCGTCGTGGCGGGGGTGGCCGGACAGCGCAGCCAGCGTCGCCGCGCTGGCTGACGCGGCGGCGTAGGGGTCGCCGACAGGCGACGCGGGGGGGCTAGGGGGGTCGTCCCCCCTGGGCAGCACGGTCATGACTTGATGTAGGGCCTTCCATCGGCTGCGGGTGCCCGGACCCTGCCGACCAGCCCGGCCACCGCGACGATCGTCGCCACGTACGGGGCCATCAGCAGGATGTTCGACGGGATCGGGACGTTGACGGTCGACAGTATCGACGCCAGCTCGGTGGTGAAGCCGAACAACAGCGCCGCGGCCAGGGCGCCGAACGGGGTCCACCGGCCGAAGATCAGCGCGGCTAGGGCGATATAGCCGTATCCCGAGGAGATGCCGGGCGCGAAGTTCCCCGACGACCCGATGGTCAGGTAGGCGCCGCCGATGCCGGCGATCAGGCCGCCCATGACGACCGCGGCGTACCGCGTGCCCAGCACCCGGATGCCGACCGTGTCGGCCGCCATCGGATGCTCGCCCACGGCCCGGACTCGCAATCCCCAGCGGGTGCTGAACAGGAGGACCTGGACCAGGATCAGCGCCACGTAGGTGATGTAGAGGAAGATCGTCGAGTCGAAGAAGACGGGGCCGATGATCGGGATGTCGCCCAGCAGCGGGATCTTCAGCGGCAGGTAGGTGGCGGGCGAGTTGAGCGTGTTCTGGTAGGGCACCAGGGCTCGGTCGTACAGGAACCCGGTCAGCCCGGCGGCGAACACGTTGAGCACGACGCCCAGGACCACCTGGTCGACCACGTACCTGATCGCGAACACGGCCAGCAGCGCGCCGAGCAGGGCGCCGGCCGCTGAGCCGAGGATCAGCCCGAGCCACAGGAAGCCGAAGAAGCTGGCCGCGACGGCGGCGGTGAACGCCCCGAACAGCAGCTGGCCCTCGATCGCGATGTTGATCACGCCGGATCGCTCGCACAGGCAGCCCGCCAGCGCGCCCAGGATCAGCGGGATAGAGGAGGCCAGGGTGCCTTCCAGCAGGTTGGTGATGCTGAGCGGGAACGTCTGACCGGCCTCGGCCCAGCACAGCAGGGCGACCAGGAACGCGAACAGGACGATGCCGATGCACAGCCGCCTGAGCGCCTTGCCCATCGGCACCAGCGCCCGGGCCAGGCCCACGGCGAGCGAGATCCCCCCGCACACGTACGCGGTCGTGGCCGCCGGCAGGCTGAGGTTGGGCACCGTGACCTTGGCGAACTCCTGCGAGAAGGCGAAGGTGGCGTCGCCGTGCTTGGCGTACGCGCCCAGGAGCAGGATGTCGATGAGGCCGAACAGGACAAAGGTGGCCGCGGCGACATACCGGCGGTCCACGCGCAGCGACCGCAGCGAGGCGCCGGTCGGCCTGGCGAGAGCAGTCACCCGTTCCACCCCTTGGCGAGAGACTGGCCGGCCCCGCGAGCAGTCGCCTTGTGCAGCCGGAAGATGGCCCGTATCAGCGGCGGCGCCGCGACGAACAGCACGACCAGGGACTGGATCACCGTCGTGATCGTCAGCGGCGTGCTGGTGCTGGCCTGCATCGCGATGCCGCCGGCGTGCAGCGCGCCGAACAGCAGCGCGGCCAGCACCACGCCCAGGGGCCGGGCCCGGCCCAGCAGCGCCACCGTGATCGCGTCGATGCCGTAGGTCCCGTAGCTCTGGAAGGTCAGCGAGAAGTCGGTGCCCTGGATGACCGCCGTGGAGGCCAGCCCGGCCAGCCCGCCGGCGATCAGCATGACCCAGATCCACGACCGGGTCACGCTGATGCCCGCGCTGCGGGCCGCGTTCGGATTGGCCCCCACGCTGCGGAACTCGAACCCGATGGTGCTGCGGGTCAGCAGCCACCACACCCCGACCGCGCAGGCCAGGGCGAGCAGGAAGCTGGCGTTGACGCGCAGGCCCGAGCCGAGCAGCAGCGGCAGGCGCGCGTCATTGGCGATGACCGGGCTGATCAGGTCAGACCGGCCGGGACGCTGCATCGCGGAGGTGCCCAGGACCCAGGACAGGAAGTACGCCATCACGTAGTTGAGCATGATCGTCACGATCACCTCATGGGCGCCGGTGTACGCCTTGAGCGCGCCGACCAGCCAGCCCAGGATCGCCCCGCCGACGAACGCGCCGAGCACGCAGACCACGACGTGGATGAACGGCGGCAGGCTGATCCCGAAGCCCAGCCAGGTGCACAGGATGGCGCCGCCGATGAACTGGCTCTGCGCGCCGATGTTGAACAGCCCGGCCCGGAACGCCAGCGCGACCGACAGCCCGGCGAAGATCAGCGGAGTGGCGTTGACCGCCGTCTCGGAGATCGGGCTGAAGACCTGGCTCACGGTGCCGTCGCTGAACGCCGTCCCCAGCGACTTCTGCTGGAAGACGGCGGCGACCGTGTGCGGGTTGAAGATCGAGCCCTCGAACATCGCCACGTAGGCGCCCGCGGCCGAGTCCCAGGCCTGGGCGATGGCGTGGCCAGGATCGGAGAAGAAGTGGCTCCAGGCGCTGAGCACGGTCGGATCGGTGAAGGCGATCAGCAGCCCGCCGACGACGATGGCCACGATGATGGCCAGGACCGTGACGACAACCGAGTTGCCTTCCACGATCGACTGGATCAGGATCCGCCCGAATGGCTGCCGGGTCCGCTCGCCCGGGGCGGCAGCGGGCACGTCCGGGCTGCCCCCGGTGAGGTCCAGGGCCGCTGGATCGGGGGCGGTCACCGGCTCCTCGTCCGGGGCTATCGGCTGCTCGCTGGCTGCTGGCTCCTCGCTCATGATGACTCCCCAGCTGGCTCATCGCTGGCCGGCGCCGCACCGTTCTCCGCTCCCGCTCCCGCGCCCGCGCCCGCGCCCGCCATCAGCATGCCCAGTTCCTCGACCGGGACCGTGGGCGGACGGAAGCCGGTGATCCGGCCCTCGTACATCACCGCGATCCGGTCGGCCAGGGCGTAGATCTCATCCAGCTCGGCCGAGATGATGATCACCGCGATGCCCTTGTCGCGCTCCTCGATGATCCTCTTGTGCACGAACTCGATCGAGCCCACGTCCAGGCCGCGGGTCGGCTGGCTGGCCACCAGCACGCGCAGGTCGCGCCCCAGTTCCCTGGCCAGGATCACCTTCTGCTGGTTGCCACCCGACAGCGTGCCCACCGGGGTCTCCACCGAGGTGGTGCGCACGTCGAATTGCTCCACCTTGCCGGTGGCGTTCTTCTCCGCCGCGGCCAGGTTGAGCGCGATGCCCCTGGCGAAGGGCGGGCGGTCGAACACGTCCAGGATCATGTTGTCGGCCACCGAGAAGGTGGCCACCAGGCCGTCGGCCTGCCGGTCCTCGGGCACATAGCCGATGCCCCGGCGGATGCGCTGGCGCGGGGTGTCCGCGGTGATGTCGCGACCGTCGAGCTGAACCGAGCCGCCGACGGCGGACAGCAGGCCCATCAGGGTCTCGCACAGCTCGGTCTGGCCGTTGCCCTGCACCCCCGCGATCCCGAGGATCTCGCCCGCCCGGACCTCGAATGACACCCCGTCCACGGCACGGTGCCCGCGCTCGTCGTCGACCCGCAGGTCGCTGACCTCCAGGACGACATCTTCCGGCTTGGCCGGCGCCTTGCTGACCCGCAGCGCCACCTGCCGGCCGACCATGAGCGCGGCCAGCTCCTCGTCCGTGGCCGTGGGCGGCCGCTGGCCGACCACCTTGCCGCGGCGGATGATGGTGACGACGTCGGCGATCTCCTGGACTTCCTTGAGCTTGTGCGAGATGAAGATGATCGACCGGCCGCTCGCCTTGAGCTGGCGCATGATCGTGAACAGCTCTTCTGTCTCGCCGGGGGTCAGGACTGAGGTCGGCTCGTCCAGGATGAGCACGTTCGCCTGGCGCACAAGCGCCTTGATGATCTCGACCCGCTGCTGCACGCCGACCGGCAGCTCCTCGATCCGGGCGTCCGGGTCCACCCGCAGCCCGTAGGTCTCGGACAACTCCCGGACCTGGCGGCGCATGGCCCGGTGGTCCAGCAGGCCCATCGGGCTGGGAATGCTGGGCAGGCCGGGCAGCTTGACCGGGCCGATTCGCTCCGGCAGGCGCAGCCGCCGGGTCCGCTCCTCGCCCAGCGAGACGTTCTCCGCGACGGTGAACACCGGCACCAGCATGAAGTGCTGGTGCACCATGCCGAAGCCGGCCGCGATCGCGTCCTTCGGCGAGCGCAGGGTGATCGGCCTGCCGTCGACCAGGATCTCGCCCTCGTCGGGCGGGGTCAGCCCGTACAGCACGTTCATCAGCGTGGACTTGCCGGCCCCGTTCTCGCCCAGCAGCGCGTGGATCTGGCCCGGCTCGACGTCCAGGCTGATCCCGTCGTTGGCCACGAGGGCGCCGTAGCGCTTGGTGATGCCCCGCAGTTCGAGCCGCACAGCTACTCCCTCCGACCCCAATTGCCAGGCTAAGTCTCGCCGGCCTCCCTCATCCAGACGGCCGCGGGCCGGGGCGGCGCTCAGCCGCCCCGGCCGGTCGCGGCCGCTGTGCTGGCCCGGGGGCCACCCCCGGAACCCCCAGCAGCCGCTGCCGCGGCTTGAATTAGACCGGGCTCTTGGTAGCCGGCTTGATCTTGCCGCTGATGATCTGCTGCTTGATCGTGTTCAGCTCGGACTGCAGGGCGGCGGGCACCTTGCTGGTGAAGTTGTGGAACGGCGAGAGCACGACCCCGTCGTTGGCCAGGGTGCCGACGTAGTTGCCGCCCTTGAAGGTGCCGTTGGCCGCGGACAGCACGGCCGCCTTGACCGACGCCTGGATGCCCTTGGTCACGCTGGAGATGAAGTACTTGCAGTACTGCGCGGCGCTGATGCAGCCGTCGGTGTCCACCCACAGCATGTTGACCTTCTGCGAGCCGGCCGCGGCGTCGGCGTTCTGGACCGCCTTGGCGGCGCCCAGGCCCACGTTCCCGGCCACCGGGAAGATCACGTCGGCGCCGTCGCTGATGAACGTCTGGGTCAGCGTCTGGCCCTTGGTCTGGTTGGTGAAGTCACCGGTGAAGCTGCCGTTCTGGGTCTTCTCGTTCCAGCCCAGCACCTGGACGTGCGTGTGGTGCTTCTGGTTGTAGTACTGCACGCCGTCCCAGTAGCCGTCCATGTAGATGGTCACCGTCGGCAGCTTCTGCCCGCCGAAGGTGGCCACCTTGCCCGTCTTGGACATGCCCGCGGCGAGGTAGCCGCCCATGAAGCCGTCCTGCACGGTGTTGAACACCAGCGCGTCGATGTTCTTCATCGCCGGGGAGTAGCTGAAGTCGACGATCGCGAACTTCTGGTTCGGGTTCGCCTTGGCCGCCGTCTGGGTGTTCGCGCCCATCAGGAATCCGACCGTAACGATGATGCCGCACTTCTTCTGGATGAACTGGTTGATATTCGGCGTGTAGTCGCTGGCCGACTGTGACTGCAGGTTCGTCACCGTGACGTTCGAGTTGGCCTTGGCCGCTTCCTGCATCCCCTGCCAGGACGAGGCATTGAAGGAGCGGTCGTCGAGGCCGCCGGTGTCGGTCACCATGCAGCCGAGGAACTTCCCGGCCGTGGACGCCGTACTTGATGTTGAGCTGGGAGCGCTGCTGCTGCCCGAGCCGGAACTCGGGGCAGAGGTGCTGGAACCGCACGCCGCGAGCAGCGCGGCGGCGCTGACGGCGGCTGCGGTCCTGAGGGTCGCTTTCACCGAAACCTCCTAGGTCATGGCAGCCTGCGCTGCAAAAAACCCTACGGACCTAGCGGCTATCAACAAGAAGACCGCTCGGTCCGGTACATCCCCCCAAGGGATGAGCGAAGGTTAACGGGGGCTGTTGCCGGGCGAAAGGCGGAAGCCCACCTCCAGACTCCCCTGTTGCACAATTGAGACCCGCAGGTCGAGCCGCCGGGCTCGGGCCGTGACCGCGGAGGTTCCATGACCGTTTCCGAGATCGACTGGCCAGCGCTGCGCGCCGCCGCCACCACGGTGGCCGGGCGCGCCTACGCCCCTTACTCCCGGCTGCGCGTGGGCGCGGCCGGGCTGGCGCCCGACGGGACGCTGGTCACCGGCTGTAACGTCGAGAACGCCTCCTACGGGCTGACGCTGTGCGCCGAGTGCGGGCTGGTCTCGGCGCTGCACGCGGCGGGCGCGGACCGGCTCGTGGCCGTCAGCGTGGTGGCCGGGGACGGGGCGCCGCTGGTGCCCTGCGGCCGCTGCCGTCAGCTGCTGCTGGAGGCCGGCGGCCCGGAGCTGCTGCTGGACGCCGACGGCGGGCCGCGGACGCTGGGCGAACTGCTGCCCGGCGCGTTCACCGGCGGCGACCTGGCCGTCCGCCGGGACGAGGGGAGCTCCGCCGATGCCTGACGTCGTCGACCTGATCCGGGCCAAGCGGGACGGGGGGCGGCTGGCCGACCCCGACATCGACTGGCTCATGACCGCCTACACCGGCGGGCTGATCGCCGACGAGCAGATGTCCGCGCTGCTGATGGCGATCTTCTTCCGCGGCCTGGACCCCGCCGAGCTGCGGGCCTGGACCGCCGCCATGATCGCCTCGGGGGAGCGGCTCGACCTCAGCGCCGTGCCCGCCCCCACCGTCGACAAGCACTCCACCGGCGGGGTCGGCGACAAGGTCTCGCTGATCCTGGCCCCGCTGGTGGCCAGCTGCGGGGCCGCCGTGCCCCAGCTGTCCGGCCGCGGCCTCGGCCACACCGGCGGCACGCTGGACAAGCTGGAGTCCATCCCCGGCTGGCGGGCCCAGCTCGACAACGCCGAGATCGTGTCCGTGCTGCGCACCGCCGGGTGCGTCATCTGTGCCGCCGGGGCGGGGCTGGCCCCGGCGGACCGCCGCCTGTACGCCCTGCGCGACGTCACCGCGACCGTGGAGTCCATCCCGCTGATCGCCAGCTCGATCATGTCCAAGAAGATCGCCGAGGGCACCGGCGCGCTCGTCCTGGACGTCAAGGTCGGCAGCGGCGCTTTTATGAAGAAGATTGACGCCGCACGGGATCTGGCCCGCACCATGGTCGGGCTCGGCGCCGCCGCGGGCGTGCGCACCAGCGCGCTGCTGACCAGGATGGACACCCCGCTGGGCCGGGCCGCGGGCAACGCGCTCGAGGTCGAGGAGTCCGTCGCCACTCTGCGCGGCGAGGGCCCCGAGGACCTGGTCGAGGTCACCCTGGCCCTGGCCCGCGAGATGCTCGCGCTGGCCGGGGTCGAGGCCGACCCCGCCACCGCGCTGGCCGACGGCCGGGCCCTGGCCACCTACCGGGAGATGATCGCCGCCCAGGGCGGCGCGCCCGACGCCCCGCTGCCGGTCGCCCCGTGCTCCGCCGTCGTGCCCGCCGCCGAGTCTGGCTACCTGCGCCGCCTCGACGCCTTCGCCGTCGGCGTGGCCGCCTGGCGGCTCGGGGCCGGACGGGCCCGCAAGGAGGACGCCGTGAGCGCCTCGGCCGGCGTCATCTGCCGGGCCAAGCCCGGCGACCAGGTCACCGCCGGGGAGCCCCTGCTGGAGCTGCGCGCCGACGACGAGGCCCGGTTCGGCCGGGCCCTGGAGGCCCTGGAGGGCGCCATCCAGATCGGCGCCCGCCCGCCCGAGCCCCAGCCCGCCGTGCTCGAACGGATCGGCCCGTGAAACACCGGCCCTGATGCCCGGCTGACTCGTGGTGCAGGTGTCTTCGTCTGGGACAATGGCTGTCATGACGCCAACGCTGGCCGAGATCCGCCGGGTACCCAAGGTCCTGCTGCACGACCACCTGGACGGCGGACTGCGCCCGGCCACCATCGTCGAGCTGGCCGCCGAAACTGGCTACACCGGCCTGCCCACCAACGACGCCGGCGAGCTCGCCGCCTGGATGAGCCAGGTCGCCCAGCGCGGCTCGCTCGAGCTGTACCTAGAGGCCTTCCAGCACACCGTCGGCGTCATGCAGACCAGGGACGCCCTGATGCGGGTGGCCGCCGAGTGCGCCAGGGACCTGGCCGCCGACGGCGTCGTCTACGCCGAGGTCCGGTTCGCGCCCGAGCTGCACCTCGGCCGCGGGCTCAGCCTCGACCAGGTCGTCGAGGCCGTCCTCGAGGGCTTCCGGCGCGGCAGTGCTAGCCAACCCGGTGGCGGCCCGCCGATCACCGTCTACGCCCTGCTCACCGCCATGCGCACCGCCGCCAGGTCGCTCGAGATCGCCGAGCTGGCCGTGCGCCACCGGGACGCCGGCGTCGTCGGCTTCGACATCGCCGGGGCCGAGGCCGGCAGCCCGCCCAGCCGCCACCTGGACGCCTTCCAGTACGTCGCGCGGGAGAACTTCCACATCACCATCCACGCCGGCGAGGGCTTCGGCCTGCCGTCCATCTGGGAGGCCGTCCAGTGGTGCGGCGCCGACCGCCTCGGCCACGGCGTCCGCATCATCGACGACCTCGCCGTGCCCCGCGACGGCAGCGCCACCCTCGGCCGCCTGGCCAGCTACGTCCGCGACCGGCGCATCCCGCTGGAGATGTGCCCCACCTCCAACGTGCAGACCGGCGCCGTGGCCTCGATCAAGGAGCACCCCATCGGGCTGCTGCGCGAGCTGCTGTTCCGGGTCACCGTCAACACCGACAACCGGCTCATGAGCGGGGTCACCCTGTCGTCGGAGTTCCACGCCCTGGCGCAGGCCTTCGGCTACGGCTGGGGCGACATCGAGTGGCTGACCCTGAACGCTATGAAGAGCGCGTTCGCCCCCTTCGACGAGCGCCTCCGCCTGATCAACACGGTCATCAAGCCCGGCTTCGCCACCGCCCGCGCCGCCCTGCCAAGTCGGCCTTAGTCCCACCAGAAGGTCCAGATCGGAGCGTCCACCAGTTCGGCGCCGAGTTCGGACACGCTGTAACCGGCTCTCTGGTTGCACTCGTCGGCGAAAGCGAGATGCTCGGCGGCCACCCGGAGTGCATGCTCGAGCGTGCGGGGAGGCCGTTCCACCAGCACCCGGAGTATGGCGTCGGAGCCGATTTGCAGCAGCCGCGCCCCGAACCGCTTCTCCCAGGACCGCAGCACCGCACCGATCTCCAGCGCGCGTGCCCGAGGACCGCCCGCGAAGTCCCAGCCGAACACACTCCAGCCCACTGCAGCCGGTATGTCGGCCGGACGGAGGGCGGGAACTAGGCCGAGATAGGCCGGCGGCAGCGCGGAGATGGCCTGCTCCAGGCGGGGCTGAGGCAGGCGCGAGGTCTCGGCGGGAGCCAGGCCGGGGAATTGTGCGCCGAACGGGGCACGCTCCGCGGCCAGATAGGGATCATCGTCAGCATCGCTCCAGGCGTCCGCGAGAATGGACGTAGCGGACATCTGGGTCATGAAGTCAACATCGGCAGGACTGTAGAAACCGAACACCGGCGGGTTCCCGGCCTTGGGCTCAGCGATCCAGTGAGCCTGAACAAGCAGGACGGGCAGCAGGCCGGTCTGCTCGTTTGCCGCAGACAGAGCGAACCAGGTGCGGCCGGCGCCCGCCACGGGCCTGTCGGTTACCCAGGCCACCAGTTGCTGGTTCCACTCGGCAAAGTGCCGTCGGCCGGGCGGGAGCACTTGGTCGCCCACAGTGGCCTCTCCATCTTCAGGCAGGTTGGCCGTGGTCATGTGTAGTCCTTTGCCCTGGGAGCCGGTTGCCGGGCGCGTCCGATGATATTTCGGCTGATGTCCTATGGTGTCCAATACTTTGGCATCCTATACTGAAGTGCCGGATATCGAACGAACTGGCTTCAGCACGATATGGCGGAGGGCAGAGATGAGCATTCCTAAGCGAACGCCTAAGGCGCTAAAGGTCGCTTTAACGAAACCCAGCACCGCCCTGCGGGCACAATGCAAGAGCGGGCGCAGGGGATACCGTATCGCGGCCGGTGGTTTGGCGCCTGCGCTCGTCGCCGGGATGCTGATCGGTAGTGGCGGCACGGCAGCCCAGGCAGCACCAGCAGCGAGAACAGCCCGCATGGCCAGTGCCGTCGCAACCGTCCCAGCTCATGGCGGTCCGAGCGCGACCATTCGGTCGATCGAGCGGCGAGTCCTCCGACTGGCGGCACGGATGGCCGCCGCCAGAGGCGAGCGGCGCCCCGCTCGCATCGGCTGGTTCATACCGGTGGACTGTTACTGCCTGATGGCGGACGAGCATACGTTCCAGGACGCGCTGGAGCCGGTCTTCAAGATAGCGGCGATATTCGATCACATGGCTGTAAAGGTACAGCCGAACACGATAATGAAAGTAAATAGGAGCCTACCCGACAGAATACCAGATATTTACTACTTCAGGCTCAATCATTCACATCCCAAGCGAGGGCTCGGCTATATTAACGAGCTCAAGGTTGGCAGTCAGGGGATGAGCAGTCGCTCGCGAACCAGAGAGTCCAAGGGCGACCATCAACTGATCAAGCAGGGACATGGGACCGGTGCTAATGCGGCAACCCGCGGAAGATACCTGCCAGTTACGGCGGGGCTCTGGTGGTTCGCGCCGAATGCGAGTG
>Ga0134126_10011362_pt1 | contig 11235 bp, 13 predicted proteins | sample KB31752_FD_96881 | JGI IMG/M metagenome (GOLD analysis project Ga0134126, IMG submission 96881) | Terrestrial soil microbial communities with excess Nitrogen fertilizer from Kellogg Biological Station, Michigan, USA - KB3-175-2 | ecosystem: Environmental > Terrestrial > Soil > Unclassified ... | reverse complement strand
GTCCTTTACCTTTTGCTTGGCTAATTCGTAATCAAATGGTTCTGAAGACTGTGGGATTTTCTTTTTCATCTTGCTGTGTTTGAAGTTAAGAATTTAACTCTTGACACAGTTTATTTTACACTCTCTTATACGCTGACTGTAAGTCGGGAAGACAGTACGCACCGCGCTACGTTATGTTTCTGATATTCAGTATGTTAATATTATCGGGTTTCTGGATTCACTTTACTGCTCGCATGCACCGATTGTTATAAAGAACTTTTATTGCTGCCAGTCCCACTAAAGGAGAGCAGACACTATATAAATCTACAACTAAAAACGAAAATGGCGAACTAAAATGAATTTTTCAGTGACTGTCTGCCCGTCGTCGTGATGAAAAAGATGGGTTCCTTATTACTCTTTACTTTAACCATTTCGTTTTCCAGTAAATAGTTTAAATCATCATCAGCGTCCTTCCCAAATAGGTTTGTGATTTCTATTTGAGTCATTGGTTCTTCTGTTAACCTTTCTAATATCTTTTGTTGTTTATCGGATAAAGATATTGTTTCCAGTGCAGTAGCACTATCAATATTTTCAATGGGAGCATCGGGGTGTATACGAAATACCACTAGAAAATAAGATCTGGCGGCATCTGTGGACAAGATCGGTTCGGGTGACCCATTTGACTTAAGCGCACTCAAAATTGTCGGTATTCCTGTCGCGTACTTTTCTGCCAATCTTAGATTTTTAAGCCAGTCTCCTAATTTAATGTTTCTATAGTTCCTAGCCGTAATTTTTAATTGAACTAATGCCGTCTCATCAATTGGAGGCATTGGTCCTGGATAGCTTAAAATTTCGATTCTTCTATCCACTCCTGTTTTATATATTCTGACTTCATTAGGAGTAGGATTCTCATAGCTTCGGTGATATAAAGCATTAACAATGGCCTCTTCAAGAGCCTGATAAGGGTAATTAAAAAATCTTATTGATTCAGCCCTTCCAACATCCTTTCTTACATATTGCTTGACTATATTGGAACTCAGATATTCCATGATTTGTCTAATCTGCATCTGGACAGGACCAATAAACTGCTTTTCAGAATATTTAGTACCGTCTTCATTTTCAAGTTCAATCAAATTTGTTCTACACCCTTCGAAATAAATCTCTGGATTTTTGCTGAACAATAAAAGTCCTACGTTCAATGGTCTTATATTTTCTTTTGGACCTCGCACAATCTGCATTTTTGAACAAAGATCAATTAAGGGCATTTTTTGTGCTTCCACATATAATTGGCTTTTTATTTCTTGGAGATATGATAGAATTAATCCTAAATCCAAGTCAGCGATAGAAGCCTTGGGGTTAATCCTGTCGTCAAAATGCTTATAAGCCGCTAACTCCCTTAATCGCATTTCTTGGTCCTTATCCGCCTCTTTTGTAATTGCTCCGTGCCGGACAAATATCTTCATTTTTGCATTTTTCCCAGCTGAATCAGAAGCATAATAGGGCCGCTGTTCTCCAGGTGTAATCCAAATTACCATAATCCACTTTCCTTGAAATTCAATGGGTTCAATCGGCGGGAAAATATTTTCTCTTATATTATCCTTACAAAGCTTAAAGAACTCTCGTTGTATTTTATCAAGGTCTTTTTGTTCGATGCCTGCCGGAGGAAGAATTGGAGCGCCATCTTTTTCTTCAATTCCTATAATAATATACCCTCCACCATATTCATCTAAATCATTTGCAAACGCACATACTGTCTTAAGAACACTGTAAGGGTTCCAGCCTTTTTTGAACTCAATTCTTACATGTTCCACTGTTTTCGCATTTATTAAATCGTCGATATTTATAGGTAATGCCATAACTTTATTCTGGAAATTTTCTACAAATTAAATTATCTATCTGGCATCCCCCTTTTGCATGGTTAGGATGCTTCCTATCTATTGTCGGGTCCCTTGCATCAGGATTAAATTCTCGCCTTCCCCATTGTTTAAAGAAAAAAGGGATATTAAGTCTATCACATTTATCTTTAATCGACAAAACCCATTCTTTTTTAATTGGTCTTGCCTTGCTGCCTGATTCTCCTCCTACCAAAACCCAGTCTATATCTCTAAAATCGTTGAACTCAATTTCACTCAATAAAGGTTCAAAAGATATAAACTTTATTTTCGCTGGTATCCTTTTTAGCAAGCCAATCCTGGATGTATAGTCTTCGCTTTCCACTGACACGCCAACCAAATATTGCTTGACCAAAGTAGTTTTGGTGCTAGATTTAAGGGTCGATCAATTCTCTTAGTTAAAATCTGAAATTGATGCCTAGGCACTTGACTCATCATATCAAAAACCTCCATTATATAATCATCAGGAATCCTTTCATGAAACAAGTCACTCATAGAATTAACGAAAACAACCTGTGGTTTTTTCCATTTCAACGGATCTTTAAGTCTATTGGGTGATAAAGTTAACTCAAAACCGTTTCTGTACTGATAAATCCCTCTTCTATGCTGCATCTTTGCCCACCGCTCAGCATAGCAATTTTTGCAACCACTTGAAACTTTGGAACATCCAGTTGTCGGGTTCCATGTTATTTCCGTCCATTCAATATTTGATATGTTCAATTTCCGTTTATTATTGCGATAATTCATTAATGCAGTCAGATGTGGCCGGCGGCTTAGATATTTTATAATGTCTCCTTAACATTCCGTGAAACCTACCTCCCAGCCATGTTTCCTCCTCTAATTTTAACCAAAAAGAATCTGAAGTTTCATTATGTGCCCGTAGTGCAGCTATCTTTACAGCCTTATCCAATTCTTTGCTCATTTCGTCCACATTTAAAGGCAGTGGATTTGATTTTACATCTCTATGCATAAATAATCGTCTTAATACGTCTTCTCTTTTAAAACGCATCGAGTGAAATTCACCATGGGTAATGACTAAATGCTTGGGTTTGAGTAATACTAGAAAGGTTGGCAAAATCGGAAGTGTAGATCCGCATGTATCCAAATCTATTAAATCAATATTCAGGCAATTTACTTTTAGGTCCGCGGCAGCGCTCACCGCATCTCCTATGAAGAAGAATATTTCCTTACTACCTTTTTTATAACATTTCCATAAACAATCTCCAGTATCTATTTTTTTAAATAAATTCTCCTCAGCTTTTTTTTCAAATTGTTTCAACTTAGTTTTCATTTTCTCGGAAGCATAAACTCTATCTGCAATCGTAATCCATTTAAAAGTTTGATGGCCAGCGCCGGCGTAAGCATCAAATACTGACTTCGGTTTCAGTTTATTTGCGATTTTTAAAGTAAAATCTCCCTTTTCGCTTCTATAAGATGTACCGAATAAATCATGTTTAATGCGTAATTTTCTCACCTTACTTCTAATACTTGGTAGCGTTCTCGCAGGAAATAGTTCTTTAAGCAACTTTGCATCAAAGGATTCCTTTTTCAGATAGCTCAATAGTAGCTTCTCATCCTCTGACGTCCAGGTTATTGGAACCGTTAGCGCTTTTCTTCTTTTTAATGCCATGTTGAAATTAATTTTGAAGTAATGCCTTTCGCATCATTTCTCTAAATACTTCCATGGAAGCGTGGGGTACGGGAGGGGCAATACTATGCACTCTTACCCAGTCAGGAGTTCCGTTAAAGGGACTTTGAATCCAGAATTGTCCTTGACTGAAACTGTTTGCTACATAGGCCAGTTCCTTATCTAAAAACGCATATTGTGCATTCTTGGGGTTAATTTTCATTACAATCCTAGTCGGGCATTGTTCTGGGACAATAGGATGCAAATCCTGTGGATTTTGAGTGCTTAATACCAAATTCAGTCTAAATTTCCTGCCTTCTCTAGCAAGTTTCTCAAAATTTGATCTTAATCTGCTAAATACTTCTGCGCTCCTATTAGACCCGCCAGACTTGTTTGCAGGGATTATTTGATGCGCCTCATCGAAAAATACATATGTATTTTGCATTTGCTTCTTCTTTCTATAAAGCCAGCTGACCAATTGCATCTCCCACATTAGACGCTCGTCTTGATTTAAGTGATCTAGATACAATATTGTAGTGCCATCAAAATCAAAGTCATCTAACGGGTTTTTGTCTTCTTGCAATCCAATTGGATCCATGTCAAAGTACTCTTCCAAACTCCTTAATGCCCTTTTGCTCGCTTCAAAAGTGCTCCTATAGTAGGATACCCCATTTGTAGGAATCGTAATTTGGGGGCCTGGATTTCTTGTGAGCAATCTTGATATTGCTGTCTGAAGTCTTGACAAAGAGGCAGGTTCTCCATTAGATTTAAGGCCTTCGGCTAAATCTTCTATTAATAGTACAGCCTGATCAGAGCTAGTCCTAAACAAATATTCAGCATCTTTAGGCGAATCCAAATCTTGAAAACGTAAACTAATTCTTCTTACGTCAACTGACCTTCTCCGGGCCAAAGTAATTATAGAATTAACCTCGGTTTCGGCATAGGCATCTTTAGTCAGCGGAACTATCAATCTAAATTTACCAAATACAGTTTTGGCGGCTTCATACTCTTCAGTCTTTATTCCTGGCTGCCATCCGCTTGGTGGAATGTGATCTACAAAATCCCAAAAAAGCAATTGGGAGATATCACCTTGTACATCTGTTAAAATAATTTTATTGCTAGGATCATGTTTTCTTATTTCATAGGCAAGATTTTTCAAGAAAACCGTTTTCCCTGAACCGCTTTCTCCAACTATAAAAATGTGCTTGTTATCCAATCTATCAATATCCCATTTGTATTCTATAAATTGTCCATTATTCCATCCGTAAGGTTTATTTCCAAATCCTATCATGCCGAGATTGAGGCCCGCGTCTTTGACCCTTAAAATATCTTTAAGAGTGGGCGACGGATCATTGCCTTCACGTTCTAATTTCGGAAAAAACAGTCTACTATGTCCTGATGGTGGTCTTTGAATAGCAGAATCCATAAAATCACCCGGTTGATTGCCTTTTTGTGCCAACTCGCGAGTCAACGCTACTTGTATAACCATCGGTTGATGGGTATGCGGTCCATTTATATAATCAAGGGGTTTCGTAGGATCCATTAAATCATCTTCCTGATAAAGCATACTTGTTCTTTCCGGATTGAATGGGGAAACGGATTTCAATCCAATAATTCTGCCCGCATACCAAAAATCTTTGTAATCATTAGATGCTATTCCTTCAGTTTTTCTGTCCCTAATCAATATTGATGCGCCTAATGCCAATTGAGGCATTTTTTCTGGATCATTTATTATATATTCTGCTAATGCACCGTTCTCGTCAATTGAAAAAGGTGTATTTATATCATGGTACGGTTTGGCGACTTCCACATTAGTATTATTAGCATTAATATTATCCATTTGACAAAAGGTTTTAAAATTCAATTAAACCAAGCTTTTTCTTTTCAAATGCTGCTTTCATTTGCTGTTCAATTACCCAATGCTCATGATCTAGTAAGGATCTTTCGGAAGCCGCTTTAATAACTAAGGGCTTGTCACCTCCCAATTCATACTGCCAGATAGCGGCACAAATGGCGGATTGTACCCTTTGCTTATCCTCATCCCACATAAATTTAGGAATCTCTATTCTGATGAAGTTGTATGGTTGCGAACGTTTGTGATAATAGCACGTTAGTGGTTTTAATCCCTCCAAACCGGGTTGTTTAATAATAGGTTCGCGTGTTATTTCAATGTACTCAATCAAAGGCGTTCTGAATCCTGGTTTTAGTATCTTTTTTAAAAGTAGTGAGTCTGTTCCGAAAGAATTAATTACCCCTATTGTCACATTTTGGCCGGGGAAGTACTCTTCTATCAAATAAGTATGGGCATTAAGTGTATTAATTAATACTCTTGATTCTGCAATTTTTGATGAAAGGGCAATAAATATTTTATTTTTGTTAGACCAGGAAAATAATTTCTGAAGACCAATTTGAATATCTGATGGCTTGCTGCTATTAGAGAATAATGCCCCATCTTTAATACATACCAACGGGCCATTATCATTGATTTCAATATCTCCAATTGACAATAATTCAAGAGAATGTTGAAATTTAACGGCTAATCCCAAGGACTGTGATCCCGGAGCCTTTTTTGATTTCTCGTAATCATATTTGAAAACGAATGGCTTCCCTTTACTTTTTTGCAAATGATCATAAATTGGACTATCAGTCTTTTCAATTAATTCATTATACGTATGCGTACTATAGCCAAGATCAAAAATATTGTTATCAAGAACAAGCAATGCGGAAGCATCTTGTACTTTGGTGTAGAAATATGGTTTTTCAAACCCTTTGGTGTATTTAAAATTAACTATGGAGGCACGGGCTAATATTAGATGAAATGACGTTGTGAGTATTCGATTATTTGCGCCGCTAATTCCTATGATATTTAGACCGTCCAAGTCAGACTCTTTAGGCAAGGGGACTTCTTTGATCTTGTAAGATTCTACGATTTTAATTCTATCTGAAGAGATATTTGACCCTACTTTTTCTTCTTCATCTTGCCCATAGATGTCCTCATCTATAGATTTCAGTTCTTCATCTCCAACCGATGAAAAAGGCAAGTCAATAGGACCTTTCGGAGGAAGAGATTCATATTTTTCTCCATCTACTAAGTTATCCAATATACCATTAAAGGCGTTTAACATGTTCTTAGATATCTCTTCCATTCTTTTGTTTTGATGACCAAAGAAGATCTTTTACATCTATTCCTAAAACTTCGGCGATATTTAAAAGTGTTTCTAATGATGGTTGCATTTCATTGCTACACCACCGGGAAATAGTTGTGGGATTTTTTTTCATTCGTTCGGCTAACCATTTATTAGTTAACCCCTTTTCGGCTAATACAACACGAAGCCTATTTATGTCCTTTTTAGTCATAATCATGGCGTAATACGCAAATATAGAGACAAATTAAGATAAAAAACAGACGTTTACAACATCTCGCGTGATTTTCTTAGCAGGCAATGCCCTGGGTGTCGGGGATGCTCACAAAGATGGATCCGGGAACGGCGGCAGGGGCAATAATAGCTCCATTGCGAAGCACCAAAGCCGGACCGGGGCCCTGGTACTATTCTATTGCTCATCGGCTGCGACCGCTTATTCCAGCTTAGTGTTCAATTCGGGTAACAGTGTTACCCGAATTGGTGCCCAGGTGAGCGGCGCGGATAACATTGCTTGCGAAAACGGAATTCCCCGCATTTTCACCCGTTCCGAACTCTCAAACCATCCTCAAAATGCTGACAATAGTACATCTTGCTGTGCGCATTCAACAGCGCACTTACATAAAAACAGTAGTCTTAAAGGCCCCAAAAAAAACTCCAAAAAATCCCAATATGTATACATTAGTACATCTTGCTGTGCGCACCGCCAGGCGCATTCACTTCAAAAAAAGTGACTCTAAAACATACCATAAAAACACAATATGTTAACATTAGTACATCTTGCTGTATGCTCAGGCATACTCAAATTCAGAGGAAAGGAGACTTTCCCAAAAGTCAATATCTCTACACAAAGAGAGTGCAGGGCGCACCCGAGTGCGCCCTGCACATAGCGACCGACAAAAAAAGAGAGCAGCACCTCGCTGGTGGGATACGCGTTCGGCGACTACCCCGCGAAACCAATTCCTTTTATGATTTCTTTAATCTAACCAAGGTTTGGTCTATTTCGGCTGCGTCATAATATATCAGACCCCCGATTTTGGTATAGGGGATCACCCCATTGTTACGAAGCGTCTGAAGGGTTCCGCCAGAGATATTCAGAAGTTTTCGGACCTGATGGGATTTTAACCATCTTTTGGCAGGAGCACCGATATTAGCGTTCAACAGGATTTTTAAATCCGTCAGTAACTTTTCACGGAATCTTTCGAGATCCGCTACTGTTACCAATTGATCGTCTGAGGCGGTTTTTTGCTTTTCTGAAATATACAATAGCTTACCCATACTTTTTGTCCCAATATATCTCAAACAAAAAGCCCAATATCAGAGTGCGAAACGCACTCGATTCCATTTTCCCGAAAAATCATAAAATTTAACGTGTCACGCTAATCCATCGATTGCCGCTTTCTTCCCCTTCATAGAAGACCAGGTCTCCGTCACCGAAAACCAATATTGTACCCATCCCGTAGCCAATCGTAGAATCTAATGCCTTTTCAGGGTTCATATACTGCCTATCAATTTTCTTATTCTCTGAAATAATATAGCATTTAGTGATCTTTTGGCTAGCTAGCATCTCCAACACAATTGCCTTCTCATTTTTTTCAACTTTCCGAAATTTTGAGTAGTCAAGATCCGTCGTGTGGGCGAGGGTAGAGATAAATTTGCGTCTGTTCTTCTCCTTCAAGATAAAGTCTACATAGCGTCTGGCTTTATCCTTTTTAAAATACCTGTTTATTGTAAGGATTTCCAATTCTTGTTCCGTCAATCCCCTCCAGCAAACGACGTAATACTCGAACCGGTCCAGATCGAATTGTATATCAGCGAAATACTTTTCGATACTGGCAGTTATTTCAAATCCTCCGTAAAAAAGAGGGTCATCAGGTTGTTCGCCGAAAATCATTTTCAGTCGATCTACATCGATTTCCGGGAGAGGGATTTCTCCGACTACTTTGTCTGTCCCTTTCTCGTTGACCTGGATTTCACGAACAAGCTTGTACGGTTGCATAACATCAATATTATCGAAAATTGGGGGAATAATAAAGATTCAGCTTGGCTGCTATATCATGAGGTTTTTGTCCAATCTTGATTGCAGCAAGCTCATATCCAATCCGATCTTCGATTGCATCACATGCGCATAGATCATAGTGGTCGTCAGTTTAGCATGGCCCAACAATTTGCTGATCGTCTCGATGGGTACCCCATTTAGCAGGGTTACGGTCGTGGCGAAGGTATGCCGGGCTAAATGGAAAGTCAGGCGCTTTTTGATCTCGCAGATCTCGCCAATTAATTTGAGTGACCTGTTCATTTCCTGGTTGCTGACCATCGGAAACAGAGTTTCCCATTTCTCGGCGTTTTCATCCGCTCTGAACTTTTCCAGTATTTTAACGGCTGGCTACTCACCAGAAGGATGATAGGAAACGTACTGACTTGAAGCAAAAAGGCATGAAAAAGGCCCGAAAACATACGTTTTACGGGCCTTTAGTCTTCTTTGTATCAAACTGTGTCGGGAAGACAGGATTCGAACCTGCGACCCCCTGGTCCCAAACCAGGTGCGCTACCGGCCTGCGCTACTTCCCGAACAAATCGATTCCGGTTCCTTGCCGGGTTGCCGAGTGATCGGTGATCGCATCGCGGGGATGCCGTTGATCAGTGCACCCCGGACAAGGAGCGCAAAAATAGTACTTTATCTTCGAATTGCCTAGTAGAAAGGGATGGAATTGGAAGTGGACGCGGCGAAGGCATCAAAGGGTGGAAGCCCCGGCCGTGGGAGCCGACAGGTCTGCGGCTTCGGCGGCGGCATAGCGGATGATGTCTTTCCCCGAGACAATGGCATCGCCATCGCAGTGAAGCGCGAGGTGGATCATGGCCAGGCCGATTTCGGAAAGGGTCGCGAAACCGGCAGGGTAGAGCGCGCGGCCCAGGGGAAACATCCAATTGATATATTTATAGAACGCATGGGCATTGCGGAGCCCCTTGATGGGCTTGATAAAGCCAGGGCGGAAGGCATATACGCGGCGGAAGGGCAGCAGCATCAGGTCGTTCTCCGTCTTCCCCTTTACCCGGGCCCAGCGGCTGCGGCCTTTCTCGGTGCTGTCCGTGCCGGCGCCGGAGACATAGGCAAAGACCATATTGCCGGGGACGACGGATGCGGCGCTGGCAGGGGGTGCAACAGAGTTCGAAGCATCGTGGGCAGCGGATACGGACGACGCGGCGGACGCTAAGTGGCCGGCGGGTGCGGCGGGCAGGGGATTGAGGCGGCTGAGGGTCGCGGCGACCTGCATGGTCAACGTGTACGTCACCCTATAATATTCCTCCGCAGGCATCCCCACAGAACTGACGCCCAAACAGAAAAAACAAGCATTGTAGCCGGAAAGCTGAGATTCGACAAGCGCCAGGTTATAGAAGTCGGGATGAACGATCTCCCTGAGTTTGGGATGGGTTAGCCCCAAGGGTTTCCGGTTCAGGATCAGGACGGCCTCTACTGCGGGATGCTGAAGACATTCGTGCAGCACGCCTTCGCCCACCATGCCGGTGGTGCCCGTGATGATCACGCGGAGAGGCGTGTTTGCCGCGGGCGGGATAGTGAGCGCAGCTGGACTCGGGCCTGATTGCTCGTCGACGCTCGTAGCGGAACGCATAGCAGGCTGTGGAACGGTGCTCGCTGTGGAGTTCGTGCCGCTCGCGCCGGAGCCGTTGGAATGCTGGGAGATGCTCATACCCAAAGTTAGATCAAAAATGGTACCGCTCGCGGGTCTCGTCGCGGAGCTGTAAGAGGCGCTTGCTGAGCCCTACCTTGTACTGATGAGGATTTTCAAAGCGTTTGTACTCGGTCGGCAGGAGGTTTAGGCGGGAGGCGCAATAGGCAGCGAGTTCGGAGAGTGGATAAGCGAGATGCAATGGTTCCCCCTCCTCCATCACCAGCCGCAACAGCGGCTCCTGGCGTAGATGGCCTATTTCCAGCGACTTGCCGGGTTCAAAGGGATGATACATCGCGGGAACGGGGGCGCCGCCCTGCCCTTCCAGGAGAATGACGTCGGCGCCAAAGAAGCGGCCGTCTTTGTCTAACACCCGCCGCACCTGCTTGACACCAGGCAAAGTACCCTTGGAAGGCGTCTCGGAGAGCTTCATCGTCGGCCGGCTGGCCACCAGCGCCATTTTATAGACGCCGTCGAATGCGGCATCGGGATGGCCGGTCACCAGCTTGGTCCCCACACCAAAGATATCGATGGGCGCCTGCTGTGCCAGCAGACTTCGGATCACCAGCTCATCGAGCTGATTGGAAACCGCGATCTTCATATACGGCAAGCCGGCCTCATCGAGCATCCTGCGGGCTTGCGAAGCCAGATAGGCCAGGTCACCGCTGTCGAGCCGGATGCCCAACGCCCTTTGACCCCGCCCCTCCATCTCCTTCGCGGCTATGATGGCATTCGGCACACCACTTTTCAATGTATCATACGTATCGACCAGGAAAACACAACCCTGCGGCCGGCTTGCGGAAAAAGCGCGAAACGCCTCCAACTCCGACCCATAGCTTTCGATAAATGCAAGGCCATCGTCCCCGAGGCCTCCAGTCCATACAGCTCCGCCGCATATACATTGCTGG
>Ga0134126_10011361_pt1 | contig 11235 bp, 6 predicted proteins | sample KB31752_FD_96881 | JGI IMG/M metagenome (GOLD analysis project Ga0134126, IMG submission 96881) | Terrestrial soil microbial communities with excess Nitrogen fertilizer from Kellogg Biological Station, Michigan, USA - KB3-175-2 | ecosystem: Environmental > Terrestrial > Soil > Unclassified ... | reverse complement strand
GCTATCTCAACTTCCAGGGCAACGAGGTCGGCACGGACATCACCGGCAATACCCGCCTTTCCCCCAACTATGAAGCCGTCCAGATCAACGGCTATAACAACGGCGACGGCTCTAACATCTCCGGCACTACCACCCTTGCCGTCAACATCACCAATAACATCAGCGCCTGTGGCTATGATCTGTTCGAGATCGCCAGCTATTTCTACATCCAGGGCAATCACATCGGCGTGGGCCCGGACAATACCAGCAATATCATCAACGACGGCTACAATGGCGAACAGGCCGCCGTCTGGTTGACCCTCTGTGGCCACGGCCTCATCGGCGGCCCCGCCCCCGGCGAAAAGAACTATATCGCCAACTTTATCCAGTGGGGCGTCTTCGAGGCCTATTCCGGCAACATCACCGTCTCCCAGAACAGCATCTTCTGCAATGGCCTCGGGATCTTGCCGAGCACGTCTAAGTCCTATGTGAACATCACCCTGCTGAACACCGGCACCGTCGGCGGCACCGCTCCGCCAAACTCCACCGTCGAGCTTTTCTACGACGACGAATGTCCCGGCTGCGAAGGCAAGACCTATATCGGCACCACCACGGCCGATGCCAGCGGCAACTGGAGCTATAGCCTCACGGCCACCGGCGCCATCGTCGCCACGGCTACCGACGTCAACGGCGCCACTTCCGCCTTCTCCACCGCCACCATCAACACGACCAATGTCGTCGTGACAAACGCCACCTGCGAACGAACGGACGGGTCTATAAAAAACATCCAGGTCACCAGCGGTACCGAGTGGCAATGGCTGGACGCCAACGGCAATATCGTCGGCACCAACACCGATCTTACGAACGTGGGCCCGGGAACATATACCTTCGTCACCTCTATCGGCGGCGCATTCTGCAACACCAGCAGCACGCCCTATACCATCACGAGCGTCGATCTCCCGGGTCTCGATCCCACCACCATCACGCCCACGTAGCCCACCTGCGGCCAGAACAACGGCGCCCTCGCCTATGCCGGCACATTCGATCCCTCCACGACCTATAGCTGGCTCGATGCCGCCGGGACCACGGTATGCCCCGACTACAGCGCCGCCGATCCGCTCACTAAGCTTGCGGCGGGCACCTATACCCTACAGTTAGCCCTCAAACAGGACCCCACCTGCTTTACCAAATTCGGCCCTTTTACCCTAAGGAACCAGTCGGGTCCTTCGATGACGACCACGGATGCGACCATCACCGACGCCACCTGCGGATCGCCAAACGGGTCTATTACAGGCATCACCTATCAAAACGCCAGCGCCCCCCTCACCCTCCTATGGCAGGACGCCAACGACGTCGGCCATGGCTATGGCGCCGATCTGACCCACGCCTACGGCGGCACCTATCGTCTCGCGCTCAAAGACGGCGGCACCTGCGACACCATCTTCTCCCCCTGGTATACCATCTACGACAACGGCGTGATCACGTATGACACGACGAAGCTGGTCTACACTCCGGCCACCTGTGACCTGTCCAATGGCGCCGTCACGGGCATCACCGTCACGGGCGCCACCACCTTTACCTGGATGAACGGCAACGGCGATGTCGCCGGCACGACCCTGGACATCAGCGGTCTCGGCCCCGGCCCTTATGAGCTTTCGCTGAGCGATGTCTATGGCTGTCAGCTAAGCATAATACCCCCCTTCACCATCCGGCAGCTTCCGATGCCGGCCTTCGACTACTCCCGGCTACAAATTTATAGCGACACCTGTAACTCCGGCGTGGGCGCCATCAAAGACCTGGTCATGGCCGATACAACCCTCACCTACTCGTGGGACTGGTATAGTCCGGCGAACCCAAACGATCTCGTCGGCAATGGCGCCGGTTTCATCGACAATGTACACGCCGGCTCCTATGTCGCGCGCGTCACCGACAAATATAACTGCACCGTCAAGAGTAATTCGCTCACGGTCCCGGACGTCGATCTGTCGCCGCCCCTACCACAGATCACAGGCGCCATTACAGCGCGAAACACTCCCGCTACCCTGACCATTACCATTCCGCAAACGGGTGAATACCTCTTACTCGACGGTCCCTCTTACGGTGCGACGATCCTGGATTCTTCGGCCACGGGCATCCTGCAAACGCCCGATATTCCACAGGACGAGACACTCTACGTAGGATTCATGCGGGGCGATTGCAGCAGCCCCATGGTGCCGGTGAACATCAAAGTCTTCGACTCGGTACGCGTCTTCGTTCCCAATGCCTTCACACCCAATGGGGATGGCAATAACGATACCTGGCGGATCACCATCCAGGGCCTCACACACAAGATCCGGATCAGCGTATACGACCGCTGGGGCGCCATGGTCTTCAGCAGCAACGATCCTGGCATGGCTTGGGACGGCACTGCGGGCGGCCATCCGCTCTCGGGGACCTTCGTCTACATGATCGGCGGCGTGGACTATTTCAACAAACCCTTTTTTCTGAAGGGGACCCTGATGATCATCCGGTGAGACCCGCCCTCCCGCGGACGCGCCAATCCCCGCCGATTTTTCGTAACTTGTAGGACTCCATGCGACGACTGCTTTTTGCCATTTTGCTAACCATGGGCGTCCTCCCTGTGCTCGCCACTACTTTTACCGTAACCAACAACGGCGACAGTGGCCCGGGTACGCTCCGTGACGCCATCCAAAAGGCGGCCGCGAATGGCCTCGGTTCTACCAACGTCATTGTTTTCAACATAGCGGATCAATCGCAAGCCGGCCGCACCATCACCCTCGCGTCCATCCTGCCCTTGCTTAGCAGCAATCTTACCGTCGACGGCACGACCCAGTCCGGCGCCCCCTTTGGTGCCAGCAATGCCAAAGTGATCATAACAAGCAGTGCCCCCACTGGCTTTGACTTCTTCCGGATGAACAGCGTCAGCGATATCCAGATCTATGGCCTCTGGCTAAAGAGCGTTGGAACCAACAACTGTTTTCATTTCAACTATGGCGGTAATCTCCAGTTTGGCGCGGCCGGCAAAGGCAATCTCATCCAGGGTTTTGCCAATGTCTTCTACAGCGATCTCAACGACGGGCCCTTCGGCACCTATGGGGTCACCATCCAGGGGAATATTATGGGCACCGATCCCACCGGCACCACCGCGGGGCCCACCACGTTGAATACCGTCGACTTTTGGTTGCGTAATGTTGCCAACCTGCAGATCGGCGGACTCAACACCGGCGAAGGCAATCTCATGGTAGAGGAGAGCACGCCCATGGACTATAGCAACAGCTTCAACAACAACTTCGGTTCCATCAACATCGAAGGCAATAAACAGGGGACCGACATCACCGGCAGCTTCCGGCTTTCCCCTTCACATTTTTACTTTTCCATCGATGGGTGGGCTAATGGGATCAATGCTCCCGCCCCCAATGCGCCCGCCCAGGTCAATATCATCGACAATGTTTCGGTGGGTGGTTTCGGTCTCTTTCAGATCGGCGGCGCCGTTGTCGTGCAGGGAAACCATCTCGGCGTCGGCGTGGATAATAGTACCAATCTCATCAGCGGGGCGACCAATGGCACTGCCGGTCTGCTTAGTTTCACCTCGTGTTCGCATGCGCTCGTGGGTGGGCCCGACCCCGCCGATGAAAATTACATTGCCTATGGGACTTATGGCGTCGTTGAATACTATTCCGGCGATGTCACGATCTCCCGCAACAGCTTTTTCTGTAACGCCACGGGCATCTTTATCGACTGGGTCCTGCCCCAACCCATGCCCTTTATCAATATCAACCAGCTCGCGGCTGGCTCGGTAAGCGGCACGGCCCCGCCCGGCGCCACCGTCGAACTTTTCTATGACGACGAATGTCCCGGCTGCGAAGGCAAATCGTATATCGGCTCGACTGTCTCGGACAACAGCGGCAACTGGAGCTATACCCTTACGGCCACCGGCGCCATCGTCGCCACCGCCACCGATACCTATGGCGCTACGTCCCCCTTCTCCACCGCAACCCTCAATGCAAAGAAGATCGTGGTCTCAAATGCCACCTGTGGCCGCAAAAACGGCTCCATAAAAAATATTTCGGTCACCAGCGGCACTCAGTGGTATTGGCAGGATGCGAGCGGCAACATCGTCGGCACCAATACCGATCTCACGGATGTCGGTCCCGGAACCTATACGTTCAACGCATCCATTGGCGGGGCCACCTGCGGCGCGTCGAGCACGCCCTATACGATCGTCGACGTGAACCTGCCGGCCTTCGACCCGGGCCAGCTCGCGGTGACGCAGCCGTCTTGCGGCCAGAACAATGGCGGCTTCCAATATTCGGGCGTCTTCGACACCGCGACGGACTATAGCTGGTCGGGCGGCGGCGCCACCGTGTGCCCCGACTTCAGCAAGACCAACCCGCTCGACACCCTCGCTCCCGGCACCTATACCTTGCAGTTGGCGCTCAGGCAGGACCCCACCTGTGCCACGCAATACGGCCCCTATACCCTCGCCAATGCAATGGGTCCTTCGCTGCTGACGGCGAATACGAATGTCATCGCCACCACCTGCGGCAATGCGAATGGCTCGGTCACGGGGATGACGTTTCAGAATGCCGTTGCGCCTGTGTATTATGCCTGGCGAAATAGTCAGGGCGCTACGATCTCGACGACGCTCGACCTCATCCATGTCACCGCCGGCAAATATCGTTTCGTGTTCAAGGACGGCGGCAGCTGCGACACGATCTTCACGTCGTATTATACGATCCCCGACAATGGCGGCATCACGTACGATACCAGCAAGATGGTGATCACGCCTGCGACCTGTGATCAGCCAAATGGCTCCATTACTGGTATCCTGTCGAATGATGCCGAGACCTATACCTGGACCAGGATCGGCTCCGGCGGTTCCGGCTCGAGCGGTGGCGGCGGCTCGGGTGGCGGGTCCGGTGGCGGCGGTTCCGGCGGCACGGGCAGCGGCCCCGGCGTTGGCAAGCTCGAAGACCTCACTAGCATCGACAGCGGCGTTTACGTGCTGAGCATGAGCAATGCCCAGGGATGCCAGGCCCAAACCCCGGGTTTCGTGGTTCAGCAATTAGGGTTTCCTTCCGCCCCGCAAGCCCCGGCGCAATAGATCCCGCGGAATACCTCGGCAACGATCGTGGTCACCAAGCCGCAAAAAGGCGTCTATGAATTGCTGGCCGGGCCCAGTGTCACCGCCAGCGTCCTCGACACCTCGTCGACGGGTGTCTTGCACAGCCCCAATGTCCCCCAGGATGAAACTTTATACATAGTCTATTCGAACGGCGACTGTACCAGCCCCGTTGCACCCGTCGATATCAAGGTCTTCGATTCGCTCAAGATCTATATCCCGAACGCCTTCACGCCTAACAGCGGCGTCAACAGTCGCTGGCATATCCTGCTCCAGGCGCCCGTGAAGAAGCTGGTGGTGAGTATCTACGACCGCTGGGGCGCATTGGTCTTCCAAAGCAACGACCCCAACCTGGCCTGGGACGGCGCTGTCGCCGGCCATCCCCTCTCCGGCACCTTCGTCTATGTGGTCGCCGGAACAGATTATTTCAACCGGCCTTTCCTGTTCAAGGGCACCCTGATGGTCATCCGGTAAATTCCTCCGAATGACACACCAGGTCCATCTCGGCGACCTGTACCACATCCCGGAAAAGGACATCGTGGATTGGCTGTATGGCCGAGACTCCACCATGCACGGCGGATATACCCTCCGGTTGATCTATAGCTACCTCTCCCCCGCAGACCGATTCATCGACGGGTAAAATGGAAAAGGTTCGCTTATGTAATCTGCCCTATTTCTATTATCTTTCAGTCCATGTCCTGAAACGGTAAAGCGCTGATGAAAACCACCCTCCCCTATCTTGTCCTGGTGATTGCCTTGTCCATCCTTACCGTGCGCTCATCCGCACAGGTTGCGCCTATTGCACAGACTCCGCATGTGACACAGACTCCGCTTACGACACGAGCTCTGCATATAACTCAGCCACGCCCCCAGGTCCCCGCGGCCTTCAGCAAAAACCCATTACTGGCAAAAAAATTCCTCGAACAAAACGGCCACACCTGGCATAGCCGGCCGGTCATCGACGCAACAGCAAGCGGAACAGGAACCGCAGCAGCAAGCGCAGCAACAACCGCAAAAGCCGCTGCAAGAGTCATTGCAAAAGCCATCGCAAAAACCACCGCAAAAGCGACCAACCTCGGCGGCGCAACCTGCACCGACACCACCGGCCACATCCTCACCACAGACGCGACAACCTGGCTCGCTCCCGGCCCCATCAACCTCACCCACGACAACAATATCCTCGTCCCCGGCTTCCGCGAGTCCCCAACGTCCCCCTTCTATGTGTTCCCCTACCTGATCAAGCAAACACCTCAAGGCAGCATCGTCTGGTCAAAAGCGTTCGACGGTCTCGGCGTATATCCACTCAACTACGCCGACGCCAACCAGTGCTTCGAACTCGCCGACGGCACGCTGCTGATGACCGGCGATCTCCAGGTCCCCGAACCTTACAACGGTGCACAGGATATGGTCGTCTGGCACCTCGACGCCACCGGTAACCTGCTCTGGGTGAAAACAGACAGCAGCACACTCTGGCAGCAATGGAACGGCTACATGTTCGTGACCTCGATGATCCAGGACCTGGCAGGAAATATCTACCTCGCCGGCGACATGGACGCCTATGACTCCCGTACCTCACACACTTTCGTCCTCGAGATGGACCCCAGCGGAAATATTTTGTGGGACCAAAGCTTTGCGAACAGGCTGGGGGAATGCTACGGTATGTTCTGGGTCGGCAACCAGCTCTCGTTAGTAGGACTAACCTACGACGATTATAACAGCAGCTATCTCTGGAACATGCGGGTCGATCCGGCCTCCGGCAATATGCTATCGCTAAAGGCCTGCCAGACCTTCGACCCCGCCAATCCAAACTTCCAATACGGGATGTTCTTTGGCCGCGGAAGCGCCAAACTGCTATCCAATGGCAATATCAGCGTCGCCGGCACCGCCTTCTCCGACGCCATCCAGACAACCAATATCATCCACGGGGTGGTAGCGGAATTCGACCCCGATTTCAATTTCCTGCAAGGCTGGATGGTCAAAAGCAATGTTCAATCCAATTTCGACAACACCGTTTTCACGCAGCATCCCAACGGCCGCATTTCCTATACCTATTTCCATTACATCACTGGCTACGACGGCGACATCGACTATGGCGCGATCGAGAATGGACAGATCGTCAAAGAACGTATCCTCCACCAGCGCAACCGCGCCGACGTCTGGAATTCGAATTTCCTGAATCTCGCCCCGGATGAAGACATTATCCTCGAAATGTTTTCAACTCCCACGCCCGGAACCGAAGGAGACGAATTCGTTCGGTTACACGACAGCGATACCAGCAGCGTGTGCAGCGGCCATGACTCCGCCGCCTGTTGGGTCGAGCCTCTCGGGTACAAGTCCTATAGCAACCCTTACTGGACGGGCACGTATAGCAATACCTTCCGGTCCATACCGCATACGATGCCCGCGCCCGTCGACGGCAATCCCGGGCAGACCGCGGCTTGCCGTGCCCTCGCCAGCTGTAATACCATTCAGCTGGTGGCGGATCAGTCGCAGGTCTGCGCGGGCTCTCCGGTAACCTTTACCCTGCTCAGGAACCCCGGCTGCGGCGCCTCACCCGTGTGGACCTTCGATACGACGAATATCCAGACGATCGCAACGCCATCCGACACGACGCTCCAGCTCACCTATCGCGACCACTTCCGGGGTAACATCACCGCCACCATGACCGGTACCTGTAGCAACCTCAGCGAAGCACAACCGCTCACCGTGTTACCCGCGGCAGCAGGCATTACCCTCGACGCTCCAACCTATCTCTGTCCCGACAGCACGCTGACGCTCCGGCCACAGAGCGGCTATACTAACTATACCTGGCAGGATGGGTCCACCGCCGACACCCTCCTCGTCACGACGCCCGGGACCTATACCGTCTCGACGGCCACTACATGTGGCACGCCCCCGAGCACCACCGTGACCATTCAGCAGGCACCGATAGGGCCGTTTTCCGCCGGTGCGGATGCCACCGCCTGTCTTGGCACGCCCATAACCCTTCAGGCGACAAATGGTTTTCAAAACTATTCATGGACAAACGCAAGCGACGGCAGCATCATCACCGCGCAAGACATCACCGTCACGCCGCCGTCGAGCACGCAGTATATCGCCGAGGCCAAGACCTCATTGGGCTGTGGCGTAAAAAGCTCGGTCGGTGTCACCGTCACGCAGCCATTGCCAGTGAAACTAGGCGACGATACCAGCTTTTGCAAGGGCGACAGTATCCTGCTGGATGCGGGCGCCGGCTTTGGCAATTATCTATGGAGCAACGGCGCGACGACCCAGACCATCTTCGCGTACAAGGCCGGCGCCTACTCGGTAAAAGCATTGTCACCCAATGGTTGCTTTGGCGGCGATACTATGCAAGTGGTGCAGACCTATCCGCTGCCAAAACCCAAACTCAACCCGGATTATTGGCTTTGCGCTGGCGTCAGCCGGGTGTTGGCCGCCGGTTCAGGCTATAGCAGTTATCTGTGGCAGGACGGCAGCACGCAGCCCACCCTGCAAATCGATACCATCGGCATGTATTGGGTGCAGGTAGTGGACGGCAATGGTTGTACCGGTCGCAATACTGTTTCTATCGTCAATATCATTGGGAACCCTACGTTCTTCCTGCCGCCGGATACCGTGGTCTGCGGTGGCTACCCTAACACCATTACGGCTGCGGACGGCTATGTCTCCTACAACTGGAGCAACGGCGCCAATACACGGGAGATCACGGTCAAAGAAGCGGGCGATCTTTCGCTTACGGTGACCGACGAATTCGGTTGTTCCGGCACCGAAGATATATCGATCACCACAAAACAATGTCTCTTCGGTATCTACTTCTCCAATGCCTTTACGCCCGATGGGGCCAGCAATACCGTCTATCGTCCCTATGTGCTGGGCAGTATGCCCCATTATCATTTTCAGATCTTCAACCGCTGGGGTCAAATGGTCTTCGAAACGGAAGACTACACCCGTGGCTGGGACGGAAACGTCGGCGGCACCCCTCAGCCGGCCGCCACTTTTGTCTGGGTATGCCAATACCAATTCGCCGGCGAATCGCCAAAGATCGAAAAAGGCACGCTGATGATCATTCGGTAATTCCCCTATCTTTATATATGACCTTCCCGCTCGACCTGCATTTGGGCCACGAGACGATAAGCATGCACCTGCTTTTCGAAACCCTGGCCTTCTTCCTCGGTTTCCGCTATTTCCTGTACCTGCGAAAAAAACACCCCGATCCCATTCCCGAAACGCACCGCATCTGGATCATCATCGGCGCCACCTTTGGCGCATTCTTTTTCTCCCGGCTGGTCGGCGCCCTCGAAAACCCACCGACCCTCCTGCATTCGCAACACCCGCTGCTCTATCTCTATGCCAATAAAACTATCGTCGGCGCCCTGCTTGGCGGGCTCCTCTGTGTCGAGCTCACCAAGCAACTGCTGAAAGAAAAACAGTCGTCCGGCGATCTCTTCACCTATCCCCTGATCCTCGCGATGATCATCGGGCGTATCGGCTGCTTTACCAGCGGTCTCACGGAAGAGACCTATGGCAACCCCACAAGCCTCTTCACCGGCATCGACCTCGGTGACGGCGTCCGGCGGCATCCGGTGACGATCTACGAAATCGTCTTCTTAATAATACTCTGGCTAACCCTGCGTACCCTCGAAAGCCGAAAGCCCCTAAAAAGCGGCTACCGCTTCCAGTACTTTATGATCGCCTACCTCACCTTCCGTTTTCTCCTGGATTTTATAAAACCACATTATAGCTGGGCAATCGGCCTGAGCAGCATCCAACTCTGCTGTCTGCTCGGGCTACTCTACTATAAAAACACCATATGGAAAATACCCGAAACTATATCTATTACGACCATACCATAAGCCTCTGCATCGTTTGCCACAAACAGATCAGCGCCAAGATCATCTTCGAGGAAGGCAAGGTCTATCTCACGAAGACCTGCAAGGAACATGGCTTTCAGAAAGTGATGATCGCTACGGATATCGAATATTACAAACACATCCGGAATTACAACAAGGCCAGCGAATACCCCCGGAAACCGCACACCGCCACGATCCATGGCTGTCCCTATGACTGCGGCATCTGCCCCGATCACGAACAACACAGCTGTCTCACCCTCATCGAAGTCACGGAAAGATGTAATCTCACCTGCCCCACCTGCTACGCGAGCTCCTCCCCAACGCATGGACGGCATCGTACGTTACAAGAGATCGAAATCATGCTCGACGCCATCGTCGCCAGCGAGGGCTCGCCCGACGTCGTCCAGCTCAGCGGCGGCGAGCCTACCATCCATCCCGATTTCTTCGCTATCCTCGACATGGCCAAGACGCGGCCGATCAAACATCTGATGGTGAATACGAACGGCATCCGGATCGCCAACGATCGGGACTTCGTACAAAAGCTGGCCACCTATATGCCGGACTTCGAAGTCTATCTGCAATTCGACTCGTTCAAACCCGAAGCCCTGCAGCGTCTCCGTGGCCGCGATCTCACCGACGTAAGAAAAAAGGCCCTCGGGCATCTCAATGAGTTAAATCTCTCCACCACCCTTGTGGTCACCCTGGAACGGGGGGTCAACGACGACGAGATCGGAACGATCATCGATTTCGCCCTGCAACAACCCTGTGTTCGCGGCGTCACCTTTCAGCCTACGCAGATCAGCGGCCGGCTGGAGAACTTCGATCCCGCCACGGGCAAGCTCACCCCTACCGAAGTGCGCCAAAAGATCCTGGAGCAGTCTACCGTCTTTCAACCAAACGATCTCATACCCGTCCCCTGCAATCCCGATGCCCTCACGATGGCCTATGCCCTCAAGCTGGCCGGTCATGTCCAACCGTTGACCCGGCTGATCGATCCCGAGCTGTTGCTAAATTCGAGCAAGAACACCATCGTGTACGAGCAGGACCCCGCCCTCCACAATTATGTCATGAAGATGTTCAGCACCGGTAATTCCCCCCTTTCCGCGAGCGAAACTTTTAACCAGCTCCTCTGTTGTCTGCCACAGGTGTTTGCCGAAGGACTCACCTACAACAATCTCTTCCGCATCATCATCATGAATTTCATGGACGCCTATGATTTCGACGTCCGCGCCATAAAAAAATCCTGCGTCCATATCGTAGACCCGGACGGCAGGATCATTCCCT
>Ga0134126_10011360_pt1 | contig 11236 bp, 8 predicted proteins | sample KB31752_FD_96881 | JGI IMG/M metagenome (GOLD analysis project Ga0134126, IMG submission 96881) | Terrestrial soil microbial communities with excess Nitrogen fertilizer from Kellogg Biological Station, Michigan, USA - KB3-175-2 | ecosystem: Environmental > Terrestrial > Soil > Unclassified ... | reverse complement strand
GGCGCCAAGTTCCTGAGCATTGGGACCGAATAAAGAGCCGTTGAATGTCCCGGTTGAACTCGCATCAAAGCTCATGGTTCCACCGGGTGGCGTGCCGCTGGAAGCCGTGGTGCCGGAAAGCGTCGAGCCGGAGAGGCTGCCGGACAAGTTCACATTATTCCAGGCTGCGGCTGAACCTCCCTGGGGCGTCACCGTCATGTTGGTGAGGGAGCCCGACACCGCGCCGGTGGAGAAATTGACGCCGACGCTGGCCTGTCCCTGCAAGGCGCCGGTGCTGACGCTGCTGCTGGAAGGTGCGGCGACATAACCGAATACGCCGTTTGTGCCGCTGGCATAGGTGGCAGAGCCGGAAGTCGGCACGCCGGAGGTTGGTGTCTTATAACCGGAAATGCCGATCCCCAGATTGGAATCCGTGCTGGCGCCGCCGGCGGTCGGTGGCGTGAGCGACCAGGCGCCATAAAGGCTGTAATTGAGATTGGTGACGGTGAGCGAAAGCTGGCGTCCATCGGAGAGCAACACGGGCGCGCCGTTGCCCTGGAGCGGCGTGGCATCGACGCCGAGATCGGGAATCTTGAGTTCGTAGATCGGCTGGCTGGATGAGCCGAACAATTGCGTGCCGGCGAAGGTGATAGTGGCGCCGTTGGTGAACGTCTGCCCGCTCGCGCTGCCGGCGCTGACTGCGAGTTCGGTCTGCAGCAGCGGAAAAGCCGTTCCATTGGCGGGAAGGCTGGAGCTGAAATTGGGCGCCGACCCGTTCGCGGCGGGGAACGCCGACCCTGCGGCGAGTGTGGCTGCGGCAGGCGCGCCAACGCTGGCGGTGCCCGAGCTCGAGGAGGAGGAACCGCCCGATCCGGACGACCCCGATCCTGACGATGTTGATGAACTCGACTCCGACGATGTGGAAGCAGTTGATCCCGACGAGGGGGATGAGCTTGGTCCTGCCGATGTGGAAGCAGTTGATCCCGACGAGGGGGATGAGCTTGATCCTGCCGATGTGGAAGCAGTCGACCCCGTCGATGTGGACGAGCTTGAACCTGACGATGTGGATGATGAACCCGTCGGCGGATCCGTGTTGAGACCGCCGCCGCCTCCGCCGCAGCCGCCCAGAAGAACGCACAAGGTTATCGCATAGGCCCGGCGGAGAGTCGGCATAACTTCATCCTTTGCAATTCATCGAGCCCCCGCCCCGCATTCGTTGACACTTAAGCGAAGAAAAATCTCTTGGTCCAGTGAACCAAAATACGTAGTGCGCGTTTTTGCGCCCGCAGCGGAAGTTCCGTGAACGGAACATCGGAACTTGAAACAATTGTCCGCTTCGCGCGCCGAAAATTCCCCCCGGGCGTTATGGCAGACGAAACCCAATTCGATGGGAGCATTCCATGGCAAAGACGATCATCGCGGGCATGGCGGTCCTGTTATTGTCGACCGGCGTTGCGGTTGCACAAAGTGGCAATCAAAACAGCATGAGTTCGGGAACTTCCGCTTCGAATATGCAGTCCGACAACGCGGCGAGCACCGGCACCGCCCAGACTACGACCAAGACAAAATCGCGTACCGCCGCCCATTATCCCAAGGCCGAAGCGCGCCTTAATGCGGAAGAGGCCCAAACCACCAAGCAGCTCAACATGCAGGAATCGCAGGAAGTCGCGTCCAACAGCGCGGGCGCCGGTGGTTCCATGTCCGCCAGTGGCGGCATGGCAAGTTCCGGCTCCGCCAACTCGGATCAAAGTGGCAACACGTCCCAGCCTCAGTGATGGTGTAGGCGTTGCTGTATTTGGGGACGGCAAGGCCGCTTCTCTACCGCCTCAGACCAGCGTGCGCCCGAAGCAAAGCAGCCCCGGATAGGGGAAACTGCCATAGGGCGCGACTGGCTCGAAGCCGAAGCTGCGATACAGGGCGATCGCGGGCGTCATGTGGGGCAGGGTGTCCAGCTTGATTTCGCGATAGCCCAGGCGCGCGGCTTCGCCGAGGATTGCCGTCACCAGCGCCTTGCCGACGCCAAACCCCCGGCCTTGCGGGACGACATAGAGGCGCTTGATCTCCGCCACCTGGGGCGCGAGCCGTTTGAGCGCGATGCAGCCCAGGATGTCGCTATTTTTGAATGCGAGCAGGAGCGCGCCATCGAGCGGCGCATAGGGACCGGGCAGGCGGGCAATCTCTTCCGCGAAGCCTTGGCGGTTGAGATCGACGGGAAGGCCCGCCGCATATTGACGAAACAGCGACGCGACTTGGACGAAATCGGCTTCGCCGGCCGGCGCAATCCGCAAGGAAGAATCTTTCCTCATTGGCGCTCACGCTAGGGCGCAAAATAGCGCCCCGCAAAGCGAATGTTGAGCCGCAGAGCTGCCATGCTCGCGCGCCCAAGCGATTGCTTGGCGGGCGAATGGCCGCGCGATAGGATGCGATGGGGGCGGGGATGGGCAAAAGACTGCACCAATTCGTTTTTCACGTCTTTGCGCACCGGACGTTCGCGGCCGGGATTTTTGCTTTGCTTCTACCCCATTCCGCCGTGGCGGCGCCTGAAACGCTTCAACTGAAAGCGAACTGGGCTCTCGCGTCCGCCAATCAAGCCACAGAACCAGGCGAGATCATTTCGCGGCCCGGCTATTCCGCCAGGGGCTGGCACCCCGTCCACCAAGTCCCCGCCACAGTGCTGGAAATTCTGGAGGAAGACGGGGTCTATCCCAATCTTTATTACGGCGAGAATTTGCTCAAAGAGGTCCCGCAGGACCTTTATCAGCAGGATTGGTGGTACCGGACCAGCTTTCTCGCGCCGGCGCACGGTCAAACTTATTGGCTCGATCTTCCCGGCATCAACTACCGCGCCGAAATCTGGCTCAACGGGAAACGGATCGCGGACGGCCGCCAGATCGTCGGCATGTATGTGGCAAGGACGCTGAACGTCACAGACGCCATCCTGCCCGGCCAACTCAATGTCCTGGCCATCAAGGTCACGCCCGAGCGGGCAATCCAAGACGTCAATGGCGTGGAGCTGGCGGACAGCTGGTTTGACTGGCTCAATGGGAAATATCTGGGCTACAAGGCGCCGCTCCCCAAGAACGGCATTCCCACCTCTTTCGTCCCCGACCGCAATGCGGGAATCTTCAAGCCGGTGACCCTTCGCGTCACGGGGCCGGTGCGGATTTCCCATCCCATGGTGACGACGGCGCTGCCGCTGCCGAAAACCGCGCCCGCCAATCTTACCGTGTTCGCCGTTCTCGAGAATGGTTCGGCGCGTCCGGTGCAAGGAATCCTGGTGGGACGGATCGCGCGGCCGGGGAAGCCGGCAATCCGGTTCCAGCAGAAAGTGGCGCTCGATGCGCGCCAGCGCCGCGAAGTCACCTTCACGCCCGACCAATTCCGGCAGCTTACGATCAACAACCCCGATTTGTGGTGGCCTTACACCATGGGCCGGCCCGATCTCTACGATCTGAACTTGCAGTTTATGGAAGATGGCGGCGTGGTTTCCGACCGGCAATCCTCCCGCTTCGGCATTCGTGTCGTCACCCAGCATCGCGACCAGGATGAGCAATTTCCCGACCTCGGCAAAGGCGGCAATTTCTATCTCCAGGTCAACGGCAAGGATTTCCTGGCGAGAGGCGCCGTGTACACGCCGGATCTGCTCTATCGCGACGACCCCAAGCGCGACGAGGCGATCATCCGCTATGTGAAGGATCTGGGACTGAACATGCTGCGTTGGGAATCCAAGATTGGAGGCGAACATATCTTCGAACTGGCCGATCAGGCTGGCATTCCCGTGATGGTGGGGTGGATGTGTTGCAACCAATGGGAAAAGTGGGATCAGTGGGACGCGGAAGACCAGCAAGTGGCGCGCGACAGCCTCAGCTCGCAGGTCACTATGCTTCGCGCCCATCCGGCGGCGTTCGTCTGGGCCAATGGCAGCGATGGCCGCCCGCCTGAGCCGGTGCTGTCGGACTATCACCGCATTCTCGATGACCTGCGTTGGCCGAATGCGACGGTGGATACAGTTTCCTCCTTCACCAAGGACAGCGCGGGCGAGCGACTTTGGAGCGGGATCATCATGGAGGGTCCCTACACCTGGCGGCCGCCATCCTATTGGTTCAGCGGACTCCATCCCCCCGCGCGGGGATCGTCGGCCGAGCAGGGCGACAATGAGGAAATCCCGCCCTTTGAAAGCCTCAAGAAATTCATTCCGCCGGACAAGCTGTGGCCGATCAACGACACCTGGTTTTTCCATGCCGGCGCCACCGACGGCAATAATTCGCTGAGAAACATCCAACGCGTCGTCGAGCAACGTTACGGTCCCGCCGGCAGCGCCAAGGAGTTCGCCGACAAGGCGCAGCTGGCCCATTACGAAAATGCTCGCGCCCAGTTCGAGGATTTCGCGGCCAATGGCTGGGCCGACCACAAGATGACGCTCTATTGGATGCTGAACAATCACTGGCCGTCCTTCTTCGGCCATCTGTTCGATTATTACCTGAAGCCGGGCGGCGCCTATTACGGCGCCAAGATGGGGCTCAGGCCGCTTTCGGTCGTGTTCGACTATTACGCCAAGGACAAGACGCGCGCGAACATTCGCGTCATCAATCAAACCATGCAGGACCGTCACGGTCTTCGGGTCCTCGTGCGCGTCTATGACCTCGAAGGAAAAATTGTTTTTGACCAGCGCGCCAAAGTGGATGTGAATGCCCAAGGCGTGGCTCAGGCCCTTGCCTTGCCTCTGTTGAAGGACATCTCGCCGGTTTATTTCGTGCGCTGCGAGCTTTTTGACACGACCGGTGCCAAAATCATGGACAATGTCTATTGGCAATCCGTCATGCCGGATGATTTTGGTCCCAACGACAACGCCTTCAATGTGAAGGAGGAGCAATGGGCTGATTTCAAGCCGCTCCAATCCATGGCCAAGGTGCGTTTGGAAATAAAGGGAGCGGTCCAAAGCAAGGGAAAGGAAGGCGAAGCTCTCATCTCCCTGCACAATCCCTCGACGCAGCTGGCCTTCTTCGTGCGGGCTGAGATCACGGGCGGAAAGGATGGCAACGAGATATTGCCCATCACCTATGACAATAATTACGTAACGGTCTTTCCAGGCGAAACGGCTTTAATCCGCGGCACTTTCAACGCTTCGGATTTGGCCGGCGCCAAGCCTTGGCTGCGGGTGGAAGGTTACAACGTCCCCAGGCAATTGGCGCCTTTCCCGTAACGCGTCATCTCAATTCCAGCGCGTGTTTTTCGGCGCCGGCGGCAAAGGCGATGGTCTGGGTCTCGCCCTTGATTGGCCCCAAATTTTTTCCATCCACTACAAAGTGTTGGCCCCGCATACGCGGGCGTAGCCAATCGGCGATGTTGAAATCCCATGTTGAAGGCTTCGCCATCAGCGCGCGGCAATAATGCGGATCGTAGGCGATCGTCAGCGCATTGCCGCCGGATGCGAGGCGGATATCGGCATGCTGGTAGCCGATATATTCGTCCAACCCGGTGAACAGGTAGCCGGGATATTTGTCGAACACTTTCGCAAAGCCTTCCGGATCGCGGGCGACGCCGCGATCATGCCCGTCGGGCGGTGCGGGAAGGAAAAGCGGAACGTCATCGCTGCCGCCGAAATCGGCGGTCGAATCCGCGCGGCCCTCGACCGCCAGGTCGCGCCCCAGATAGCCGCCATAATAGCCGTATCCCGCTTCGGCCGCGAGCGTCCAGGTGTTGTTGTCAGGACTGCGCGATACGGCATTGCCGCCGGTGGAGAATTGGAGCGGCGCTTGGCCGAACTCATGCAGAATCCAGTCGGCGGATTGCTGCATGTGGAATTTTTGCTCGGCGGCCGGAATCTCGCGACCCCTGCGCACGTCAAAGAATTCACGGTACCAGCCCACCTCCGCCCGCTCGTTCATCAAGGGCGATCCCCACCAGGGCCCCGGCGGCGAGGTGAGATCGGGCTGCATATGCGTCCAGCCATGGCTTTCGATTTCCAGCACGCCGGCCGCGATCCCCGCATCCAACCCCTTTTTTGTGGAAACATAATCCTGCTTGGTGCCGAAGCCGTCGGTGAAGGTTTGATGCCAGGTGGGCACGATCTTGTGCTGAGCATCGTCCACAAAGCCCGGCACGATATTGAGCGACAGGATCGCGTGATGCGCCTGAAGGGGCGCGATGATGGAATGGCGAATTTGCGCTTCGCTCAGCTCCGGGTAATGCCAATGCTCCAGCCAGGAATTCTGCGCATTCCCCATATCGTCCATGGTGAGGATGATGGTCCTGGTCCAGGATTTGGTCAGCGAATAGCCGATCGCCTCCGTGACCGCCCGGCGCAGCGCCGAGCGTATTCCTTGATAAAGCAGCATCTGGTCGGGATCGCCGCCGATCCAGATCGCGCGCGTGTCGCCGTTGATTTCCCGCTCGGTGATCTCGGCCATGCCGCCCGCATCCGCCAATACCTTGGCGTCCGTCACGTCGGCCTGCACACGCTTCATGGAGATGATGTCGGGGCCTTGCCGCCGAAGGTCCGGCCCCAGCCCGCGCAGCACGAAGGAATCGCCTTTGGCGATCTGGTGCGCGCTGTTCATGTAATTGCCTTTGTAGCGGATTCCCAACAGCCGCTGGATGGCGGGCTGGCGCACGCGGTCGCCGATCGCGATCAGCGAGATGTGCAATTTCTCCACCGCATCGCTCACCAGCGCCTGGTCGGCCGGCGAAACATCGCCCGGCACGTCCCACAGGATCGCGCCATAGCGCGGCTCGCCGTTGAAATCCGCGAAGTGGCTGGGGTCCATCAGGGTCTGATCCAGCCTCAAGATGTCGAACGGAATGCCCCAGGACTTGAACATGGTCACCAGGGTCTGGAATTCCCCGTTTCCGCTGACCAGGAAACTGCGCGGGTCCTTCCACTGGTCGGAAATCACGATCAGCACACGATAGGGCTTTAATGGCTCGGCCGCGCGGAGCGGGAGCGCTGTAGCTAGCAGAAAAATGACGGCAAGAAATCGCTTGAACATCGCCCACCCCGCCCGCGCCAAGACCCGCGCTTTATAGCATGAGGGAGCGCTATCCCGTCACATGCAGCACATTGTTGCGCCGATCCTTGTCCGGGACGGCATGGTCCGGGTCCAGCGTGACCGAAACAACCGGTTCGCTGCTGTCCAGCCGCACCTGCGTTTCGGTCTTCTGGATCCAGGTTTCCGCCGGCAGGGTGATGCGCTGATGCGCGCCGCTTCGGAACGCCACGTCCAGCACCGCGGGCATCACTAGCGGATCGAGATTGGCGACCGTGATGATGGCGCCCTTGCTCCAGCCGCCGTCCGCGGGCTCTGCTTTCTCGACCGCCATGTCGAGGGTCCAGTTGCGCATATACCAGCCGCGCCAGAACCAGGAGAGATCCTCGCCGCCGCTGCTGTCCATGGCGCGGAAGAAATCGGACGGCGAGGGGTGCTTGAACGACCAGTCGGCGATGTATTTGCGGAACGCCCAGTCGAACCGCTCCGGCCCCAGAATCTGCTCCCGCAGCAGCACCAGCCCCAGCGCCGATTTGAAATAGGTCAGGGGATGGCGATATTTCTCGCTCACCTGGTCGGCGGTGGTGAGCAGGACGGGCGCGTTGCGATCTTCCAACAGCGGCACGATCTCGTCGGCCGGGTTGCCTTTCTTGGGCGCATACTCGCCGTCGCGCTTGGGGCCGAATTCCTTGAAGTCGTCGGATTCATAGATGTCGATGAAGGTGTTGAAGCCTTCGTCCATCCACTGATCGCGCCGCTCATTGGAGCCGACCATCATGGGAAACCAGCTATGGCCGATTTCGTGCGCGGTGATCCAGAACAGCGCCGGGCCGTGATCCTTGTAGCTGTCGAAGGCGACGGCCGGATACTCCATGCCGTTGATCGGCCCGCCCAGGCTTGAAGCAACCGGCCAGGGAAAGACCGCCCAGCGGCGAGAGAAATTCTCCACCGAATGCTTGAGATATTCGGTGGAACGGCCCCAACCATCCGGTGTGGCCCCTTCGACGGGATAGACCGACTGCGCCAGGCCGGTCTTGCCGCCGGGCAAGTTCATCCGCGCCGCGTCCCATATGAACGCCTTGCTGGCGCTGAAGGCGACATCACGGGTGTTCGACATATGAAAGCGCCAGGTGAAAGTTCCGCTCTGCCTGGGGCGGCTCATGGGATCGTTGATCTCTGCGGCGGTTCGGATCATCACCGTTTTGTCGCTGGCGCGGGCCTGCGCCAGACGCTGCTTCTCGGTGGCGGTCAAAACCTCGTCCGGATTGGTCAATTCGCCCGATCCCGCCACCAGCATGTTCCAGGGCACCGTGACGGCGTAATCGACGTCGCCATATTCGAGATAAAATTCCGACGCCAGATAAGGCAACGTGTCCCAGCCGCGCAGATCGTCGAACACCGCCATGCGCGGATACCATTGGGCGAGGTCGAAGATTTCGCCATTCTTGGTGGGGGCGTGGCCGGTCCGCCCGCTCTCGCCTGCAGGCACCGTGTAATGGTAGCGGATGTGCAATTTGATCTGGCCGCCGCGCGCTTTAAGCGCGTCGGGCAACCGCACCTGCATGCGGGTGTCGGAAACGACATAATCCACCTTATGGGCCTGGCTGCCTTCGCCGATCTCGACAGCGTCCAGCACGAAGCCATCGGTGGTCTGGGCGACGGCCCGGCGCCGGCCGGCCCCGGCGGCGAAGCGGGAGCGCGCATCCTTCTTGTAAGTGTTCTCGTCCAGTTGCAGCCAAAGCGCGGTGAGCGCCGAGGGGCTGTTGTTGGTGTAGGTGATGGTCTCATCGCCGCTGAGACTGGCGTTGGCCGGGTCGAGCGTGGCCGCGATTTTGTAGTCGGCGCGGTTTTGCCAATAGTCCGGCCCCGGCGTGCCGTCGCCGGAGCGATAGGCATTCACCGGGGTGGGCAGCGCCAAGGGCGCGAAGGTCTGGCGCGGGTTGTAAACGCTTCGGACCGAAGTGGTCTGCTGCTTGCTGGCAGGTTTCTCGCAGCTGGCCAGCATCAACGCCGGCATAACCGCCATGCTCACGAAAAGAAACCGCATCTTCGGCATGGCGACGCCCCATCGTTCATCCTTCCGAGAGAGATGTGGCATTTTTTACCCGCGCTCGGAAGTGCCCGGTCCCGGGTTGCGCATGCTGGAAGATGTTTTCAGGAGTTGACGGCGGGCAAACTGGCGGACAGAGAGGGATTCGAACCCTCGAACGGCTTTCACCGTTACACACTTTCCAGGCGTGCGCCTTCAACCACTCGGCCACCTGTCCTTCGCCCACGCGAATATACCGCCTGGCCTGTTCTCGCAAGCGTTGCGGAAAGTCCTTGTTTCACCGCGGCAATCCGCCCGCCAAACTCTCCCACTTTTATGGCGGGAAAGCCCCCGGCTGGTCGGATGGGAACGCCTCAACACTTACGCGCGCCAGACCATCCCTGATGCCCAGCGCTCGTGCCGCGCTGGCGGAAAGATCGATCACGCGTCCCTTGATATGCGGTCCGCGGTCATTGATGCGGACCTTGACCCGCATGCCATTGCGCAGATTGGTCACGCGCACCACGGTGCCGAACGGCAGCGTGGGATGCGCCGCCGTGAAATCTCTCATGTCGAAACGCTCGCCGGTGGCGGTGCGCTTTCCTTGATGCGCTTTGCCATAGAAGGACGCGATGCCCTGCTGGGTGAAGAAGGGTTGCTCGGCCTCGGGCGTGGGCGGCGGGAGCGGCGGCGATGGCGGTATCGCGGCTGGCGGGGGCGCCACCGGCGGCGGCACCGGAGCGGGCGTCAGGGGCTGAGGCCTCAGCGCCGCGCAGGAGGCGAGGCCGAGCAAGCTCAGCAACAATGGCACAAGCACATATCTTGGCATCGGGCCTGTTTCATACGCGGGCTTTGCTTAACGCTCGGCAAATGGGGTTTTTGACAAAGCCCCGGCGGGAACCGCCAGGGCTTCTCGTCAAACGGAATGCCGCTCAGGCCGCGACCAGGGTGGCCAGGCGGTCGAGCTCTTCCGGCGTGTTATAGGCATGGGGCGAGATGCGGAGCGCGGGCTGGTTGTTGATCCGCGTCGCCGCGCAGGCGACTTTGTGATTCTGGTAGAGATCCTTGTGCTTGCCCGCCACGTCGTTGACGACCACGGCAAGGCAGGGTCCCCACAGCGCCGCGTCGCCCGAGCCCCACACCTTGATGCCCTTGGCCTGCAGTTTCTGGCGCATGGTGGCGGCATTGGCGCGGGCGAGGCGCTCGATGTTATCCGCGCCGATGGCGTCGCGTTCGTCCAAAGCCACCATCAGGCCCGGCAGCATCGGATCGGTGCGCTGGCCGATGAACTCAAAATTTTGGCCATTGACTTCATTGGGTTTGGCGGAACGGTAGTAATTGACGCTCATGATCAGGGGATCGAGTTCGCCCTGGCGCTCGGGCCGCACATAAAGCACGCCGCCGCCCAAGGGCCCCATCATCCATTTATGGGTGCTGCCCGAAAATGAATCGCAGCCCAAGGCCGCCACGTCCAGCTTCATCCAGCCGAAAGTCTGCGCGCAATCGAGGTGAAACCAGACGTTTTTCGAGCGCGCGAAACGGCCGATCTCGGCGGCGGGGGCGATCAGGCCGGCCAGGTTGGTCATGTGCGACAGCGCGATCACCTTGGTCTTGGGTGTCGCCAACGACAGATAGGCGTCCAGGACTTCCTGGGCATTCTTGGGCTCGTCGGCCGGATTGGCCACCTTGACCACGATGCCCTGCTCCTTCTCGCGGCGGTGCCAGTAAGTGGTGTTGGAGGGATGATTTTCCCGCCCGATGATCACTTCGTCGCCCGCCTGAAGCGGCACGCCGCGCACGATATTGCCGCTCGATTCGCTGGAATTGCGGGTGAGCGCGATGGCGTCCGGTGACGCATTGACCTGATGCGCGAAGCGGGTACGCAACTGGGTCGAGATATCCACGAAACGCTGGCGATACTCCTGGGATGGATCGGCCTGCAGCTCGATCGAGGACGCCTTTTCCGCCGCGCTGGCCGACTTGAAGGTCGGGCAGAGATTGGCGGCATTCACATAGATGATGTCGGGGCCCAGCCCCATCTTCGCGCGGATCGCGTTGCTGTTTTTCGCCGCCGCGCCTTGGGCGATAGCCGGCTCGGCGCTGGCGATCGCCGCCAGGCTCGCTGCCGTTTGGATCAGGTGGCGCCGTGAAATATCGGTCATAGCTTCCTCCCTAGTTGTGTGCGTTGTGATCGCCCGTCCGGCTTCCCGTGGCCCGGATCCCATGAAGATTGTGCGCCAGG
>Ga0134126_10011358_pt1 | contig 11238 bp, 13 predicted proteins | sample KB31752_FD_96881 | JGI IMG/M metagenome (GOLD analysis project Ga0134126, IMG submission 96881) | Terrestrial soil microbial communities with excess Nitrogen fertilizer from Kellogg Biological Station, Michigan, USA - KB3-175-2 | ecosystem: Environmental > Terrestrial > Soil > Unclassified ... | reverse complement strand
TAGAAGCCGTATCAAGGGGTTAACTCGTAACTTACGGTCACAATCGCACGCAGCATCTGCTCGCCGGGGGCAACCGGAACGGCGCCCGCGCGCAAGGCCTGCATTGGCCGCGGCGGCGGTGATGCGCCCTCGTCGGTGATCGCGACGGCGTGGCCGAGTTTGACGCCGGCGGCCTTGGCGTAAATCTCGGCCTTGCGATGCGCGTCGGCAACGGCGTCGGCGCGAGCGCGGTCGAGCAGCGTCGATTGCTGCGAAACCACGAATTCGATGCCGGACATTTCGTTGGCGCCGGCGGCGATGGCGCGATCGACGACCGAAGCGAGATCGGCAATGGTGCGAATGCGCAGCGTGACCTGATTGGTGGCCTGGAAGCCGGTAAGCCGCGCGGTGCCGGCTTTGCTCGAATCGTATTGCGGCTGCAACGAAAGCTGCGAGGTCTGGATGTCGCGTTCGGCAACGCCGCTGTTCTTGATGGCGGCGATCACCGCCGTCATCGTCTTGGCGTTCGTGTCGCTCGCCTCGCGCGCATTCTTGCCCTGGCTGCCGACGCCGATGCGCACCACGGCCATATCCGGCGCGATGGCGATGGAGGCTTCGCCGGTAACGGTCACCAGCTTGTCGACCGCGTTGGCGGCGTGCAGAGGAATCGCGGCGGCAAGAGCTATGGCGAAGACTGATGAAATGAAACGCAACATGACTATCCGCTCAGTTTACGGGGACGTAGACATTGATCACCAGGTGATCGGGATCCGTCTTTTGGGGGTCGGTCGCATATTCCTCGACGAAAAGATCCTTCGCTTCCAGCCGCTTCGCGTCGAGATAATTGGCGATCGCCTCGTAAGTTGAATCCATCGCGTCGTAGGAGCCGCGATGCACGAATTTCAGCGCCTTGCCCCCCGGCGATTTGCCGATGGCGATATCGCCGGTCGGCGGGTCTTTCGGGGCTTGCGCGATCGGCAGAGCGGCGTTGAAGTTGAAGCCCGCGTCGTCGGTTGAGGTGTAGATCGTCATCGCCGGCCCGGTGGCCTTTATACCCTGCTTATCGAGATACCGGTCGAGCTTTTTGAAGGCGTTCATCAGCGTGTCGAAGGCGCTGTCCCAACTGGCGCTCCCCTTCACATAGACGACGGTTTTCTCGGGCAAGGTCATCGGCTCGCCGAAGGCGTCGCCGGGCTGCAACGCGCGGGGCACGTCCGGGGCGCTGATCGTTGGCGAGGGCTTTTCGGCGGGAGCGGGGCTCTGCGCCTGCGCCGGCAGGGCGATCAGGGCGAGCGCAGCAAACAGCGCCGCCGGGGTGGCAATACGGGACGACATCACGTTTCTCCGACGTTCCGACGCAGCGTCCCCCGGCGAATCGCAGCGGCGTTTCAATGACATTGTAGCATGCCCCTTGGCCAACCCGCGCAAATTCGCCATATAAACCGGGCGAAACTCAGGCCGGACCATGCCAGCGCTCGCTAATCATGCCTTCGTAAAGATGAACGGTATCGGCAACGAGATTGTCGTTATCGATATGCGCCGCGCCGGCGGTCCTATCGGCGCCGACGACGCGCGCGCCGCGGCAAAGCCCGAGGGCGCACCCTACGATCAACTGATGGCGCTTTATCCGCCGCGCACGCCCGGCACCGACGCGTTCGTGCGCATCTATAACAATGACGGCTCGGAAGCCGGCGCCTGCGGCAACGGCATGCGCTGCGTCGCCGACATCGTCTCGAAGGAGAGCGGCAAGTCCGCGCTCACCTTCGAAACCACGGCCGGCGTGCTCAATTGCTGGAAAGGCGCCGACGGACAATTCACCGTCGACATGGGCGCGCCGCGTTTCAAGTGGAACGAGATTCCGCTGGCGGAAGAATTTCGCGACACGCGCGCGATCGAATTGCAGATCGGCCCCATCGATAACCCGGTTTTGCATTCGCCCGCGGTGGTGAGCATGGGCAATCCGCATGCGGTCTTCTGGGTCGACGACGTGAACGCCTACGACCTGGCGCGATTTGGGCCGCTGCTGGAAAACCATCCGATCTTTCCGGAGCGCGCCAACATCACGCTCGCGCACATCGTCTCACGCGACGCAATCGTCATTCGCACGTGGGAGCGCGGCGCGGGATTGACGAAGGCCTGCGGCTCGGCGGCGTGCGCTGCGGCGGTCGCCGCCGCGCGCCTGAGGCGCACCGAACGCAAGGTGCGCGTGACGCTGCCGGGCGGCGAACTCACGATCGACTGGCGCGCGAGCGACGATCACGTGCTGATGACGGGACCGGTGCAGTTCGAATACGAAGGACGTTTCGATCCGGCGCTGTTCGGCCAGCCAGGCATAGCATGAGCATCGACGTCATCACCTTCGGCTGCCGGCTCAACGCTTACGAATCGGAAGTGATCCGGCGCGAGGCGGATGCCGCCGGCGTCGGCGACACGGTGGTGGTAAACACCTGCGCGGTGACGGCGGAGGCCGTGCGGAAGGCGCGGCAGAACATTCGTCACATCAAGCGTGAACGGCCCGGCGCGCGCATCGTCGTGACCGGCTGCGCCGCGCAAACGGAAGCGGCAACTTTCGCCGCCATGCCGGAAGTGGACCGCGTCATCGGCAACGAGGAAAAGCTCGACGCACGCCACTGGGCGACGAGCGAAAAAATCGCCGTCGCCGACATCATGGCCGTGAAGAGGATGGCGCCGCGCAGCATCGACAGCATCGAAGGCCATGTGCGCGCCTTCGTGCAGGTGCAAAACGGCTGCGACCATCGCTGCACCTTTTGCATCATCCCCTACGGACGCGGCAACTCACGCTCGCTGCCGGTGGACGAAGTCGTGGCGCAGGTGCGACGTCTCGTTGGCAATGGTTACAGCGAAGTCGTGCTCACCGGCGTCGACATCACCGGCTATGGCGGCGATTTCGCCGCTTCGCTTCGCCTTGGCGCACTGGTAAAGCGCATCCTCAAAGACGTTCCCGATCTCGCGCGGCTGCGGCTTTCTTCCATCGACTCGGTCGAAGCCGACGGCGATCTGCTCGACGCCATCGCGAATGAGCCTCGCCTGATGCCGCATCTGCATCTGTCGCTGCAGGCCGGTGACGATCTCGTCCTCAAGCGCATGAAGCGCCGCCATTCGCGCGCCGCCGCGATTTCCTTTTGCAATCAGGTACGGCGGTTGCGGCCGGATATGGCGTTCGGCGCCGACATCATTGCCGGTTTCCCCACCGAGAGCGAAGACATGTTCGCCCGCTCGCTCGGCCTCGTGGATGCATGCGGGCTTACGCAACTTCATGTCTTCCCGTTTTCGCCGCGGCCCGGCACGCCCGCGGCCCGCATGCCGCAGGTCGACCGCGCGGTGGTGAAAGATCGCGCGCGGCGCCTGCGCGAGAAAGGCGAGGCGGTGTTGCGTCGTCATCTTGACGCGGAAGTCGGCGCAAGGCGGCGCGTGCTGACGGAATCGAACGGCATCGGCCGCACCGAGCAATTCACGGCAGTACGGCTTGCGCCCGACACTGCGCACGGCGTGATGCTCGACGTGACGATTGCGGGACACGACGGCCGGCAATTGCGGGCCGCTTGAAATCAACAAGGAGCGCCGAATGGCCTTCAGCGATCATCTGGTTACGACGATGGAGCAGCTTCAATCGCTCTACGGCGAGAAAAATCCCGCCGCCGTCGCCAAGGAAATCGATTTTATCAACGGCAGTTACCGCAAGCTAATCGAAGCGGCGCCGTTCGTGGCGATAGCGACCGGCGCGCCGGAAGGGCTCGACTGTTCGCCCAAGGGCGATGCGCCCGGTTTCGTGCATGTCCTCGACGACAAGACGCTGGCGCTTCCGGATCGCCCCGGCAACAACCGCATCGACGGCTTCCGCAACATCATGCGCGATCCGCGCATCGCGCTGCTGTTCCTTATTCCCGGCGTGGGCGAGACTTTGCGCGTGAACGGGCGCGCGTCGATCTCGATCGATCCGGACTTGATGCAGAGCTTCGCGGTCAACGGCAAGCTGCCGCGTTGCGTGCTGATCGTTCACGTCGAAAGCATTTACTTTCACTGCTCGAAGGCAATCGTGCGCTCGAAGTTGTGGGAGGAGGCGACCAAGATCGACCGCAAAAGCCTGCCGTCGACCGGCACGATCATCGCCGAGTTGAGCAAGGGCAAACTCGGTGGCGAGGCCTATGACCGCGAAGCGCCCGAGAAGATCAAGGCGCAGCTTTATTGACAGCAAGGTAATTTTGAGTGTGTGCCGCAAATTCAGCGCGCTCCCTCTCCCTATGGGAGAGGTGAAAAACGTGAATGGCTAACTGTCCGCAGTCCACCCGCAGATTTTCAGCTTTTCCCGCATGTGCTCCGGCACCGGCGCGGTGATTGCGACCGCAGCCTTGTTCTTCGAAATAGGCACCACGATCTCGCGTGAATGAAGATGCAACGCCGGCCCGCCTGTGCGCGGCGCACTTCCATAAATGTTGTCGCCCAGAATCGGGAAACCCGTCTCGGCGCAATGTACGCGCAACTGATGGGTACGGCCCGTAAGCGGCTCGAGCGCGAGCCACGTCAGCCCGCCGCCACGCCCCATTACTTTCCACGTTGTCGCGGAGGGCTGGCCCTTCGGGTCCGGCTTCATCCACCAGCCGCGCGATTCGTCCAGCTTGCCGAGTGGAATGTCGATGCGGCCTTCGTCCTCGCCAGGGCCGCCTTCGACCACAGCCCAATAGGTCTTGCCGACCTTGCCGTTCTTGAACAGCTTGCCGAGCAGCGCCAGTGCCTTGCGATGGCGGCCGAGCACCAGGCAGCCGGAGGTGTCGCGGTCGAGCCGGTGCGCGAGCGCGGGGTTGCGCGGCAGTCCGAAACGCAAAGCGCCAAAATCGTCTTCGAGGCTGACGCCGCCCTTCGGCCCGCGATGCACGGGGATGCCGGCCGGCTTGTCGATCACCAGCATCAGGCCATCGCGATAGAGCAGGCGCGCAAGCATCTCTTCCGGGGTCATTGTCTCTGTCCAAGATTTGGCGAAACCGCTATCACGAAAGCCAATGATCCAAGCGCCAGGATTCTCATTTGTCATTGCCGGGCATGACCCAGCAATCCATCTATATTTCGCGAAACGATGGACCCCCGGGTCAAGCCCGGGGGTGACGGCACAGAGTTCTCGGCCCGCATGAACGACAGTACACATCAAAGCTGGTGGAAGCGCCTGAGCGGCGGGCTCAAGCGCACGTCCGCCTCGCTCGGCACCGCGATTTCCGATCTGGTGTCGAAGCGCAAGCTCGACGCCGAGACGGTGGAGGATCTGGAAAGCGAATTGATCCGCGCCGATCTCGGCCCCGAGGTCGCAAGCCGCATTGCGGGAGCATTCGGCGAGGGCCGTTACGACAAGGCAATCGCGCCGGACGAGGTGAAGGCGGTGCTGGCCGCGGAGATCGAAAAGACGCTCGCGGGTGTCGCGAAGCCCTTGGAGATCACGACGCGGCCGTTCGTCATTCTGGTGGCCGGTGTCAACGGCTCCGGCAAGACTACGACCATCGGCAAGCTCGCCGCCAAATTTCGCGCCGAAGGCAAGAGCGTGATGCTGGTCGCGGGCGACACGTTTCGCGCGGCGGCGATCGATCAACTGAAAATCTGGGGCGGGCGCAGCGGTGCCACGATCATGACGCGCGAGCCTGGCGCTGACGCGGCGGGTTTGGCGTTCGACGCGCTGACGGCGGCGGCGGCGCAAGGCGTTGAGGTGGTGCTGGTCGATACCGCCGGCCGCTTGCAGAACAAATCCGAGTTGATGAACGAGCTTGAGAAAATTGTGCGCGTGATGCGCAAGGTCGAGCCGACCGCGCCGCATGCGGTGCTGCTGGTGCTGGATGCTACGGTGGGCCAGAACGCGCTATCGCAGGTCGAGATTTTTCAGAAGACCGCCGGCGTCACCGGTTTGGTGATGACCAAGCTCGATGGCACCGCGCGCGGGGGAATTCTTGTCGCGATCGCGGCAAAGTTCGGCCTGCCGGTGCACTTCATCGGCGTGGGCGAGGGCATCGACGATCTCGCGCCGTTCACCGCGCGTGATTTCGCAAGGGCGATTGTGGGATTGGAATAAATCTTCCGTGTCCCGGGCGCAGCGCGGCGCGTTTTCGCGGTGCGCTGCAGACCCGGGACCCAGCTTCAATTAACCGGGGTCTCGGATCTGCGGCGCATCACCATCAGCGCGTTCACGCGCGTCTTTGACGCGCTATGGTGCTGCGCCGCGTCCGGGACACGATGACAATGCCTTGCGGAGACGCTAAACCCGCCTCATGCCTACCAAACCGCGACTCAATCCGATCCTCAAGCTGGTGCTCGATATCGGGCCGCTGGTGCTGTTTTTCGCCGTCAATGCGCGGCTCGGCATTTTCGGGGCCACGGGCGTTTTCATGGCCGCCGTGCTGATCGCGCTTGCGGTTTCCTACGTCATGACGCGGCACATCGCGATCATGCCGGTCGTGACTGCGATCATCGTGCTGGTATTCGGCGGCCTGACGCTGGCGCTGCACGATGAGACTTTCATAAAGCTCAAGCCGACCATCATCTATGTGCTGTTCGGCGGCGCGCTGCTCGGCGGCCTCGCATTCGACAAGCCGCTTCTCGGCATCGTGTTCGATTCGGTTTTCAATCTGACCGAGGAAGGCTGGCGCAAGCTCACCTGGCGCTGGGCGATATTTTTTCTCGTGCTGGCGGTTGCCAACGAGGTCGTCTGGCGCACGCAGACGACGGATTTCTGGGTGGCATTCAAATTGTTCGGCGTTGTGCCGCTGACCTTCCTGTTCGGCGCGGCGCAATATCCGTTGATAATGAAATACAGTAACGAGAAGAAATAGCTCTCCGCCGTCATGCCCCTGAAACGGGCGATGACAATTTACCTTTTTGCCGATGCCTTCGCGATTTCCGGCTCCAGGATTTTGTTCAGATTCTCCGCGCCGATCGGTCCGATCAGCTTGTAGGCGATGCGGCCGTCGCGTCCGACCACGAAAGTTTCCGGCACGCCATAGACGCCCCAGTCGATCGACGTGCGGCCGTTGTCGTCGGCGCCGGCCGCGGCAAACGGATTGCCGTAACGGTTAAGGAAGCGCCGCGCGTTGTCGGGCTGGTCCTTGTAATTGATGCCGACGAGCTGGATGCGTTTATCCTTCGACAGCTTTTCGAGAAACGGCACCTCGTCGTGGCACGGCACGCACCACGACGCCCATACGTTCACCAGCGTCACCGCGCCTTTGAATGTCGCGTTGGTGAGGCCCGGCACGGGCTTGCCGTCACGCGTGAGACCTGCGAGCGGCGGCAGGTCGGTCGGCGGCACGACATGGCCGATCAGCGCGGACGGAACGCGCGAAGGATCGCCGCTGCCGAGCCGGAAGAAAAACAGCACCGCCAGCGCGAGGAAAACCGCCAACGGCAGTAGCAGCAAAAAATTGCGCCGCTTGCCCGATTGTGTGTCCGATGCCGTCGTCACGGCGCGCCTTTTCCCGTGCGGTGCGACCGCCGCGTAATGCCGCGCTCTTCAAGATCGTCGAGAATTCGCCGCTGCGTGACATAGTCGAGTACGATCCACGCCGTCATCGCTGCGACGACGAATATGGCAACGGCGTAAGCCGCGATAATGAAGTCGGCGTGCGGCCCGAGGTTCATGAGCTTGCCTCGGCCAGTTGCTGTGCTTGCATCAGCCGCATGGCGCGCACGCGCCGCCGCAAAATCTCGTTGCGCATGGCGGCAAGATGCAGCGTTACGAACAGCAGCGTGAACGCAATCGCCATCGCAAAAAGTGGATGCAGGATGGACGGATCGATGGTCGACCCGCCCATGCGGAAAATAGACGCCGGTTGGTGCAGCGTGTTCCACCAATCGACGGAAAACTTGATGATCGGAATATTCACGGCGCCGACCAGCGCGAGGATCGCCGCGGCGCGCGCGCCGCGTCCGGGATCTTCCGCGGTCCAGTACAACGAGAGCACGCCGAGATAAAGCAGGAAGAGAATGAGCACGGAAGTGAGCCGCGCATCCCACACCCAATAAGTGCCCCACATCGGACGGCCCCACAGCGAACCGGTCACGAGGCAGAGAAACGTGAAAGCCGCGCCGATGGGAGCGGCAGCCTTGGCGGCGACGTCGGCGAGCGGATGCCGCCAGACCAGCGTGCCGAGCGCGGCGACGCTCATCAATGCCCAACCGAACATGCCGAGCCACGCCGATGGCACGTGCAGGAACATGATCTTCACCGTCGCGCCTTGCTGGTAGTCGTCGGGTGCATGCAGCGCGCCGTTCAGCCCGTACACGAACATCAATACCGTCGCCGCGGCGAGCCACGGCAGCAGCCGGTCGACCAGTTTCAGGAAGCGCGTGGGGTTGGCGATATCGATGACAGCCATCGGGGCCTTCTAGTGAACCTGAAATTTTCCGGCAACGTCGCGCATGATGCAAACCCGCCGAGCCTTCCTCATTCCATCGCGTGACGCAGCGCCGCCGCCGCCGCTATTGGCCCCAGCACCAAACTTGCCAGAGATAGGCCGCAAAGAATGGTAAAAGGTGGGCCGAACGGCGTAGGTCCGGCGATAGCGGCGTTGGCGGCGGCGACGCCGAAAATCAGCACGGGGATCGTCAGCGGCAGGACCAGCACCGCCAGCAGCAAGCCGCCGCGCCGCAAGGCGACCGCCAGCGCGGCGCCGACAAGGCCAATGAAGGTGAGCGCCGGCGTGCCGGCGAGCAGGGTCAGCGCGATCCATCCGAGCGCGCGCGGTTCAACGTTCAGCATTAGTCCGAGCAGCGGTGCAATCACCACCAGCGGCAGGCAGGTGGTGAGCCAGTGCGCGATCGCCTTGGCGGCGACCGCGAGCTCGAGCGGGATATCCCCGGTGCGCAGAAGATCGAGCGAGCCGTCTTCGTGATCGGTCGCAAAAAGCCGATCCAGTGCCAGCAATGTCGCGAGCTCCGCAAACAACCACAGAAGGGCAGGGCCTATAAGAGCCAGTAATTTCAGGTTGGGACCTACCGCGAACGGCGTTATCACCACGCCGATCAGGAAGAACATCGCGCCCATGAGCGCGCCGCCGCCGACACGCACGGCAAGTTTCATGTCGCGCAGCAGCAAGGCCGTGAAGGCGTTCATGCCGGGCCCATCCGCATTTCGCGCGTGTTTTCAAGGCCGATCGGCCCGTGCGTGGCGGCGAGGACCAGTCCACCGTCCTGCAAATGCGCTTGCATCAACGCGGTAAGCCGTTGCTGTGCAAGCAAATCCAGGGCTGTTGTGGGTTCGTCGAGAAGCCAGATCGGCCGCTTTATCGCGACCAGCCGCGCAAGCGAGAGCCGTCGGCGTTGCCCGGCCGACAGATAGGCCGCCGGAAGGTCTGAAAGCCCTGCAAGTTCAACGGCTTCCAGGGCGGCAGATACGCTTGAAATGTTGGAATCAGGGCCCAAATACCGCGCCCAGAAAGCCAGATTTTCGCTGACGGAAAGTGCCGGTTTTATCGCGTCGTAATGCCCTAAGAAGTGCGATTGCTCGGCGATGCTCGCCTCTGCTCGGCCGCCTTCGAGGCGAACCTCGCCCTTCGTCGGCCGCACCAATCCAACGATGGTGCGCAGCAGCGAAGATTTACCGGCGCCGTTGCGGCCGGTGACCATCAAGGCTTGCCCGGCGCCGAGCGAAAAGTTCAGACCCGCAAAAACTTCGCGCCCTCCGCGATGGCAGGTCAGATTTTCCGCCCGTAACTGCATCAAAGCCTTCGCGCCGCCGGCGTGAATCGCCGGTTTTCCGCCGTGGCCCGCGAAAATCGCATGGATGTGTCCATGATCGTTTACATTTCCCGGCCAATATGGCGTCCGCCGCGAAAAGACCTTATAAGCCGTGCCGTTGCGACGCTACGCACGGGAATTCCGACGCAAACCTCTTTAGCGAAAAAACCGTTGTCCGAGTAACAGCTTAGCGCAGACACACGCCGGTGTCCCGGCTTGGAATGGAAACAGCCGACATGACTTCTCTCGACAGCTTTCGATGCTGCAAAACCCTCCAGGTCGGGTCCAAGACCTACGCCTATTTCAGCCTGCCTACCGCCGAACGGAACGGACTTAAGGGCATTTCCCGCCTGCCGTTCTCGATGAAGGTGCTGCTTGAAAACCTGTTGCGCCACGAAGATGGGCGCACGGTCACGAAGGACGACATCAAGGCGGTCGCCGACTGGCTTAAGACCAAATCGTCCGAGCGCGAGATCGCGTTCCGCCCGGCGCGCGTGCTGATGCAGGATTTCACCGGCGTGCCCGCCGTGGTCGATCTCGCCGCCATGCGCGATGCAATGAAAACTCTCGGCGGCGATCCGAAGAAGATCAATCCGTTGGTGCCCGTCGACCTCGTCATCGACCATTCGGTGGCGGTCACGTTCTTCGGCAACAATCAGGCGTTCAAGAAGAACGTCGACGAAGAATATAGGCAGAACCAGGAGCGCTATAAATTCCTGAAATGGGCGCAGCGTTCGTTCAACGATTTCCGCGTGGTGCCGCCCGGCACCGGCATCTGTCATCAGGTCAATCTCGAATATCTCTCGCGCACGGTTTGGAGCCGCAAGGATAAAGTCAAAGTCGACGGCAAGCAGGCGACGATGGAAGTCGCCTATCCGGACACGCTGGTCGGCACCGATTCGCATACGACAATGGTCAACGGTCTGTCGGTGCTCGGCTGGGGCGTCGGCGGCATCGAGGCGGAAGCGGCGATGCTCGGCCAGCCGTTCTCGATGGTGTTGCCGGAAGTAATCGGCTTCAAGCTCACCGGAAAGCTCAAGGAAGGCGTCACCGCGACCGACCTCGTGCTCACCGTCACCGAGATGCTGCGCAAGCGCGGCGTGGTTGGAAAATTTGTCGAGTTCTTCGGCGCCGGTCTTACGCATCTCTCGATCGCCGACCGCGCCACGCTCGGCAATATGTCGCCGGAATACGGCGCTACTTGCGGCTTCTCGCCGATCGACGACGACACCATCGGCTACCTGAAGAATACCGGCCGCTCGGCTGAAGTGGTTGCGCTGGTTTCCGCCTATGCCAAGGCGCAGGGCATGTATCGCACCAAGACCACGCCCGATCCAATCTTCACCGATGTGCTCAAGCTTGATCTCGGCACCGTCGAGCCCTCGATCTCCGGTCCGAAGCGGCCGCAAGATCGCATTGCACTGAAGGAAGCGAAGGCCAGCTTTGCCGTTTCCATGGACAAGGAATTCGGCAAGGCCTCCGAGATGAAGAAGCGCGTGCCGGTCACCGGCCGCAAGCACGATCTCGGCC
>Ga0134126_10011357_pt1 | contig 11238 bp, 13 predicted proteins | sample KB31752_FD_96881 | JGI IMG/M metagenome (GOLD analysis project Ga0134126, IMG submission 96881) | Terrestrial soil microbial communities with excess Nitrogen fertilizer from Kellogg Biological Station, Michigan, USA - KB3-175-2 | ecosystem: Environmental > Terrestrial > Soil > Unclassified ... | reverse complement strand
CGAGTCGATTGCGGAAGGCACACTCTCCAAGTGGCTCAAGAAAGTCGGCGACGAGGTCAAGCGCGACGAGCCAATCTTCGAGATATCGACCGACAAGGTCGACGCGGAGATTCCGTCGCCGACCGCGGGAACGCTGGCTGAGATTCTCGTTCCGGAAGGGAAGACGGTGGCGGTCCAGACACTGGTTGCCCGTATCGAGACCGAGAAGGGTGCACCCATCGCTGCGACTGCGGCAGCAGGTTCACCGGTTGCCGCGGCTCCCGTTGCCGCGACGGTGTCGGCCGGCACAGCTGCGCCCGCAGCGAGCGCTGCCGCGGTCGCGTCGGCTCCCGCAGCACCGGCTCGTCCGCCGCAAGGCAATGGCAACGGCAATGGCATCGCGCCACCGGCCGACTCCTTCGAGGGCAGGCTGCGCTCCAAATCGTCCCCACTCGTCCGCAAGATGGCCGCGGAGCATGGAGTCGACATCACCGGTCTCAACGGGAGCGGCATTGCGGGGCGTGTGACCAAGCGCGATCTGCTGGAGCATCTCGCCAGCGGGCCCGTGTCGAGCCCTGGTGCATCGATGCATGCGCCGGGTGGCGCAGCGGAATTCCACGGACCGCTCCCGGAGCCGTGGGCCGGCGACCGCGTCGAGCCGATGTCCAAGATGCGCGCGTTGATAAGCGACCATATGGTCGCTTCCCGCCGCACGTCGGCGCACGTGACATCGTTCATGGAGATGGACTTCACTCGCATCGCGAAGATCCGCGCGAGCAAGCGTCGCGAATTCGAAGCAGCAACAGGCGAGAAGCTGTCCTTCATGCCGTTCATCATCAAGGCGACGGTGGACGCAATCAAGCAATATCCAATCATGAATTCGTCCGTCGCCGGCACCAACGTGATTTACCGCCGGCCGGTCAACATCGGTATTGCCGTCGCTCTTGACTGGGGACTGCTCGTGCCGGTCATCAAGAATGCGGACGACCTCTCGCTCACCGGACTCACGCGTGCTCTCAACGATCTTGCCAATCGTGCGCGCACCAAGAAGTTGTCGCCGCAGGAAGTTCAGGATGGCACTTTCACAATCACCAACCCCGGTGTGTTCGGATCGCTCATGGGAACGCCGATCATCAATCAGCCGCAAGTGGCGATAATGGGCGTCGGCGCGATCGAGAAACGGCCCAAGGTTATATCGGGCGTGGACGGAGAGGATACTATCGCGATTCGTACTTGCGCGTATTTCTCCATCTCCTTCGACCATCGCGTGATCGATGGCGCTGTGGCTGATCAGTTCCTGGCGCAGCTCAAGCGAAACATCGAGTCGTTCCCAGAGAACGGGGTGATCTGATCATGTCGCGTGCGCTCACGATTCAGCGGACGACCATACCGCCGAGCGAGCGTGCGCGATATCTGACGCGTCTCGCGGAACGTGCCGCACATTACGCAGCTGCGAGCTGTCGCTTCTGGGTCTTCGAGGATCCGGGTCTGCGAAACGCATTCGTGGAATTCACGGAGGCCGACGACGCTGCCACGCTCGCGGAGGCAGTTGCGTCGGCGCCGGAGCCCGGCTCGGGTCCGCTGCGCATTTACCATCAAGTGGAGTTCTAGATGCCTTTCCGTACAGTCACCGTCGATGGCGCCGCATGGCGCGTGCAACCCACGGGATACGTGACCGCCAACACCAAGGACGAGTTCGCGCTGATCTTCGCGCGCGGCGCTGGTGCGGAGCGTGAAACGCGCGTCGTGCGCTACTCACCGGTCGGCGCGCGATGGCGCGAGCAATCGTTTGCTTCGCTCAGCGACGACGACCTCCGCAGACTCTTCGCCCAGTCGCAGCCAAGTGCGACTTCGCCCGAGGCGTTCTACGCTCGATGAGTGACAGCGGCACGGAGCCGCTTGATGAGCGTTACGTGGATCTGCACGCGCACTCAACGGCATCCGATGGAGCAGTAACACCGGCCGAGCTTGTCGAGGCAGCCTTTCACGCGAAGCTTCGTGCGATCGCGATCACCGATCACGACACCATAGCGGGAAACGATGAGGCATTCGCCTCGGGCGCGAGCCTCGGAATCCGGGTCATACGTGGATGCGAGCTCAGTGCGTATGACCGGGACTTCGAGGTGCATCTGCTTGCACTGCACATCCGTTACGCCGACGCAATCCGACCCAGTCTCGAAGGCTTTCAGCGCGAGCGGGTCGATCGCGGCTACGCCATCGTCGAGCGACTCGCCGCCGCGGGCGTGCCTGTGAGCATCGACGACGTTCTCGCGGAGGCTGCGGGGGGTGCGCTCGGACGACCGCACATCGCGCGCGCGATGATTCGTGCGGGACACGTTGCGGATCACCGCGATGCATTCGACAGGTATCTCGGCGCCGGCAAGTGCGCGTACGTTCCCAAGCCGCGGCTCGACGTCGGCGACGCGATCGGCCTTGCACACGCCGCAGGCGCACTGGCCGTGTGGGCCCATCCTGGTCGCGACGGTACGCGCGAGCGTCTCGTGCGACTCGCAGCGCTCGGCCTCGACGGCGTCGAGGTCAAGCATCCCGGCCACACGCCCGGCGATACGCAGCGACTCGGGCGTCTTGCCGAGGAGATGGATCTCGTGCCGAGCGGCGGCTCAGACTGGCATGGCGCCACGGAAGGCTATCGCGTAATTGGCAACATGCACGTCCCCGAAGCGTGGCTGGATCTGCAGGACGTGCGTCTTGCAACACGCGTATCGTGAGATAATATGGAGCCGCGCGGCCGGATCGCTCTCGTCACAGGTGGCGCTCATCGCGTTGGTCGCGCTCTGACTGTCGCGCTCTCCGATGTCGGCATGCGCGTCGCGATCAACTACAACTCCGCGTCGGCGGAAGCAGACGCGCTCGTGCAGGAGTTGTCTGCGAGCGGCCGTGACTGCCGCGCGTACGAAGGCGACCTTACCCAACCCGATGTCCCGCGCTCACTCATTGCATCCGTGACGCATGACTTTGGCGGACTCGATGTGCTGGTCAATTCCGCCGCGGTGATGCGCCGTACTCCAGTAGACGACGTGACCGTCGCGGAGTGGGACTCGATGTTCGCGCTGAATCTGCGTGCACCATTCTTCCTGGCGCAAGCGGCGAGACCGTATCTGCGCAGCGCAAACGGTTGCATCGTGAACCTGGCCGATCTGGCGGCATTCGAAACGTGGCCCGAGTACGTCCCGCATGGCATCAGCAAGGCTGGCGTCGTGCAGATGACACGCGCCCTGGCGCACGCCTTCGCCCCCGAGATACGCGTCAACGCCATCGCGCCCGGCGCGGTTCTGCTGCCTGACAACTGGGACGACGCGACGCGCGCCCATTTCGCGGCGACGACGCCGCTGCGCCGCATCGGATCACCGCACGATGTCGTAGAGGCGATGCTGTATCTCATCAGGGCCGATTACGTGACGGGAGATACGCTCCTCGTCGACGGTGGGCGCCATGTCCGCACCTGACGATCGCGACTACGGCGCAATTGTAGTTGTCGGCGGTGGCTGCTATGGCTCTTATTATGTCCGGCAGCTGGATCGTGCCCGTGCCGCGGGTGCCATCGCCTTTGATAAAGTCGTCGTCGTGGATCACGCTCCCGATTGCGCGGTCGCACAGATCGGCTCCGACGCCGAAATCGTAGTTGCCGAGTGGACTGACTTCTTTGACGAGTATCTCGGCTCCGCGCCGGAGGGCAGTCGCGACGCGATAGTGCCCTCGCCTCTGATGCCGCACCTCATGTACCAGTGGCTGCGAGACCGCGCGCGATCGCGCTGGCCCGGACGTGTGGTCGAGACTCGTGCGTTGACGCTGGAGCCGGACACGCCCTGGAAGAGCGCGGCTCCGGACGGAACATTCTATGCCAGCTACGCGACCTGGACATGCCCCGTGAACTGCGTCGAGCCGCGCCTCTGCCCGCACACACGTGGCGAGAGAAGCTGGACCATGCCGCGCGCCGCGCACGAGCTCGTGACGAGGTCTGCCGGAACAGACGAACCACTTCAGGGGCCGGTTATATTTCACTGCAGCCACCGCGCGTTCGGGGTTGGAATGTTCGATACGCGCGACGTGGTCGCCGCCGACAGGCTGGTCCAACGCGTGGCCGCCGAATCAGCCACGAACGTGCTCGTCGGGACCGTTTCGCATTGCCACGGTGCGTTCAACATTCTTCACGTCGGCGCTGAAACCTCATAGACATTCATGAGTCAGACTTTTGAATATGACGTCGTAATCGTCGGCGCGGGTCCTGCGGGCATGACCGCCGGTATGTACGCCGGACGATCGATGTTGAAGACAGTGATCATCGAGCGCGGTGGCTCCGGTGGTGAGCTGCTCAACACCGAAGCAATAGAAGACTATCCCGGCTTCGAGCACATCGAGGGCTGGGATCTCGCGCAGCGCTTCGAGAATCACGCAAAGAAATTCGGCGCGGAGTTCCACCAGGGAGTCGTGCTCACGGTCAGGCAGCTTCCGGACGGCACGTTCGAGGTCGAGACCGAATCGGGCAACGTGTATCGCGCGCCAACGGTGATTGTGACCGCCGGCGGTACGCCCATCAAGCTCGGCATTCCCGGCGAGACGGAGTACGCTGGCAAGGGAGTCTCGTACTGCGCGATCTGTGATGGTGCGTTCTTCAAGGGACACACGATCGCCGTTGTTGGCGGTGGCGACGCCGCCGCTGAAGAGAGCGATTTCCTCACACGCTATGCTGAAAAGGTCTATCTGATCCACAGGCGCGACGAGCTGCGCGCGTCGAAAATTCTGCAGAAGAGACTGTTCGAAAATCCAAAGATCGAAGTGATCTGGGACACGCTCGTGGAACGCGTCGAGGCGGACCAGCAGGGTTTCGTGCACAATCTCAAGCTCCGCAACGTGAAGACCGGCGCTGAGAGCGATCTTGCCGCAACCGCGCTGTTCGTCTTCATTGGATTCCGTCCCAACACCGGAATCATCGAAGGCCATGTCGATCACGATGAGATGGGGTATGTGCTGACGGATACGAACATGGAAACGTCGATAGACGGACTGTTCGCGGCCGGCGACGTGCGCTCGCAACTCACGCGTCAGGTCACAACCGCAGCGGGTGATGGGACAACCGCGGCGATTGCCGCAGAGAAATACCTTGCTTCATTGCGCGATTCGTCCGTCGGCCGGATCGTGGCGACGGGCGGATACGCGGTGTGAAGATTCTGTCCCGGACCGTCGGCGCATTCCGCGAGAACGCGTATCTCGTGATCGATGAGACCACCGGCGAGGCTGCTATCATCGATCCGGGGGACGAGCCCGGCGAGCTCCTCGAGATGATCAGGTCGAGCGGTGCAACGCTTCGCGCCATCTGGCTCACACACGCACATCTCGATCACATTGGCGCGGTCTCTGCGCTTCGGCGTGAGTACCCTGGCATTCCGGTGCATCTGCATCCTCTCGATCGCCCGGTTTACGACGCTCAGTCGTTCTTCGCCGAGTCGTACGGCGTTCCATTCGAGCAGCCGGACGCACCGGATGAAGATCTCGCGCACGGCGACGTGGTGCGCATCGGCAATCTTTCATTCGACGTGATTCATGCGCCGGGCCACAGCCCCGGTCACGTCGTCTTTCACGGCCACGGCATCGTCCTCGGCGGCGATGTTCTCTTCGCCGGGTCTATTGGTCGCACCGACCTGCCCATGGCGAACCCTGCGCACATGCAGGATTCGTTGCGCGCCATGGCGGCCCTCCCTCGCGAAACCGTCGTCTACCCCGGACATGGTGACAGCACCACAATCGGCGACGAACTCAACAGCAACCCATTTCTGAACGGAATAGCCAATGTCAAGCGCAACGCGAATTGAGAAGGACCCTCTGGGCGAGCTCGCCGTACCTGCCGACGCGATGTACGGCGTGCAGACGTTGCGAGCGGTTCAGAACTTTCCCATCAGCGGCATCCGCCCGCTCCCGGCGTTCGTCGATGCCGTCGTGCGTATCAAGCGCGCCGCGGCGTTGACGCACAAGGAGACCGGGCGGCTCGACGCGAAGCTCGCCGACGCCATAGTCGCTGCTGCCGACGAGGTGCTGAGCGGCAAGTGGCGCGATCAGTTCGTCGTCGACGTGTACCAGGCGGGTGCCGGAACGTCGCACAACATGAACGTGAACGAGGTTCTCGCGAATCGTGCCAACGAGATGCTCGGCAGTGAACGCGGCAAGTACTCGCCCGTCCATCCGAACGACCACGTCAACATGGCGCAGTCCACCAACGACGTGATTCCAACTGCGATCCGAATCGCGTGCATCGCCCAGCTTCCACAGTTGAACGACTCGATTCAGTCGTTGATCGACGCGCTCGCGCAGAAGGGAAGGGAATTCGACGGCGTAGTGAAGGCCGGGCGCACCCACCTGCAGGACGCCATGCCGATCCGGCTGGGTCAGGAGTTCACAGCGTTCGCCGGGACGCTCGCGCGCAATCTCAAGCGCGTGAACCAGGCCGCTGATTATCTGCGTGACCTGGGAATCGGCGGCAGCGCGGTCGGCACGGGCGTCAACGTCGAGCCTCAATATCCGGCGCTGATGGTGAAATACCTGAACACAATGATGGACGGCAACCTTCGCGCGGGGTCGGATCGCATCCAGCTCATGCAGAGCATGGGCGATGCCGCTGCATTCAGCGCAGCGATGAAGGTGTTGGCGCTCGATCTCAGCAAGATCGCCAGTGATCTCCGGATCATGGTGAGCGGCCCGCGCACGGGGCTGGACGAGATCACGTTACCAGCGGTGCAGCCGGGCTCCTCCATCATGCCTGGCAAGATCAATCCGTCCATCGCCGAGATGGTCAATCAGGTCTGCTTCCAGATCGTGGGCCTCGACGCATGCGTTGCGGCCGCGGCGGAGCACGGCCAGCTGGAGCTGAACGTGATGATGCCGGTCATCGCGTACAACGTTCTACTGGCGGAGCACATACTCGGCACCGCCTCGCGCGCATTTGCAGAGAAGTGCGTCGCCGGGATAAAGGCAAACGCGGAGCAGTGCGCGTACTGGGTCGAGCGTTCGGCAGCGCTCGCGACCGCGCTCGCGCCGCAGATCGGTTACGCCAAGGCGGCGGACATCAGCAAGCGGTCGGTGAAGGAAGGCGTTTTGATTCGAGATCTCGTAAAGCGCGAGCATGTGCTGTCGGATAGCGAAATCGACGACGTGCTGGATCTCAAGCGGATGACTGAGATCGGAGTGCCGGGAACGCACTAGGGCCTTGTTGGTCTAAGACGATCGATTCCGAACGGTCATCCCCTGGACAGCGGGATGACCGTTCGCCGCGGAGCTGGCTTTCCAAACGGCCGGAAGGTTCTTGCCTGGCATCAGATAATTAGCTAATATGCTAAATAACTAATCCTTGACGCCTCCGATGCTTACAGCGCTGCTCATGTCCGTACTCTCGCTCGGCCCGACGCCACTCCAGCAGGACAGCATTCCGTCCGTTCCGATCACACTCAAAACCCCGACTGGCGACATATCGGGGTCTCTCGTCGTCGGACCGGGCACCGCGCGGCGCCCGCTCGTTCTGATCATCGTTGGATCCGGTCCGACGGACCGCGACGGCAACTCGTCCGCGCCTGTAGCACCGGGCAGGACGCTCGACACCGATTCATACAAACAACTCGCCGAGGCGCTCGCCGCGAATGGCATCGCATCGGTCCGATACGACAAGCGCGGTGTGGGCGCGAGCGCGAAAGCAATGTCTGGAATGACCGAGGACGACTACCGCTTCGATATGGGGGTGGATGACGCCGCCGCGTGGATACGCATGCTGCGCGCGGATCCGCGTTTCTCGAAAGTGGTAGTTGTCGGTCACAGCGAGGGATCGCTCATCGGCATGATTGCAGCACAACGCGCGCAAGCCGACGGGTTCGTCTCGCTCGAAGGCGCGGGACGTCCCGCCGCCGACATACTTCGCGAGCAGCTCACGGCGGCGGGAGTGCCGACGGCGATGTTCCAGTCCATTCTCGACTCGCTTGCAGCAGGCAGGACTGTCGACAACACACCACCCGCGCTCGCTGCGCTGTTCCGTCCGAGCGTGCAGCCGTACATGATCTCCTGGTTCAAGTATGATCCGGCTGCTGAGTTGAAGAAGTTGCCGTACCCGGCGCTCGTGATTCAGGGAACGCACGATGTGCAGGTGTCGGAGAAGGACGCGGCTCTGCTTGCAGCCGCGCGTAGCGCAAAGCTTGTCACGATCGACGGAATGACCCACGTGCTCAAGCTGGGGCCAGCCGACAAGGCCGCGCAGGCCGCAACGGTCTATTCCGATCCGGGGCTTCCGATCGCGCCGGAAGTTGTCTCCGCGATCGTGACGTACGTGCGCGCCTCGCCACGCGCGCGGTGACGGATGCGTTCCGTGCGCTCGCTGATCCAACGCGTCGCGCAATTCTCGACCTCCTCCGCTGCGGCACTCTCACGTCCGGCGAGATCGCGGAGCAGTTCGGATCATCGTGGCCAACCATCTCGCGTCACCTGAGCGTGCTTAAGGATGCGGGCCTGATCAACGCGGAAAAGGAAGGCCAGTTCATGCGTTACGAGCTGGCGACAACGGTGTTTCAGGACGTGTTGCAGAAGCTCGCGTCGTGGACGCAACCTCAGACAGGGGAATCGAAACAAAATGCGTGACCATAGCCGGCTGATCTCCTTTCTCCTGGTCGTTGCCGCATTCGCGATTTCGATCGTGGCATTCCCGCACCTGCCGGCGACTGTTCCGACCCACTGGGGAATCTCCGGTAAACCGGATCATTTCGGCAGCAGGATCCAGGGAGCGTTTCTTCTTCCCGTGGTGATGCTGGCGACGTGGTTCATCGTGAGCTTCGTCCCGCGTTACGATCGGTCCCTGTTCATCAAGTATGATGAACGGGAATCGGACGAGTCTACGGTCCGCCCCGCATACAATGTTGTCGTCGTTGTTGTCCTTGCGTCGACCCTCGCGATACATGCCTTCGCGATAACCAGCTCGCTCGGGCTCGTCGCGCAGCAGAAACTCCCGCTCCTCCTCGCGTTGATCATCTCGGTCGGGATGATCCTGATCGGCAACTATCTGCCCCAGGTGACGCGGCGCAACGCCTTCATCGGCGTACGGTTTCCGTGGGCATACGCTAGTGAGGAGGTTTGGCGCCGAACCCAGCGCGCTGGCGGCTATGGCATGGTCGCAGCAGGCATTCTTGGGATGATTGGCGCGATCGCGTTTCCACAGTCGCCAGTGAAGCCGCTGTTTGCAGCCCTCCTGGCTCAGTTGATCGTCGTCGCGATCTACTCGTACTACCTCGCACATTCCGCCAGGGTGCCCTGAGGCTCGACCGCAAGGCCTTGCTCCGAGCCACTCCGGCCGGTATCCTCCAATGATGCGGATCACTACTTGGGCGGAATACGGTGTAATCTGCGCGTTGCACCTGGCGCGTAGATCCGACGACGGCCCCGTGACCGGCCGCGACATCGCCGCGCAGGAGCGCTTGCCAGCGGACTACGTCGAGCAGATTCTCCTGAGACTCCGTCGCGCCGACGTGATCAAGAGCGTCCGCGGCGCCCGGGGCGGCTACATGCTCGCCAGGCCGTCCAGCGAGATCACCATACGCGACGTGATACACGCGTCCGAGCTCGAGACGTTCGACCTGCACTGCGTCAGTCATCCTGTCGAGGAAGAACGCTGCGCGGCGTCGCACAACTGCAGTATTCGCCCGATCTGGGTCATGCTGCAGCAGAAGATCGACGACGTGCTCGACAGCGTTCACCTGTCCGACCTGCTGCATGACGAGCCGACGGTGCGCGAGCGCATCGGCCTGCCGATTCTGGAAACGGTCTAGCCGGTTTGTGATGGGCCGCGCCAACAGGCGCGGCATGCTCGGGGCGGGACTCGAACCCGCACGGCCTTTCGGCCACAGCGTTCTGAGCGCTGCGTGTATACCAGTTTCACCACCCGAGCGAAGCGGCTGGGAGCCGCCGCGCGCCAATCTCGATCAGACGCAAATTCCGGAGAGCGGTGTACCACTCACCGGAAGCCTCTCAACATAGCCGCACGTACGGGGTGGCGCAACGCTGCCCCACACACCTAACTTGACAGCCATGCCCGACGTTACCGCCACGCCGGCGCGCCAGTCAATTGCGAAGAACCGCAGGGCGTCGCACGACTACCAGCTGCTCGAGACCTGGGAAGCCGGAATCGCACTTACGGGTACCGAAGTGAAGGCACTGCGCGACGGAAAGGCAAACATATCCGACGCGTACGGCATTGTCCGCGATGGCGAAGTCTATCTGCTCAACCTCCACATATCTCCGTACGAGCGCGGCGGCTACGTCAACCACGAGCCGACGCGTACGCGCAAGCTGTTGCTGCACAAAAAGGAGATTCGGAAGATGATCGGCGCCGTTGAGCGGCAGGGCCTTACACTCGTTCCCCTGTAGCTCTACTTCAAGGGTGGTCGTGCCAAGGTTGCCCTCGCACTGGGTAAGGGAAAGAAGCTTCATGACAAACGCGAGGACGCTCGAAAGCGCGACGACGAGCGCGACATGGCGCGCGCCATGAGGCGTTCGTGAGGCGTTCGTGATCGTAGCGGGTCTCGTGCTCCTGCTTCAGACAGCCGCAACCGTTGGTCGCCAGACGAACATTCGCGCTCAGGCTGTCCCGACGCCTCCCGAATCGGTCGTGGTCCGCACTCCCGCCCGCACAACGACGTTGCGTCTCACCAGCACCGCTGGCGTCATCGGCGTCGATGCCGGCAAGCTCGCGACCGCACTTGGCGGGACGTTCAAGCTTACGTCGCCGAGTCATTACTCACTTACCGTTGGCGACTCGCACATCAGCTTTACGGATGCAGTACCGTTTGCCGGTGACGATTCCACGATAGTGCCGATGACGTCACCGCCGCGCGTCGTCGGCAGGAACGTCATCCTCCCGTTCTTCGTGGTGACCGAGTTGGTGCCGCGCTTTTTTTCGGGCTACATGTACGACCAGGACCTGCACGAGGTACGTCAGTTCGACAGTGCTGCGCGCCGAGTGCAGGCGCGAGCAGCAGCGCCACCCGATACGCCTGCGGCTGGCGCAACGCCGCGCGACATCGGTGAGGCTGCGGCCATAGCACGGGTCGCCTCGGAGACGCCCGTTCGTGTCAAGCGGCCTGGCCATCGCCTGATCGTCGTCGACGCTGGTCACGGCGGAGTCGATCCCGGAATGCACGGGCCAATCGGCGGCGGCCCTCAAATCCTCGAGAAGAACATCACCCTGGCCGTGTCCAAGCTGCTCGCCGCAGCGCT
>Ga0134126_10011356_pt1 | contig 11239 bp, 9 predicted proteins | sample KB31752_FD_96881 | JGI IMG/M metagenome (GOLD analysis project Ga0134126, IMG submission 96881) | Terrestrial soil microbial communities with excess Nitrogen fertilizer from Kellogg Biological Station, Michigan, USA - KB3-175-2 | ecosystem: Environmental > Terrestrial > Soil > Unclassified ... | reverse complement strand
CGCTGCGCGATCGTGGGCTCGGGGACCAGGAACGCACGGGCGATCTCATGCGTGGTCAGGCCGCCGATCACCCGCAGCGTGAGCGCCGCCCGCGCCTGCGTGGCCAGCACCGGATGGCAGGCGATGAAGACGAGACGCAGCAGGTCGTCGCCGATGTGGTCATCCGCCGCGGCGGCATCCGGCTCACCGTATGCCTGCTGCTGCGTCTCCATATCGCGGCCTACCTCCTGCAATTTCCGCTCGTAGCGAGCGCGGCGGCGCACTAGGTCGATGGCCCTGTGTTTCGCGGTCGCCATCAGCCATGCGCCTGGCCCGTCCGGAACTCCCCGCGCGGGCCACTGCTCCAGCGCGATTACTAGCGCGTCTTGCGCTAGTTCCTCTACCGCGCCAATGTCACCGGTGATCCGGGCCAAGGCCGCGATGATGCGGGGCGCCTCGATGCGCCATACCGCCTCGATCGCGGCCCGTGTCGCCCGGTAATCCGGGGACGTCGCGTCAGTCAACGTTCTCCGGTCCCATTACCTGCAGGACGTCGGTCGTCCCTTCCCAACCGGGCCACAGGTCCCGGTGCAGGTCCATGAACCGCGAGGCCCATTCGATGGCCTCTTCCTTAGACCGGACCTCATACAGGGCATAGCTGATGAGTTCCTTGGATTCAGTGAACGGGCCGTCGGTCACCGTGAGCTGGCCGCTCGCCAGCGTCACCCGGGCGCCGGCCGCGCTGGGCAGCAGGCCTGCGGTGTCCAGGAGAACGCCCGCCTCGGTGGCTTCACCGCCGAGCTTCATGATTGCCTCGAATAGCCCGGGCGGTGGCGGGGACGATGGGCTCGTGCCGGCCAGGAGCATCATGTAGCGCATTGCTAGTAGTCCTCTCTCTAGCGTGCGGTACGACGGTACAAGTGGATGGAGACGACGGCCAGCCAGACGAAGACGGCCAGGACCGCGCCATAGAACGGCAGGACGATCGCGCTAGAGCTGGATCCGGTGGTCACGCCGACGAAAGCGGCACCGAAGGCGACTCCAGTAATGCGGGAGTAGACCGCCAGCCCGCGCTGTCCCGTGCGAGAGAAGTAGCGGGCGACCACGAAGCAGCCGACAATCAGCGCCAGGAACGCGATGCCCGCCGCGATCAGGTGCCCGTCGCCATGCCAGCTGATGTGCACCGCTTTGCCGACCGGAGCGCCAGGGCCGAAGCCGTTGGCGGGGTCGGCCCGCAGAAGGCCGGCCCCGACGAGCCCAAGCCCGTAGATGCTGATCAGCCGTGGACCCCATGTGGCGCCCGCGTGCCCGGCCATAGCGCGCCGTGCCCCGACGGCGGCAGCCACGGTCATCGCGCCCGCCAATATGAACGTGGCGATCTGGATCCAGCCGAGCGGCCCGTTGGCCAGCAGGCTGGCATCGTCGTGCGCGATGCTGAACCCGTGCCGGGTCAGGCCCTGGATGAGGATAGACGCCTCGAAGACGACCCCAGCGAGGACCCCGTACCCGAGCAGCGACTTGGTGACGCGCTGGGCGGGGGTGCAGTCCTTGATATCCGGGGAAACGGTAGCGGTGGTCATGACGGTTCGTCCTTCCGGCTGGGGGCGACCGCCTGATCGGTCTAGCCCCTCTGCCTACGCCTCGAACAAGGACGGCAGGACTCGACAGATCCCCGGAGAAATTTTTCTCGGTCCAGGCGACCGACCCACCAAGCGTCGTGGTCGCGGGTATTTGGCCCGGACCGGAGTCAGGCTGACTCGGATCGCAAGATGAGTACCACGGGCTGGCGAGCGCCGAGGATGGCTGGGACAGTGGTCAGCGCGGCCACCGCGGCCAGCGTCCCGAGCACGACGGCGACCAGCCACGACCCGGGCGGGACCGACACCCCTCCTGCGCCGTTCGCGAGTGCGAACAGCGCTATCCCCAGTGGAACACCGACGAGGCTGCCCGGAAGCGCGGGCAGCACCTGCGCGGCCGACAGCCCAGTACTGACCTGCCACGGGGTCCCGCCGAGAACGCGGGAAACAGCCGACGGTTGCCTGGCGTCCAGGGCCGTCGCCCAGCCGGTGACGACCGCGTTTACGGCCGCCAGCGTGACCAGGACAAGAGTGAGCACCCCCATGACCTGGCTGACGCGTCCGCTGACCGGGTCGCTGAGCCCGGCGAACCAGTTGAAGCGCCCGGCCGACACGTCGCCGGCGTGGTGCGCTGCCAGCACCGCGACGATCGCGGTGACCGTGGTCGCGGTGCTCGCGGCGGCCAGTGCGGCGCGGCGCGGGCGGCGGGCGATCAGCCGTATCCCGATCTGCAGTGAGATGGGCAGCCGCCGCGAGATCGCTATCAGCATGGCGTGCCGCCGCGGCGGCCGCGCGGTGTTCTCAAGCGCGCTGACCGTGCTCGTGTGAGCCGCGCGGAAGGCGGGGACCAGCGTCGCTGCCAGCGTCACGCCGGCGGCCACGGCGACGACCAGCCCGACGGTACCGAGGGTGAGCGCGGGCGCGCCCGGCACGCCGAGCAGACCCGCGCCGGCGTTGGACAGCAACGGCGTGGCAAGCCAGCCGATCCCCAGGCCTGCGGCCGCCGCGACGAGGGCGACAAGCAGGTGCTCAGCCAGCAGCACGAGTGCGACCAGTGCCGGGGTGGCGCCCGCCGCCTTGAGTTGCCCGACACGGCGGGTCTGCTCAGCCATCCGGCCGCCGGCCAGCACCGCCGCGCTGGCCACCGCGAGCACCATCGCCAGCCAGGCCCCGGGCGTGAGGACCTGCTGGGCGACCGACACCAGGGCGTTGTCCGCGTACTGGACTTGCTCCCAGGTCAGCAGCGCTGGCCCCGACGAGGACACGGGGCCTGACGGGCTAACCGGCCCGTGCGCGGTGGCGAACGCCGCGGCGGCGGCCGGACCGCGGAGCCTCAGGTTGAGCACGTACGACACCGGCGAGGCGGCTGTGGCGAAGCTGCGGGCGGCTGCCTGGGTGACCCAAGCCAGGCCCATGCCAGATTCCTCCGACTGTGAGTCGGCGTGGCAGGTCATGTAATAACAGACCCCTGGGTATTCGGGTATCGCGGCGGTCACTGCGATGCCCGAGACGCGGAAGAGGCGTCCGTTCAGCGTGACCCGATCGCCGACGGTCACGCCGAGCGCCTCAGCGAAGGTCCGCTCCAGCACTACCGAGCCAGGCCTGACCCAGGTCCCTGCGGTCACGTCTGGCTGATCGACTGCGGTCGGCGCCTCGTCGCGTCCCTCGGCCTGCACCGGTACCGTGAGGCCGCGGAACCCAAGCGCCGCGGAGGCGAGCGGGTAAGGCCCGCTGTGCGCGTTGACGCCGCTCGCGCCCGAGAGCGACGCGCTCTGGGCGGTTGACGAGACGAACGCGGTGACGTCCGGGCCGTTCGTCGCCGCTTTGGTGCGGAAGTACGGGCTGCTGGTCACACCGTTCAGCGCGAGGCCCAGCGTCAGCGTCGCGGTGGCGGCGGTGATCGCAAGCAGCAGCAGCACGGCCTGGGCCCGACGGTGCCGCAGGTCGCGGATAGCCAGACGGGCGATAAGGACGAAGCGGCTCATCGGTCAGCCCTCCAGGCCAGCCAGGCGACGCGGGCTGCCGCTCGCTCCGCCGATAAGCCTGGTCTCGTCGGTGAACGCGCCGTCGCGCATCGCGATCAGCCGGTCGGCAGTGGCGGCGATCCGTGCGTCATGGGTGACAATGACCAGCGTTTGCCCGGCCCGGTGCAGGTCGTCGAACAGCTCCAGGACCTCAAGGGTCGCTACGCTGTCCAGGTTGCCGGTGGGCTCGTCGGCGAGCACGACCAACGGGTCGTTGGCGAGCGCGCGGGCGACCGCGACCCGCTGCCGCTGCCCACCGGACAGCGCGGACGGGAGGAACTTCGCGCGATCCGCCAGGCCGGTACGGTCTAGCAGTTCTAGCGCGCGGCGGCGGGCGGCTCGGGGCGAGCGGCCCGCCAGCAGTTGCGGTAGCTCCACATTCTCCACCGCGGTGAGCTCGTCCATCAGGTGGAACGCCTGGAAGATGAAGCCGACCGCGTCGCGCCGCAGTCTCGCGAGACCGCGCTCACTGAGCCGACCGAGGTTCCGGCCCGAGAGGGTAATCTCGCCGGCGTCTGGCCGGTCGAGGCCGCCGAGCAGGTGCAGCAAAGTGGACTTGCCGCAGCCGCTCGCTCCGGTCACCGCAACGGTCTCACCCGCGGCGATGTCCAGGTCCACGTCGTCGACGGCACGGACGAGCGTGTCGCCGGCGCCATATGTTTTGCGCAGCGCTCGTGCGCTGAGCAGGGGGCCGCTCACTGCGTTTGCCTCAGGAATCCGGGGTCTTTCAGCTCGATGCGTCCGTGACCAGCCAAGAAGATGCCGAACACGATCGAACTGGCATCGGCGGGAATCCCCGCGGTGATCTCACGCTCGGTCCAGGCGGAACCGGCGGGGACGATGCCGACGTGGTTGCTCGGGTCAGCGAGCGCGGCTGCGGCGGTGACCGGGCCGCGGACGTCGAGCGGCCCTCTGACCCGGACGAACAACCCGGCGTTACCAGTGTCCTGGGTGCGAATCCGACCGCGGAAGGTGACCGTGCGGCCGAGGTAATCGTCGGCGTAGATCTCCTGGGCGAGGAAGGCGAAGCCAGCTGGCTCCGGCACGGCTGCGGACAGGACCGCGGCCCCATCTTCCACGGCGCAGGTGTAGTCCGCCCAGTGGGCCTCGCTGGCGTGCTGGCCGAAGGTGCCGCCGAGCACCCACCGGCTCATGCCGTCGGTGAACGTCATGTTGCGCGGCTCGTAGCGCGGCCGCGGCCCAGGATTCAGGTCGCGTGCGGTCTGCTCGGGCATCGGTCCGGGTTCGGTGTCCCCCGACGCCGGTGTTGCCAGCCGGTCCATCAGCGCATCGGCCACCCGGATCGGGACACCGGCCGTGATGGCGACGGCGATGCCTTCGGGCAGGCGCGCCAGGACGTGTCGGGTTTCCTCGTGGCTGGCGAGTTCGATCCGGGCGCCGGTCACCTCGGGACCCAGCTCATCGATATCCACGCTGGCCACTCGCGCGCCGACCGCGTGCAGCAGCCGGTCCGTGAGCTCGTTGGCGGTGCCCGGCTGCCTGGTGCCCGGACGGGCGACCACAGCGCGCCCGGTGACCGGGTCCGCCGGCTCGAAGAGGTCCGCGAACCGGTGGCTGTCGCCGCCGAGCAGCCAGACCGCGAGCTCCCGGCGGCCTTCCGCGTCGACGAGCACGATGATGTGGGTCGGGGAAGCATCCGGCACTGGGCCGGGCGGTATCCGGCTTTCCATGCGCGTGACGCGGACGGTTGTCATATGCGTCCTCCGGGCGACGGGAATCAGGTCGGGGCGATGCTCGGTGAGGTAGGCCCGCAGCCGGCCTCGTGCCTTGTGCAGGCTGACCCTGGCCGTCCCGGGCTGTCCGGCGATCTGTCCAGCAGGCAGTCCGGCGTAGTAGTGCAGGGCGACGGCGCGTCGCTGCCCGTCGGGCAGGCCGACGATGGCGGCGCGCAGCGCATCGGACAGGTCTAGGTCTTCGGCCGAGGGCGGGTTGTCAGGCGAGGCCGGGTGGAGGGATTCTGGCCAGTCGGGTAGCAGCGCCGGCTGGGCCCGGCGGTACTGGGCCCGGCAGACGTTGAGCACGATAGCGGCCAGCCAGCCGACGAACCGCTCCGGATCGCGCAGCCGGTCCAGCGCGATGAACGCTTGCAGGAACGATTCCTGCATCACGTCATCCACGTCGCTGGGATTGCCGCACAGGCTCCGGGCGCGAGCGCGCACCATCGGCTGATGCCGTTCGACCAGCAGCCGGAACGCCGCCGGGTCACCATCGCGGGCCAGCACAACAAGGTCTGCGTCGGGGATCTCCGCGCTCATCGAGTCACGCTCAGCACTGGCTGGCGCAGCGAGATACGCCCAGCGCCGGTCAGCGTGATGCCGAACCGGATGATGTCGGCGTCCGCGGGGACCGGCGTACGCAGTTCATACCTGGTCCAATCGGATTGGCCGGCGACCGTAACGCCGTGATCCTCACGGACCTGCCTCCAGTGCTTGAATATCTCCAGGCGGAGCCCGGCCGGCTGGGTGAGCGGCGCGGTGCTGATCTCACTGGAGAACACCACCTCGCGGCCCCGGTAGTCGTCGGCGAAGACCGCCTGGAATAGGGTGCCGGCTCCGGCAGGGCGCGGGACGACCGACGACAGCACCGCGCACGACCCGTCGGCAGTAGCTGAATAGTCGTACCCCGCACCGCCGTCAAGGTCCCACCGGTCCAGACCGTCGGCGAAGGTCAGGTTGCGCGGTTCGAACCGCGGCCGCTTAGCTGGAAGTGGTTCCATCGACGAGCCGACGAGACCCCGGCCGGGTCCCACCTGGGCGACCGGCGGTACTCGGTCGAGAAACGGGGTGAGCAGGTCGTCGCCGAGTACCGGCGTGGCTACCCGGTCCAGCACCGCGTCGGCCAGCCGCACCGGGGCACGTGCAGCGGCCGCCATGGCCAGGCCAAGTCCCAGACCCGCCGTGACCTGCCGGACTCCATCCGCGCCGTCGAGGCTGATCCGCGTTACGGCCGTCTCCGGGCGCAGTTCGGACGTGTGCGGATCGGCCATGTCGATGTCCACCCCGGTCACGCTCGCGCCGACTGCGCGCAGCAGCCGGGTAGCGAGTTCCTGGGGAGCGCCGCCCGGCGTTATCTCTTCCGGAGGCCGGGCCGCGAGCTCAGCAAGCTGAGCAAGATCACTCCCGGCAGGCTCCCTGAGCCAAATCGGCACTGCCCGGCGGGCAGCGTCGTCCGCGAGTACCACCAGAAAGCCACGGGTCTGGAATCCGCCGTCGGGCAACCTGCCCGGCCTCGGCTCAACATGCGCGATACGGACGATGGTCATCGGCGTCCTCCGGGAGTCAGCGAGAACCTCACACTCCCTAGTGTCGGACGCGGGCGGCGGCGTTACCCAGGGCGACGAGCTCGGCTCGTTGCCCCGGAAATGTCACCAGGCAGTCCGAGCGGACTAGCGGTGCGGCGCCAGCCCGCTCCACACCATCGCGCCGAGGTGGTTGAGGGTGTCGATGCCGTACTGCTCGCTGGGGTTGCCGGTGCTGAGCACCGCCATCAGATAGTTCCGGCCGTCGCCGGAAACCCAGCCGATGCTGTTGATCTGCCAGTTGGAGTTGTGGGCATTCAACGGTAGCCAGCCGTTCTTGAGTGCCACCGTCGCGCCGGCGGGAACGCCGTTGGAGACTCCCCACCGCTGCGACGGCGTGACGTTCTCCAGCAGGTGCAGAGCGTACTTCTGGTCGTTCCGATCAAGCACCGTGCTTGGCTGGACAAGCTGGCGGAGCAAGGTGATCTGGTCCTGCGGCGTGGTGGTGGTCAGCCCCCAGCCGGGCCAGGAGGAGCCGGGGCACTGTAGGCAGTTCGATGGGCTGGTGCCCGCAAGTCCGACCGTGTGATCGAACGCGCGCATGCCCTTGGCGCCGCCCACGTCCCCCCACAGGGTGGTGGCCGCTTGGTTGTCGCTCTGCTCGATCATCGGCGGGGTCAGCTCTTGCTCGGTCAGCGACAGGACCACCCGCTGGGTGGTCCTGTGGGCCAGCACGGCCTCAAGGATCTCCAGCTTCACAACGCTCGCCGCCGCCTGCGGAGCTAGCTGGCCAAGCGTCCACTGCTTGCCGGTGGACAGGTCGTAGACTGCCGCCTCGACCTTCCCGTGGCGCCCCGCGATGTAGGCCTGGGCCTGCGCGCCAAGGGGACCTGTGGCCTGGCCGACGCTGACCGTGGGGGACGGGGACGAGGACGAGGACGGCGTGACAGCGACGGCGGGCGCCTGCGACGGGATGGTCGTGGGTTGCGCGGCAGTTCCCTGGCCGACGCCCTGCGCCTCGGCCGTGTAGGGGCTATACGGGCTGGTAGGGGTCGGTGTAGCGGTCGCCTGCGGGTGGTTCGACGGCCCCCGGAACGCCAGGTACAAGATGGCAAGCGCGGCCAAGAGAACGACGGCCCGGCCAACCCTGAGCAACACGCCAAGCACGGAACCCCAGGGCCTAGCACGCCGGTCACCGTCGAAGTTGAAGTCGGCCCGCACAATCGGCACATTACTCGCTAACTCCCCCGTATGCGCGTACCTTGCGCGCGGCCAGGCGAGTTGCAGAAAGTCCGTCAGTACTGGACGACCGCCACGGGGTCGGAAAGCGTCAGCTCAGCGCGCGGGAAATCACCCCTTAAGCAACTGCCGGGCCATGACCATCCGCTGGATCTGGTTAGTCCCCTCATAGATCTGCGTGATCTTGGCGTCGCGCATCATGCGCTCGACCGGGTAGTCGTTCACGTAGCCGTAGCCACCCAAGAGCTGGACTGCGTCCGTCGTCACCGCCATCGCGACGTCCGAGGCCATGGTCTTGCAGGCCGAAGAGAAGAAGGTCAAGTCCGGCACCTTCTCCCCCTGCATCGCCCGCTCCGAGCGGGCCGCCGCCGCGTAGGTGAGCTGCCGGGCGGCCTCCAGCTTCATGGCCATGTCGGCGATCATGAACTGCAGCCCCTGGAAGTCGGCGATCGCCTTGCCGAACTGCTTGCGCTCCTTCACGTAGCCAAGCGAGTAGTCAAGCGCGCCCTGCGCGATGCCCAGGGCCTGCGCCGCGATCGTGACCCGGGTGTGGTCCAAGGTACGCAACGCGATCTTGAAACCCTGGCCTTCGTCGCCGACCAGCCGCGACGAAGGGATCTCGCAGTTATCGAAGTACAGCTCGCGGGTCGGCGACCCCTTGATGCCCAGCTTGTGCTCCGGGGCGCCGAAGGTGAAGCCAGGGTCACCGTCTTCCACCACGAACGCCGTGATCCCGTTCGCGCCTTTGTCCGGGTCGGTCACGGCCATGACCGTGTAGAACTTCGACACTCCGGCGTTGGTGATCCACCGCTTCACGCCGTTGAGCACGTAGCCACCGGAAGTTCGCACCGCCCGGGTGCGCATCGCGCCCGCGTCCGAACCCGCCTCTGGCTCAGAGAGCGCGTACGAGAACATCCCCTCGCCGCGCGCGACCTGCGCCAGATAACGCTGCTTGACCTCCTCGGACGCACCGAGGAGCAGCGGCACCGTCCCGAGCTTGTTCACCGCCGGGATCAACGAAGACGTCGCGCACGCCCGGGCGACCTCCTCGATGACGAGCGCCGCCGCAAGGGCGTCACCGCCGGCCCCGCCGTAGGCCTCGGGGATGTGCACCGCATGGAAGTCGGCCTTCACGAGCGCCTCGTACACGTCCCAGGGGAACTCAGCCGTCCGGTCGATCTCCGCCGCCCGCGGTGCGATCTTGTCATCCGCAAGCGCCCGCACGGCTTCACGCAGCGCTTCGTGCTCTTCCGACAGTGCGAAGGTGCTCATGCCCTGATGTTAACCCTCCAGTAACCAGAGGATGAGAACCGCCCTCATCAGGCCGAACGACCGCTTGCTCCGCCCAAAGGACCAGCCAAAACGCGACGCCGCCCGGTATTGACCAATACCGGGCAGGCGTCGATTGTCACTGCTTACGGTTATGCGGCGTCTTCGTCAGAGTCATTGTGATCCCGCCAGTTCAGGCGGGGCATGGTCGCCGCGTGCGCCGGATGGTACGAGTGCTCCGAAGGGTCTGAAGCCGGACGTGGTTCTGGGACAAAACCCTTCGGTGCGGCGTGCTTGCCGCTGGACTTGTAGAGACCTAGTGAACGGAATGGTCGGCTCTTGGACACAGAGAATGCCATATGCACTTCCCCCTTGACCCCGCTAGCGCAGCGCGCCCAATCCCACCATCAGACACTTGCCTCCGGTCCCGTTCCGGCTGCCTGCGCTTGCACTAGAATGCCCGACCTCCATGCACATAAACACCCCTCGAAAAGCACCGTGCCCAAACCGATACCGAAGGTCAACGATCCGTCACAGGCTGTTGCATGTTCGGCGAGCTTTCGCAGCATTGGCCACGGTCATCGAAAGCGCTAGAACTTCTCGCGGAGTGCTTCGCCCTTGGCCTTGGCCTGCGCGGTGAGGCGGGCCTGGAACTCGATCATCTGCGCGCGCAGTTCCTCGTCGTCGGCGGCGAGGATGCGCACGGCCAGCAGCCCGGCGTTCCGTGCCCCGCCGACCGCGACGGTCGCGACCGGGATGCCCGCCGGCATCTGCACGATCGACAGCAGCGAGTCCATCCCGTCCAGGTACTTGAGCGCCACCGGAACCCCGATGACCGGCAGGGGCGTGACTGAAGCCAGCATCCCGGGCAGGTGCGCCGCGCCGCCCGCGCCGGCGATGATCACCTTCAGCCCGCGACTGGCCGCCTGCTCGCCGTAGGAGATCATCTCGCGCGGCATCCGGTGCGCAGACACCACGTCCGCCTCGTAAGGCACACCGAACTCATCGAGCACCTCGGCAGCCGCCTCCATGACGGGCCAGTCCGAGTCCGACCCCATCACCACGCCAACCACAGGCGAATCACTCTGCACGGCCCAAGCGTAACCGCCTGACCGCCCGCCACCCCGACCGACCCGCCGCACCCCCCAGACCGCAACGATTGCGACCGCGAGCAGCCACCGGGCCCACGACATTCACGCCCCCGAGTGCCAGGGCCCGGACAAAACATGGCCGTTGGCGCCAGCAGGCCAAACCCCTCATGCTCCCGGGGCCACGCATGGCCAGAACCAACATGACCGCAGGCACCACAAGGCCAGAACCAACATGACCGCAGGCGCCACAGGGCCAAAACGTTCATGCCCCTGCGGCACACAAGGCCAGAACCAATATGACCGCGGGTGCCACAAGGCCAAAACAGTTGTGCGCGCGGGTGCCACAAGGCCAGTAGAAGCACCCTTGGGTGCCACAGGGCCAGAACGCGATGTCCTTGTGGCACACAAGGCCAGAACCATCGCGGCCGCGGTGCCACAACGCCAAACGTTCATGCCCCCAGGCACACAAGGCCAAGACCATCGTGGCTGCGTGTGCCACAAGGCCAAAACGACCACGTCCCTGTGGCACACAAGGCCAATACAGTTCGCGGGCGCCGCCGCGCTCGGGCAGCCGCCAGTCGCTGCACGACCAGCTGACAGCCTCGCCGCCGTTAATCCGCACACCCCATCCCTGGGGCTATGCGTCTTAGGGCCACTTAGCGCTCCACAAAAGCCACAGACCGGGCGGCCGGAGAACGCCAAGTGGCCCTAAGACGGTGGAGCGAGTGAAGGTGGGCGGCCCGTCGGGGGGCCAGAGCGGCACGCACTCCTGCGAGGAGCGGAACGACGTCGGCCGGCGGG
>Ga0134126_10011353_pt1 | contig 11240 bp, 8 predicted proteins | sample KB31752_FD_96881 | JGI IMG/M metagenome (GOLD analysis project Ga0134126, IMG submission 96881) | Terrestrial soil microbial communities with excess Nitrogen fertilizer from Kellogg Biological Station, Michigan, USA - KB3-175-2 | ecosystem: Environmental > Terrestrial > Soil > Unclassified ... | reverse complement strand
CAAGCTCGCACCGGCGGGTGCAACGGCACTACTTCCTGCCTGCCCTGGATATGCTTAGGTTTTACCGGCTGGAAGCGGAAGACGCCAATGCCAGAGGTCGGCACGGTCGGCTCCGGCAAAAGCCGGCTGGAACGTTCCGGCCGCCCCTGCATCTAATGTAAGACAAAACACTCACCACGGACGCAAACGGAGCGTGGCAGATGACGAACGAGGACAAAAAGCCGAACGGGCCCGATCTCACCCCAGGCATCCCGTCCGGCGATCTCGCGGACGGCACTATGCTGACCGGCCATGTCGGAGACGACGAGGTTTTGCTCGTGCGTCAGGCGGGCAAGCTGTTCGCGCTGTCCGCGCATTGCACACATTATCACGGGCCGCTCGCCGATGGCATTCTGGTCGGCGATACGGTCCGCTGCCCCTGGCACCACGCTCATTTCAGTCTGCAGACGGGGGAGGCTATCGCAGCGCCGGCGTTCAGTCCGCTTTCCTGCTGGCAGGTTGAAGAGCGCGACGGCAAAATTTTTGTCAAAGGCAAGAAACCGGAGCCCGCGCCGAAGAAAAGCGCGGCGAAGCCGGAGCGTATTGTTATCGTTGGTGGTGGCGCAGCAGGATTTGCCGCAGCCGAGATGCTGCGGCGGCGTGGTTTCACCGGCAGCGTCACCATGCTCAGCAACGACGATTCGACGCCGGTCGACCGCCCCAATTTGTCGAAGGATTATCTCGCCGGCAGCGCCCCGGAGGATTGGGTGCCGTTGCGCGGCGAGGACTGGTACGCCGAAAACAAGATCGACCTGAAGCTGAAAACCGACGTAACGGCGATTGACCCGAAAGCGCGCACGGTCACGCTGGCGAACGGCAATAACGTGCCATTTGACAAATTGCTGCTCGCGACCGGCGCCGAACCGGTACGCCTCGACATCCCCGGCGCAAAGCCTTCGCAAGCCCATACCTTGCGGTCGCTGGCCGACTGCCGCGCCATCATTGCGCAGACGAAGGAGGCAAAACGCGCCGTCGTCATCGGCGCAAGCTTCATCGGTCTTGAAGTAGCAGCGGCGCTGCGCGCCCGCGAGATCGAGGTTCACGTCGTTGCGCCGGAAAAGCGCCCGCTCGAACGCGTGTTCGGTCCGCAGCTCGGCGACTTCGTTCGCGCGCTGCACGAAGAGCACGGCGTCAAATTTCATCTCGAGAACGGCGTGGCGTCCATCGACGGCAAGCGCATCACCCTCAAGCAGAACGGCACGATCGATGCCGATCTGGTCATCATGGGCGTCGGCGTGCGTCCGCGCACCGCATTGGCCGAGAAAGCCGGGCTCGCGATGGATAGAGGCGTCACAGTCGACGAATACATGGAGACGAGCGCGCCGGGGATTTTTGCCGCCGGCGATATCGCGCGCTGGCCCGACCGGATCAGCGGCGAACGTATCCGCGTCGAGCACTGGGTGGTCGCGGAGCGCCAAGGCCAGATCGCCGCGCTCAACATGGTCGGCGAACGCACGCCGTTCGGATCCGCGCCGTTCTTCTGGAGCCAGCATTACGACGTGCCGATCAATTATGTCGGCCACGCCGAGAAGTGGGATGACATCGAAATCGACGGCGACGTGATGAAGCGCGATTGCGTGGTCCGCTACAAGCAAGGCGGACGCGTGCTCGCCGTCGCCTCGATTTATCGCGACAAAGAAAGCCTCGAGGCAGGCGTAAGCCTGGAAAAGCGGGCCTGAGTGCGGGTTTTTTGCGCCCGATTAACCTGCGTGCCTGTTAACGGGCCGCAGGGTGGCGGCCCGCCCGCGGGCGGGCTAAAAAGAAGCCAAGGAGACCTATCCGATGGCCATTAAATTCGGGCGTCCGATCGAAAGCCGCGTCCGCCTGACCCCGGTGGAGCGCGAGCCGGTGACCGGCCCGCTTGAGCTCACCACCCGCATGCGCCGCAACCGCCGCGCCGACTGGGCACGCCGCATGGTGCGCGAGAACATCCTCACCGCCGACGACCTGATCTGGCCGTTATTCGTGATGGATGGGCAGAATACGCGGATGCCGGTCGCGTCGATGCCGGGCGTCGAACGGTTGTCAGTCGATCAAGCCGTCCGCGACGCCGAACGTGCGGCGGAACTGTTGATCCCCTGCATCGCGCTCTTTCCCTATACCGATCCGAAGCTGCGCGACGAGACCGGCTCGGAAGCGCTCAACGCCGACAATCTGGTCTGCCGCGCCGTACGCGCCATCAAAAAGGAAGTGCCGGACATCGGCATCCTGTGCGACGTAGCGCTCGATCCGTTCACCAGCCACGGTCATGACGGATTGCTGCGCGACGGCGAGATCCTCAACGACGAGACCGTCGCCGTGCTGGTCAAGCAGGCACTCGTGCAGGCGGAAGCCGGCTGCGACATCATCGCACCGTCCGACATGATGGACGGGCGCGTCGGCGCCATTCGCAAAGCACTCGACCAAGCCGGGCATATCGATGTGTCGATCATGTCCTACGCTGCGAAATATGCGTCCGCATTTTACGGCCCGTTCCGCGATGCGGTCGGTTCGGCAAAGACGCTCACCGGTGACAAGCGCACCTATCAGATGGACCCCGGCAATGCCGAGGAGGCCCTGCGTGAAGTCGCGCTCGACATCGACGAAGGCGCGGACATGGTCATGGTCAAACCCGGCCTGCCTTATCTCGATATCGTTCGCATCGTGAAAGAGACTTTCGGACTTCCGACATTCGCCTATCAGGTGTCGGGCGAATACGCGATGGTCATGGCGGCCGCGCAAAATGGCTGGCTCGACGGCGAGCGCGCAATGATCGAAAGCTTGATCGCCTTCAAGCGCGCGGGCGCCGACGGCGTGCTGACCTATTTTGCGCAGCGCGTGGCAAAAAAACTGAAAGAAGAAAAATAACGTGATCCGCTTTCTTCGGCGCTGACGCAGGCGATTTTCCCGCCTAAAATCCCGGCAATCGGATCGCCCGCGTTCGCGGGCCAACCACCCAACAAACACAGGCGACCACAACGATGGGCGAGTTTGCAATTGGCCAGGGCGTACCGCGGTTCGAAGATCCTCGGCTGGTACAGGGCCGCGGCCGCTACATCGACGATATCGTCTATCCGGGCATGGCGTTCGGCGTTGCGTTGCGCTCGCCGCACGGTCACGCAAAGATTCTGTCGATCGACACAACGGCCGCCAGGGCCGCACCCGGCGTGCTCTCCGTCATCACCGCCGCGGACTGGAAGAAAGCCGGCCTCGGCGAATTGCCGTCGCATGGCGGCCTGAAGCTTCGCGACGGCTCCCCGATGGTCAAGCCGCCCTACCCGGTACTGGCCGAAGACCGCGTGCGCTGGATCGGCGACCCGATCGCATTCATCGTCGCGGAAACCGCCGCGCAAGCGCAGGACGCGGCAGAAATGGTCGAGGTCGACTATGACCCCCTGCCGGCTGTCGTCTCCACCGCCGAGGCCAGTAAACCGGGCGCGCCGCGCGTCTGGGATCATTGCGCGGACAACATCAGCTTCGTCGAATTGATCGGCGACAAGGCCGCCGTCGACGCCGCCTGCGCCCAAGCCGCGCATGTCGTGAAGCATCGTTTCGTCATCAACCGCGTCACCGCTGCCTGCATGGAGCCGCGCGGCGCGGTCGGCGTCTATCTGCCGGTCGAAGACCGTTACATCATCCATTCGCCGGTTCAGCGCGCGCATGGCTACCGCAGCGAGATCGCGAAGCAAGTTCTCAAAGTGCCGGAAAGCAAAGTGCAGGTGATTTGCGCCGAGGTCGGCGGCAGCTTCGGCATGAAGACGCCTGTGTTCAACGAAGCGCCGCTCGTGCTGTTCGCCTCCAAGCTCACCGGCCGCCCGGTGAAATGGATGAGCACCCGCACCGAAGCTTTCCTCAGCGACGCCGGCGCGCGCGACAACGTTACCGAAGCGGAGCTGGCGCTCGATAAAGACGGAAACTTTCTTGCGTTGCGCGTCAAGACGGTCGCAGCGATCGGCGCCTATTTGCAAAACAACATGCCGGCATTCTTCCTCAATGCCGGAACGCTCGCCGGCACCTACCGCACGCCGGCTATCTTTGCCGACATCACCGGCGTCTTCACCAACACCAATCCGGTGCGCCCCTACCGTGGCAACGGCCGCCCGGAGGCTGCTTTTGTCATCGAACGCATGATCGACGTTGCCGCCGACGAACTCGGCTTCGACCCGATCGAATTGCGCCGGCGCAATTACATTTCGCCTAGTCAGATGCCGTTCAAGACCGGGCTTACCTTCACTTACGACAACGGTGAATTTGAAAAGAACATGGACATGGCGCTGGAGCTTGCCGACTTCGCAGGCTTCAGGAAGCGGCGCGAAGAGTCACGCAGACGTGGCAAGCTGCGCGGCATCGGAATCTCGAACACCATAGAACGCGCTGCGGCGCCCGGCACGGAAGGCGCGGAGGTGCGCTTCGACCGCGGCGGCACCGCCACGATCTTCTCGGGTTCGATAACCGCCGGCCAAGGCCACGAGACCGTGTTCAAGCAGCTTGTTTGCGATCAGCTTGGCCTGCATCCCGACGAGGTACGTTACGTGCAGGGGGACACCGATGAAGTGTTCTTCGGCGAAGGCACAGGCGGTTCGCGGTCGGCAACCATGTCGGGCTCGGCCTTTCTGATGGCGACGAACAAGGTCGTCGAGAAAGCCAAGAAAATCGTTGCGCACGCGCTGAAGATCGACGCGTCCGACGTGAACTTTGCCGATGGCGTGTTTTCATCGCCGAGATCAAACCGGACGATGACCATCAAGGAAGTCGCGATCGACTCGGCCAGCCCCGCCAAAATTCCGGCAGACATGGAACCCGGCCTCATCGCCACCGCAGTCTATAAGGCGCCGGTGAACAATTACCCGAACGGCTGTCACGTCTGCGAGCTTGAGATCGACCGGGAAACCGGCGTGGTCCAGATCGCGCGCTACAGCGTCGTGGACGACGTCGGTACCGTGCTCAATCCGATGCTTCTGCATGGACAAATTCACGGTGGCGTCGCGCAAGGTATAGGTCAGGTATTGATGGAGGACATTCATTTCGACGAGAGCGGCCAACTCGTCACCGCCTCGTTCATGGATTACGCAATGCCGCATGCGCACCACCTCAGCAACATCGCGGTGGAAGCCAATCCGGTGCCGACAAAAACGAACCCCCTCGGCACCAAGGGCGCCGGCGAAGCCGGCAATGTCGGCGCGCTGCCGGCCGTTGCCAATGCCGTGGTGGATGCATTATCCGAGTTCGGCATCAAACACATCGAAATGCCGGCAACGCCGGAACGCATCTGGCGCGTGATCAACCGGCAGTCGCGTCAGCCGCAGCCCGCATAGTTTTCCATCGAACGGGCAGCGTCTTTCGACGACCGGTCATGCTTGCGCTGCACGTGCAGCCCGCATTCGCGGTTGCCGCCGCTTTCCCACCACCATCGGCCATTGCGTTCGGGTTCGCCCGGTTGAACCGCGCGCGTGCACGGCGCGCATCCAATGGACACGAACCCTTTCGCATGCAGCGAATTGATCGGGATGTCGTTCGCTTTCACGACCGCAAGCACGGCCTCCCTGCTCCAGTCGAATAACGGATTGACCTTGAGCATTCCGCGGTTGGAATCAACGCTGACGAGACCGGCTTTTCGCCGCTCGGAAGACTGGTCGGCGCGCAATCCTGTAATCCACGCAGACGCCCCGGCCAGCGCGCGGTCAAGCGGCCGCGTTTTGCGCACGTCGCAGCACGCCTGCCGCGCTCGCTTTGAAGCGTAAAAACCGTCAATGCCCTGCTTTTCGATCAACGATTCCAGCGCCATGTGGTCGGGATAGACAGCGCGTATTTTCCGGCCATAGCGATGTTCTGTTTCTGCCCAAAGTTCGTATGTTTCGGGAAATAGCCGCCCGGTATCGAGCGTCACGACATCGACGTCAATGTTTCGCTCGCAAATCCAATGGAAGAGCACCTGTCCTTCGATGCCGAAACCAAGCGTCAATACGATCGGCCCGTCGAGGTCGTGCCGAAGACGCGCGATGCGTTCAGCCGGGGACAGGCGAGCAAGCGTATCGCCCAGCATCTTCCCGCGCTCGACGAGACTCGAACTCAGAGCAATCGGCGCGTCATCAAGTTTCGATTTTTCCACAAGCATGACGCACATATGTGCGTTGAAAATTCAGTGTCAAATCCGGAATAAATTTCGCTTCTGCCGAAGATTTCAATCCGCTCATTTCGTAATTTTCCGTGCGGCGGAATGACCTTGCTGAAATTGTAAGAATTTTCAGGAGACGGAAAATGTTACGATGACAACGGACTCGGCATTGTTGTTATCGGTGACGCCATATCGATGGAATGAAACTATAAGCGGGAGAGCGATATTCTCCTGCGGCAGCCAATCAGGCCGATGTTGTCCTGCTCAAACCGACCGCGGCGGAATAATCAGCCTTTGCCGTCACTCCATCGCTGCGGCAGTTTCGATCCGCACCGGCTGGTAGCCGTCTTTGGCAAGCGCGCAGAGAATTTCCTCGGCATGAACCGCATCGCGTGTCTCAAGGGTGAGGTCGAGTTTTGCGCCCTTGGCCGGCACGTCGAGAAACAGCCGGCGATGATCGACTTCCAGAATGTTGGCGCCAAGTTCGCCCAGCCGCATCGCGATTGGACCGAGCACGCCAGGCCGATCCGGAATCGTGAGACGAAATGACACGATGCGGTTGCCGCGTTCGAGCTCACGCACCATGATCGAGGCAAGGATGCGCGGGTCGATATTTCCGCCGCAAAGGATCAGGCCCACCTTCTTGCCGTGGAAAAGCTCGGGCCGTGCAAACATGGCGGCGAGCCCCGCCGCGCCCGCGCCTTCCGCCATAGCTTTCTGGAACGTCAGAAAAGCGTTGACCGCGCGTTCCAGCAACCCTTCGTCGACCAGGATGATTTCCGACACCAGCTTGCGCACGATCGGAAGCGTGAGCTCTCCGACGTTCTTGACGGCGATGCCTTCAGCCAGCGTCGGCCCGCCGCAGCCGCGATTTCCGCCCGTGATTGCGTTCCAGAACGAAGGATAAAGCTCGGCCTCGGCGCCGAATATTTCAATCTTCGGATTGACGCCACGCGCCGCAATCGCGTTCCCGGCAATCAAGCCTCCGCCGCCGATCGGGATTACAAGCGCATCGAGGTCCGGCACCTTTTCAAGCATTTCGATCGCAATCGTTCCCTGCCCGGCGATGATGCGTGCATCGTCATAGGGATGAACCAGCGTGAGACCGCGCTCGCGCCGGATCGCCTCGCAACGTATTTGCGATTCCGTGATGGTCTCGCCCTCAAGGACTACTTCGGCGCCATACTGCCGCGTGGCGTCGACCTTCACGAACGGCGTGGTCACCGGCATTACGATGGTGGCTGGAATTTTCAGGCGCGCTGCGTGATAGGCCACGGCCTGCGCATGGTTGCCGGCCGACATGGCGATGACGCCCCGGTTGCGCTCGGTTTCCGACAGCGAAGAAAGTTTCGCCAGGGCGCCGCGATCTTTAAATGAATTGGTGACCTGAAGATTTTCATATTTGACGTATACTTCCGCCCCGGTGAGCGCCGACAATTTCGGTGCCGGCAGCATCGGCGTACGCAGCACCGCGCCGGCGATGACACGGCGGGCGGCTTCGATATCGGCAAAGGTGACGCTCAAAACGTTTCTCCAGCGCTGATATTGGACACAATGACGCAATGCGCTGAAACGATCCAGCGGAAGGTCCCTGAGATTAGGGCACGAATACCCCTTGCGCGGCGCGGCTTTTTTCTCCATTTCCCATGAGAACGAGGGCGATGAACGTGACGGATAGCGGCTCGAAATGGACCGACAGGCCGTTTGACTACAGGCCTCATGCTTACGATCCCGCGGCCAACCCGGAATTGTTCGAAGGTGTCCTGGCGCGCCGCGTCGTCGCCTTCATCATCGACCTTTTCATCATCGGGATTCCTATCGTCATCGCTGAGATTTTCATCTTCGCCTTCGGCGTGGTTACGCTTGGCCTCGGTTGGGCGTTATTCTGGCTGATACCGCCTGCCTCGGTGATCTGGGTATTGGTCTATTTCGGCCTGACGCTGGGCGGGCCGCGTTCGGCATCGATCGGCATGCGAATCATGGATCTGGAAATGCGCACTTGGTATGGCGGGTCGGCCTACTTCGTGCTCGGCGCCGTGCACGTAGTCGTGTTCTGGCTCTCCGTGTCGGCGCTGACGCCTTTCATCCTGCTGGTATGTTTCTTCAATAAGCGCCGGCGACTGCTGCACGATATCCTGCTCGGAATTGTGGTCATCAACAATCCCGTGCGCGCGCAGACGTTACGGGCGACATTCAGGGCCGCGTGAATGCCTTTGACGACAGGCACTCTGCGGGGCGATGCTAGCGATGCGTGTTCCCGGTTGCGCGCAAAACGCAGATGTACGCAAGCCGACATGACAGCTTGAGGCCGTGACCCAACATTCCCGCGATACGCCGCAATTCTACCTGACCGCTCCTTCGCCGTGCCCCTATCTGGCCGGCCAGGAAGAGCGCAAGGTCTTCACGCACCTGGTGGGTGAGCGCGCGAGCGATCTCAACGACCTTCTGACTCATGGCGGGTTCCGCCGCAGCCAGTCGATCGCCTATCGGCCCGCCTGCGAAACATGCCGGGCTTGCGTGTCGGTGCGCGTGGTCGTCGATGATTTCCAGCCGTCGCGCAACATGCGGCGCATCGCCGAGCGTAACGCCGACGTCATCGGCCAGATGCGATCCGCAACGCCGACCTCGGAACAATATTCGGTATTCCGCGCCTATCTCGATGCCCGCCATCGTGACGGCGGCATGGCCGACATGACCGTGCTCGACTATGCCATGATGATCGAGGACAGCCACGTCGATACGCGGGTGATGGAATATCGGCTGCGTGGTCCGGACTCCGGATTCACCGGGCGCGGCACGGGCCAATTGCTGGCGATGGCGCTGACGGATGTGCTCAACGACGGGCTGTCGATGGTTTATTCGTTCTTCGATCCGGAGTCTGCCGACCGGTCGCTCGGTACGCTGATGATCCTCGATCACATCGCGCGCGCACGGAAGCTAGGCCTTGCCTACGTCTATCTCGGCTATTGGGTGCCCGGTTCGCGCAAGATGGATTACAAAGGCCGCTTCCTGCCGCAAGAGCGGTTGATGCCCTCGGGCTGGACGCGAGTTGAGCGCTGAATTCAGAAGCCCGGAATGGCGACGCCGAATGTCTGCAAAATCAGCACAGCATTGAGTGCGAGCACCACCGCGGCGCCTATGAAAGCCAGCCCATTCGTCAAATGGGTGTTGGCAAACGCCCCCATGATGTCGCGCCTGCGCGTGAACAGCACCAGGGTAATCATCGGCAGCGGCAATGCGAGGCTGAGCACGACCTGACTGACAACGAGCGCCTCCGTCGCATTCACGCCGACCGCAACCACCACAAAGGCCGGGATCATCGTCACCAAACGCCGGACCCAAATCGGAATCCTGAAACCGACGAAGCCTTGCATGATCATCTGACCGGCCATGGTGCCGACCACGGAGCTCGAAACGCCCGACGCGATCAGCGAGATCAGAAAAATTACCGCCGCCCCGGCGCCAAGCAGCGGTGTCAACGTGTGATAGGCAGTCTCGATTTCGGCGACGTCGCCGTGTCCGGCATGAAACGCACTCGACGCCATCATCACCATCGCCATGTTGACGAGGCCGACAACCGCGAGCGCAACCAGCACTTCATGATTCGAGATGCGCACGACTTCGCCCACCTCTTCATCATTGCGTGTCGGGATGCGCGCTTGCGTCAAGCCCGAGTGTAAATAAACGGCGTGCGGCATGACCGTCGCGCCGATGATGCCGACCGCCAGCAACAAAGCGCCCTCGTCCGCGAGCTGCGGCGTCACCAGATGGATCGCAGCCGACGGCCAGTCCACGGGCGCGATGAACATTTCGATCAGGTAACAAAGGCCGATGACCGCTATTAGGCTGCCGACGATCAGTTCGAGCGGGCGGAATCCCCGGCTTTCGACCATCAAAATTCCGTAGGTGACCACCGCCGTCACGGCCATGCCGGCGAGCAGCGGCATCTTGAACAGCAGCGCGAGCCCAATGGCGCCGCCGAGAAATTCGGCGAGATCCGTCGCCATTGCCGCGATTTCGCTGACAACCCACATGGCCAGTACGACCGGCCGTGAGAATTGCTCGCGGCACGTTTCGGCCAAATTCCGGCCGGTGACGATGCCGAGTTTGGCGGAAAGCGACTGGAACAGCATCGCAACGAGATTTGCGAGCAACACCACCCAAAGCAGGCTGTAGCCGTATTTCGCTCCGGCCTGGATATTGGTCGCGAAATTCCCGGGATCGACATAGGCGATGGACGCGATCACCGCGGGGCCGGCAAACGCCAGATAGCCGGCGATGCCGCCACGTTTTCCGCGTAGAACCGCCTGCGCGGCCGCCTGTGTGCGTTCGCTCAGGGTATCCGTCTCCGGCCGCCGAGCGTCCATAAGCTCAATTTTGTCCATCGGTTCGGGATGCAATATCCAACAATCAATATCTTAATTGCGAATAATTTGCAATTGCATTCAGGCGGAACTATCACCTTGGCGCCGGGTTGTCGGAACTCTTGGGGTTGGTAGCGACGTTCAACAGCATTCCTCGCCGTGGCGAGCCGGCCGCAGTCAAACCGTCACGGAGCGGCATTTCCGATGACCACGATACGCGGCCGCATATTTTGGACGCTGGCGCTTTTTCTTTGCGCCGCGGCACCCGTGCTGGCAGCGGGCGCTCCCAAACATGGTCCATCCGAACTGGTGTTCGTGGTGCAGATCATGCTGCTGCTTTTGGTCGGCCGCCTGATTGGCGAAGCAATGCTGCGGATCAAGCAGCCGGCCGTTACTGGCCAACTCCTCGCAGGCCTCGTGCTCGGCCCTTCCGTCCTCGGCCTCCTCTGGCCAGCGGCGCAGCACGTGATCTTTCCCGCGGTTAAAGAACAAAAAGCGATGCTCGATGCCATTTCGCAGTTCGGCATCCTCGTGCTGCTGTTGCTGACCGGAATGGAAACCGACCTCAAGCTGGTAAGAGAATCCGGCAGGGCCTCGGTCTCGGCGTCACTTGCCGGCATTGTCGTGCCATTCATTTGCGGTGTGGCCCTGGGTGAATTCCTGCCGGACTCGATGCTGCCCGATCCCTCAAAACGGCTGATCACATCGCTCTTTTTGGGCACCGCGCTATCGATCGCCTCGGT
>Ga0134126_10011351_pt1 | contig 11241 bp, 12 predicted proteins | sample KB31752_FD_96881 | JGI IMG/M metagenome (GOLD analysis project Ga0134126, IMG submission 96881) | Terrestrial soil microbial communities with excess Nitrogen fertilizer from Kellogg Biological Station, Michigan, USA - KB3-175-2 | ecosystem: Environmental > Terrestrial > Soil > Unclassified ... | reverse complement strand
GGCGATGGCGACGGACTGGTCGAGGACGGAAAGACGCATTGGCGGCAACTTAGGCAGTCGGCCGCGGTTCTCCAACAAGGACGAAGAGGAGGAAGCCATGCCCAAATCGAAACCCGTTTCGAAAGTCGTCGGGATTGACCACATCTCCATCAGGGTCAGGGACTACGCGAAGTCCCGGGCCTTCTACTCGAAGCTGTTCGAGTTCCTGGGCTTCGAGGTCTCGGAGGATTACGGCAGCACGATCGGCTGGACCAATGGCAAGACCCGTTACTGGATCGCCGAGGCCGAGGGCCGCAAGCAGTACAAGATCGGCGATGTCGGCATCCATCACTACGCCTTCCAGCTGCGCAACCGGAAGGACGTCGATGCGCTGCAGGCCTTTCTCGAGAAGGAGAAGGTGAAGATCGTCGACCCGGCCGACGAGTATTACGAGGACTACTACGCCGTGTTCTTCCTCGATCCCGACGGCCTCAAGCTCGAGGGCATGAAGTACGGCGAGCTGACCGCCAAGAAGAAAGCAAAGAAAGCCAAGCGCAGTTAGCCATTCTTCTTTTCTTGCTTCAGGCGGCGATCGCGCGCTTTGCGGATGGTTTCGTCGCGCGCCCGCATCGCCTCGAGAAGCTTTATCTTTTCTGCAAAAGGTAGCGACGCCAGCCGCTCGCGCCCCCGCGGCTTGCGCGCCAAAATGTCGGAAATATCGGGATATGTGGCACGCCGCGATGTCATGACCGCAAGTCTACCCAAGCCGGGTCAGTGATATCAAACTTCTGGCAATAGGCTTCCAAGCATCCCATAGGTGGTGTCGTCGCGCGTTGTTATCGGCTCGAGATAGGCCAGCGCGCCGACGGCGCTGGCGACCGCGTAACGCGAGATCACCCCATCATCGATCATGCGGTTCAATACGCGAAACGTCCGGTCCATCGACATCCGTACCGCCATTCAGCCTGCTAACTACTTGAGAAACAAGCGTTAACCTTCGTTCTGAGATGATTCTGCGAATTACTTGCAATTGTGGCTGCGCGCGACCTTCATCGTCGATCCCGAGGGCATCATCCGCTTCGTGTCGGTCAACGACCTCTCGGTCGGCCGCAACCCGCAGGAAGTGCTGCGTGTGCTCGACGCGCTGCAGACCGACGAGCTTTGCCCCTGCAACTGGCAGAAGGGCGAAGAGGTCCTGAAGGCGGCCTAGAGAGAGGCACGACCATGTCGATCGACACCCTGAAGGACCGGCTGCCGGACTACGCGGGCGACATCAAGCTCAACCTCTCGAGCCTCGCGTCCGAGCAGCTCCTCAGCCCGCAGCAGAAGGGCGGCAGCTTCATCGCTGCCGCGCTGGCGGCCAACCCCGCGCCGACGACGCAGGCCATCGTCGATGCCTTCGCGAGCGAGCTCACGCCGGAAGCGCTGAACGCGATCAAGATCGCGGCGACGCTGATGGCGATGAACAATATCTACTACCGCTTCGTGCACCTGGTGCACGCGGCCGACTACAACACCCTGCCGGCCAAGCTGCGCATGGTCGCTGGTCGTCTCCGCGGTCAACGGCTGCGGCATGTGCCTCGAGAACCACGAGAAGGTGCTGCGCGAGCACGGCCTCTCGGCCGAGCAGGTGCAGGCGGGTATTCGCATCGCAGCGACTGTGCACTCGGCAGCGCGCACGCTGGCGGCCGAAGAAGCGCTCGGCTCGGCGCTGGCCCAAGCGGCGTAAGCGCTCCTCGACCTGCCATCAGCGCGTGATTTCGGCGGCTTGTTGGCGCCGAAATCTTGTGCGGGTATTCGCTCGATCCGTTAGGCTCTGCTTGGGGATGGGGCGTGAACAGGGGGAAGCATGAAGCGGCGGCATTTCCTGGGCGCGACCCTCGCGCTGCCAGCTGCGGCGCCCTTCTCCGCATGGGCCCAGGGGGTGAAGCGCGTCGGCTTCCTCGTGACCGGCGATCCCGAGCCAACCTGGTCGCTGTTCCGCAAGGGCATGGTCGAAGTGGGCTACGGCGAGGGCCGCAGCGTGGCCTACGACTACCGGTCGATCGCGGCACCCGGTCTCAAGCTCGACGAAGCGGCAGCCGAGTTGGCGCACTTCAAGGTCGATGTCATCGTCGCCATTCTGACGCCTGCCGTCGCGGCCGCGCGACGTGCCACGTCGACCTTCCCGATCGCCTGGCTGGGCGCTGATCTCCAGGTTACCGGCATCGGCAGTCTCTCCCGCCCCGAGGGCAACGTTACCGGTGTCTTGAGCCCGAGCTCGACGCTGGCCGGCAAGGGGCTACAGCTGTTCCACGAGATCCGGCCTGCGACAAGGCTGTTCGGCCTGCTGCTGAACCCCGGCGATCCATTCCACGTGCCGCTGCGGCGCGATGTCGAGACGGTCGCGCAGGCGGAGGAGATCGATCTTGCCGTCGAGCTGCCGAAGTCGCGCGACGGCATCGGCGCCAGCCTCGACGCCCTGATCAGGCGCGGCGTGGCGGGCGTCATGGTCCAGCCCAGCGTCGGGCTCGATATCGCCGCGCGCCTCGCGCTGGGTATCACCCTGCCGGCCACCTTCCTGGCGCGGACCGACGAGGTGATCGAATGAGACGGCGCGCGCTGCTTGCGGGTCTGTCGGCCTGGCCGGCGATTGCGCAGGCGCAGGGCAATCCCGAGGCACCCAAAGTCGGCTTCGTCTATCCGGGCATACGGCAAATGGCGCCTTCGCGAATCGACGCCCTGACGAAAGGCATCCGCGCTGCGGGCTATGCCGCGCCGCAAATCGAGATCGTGACGCGCGTGACCGACGGCGACCCGAACAAGATCGCGCCGATGACGGCCGAGGTATTGGGGCAAAAGGTTTCAGTGTTGATCGCCACCGGCCCCGTTGGAATTCACGCGGCGCGGGCGCTCACCACGACACTGCCGATCATCGCCACCAACTTCGAGGAAGATCGGGTGGCGGCGGGCTACGCGCAGAGCATCGCCCACCCAGGCGGAAACATCTCCGGCATCTTCCTCGATTTTCCCGACTTCTCCGGCAAATGGATCGAGCTGTTGCGCGAGTTCATGCCGCAACTCGCCCGCATCGCCCTGGTCTGGGACCAGCGGACGGGCCGCGTGCAAGTCGATGCGATCGGCGCCACGGCCGCCCGGCTCAACATCCAGGTCGACCTGCTCGAGATCAAGGAGCGCGCCGACTACACCGGCGCCTTTGCGGTCGCCAAGGATCGCGGCGTCGGCGCCGTGATCGTCGCCTCATCGCCGCTGGTGCCGGCGAGCGCCAAGCAGCTCGCCGAACTGTCGCTGCGCCACAAGCTGCCGGCGATCACCATGTTCTCGGAATTCCCGCGCACCGGTGGTTTGATCTCCTACGGCCCTAACCTGCAGGCGGCCAACATGCAGGTCGGTGTGCTGGTGGGCAAGGTGCTGAAGGGGGCATCGCCCGCCAACCTGCCGATCGAGCGTCCGAGCAGTTTCGAGCTGATCGTGAACACCAAGGCCGCAGAAGCGCTCGGCATTGCCGTCCCCGCCTCGATCCAGGCGCGCGCCGACGAGGTGATCGAATGAAGCGGCGCGCGCTGCTCGCGGCTCTGTCGGCCTGGCCGGCGATCGCGCGCGCGCAAGCCATGCCGCGCGTGGGCTTCCTGCATCCGGGGAAGGTCGATCCGACCAACATGCGGCTCGCCACCTTCGCCGATGGATTGCGCAGCAAGGGCTATACCGACGGCAAGAACGTCTCGATCGTGGTGCGCGCCGCCGAATTCGATCCCGACCGCGTGACGCAGTACGCGGCCGAGCTGATCGACAGCAAGGTCGATGTCCTGTTCGCCGTCGGCAACAAGGTCATCCAGGAAGCGCGGCAGCGCACCTCGACCCTGCCGATCGTGGCGCTCGATCTCGAGTCCGATCCGGTCGCCAGTGGCTTCGTGAAGAGCCTGGCTCAACCGGGCGGCAACGTGACTGGCCTCTTTTTCGATTTCGCCGAGTTCTCCGGCAAGTGGCTGGAGATCATGGGCGAGATCGTGCCGGGCCTGAAGAGCGCCGGCGTGATCTGGGATCCCGCCACCGGCAAGGTGCAGATCGATGCCGCCATGACGGTGGCCGGGCAACGCGGCGTGGCGCTCGAGATCATCGAGTGCGATGCGCCATCGGCCATCGAGCGGGCCTTCCAGCAAGCGGCCGACAAGAAGATGCAGGCCGTCCTGGTCCTGAGCTCGCCGGTTTTCGGCACGGTGCCGCAGCTCGTGTCCGGTGCCGCGCTGAAGCACAAGCTGCCCACCATCACCATGTTCCCGGAGTTCGCGGAGATGGGCGGGCTGGTGGCCTACGGCACCGATCAGCGCGATCTTTTCCGCCAGAGCGGCGAGATCGTCGGTCGCGTCCTGGCCGGAACGCGGCCCGCAGACTTGCCGGTCGAACGGCCGACGCGCATCCTGCTGGCCGTCAACATGAAAACAGCCGCTGCCTTGGGGGTGACGATTCCGCAAGTCGTCCTGCTGCGGGCCGACCAGGTGATCGAGTGAGGGGAGAGCGGTGAAGCGCGGTCTCTTCCTCAAGTACGTCGCCCTGTTCGTCGGCCTGGTGGCCGTTGTCGGCGTGATCAACGCCGCGCTCGACCTCTACTTCGTCTATCGCGACAACCGCCAGGCCTCGATCAACGTGCAGCGCGAGAAGGCGGTGGCGGCGGCGCAGACGATCGAATCGTTCGTCAAGGAGATCGAGCGCCAGATCGGCTGGGTGGCCTACGCCCAGTTCGATGCCCTGCCGGCCGAGCAGCGCCGCTTCGACTATGTTCGCCTGCTGCGCCAGGTGCCCGCGATCACCGAGCTGGCCCAGCTCGACCGCACCGGCCACGAGCAACTGCACGTCTCGCGGCTCAGCATGGACGTGATCGGCAGCAACGCCGACCGCTCGAACGACCCTGCCTTCATCGAGGCCAAGGCCCACAAGGTCTATTACGGGCCGGTCTACTTCCGCAAAGGCAGCGAGCCCTACCTCACCATGGCGGTGGCGCATGGCGGCCGCGGCGGCGTGACGGTCGCCGACGTCAACCTGAAGCTGATCTGGGACGTCGTCTCGCAGATCAGGATCGGCCGCAACGGCTACGCCTACGTGATCGACCGCCAGGGCCGGCTGGTCGCGCATCCCGACATCTCGCTGGTATTGCGCGGCACCGACATGAGCAAGCTCGCCCAGGTCGAGGAGGTGCTGAAGCAGCCGGCCAACGACACCGAGGGCAACAGCACGGTCGATGCGCGTAACCGCAACGGCGTGCCGGTGCTGTCGGCCCACGCCGTCATCACCTCACTGAACTGGATCGTGTTCGTCGAGCTGCCGACGGCGGAGGCGCAGCAGCCGGTCATCGACTCCGGCCTGCGCGACCTCGCCCTGCTGGTGCTGGGCCTGCTGATCGCGGGCGCCGCGGCGGCGCTGCTGGCGCGGCGCATGGTGGTGCCGATCCGCGCCATGCAGGAGAGCGCCCAGCGCATCGGCGGCGGCGATCTCGGCCACCGCATGTCGATCAAAACCGGCGACGAGCTGGAGGCGCTGGCCAACCAGTTCAACCGCTCCGCCGAGGCGCTGCAGGAGTCGTACGAGACCTTGGAACAGCGGGTCGAGGACCGCACCGCCGAGCTGCGCGAGTCGCTGGATCAGCAGACTGCGACGTCGGAGATTCTGCGCGTCATTTCCGAATCGCCGACCGACGTGCAGCCGGTGCTGGACGCCATCGTCAGGGCCGCCCTCCGCTTCAGCGGCGCCGAGGACGCCGTCATCGTCCTGCGCGACGGCGAGGAGACGCTAGTGGCGGCCCACGCCGGCACGCTCTCCACGCCGCTCGGGCTGCGGCGCAAGGTTGGCAGCAGCAACATCACCGGAAGAGTGGTCGCCACCGGCGAGACATTGCACATCCCCGATATCGATGACGTTGATCGCAACGAGTTCGCGGGTTCGGTCGCGCTGTCGCAGGAGCACGGCTGGAAGGCGGCCTTCGCCGTGCCCATGCTGCGCGAGGGCGTCGCGGTCGGCACTATCATGCTGCGCAAGACCGCGAGCGGGGCCTTCCTGCCGCGGCATATCGAGATGGCCGAGACTTTCGCCGCTCAGGCCGTCATCGCCATCGAGAACGTGCGCTTGTTCACCGAGCTGCGCGAGTCGCTCGAGCAGCAGACCGCGACGGCCGAGATTCTGCGCGTTATCTCTAGCTCGCCGACCGACGTGCAACCCGTGCTCGATGCTGTAGCCAAGGCGGCGGTGCGCTTCTGCGGCGCCGATGATGCAATGGTCATCCTGCGCGAAGAGACGGATCAGCTCCTGGCCACGCATGAAGGCTCGCTGCCGTCGCTGGTCGGAAATCGCTTCCCGCTTGACCGCAGCTCGGGCACGGGCCGGGCCACCATCGACGGGCAAACGTTTCACGTTCCCGATGTTGCTTCACTCGACCCGGTGGAGCATGCCTTGACCATAGATCTTACTCGAAGGACCGGTGTCCGTTCGTTTCTGGCCGCCCCCATGCTTCGCGAGGATCATGCGATTGGTTGCGTGCTGCTCCGCAGGCCCGCACCTGGAGCGTTCACATCGCGCCAGATCCAATTGCTTGAAGCGTTTGCTGCCCAGGCGGTCATCGCCATCGAGAACGTGCGGCTGTTCACCGAGATACAGGAAAAGAGCCGCCAGCTCGAGGTGGCGAGCCAGCACAAGTCGCAGTTCCTCGCCAACATGAGCCACGAGCTGCGCACGCCGCTCAACGCCATCCTGGGCTACACCGAGATGATGGTCGACGGTCTCTACGGCAATCTGCCGGACAAGGCGCAGGGCGTGCTGGAGCGCGTTCAGAGCAACGGCAAGCACCTGCTCGGCCTGATCAACGACGTGCTCGACCTCTCCAAGATCGAGGCCGGCCAGCTCACGCTGGCGACGGAGGAGTACAGCGTCGCCGACATGGTGGCGACCGTGATGTCGGCCACCGAGTCGCTCGCCAAGGCCAAGAACATCGCGCTCGTATCGACGGTGCCACAAGGCCTGCCGCGCGGCACGGGCGATGCCCGCCGCCTCACCCAGGTGCTGCTCAACCTGGTAGGCAATGCCATCAAGTTCACCGACGAGGGCAAGGTCGAGATCCGCGCCCGCGCCCAGGACGGTCGCTTCAAGATCTCGGTGATCGACACCGGCCCCGGCATCGCCAGGGCCGACCAGGCCAAGATCTTCGAGGAGTTCCAGCAGGTCGACAACACCAGCACGCGCAAGAAGGGCGGGACGGGCCTCGGCCTGTCGATCTCGCGCAAGATCGTCGAGCTGCACGGCGGCTACATCGCCGTCGAATCCGAGGTTGGCAGGGGCTCTAACTTCAAGATCACCATTCCCATCAGTGCCGCCCCCATCAAAGCCGATTCGCCGAAGGAAGCTGCGCAATGACGAAGAAGATCCTTGTGGTCGAGGATACGGAGGACAACCGCCAGATCCTGCGCGATCTCCTGAGCATGGCGGGCTACGAGATGGTCGAGGCGCATGACGGCGCCGAGGGTGTCGAGAAGGCGGCCGAGCACAGGCCCGACCTGATCCTGATGGATATCCAGATGCCGGTGATGGACGGCTACGAGGCGACGCGACGCATCAAGGCCAATCCCGAGCTGAAGTCGATCCCGATCGTGGCCGTGACGTCCTATGCGCTCTCGGGCGACGAGGAGAAGACGCGCGCGGCCGGCTGCGACGCCTACATCGCCAAGCCCTACAGCCCGCGCCAGATGCTCGCCAAGGTGCGCGAGATCCTCGGAGCCTAGGAGACGATGCGCGAGCCTGCCCGCATCCTTGTGGTCGACGACGTCGCGGACAACGTCGAGATCCTGCGCATGCGTCTGTCGACCCTGGGCTACGACGTCGTGGAGGCGAATGACGGCGAGGAGGCGCTCGCCAGCATCGCCGCCGATCCGCCCGACCTGATCCTGCTCGACGTCATGATGCCCAAGATCGATGGGCTCGAGGTCGTGCGCCGGCTGAAGGCCGACAAGTCGCTGCCCTTCATTCCGGTGATCATGGTGACGGCCAAGACCACGCCCAAGGACGTCGTGGCGGGGCTGGAGGCGGGGGCCGACGACTATCTCACCAAGCCGATCGACCATGGCGCGCTGATCGCCCGCGTGCGCTCGATGCTGCGCATCAAGACGCTGCACGACGAGGTGCAGACGCTGAACCAGGGGCTGGAAGCCAAGGTCAAGGCGCAGGTCGACGAGCTGGAGCGCGTGAACCGGCTGCGGCGCTTCCTGGCGCCGCAGCTCGCGCAAGCCGTGGTCTCGGCCGGCAACGAGAAGGTGCTCGACAACCATCGCCGCGAGATCGCCGCCATGTTCTGCGATCTGCGCGGCTTCACGTCGTTCGCCGAGACCGCCGAGCCGGAGGACATCATGTCCCTGCTGGCCGAGTATCACGGCGCGGTCGGCCCGCTGATCCGCAAGCACGAAGGCACGCTCGACCGCTTCACCGGTGACGGCATGCTGGTGTTCTTCAACGACCCCATGCCCTGTCCCGACCCGGCGGCGCGCGCCGCCAGGCTCGCGCTCGAGATGCGCGATGCGGTGGCGAGGCTCGTGCCGGTCTGGACCAAGCGCGGCCACGAGCTGGGCTTCGGCATCGGCATGGCGCAGGGCTACGCCACGCTGGGCCGTATCGGCTTCGAGGACCGCTTCGACTACACGGCGATCGGCTCGGTGGTGAACCTCGCCTCGCGTCTCTGCAGCGAAGCGGGCGACGGCCAGATCCTGGCGAGCGGCCGTCTCGCATCTTCCGTCGAGGACATCGCCGAGATCGAGGACCTGGGCGAGCGCACGCTGCGCGGCATGGCGCGGCCGGTCGCGGTGCGCAATCTCACGGCGCTGAAAGGCTGATCGATGAGCCTGCGGCGGCGGCCCTTCATGGTCGGCATCGGCGGAACGATCGCGACGACGGGGATTGCCCGCGCGCGGGCCATCGGACCGACCATCGGACTGCTGATGACCGGCGGCGTCGACAGCCTGACGCAGGCCTTCTTCAAGGGCCTCGCTTCCATGGGCTTCGAGGAGGGCCGCAATCTCACGATCGTGCGGCGCGGCGCGGCGGGCCAGTTCGACAAGCTGCCGGCGTTGGCACAGGACCTCGTGAGCCAGAAGGTCGAAGCCATCGTGGCAATGGGCGGGCCGGTCCCGACCCGGGCGGCGAAGGCCGCGACCACGACCATTCCCATCGTCTTCGCCTATGGCGGCGATCCCATAGGCGATGGATTGGTGGCCAGCTTCAACCGGCCGGGCGGCAATGTCACCGGCGCCTCTTTCATGGGGGCCTCGTTCACGTCCAAGCGCCTGCAGGTACTGAAGCAGCTCCTGCCCCAGGCCGTCGACGTGGCGCTCATGCTCAATCCCAAGGCGACGCTGGCCGAAGGCCAGATTCGTGATGCCCGGGCGGCCGCGCCGGTGCTGGGGCAGAAGATCCAGGTCATGAATGCGAGCGGCGCCGAGGAGATCGATGCCGCTTTCGCCGAGATGAACCGGCAGAAGGTGGCGGCGCTGCTGGTCGGCGTCGATCCCAGCTACGGCCTGGTGTTCCGTGACCGCATCATCGGGCTGGCCACCCGGTACAGGCTTCCGGCGCTCTACGACTCCCGCGACTATGTCGAGAAGGGTGGCCTCATCTGCTATGGCAGCGTGCTGACCGACACCTGGCGGCAGGCCGGCCTCTATGTCGGCCGCATCCTCAAGGGCGAGAAGCCGCAGGACCTGCCGGTGGTGCAGCCGACGCGGTTCGAGACGGTGATCAACCTCAAGACTGCCAGGATGCTCGGTCTCGACGTGCCGCCCAACCTGCTGGCCCTGGCCGACGACACGATCGAATGAATTGCCGCACGGTAGCGCGCGCGGCACTCATACCGGCAACCTGAGTCGACGCCGTCGCTCGGACCGTGTACAGATTGTGCACCATCGGCAAAGGGTTTTCCTGGCTGCGATGGCTGAGAGATGCGTGTGCTCCCGCCCGAGGTGAGAGGTTCGCGCGTCAAGGACCTGGCTGGTACCGCCCGTCCTTCTATCTTTCTTTTTCCCCCTGATCCTGTTGATCGTCGGCTGCGCACTGTCGCGTAGGGCCTGTTTCCGAGTCGGCGCAGCGCCGGCCACGAAAGGACAATTCATGAATCTTCCAACCAACACGAAACCCTGGATTCAGGGTGCAGTCGTCGGCGCCGTCGCGGCCGCCGTCATCGGCTTCAGCTGGGGCGGCTGGGTCACCGGCGGCAGCGCCGACAAGCGCGTCGCGGTGGCTACCCATGATGCCACCGTCACGGCATTGGCCTCGATTTGCGCCGAGCGCTTTCGTGCCCAAGCCGACGCTCCGGCCAAGCTCGCCGAACTCACCAAGACGAGTTCGTGGGATCGCGGCAGCTTTATCGAGCGCAGTGGCTTCGCGCTGATGCCCGGCGAAAAGTCCGCCGATTCGGACGTCGCCCGCGCCTGCGCCGAGAGCCTCGCCACGGCAACGCCGAAGACCTGAACGAGCACATCGCGGGTCACTCCGGCTGGCGCCGGCGGCCCTCGCGACCTTCTTCCAGCGCGTAATCTCGGCAGCGATGTAGCTGCCGAAATCTTGCGGGCTGCTCGGCGCCGACTCGACGCCCTGCTTGGCGAACTGCGCCCTCACGCCGGGATCTTCACCAGCACCGCGTGCAGCTTGTCGACGATCGGCTGGGGCGTGCCGGTCGGCACGACGATGCCCTGCCACGAGCTGACGTCGAAAGCCGGATGTCCGGCCTCGGCGAGCGTCGGCAGGTCGGGCGCGACCGATGAGCGCTTCACGATCGTCACCGCCAACGCGCGCACCTTGCCGGCGGCGACCTGCGGATAGAGCGTCGAGAAGGGATCGAACAGCACCTGGATCTGGCCGCCGACCAGGTCGTTGATCGCCGGCGCGCTGCCCTTGTACGGGATGTGGTTCATCCTGATGCCGGCGATCGCCCCGAACTGCTCGACCGCGAGATGGATCGAGCTGCCGGCCGTGCCGTAGGCGAGTTCGCCCGGCCTGGTCTTCGCCAGCGCCACCGGCTCCTTCATGGTCTTCGCCGGCACCGAGGGATGCACCGCGACCAGCAAGGGCTGGGTCGCCGCCATCGCCACCGGCGCGAAGCTCTTCTGCGGATCGTAGGGCAGCTTCGCGAACGCCGCCGCGTTGATCGCCAGCGTCGAGATGTTGCCCACGGTGAGCGTGTAGCCGTCGGGAGCGGCCTTGGCGCCCGCTTCGGCGCCGACGATGCCGCTCGCGCCG
>Ga0134126_10011350_pt1 | contig 11241 bp, 11 predicted proteins | sample KB31752_FD_96881 | JGI IMG/M metagenome (GOLD analysis project Ga0134126, IMG submission 96881) | Terrestrial soil microbial communities with excess Nitrogen fertilizer from Kellogg Biological Station, Michigan, USA - KB3-175-2 | ecosystem: Environmental > Terrestrial > Soil > Unclassified ... | reverse complement strand
TGTTCACCGAGCGGTCGGGCGCGAATGGAATCACGCTACACCATGATGGCAACATCGTCATGCCGCACGCGCACACGGTGTCCGTCGATCCGCGCACGCATCTCGTGTATTTCCCGCTCGAGAGCGTGAACGGGAAACCGGTGCTCCGGATCATGGCCGGCGACGCGCCACGGTGAAGGCGTGGACGTGGTCACCGCCTGAAGCCGTCGGTAAGCCGGGACCGGCGCTCGGCCGAGACGGCAGAGTGAGACATGGATTGACCGACGCGTATACTTCGGTATGACCACGAACAGAACGCTTGGACTCGTTGGCGGCACCAGCATGCGTACATTCAGGCGAGTAGGTAGTGGCCATGGCGAAGGTCAAATGCGGCATTTCGGTATCGGTGAACAACTGTGCGGCCGGTCGCCACATGACGGAGGAGCACCCGTTCCGCGACATGCCGCAGAACCTGCTGCATCACTGGCAATTGGACGAGGCGGAGAAGCACAAAGCGGAGCTCAACGCGCTGCTGGATGGAGGCGCGTTCATCATCGGGCGCAACATGTTTGGCCCGCGCGGACCGGAGTACGACCGCTGCATCGCCGGATGTGAGCCCGACCCATCCGCCTAACGCGATCAACTCGAGGATCAATCTCGGTTAGGCGTCCCACAATCGTCGTGCTTCCGCCGCCATGAGCTCCGGCTGCTCTTCCGGGAAGAACAGCTTGGCGTGCTCGACGCTCCGGACGCCACCTGAGTTGGGAAAGGTGCGAGCGAGCCAGGCGGGGCTCGATTTCGAGAAGACGACGTCGTCGGCGCCCCAGAGAATCCGCACGCGTCCCCGGTAGGCGCCGAGCGCCGGGGCGCTGTCGGCGAGCGCATTTGCGCCCAGGCCGATCGTCAACGCATCGTACTGCGCCTTCCGCTGTGCCGAGCTCACGATCGGCGCGAAATACATCTCGATCGCTTCATCGGTGGGGTTGCGCGGGTTCGCGTACCCGATGCCGCCGAGTCCGCGCGCGCTACGGGCGAGCGGTTTGTCGGCGAGCGCCGGCGCGATGGATTTGTCAGCGAGTCCCCCGGCGCGCGCCAGCCTAACGAACGGCAGGAACGACGCCGGCGGGCAGTCGTTCTGTGTGTCGCAGTTGGTGAGGAGGAGCGATCGCACGCGCTGCGGCGCCTCGATCACCAGCCGCTGCGCGATCAGGCCGCCGCTGTCGTTGGCCACCACGTCGCATGCCTCCACGCGAAGGTGGTCGAGCAGACTAACGAGCATGCGGACCTGCGTTGCCGGCGTAATCGCCTCCGACTCGCCGACGTCCGAGTAGCCGAGTCCCATCAGGTCGGGTGCGATGCAGCGGCGGACGCCCGCCAGGCGCGTGATGGCCCCGCGCCACTGGAACCCGTTCAAGGGATAGCCGTGGAGGAAGAGCGCCGCCGGTCCGCTGCCGCGCTCGACGTAGGCGATCGACCTCGCGGGTAGCGGAGCGAATTTGCGCAGCCTCGAGAATGCCGCCGCGTCGAGGTCGGTCGGGGCGGGCGTACCCGGAAAGGCAAGAAGCATTCGCGTCGCGCGGCCTGCCGATGCGAGTCCGGGGAGCGCGTATGCGCCCATGGCGGTCGCGCTCGACGCAAGGAATCGCCTGCGGTCCATAGCCCAAGTCTCACGAGAAATGATACGGGCACGCTAGCGGGGCCAACGGCGCGCCTCAATTACCTTGGAGGTAATGTCCAACGGCGTGGGAGTCGTGATACAATAGACCAATGGCTCATCGGCAATCTGCCCTGGTGCGCGAGAGCACGGCGGCCTTACCGTGTCCGCCGCCCGGCGCGGGCGCGTCGTTCGGCGAACTGCTTCGGTACTGGCGGGCGCGGCGGCACGAGAGCCAACTTGGGCTGGCGCTCGCGGGCGGCGTGTCGGCGCGGCACGTGAGTTTCCTGGAGACCGGGCGCGCGCGTCCCAGCACCGAGATGGTCTCCCGCCTAACTGAAGCGCTGCGGCTGCCGCTGCGCGAGCGGAATGCACTGTTCGTCGCCGCCGGATTCGTGCCGCGGCACGACGAGCGGCCGATGACCGCGCCCGCGCTCGCCGCCGCGCGTCACGCCGTCGAGTTCATCTTGAACCAGCAGGAGCCGTTCCCCGCCTTCGTGCTGTCGCGGCATTGGGATCTTGTGATGCGGAACCGGGCATCGGAGCGGGTGTTCGGTTGGCTGCTGCGCGGGCGCAAGCGGCAGGCGAACATCATGCGATCCGTGTTCGACGACGAGGGGCTTCGGCCGCTCGTCGTGAATTGGGACGAAGTGGCGCTGGACATGCTGGCGCACCTGGAGAACCAGGTGCGGCACGTGCCGTCGGACGCGGTGGCGTCGGCGCTCTTGCGGGAGATTCTCACGCTGCCTAACGTGCCGGCGCGGGCGCAGCCCGATGGGGCGCGGCCGGCGCCGCTGCTCACGGCGATTTACGCGCGCGAGGGCAGGGAGTTGCGTTTCTTCTCGACGCTGGCCACGTTCGGGACGCCGAACGATGTGACGCTCGAGGAGCTCTGCATCGAGTGCATGTTTCCCGCGGACGACGCGACGCGGGAGTTTTGCCGGGCGCTCGCGGCACCACCGTCGTGAAGGCGCCGACGAATCCTGTTCCTGGAGGTCGCATGATCCGTATCTCGTGTGCCGCGCTTGCCGTTGCCGCCGCACTCTCGGCGCCGCCACGTGCGTTAGGCGCCGATGCCGTCAAGGTCACGTTAGGGGGCATCATCCATGACGCCAGCGATGACACGCCCGCGTTCACGCGCGATGGCAACACCGTGTTCTTCGATCGCAGCGAGGGCACGCACAAGACGATCATGGTGTCGCACCGGACCAACGGACACTGGTCCCAACCCGAGGTCGCGACCTTCTCGGGCCGCTGGTTCGATCAGGATCCCGTGGTCGCGCCGGATGGCCGCTACCTGCTGTTCAACTCCGACCGCCCAACGCAACCCGGCGGCGCGCCGCTCAGGCAGAACTATTTCGGCGGCGGCGCCACCGCGCCGGGCTCCAACATCTGGCGCGTCGACCGGACCGCGACCGGCTGGAGCACGCCGGTCTGGCTCGGCCCTCGGATCAACAGCGACGTGTTCATCGACTTCGCGAGCATCGCCGCCGACGGCACGCTCTACTTCATGCGCTGGAGTCCGAGCGAAAAGGCGATGCATTTCCTGCGCTCCACGATGCAGGCCGGCGTCTATCAACCGCCGGAGCGCGTGATCCTCGGCGATTCGTCGGCGACGCTGCACGATCCCGCGGTGGCGCGTGACCAGTCGTTCATCGTGTTCGACACCGGGCGGGTGAAGGGCGGGTTGGGTCGACTCAGCATCGCGTTCCGCGATGGCGATCGTTGGGGCAGCGTGATCGACATGGGCGACGCGCTCAACAAGGACCTGCCCTGGGGCGCGCACCTCGCGCCCAACGGGCACGAGGTGTACGTCACGGGGCAAAGCGGCATCTGGCGGATCTCACTCGACCGGTGGTTGAAGGCGCATCGGCGGCGCTAGACCAAGGTCCTCGAAGATCTGCATGTATGGAAAATCACCGGAGGAGCACGCGACGCATGTCGCCATGGACCCGCGGATACTGCGCCGGTGCTTCTCTCGAGACTGGCGGCGGCATGGACTGCGTCCAGAGACTCTGATCCGAGTCCGGGGCGTTGCGCCTCGTACCAGGGCGCCGTTTCTGTGATTTCGTTCTCTGCTTGCGGTCGCGTGACCAGTACGCGTACCGACCGGCGCTGTATCAGCGGTCGCCTCGCCGGTGTCGCAGCTTGTTGCGAGTTCGGGCGATTGCCTTATCCCACGTAACAGCCGAGCCAGGGTGCCGTTGATGCTCCGCGCGCCGCTCGTCTAGCTCTGCGCGCTGCGCGTCCGTGAGAGGCACGACGTTGGGATTGGCCTGGGCTCTTCCTCAGCGATGGAATCCCAAATGTCGCCAACGAGTCGGAGGCGTTCATTGACCGTCAGGCGCCGGTAGTTAAACCCAGGCTCACTCATAGTTGGAATCTCCGCGCGGCAAGAAGCGCGCGCGAGGACGCATTCGGGAATGGGTCCACGCAACTGAACCGCAGCGTGTTGAGATGAGAAGATGCCTGTGACGCGCCGCCCTCGAGACGCAGAGCAAGCTGCCGAGACTCGCACGCGCTCGCATGCGCCGCGCGGCTAGGCGAGGGCGTGCGCTGCACGACATCGTCAGCGATTTCGGCGGCGTTAGGCAACTGCAACAAGTCGTTCCAGGATAAACAAACGGTGCTTTCTACTATAGTATGGGCAGTACGGGCAGTGTAGGCGACCACGACGCGAATCAGCTTTGACGACGCCTAACGCGACGGCCGCACTGGCGCTCGCGGGGAATCGTCGGTGTTCGGTCGCAGCCGTGGCGATCGGTCCAGGTCGAGCGCCAAGTCGAACCGTCCCGACGAATCTGGAGGCACGAACCTCGACACAATTCAATGGCAGCCCATCTCAGCCGGACGGCCTGCCGCGTGCCGAGGCCCGCTCTGCTGTTCTTTTTCGATTGTGCCTTGGGGCCAGAACTCGTAGTTTTGCGCTGATCGAGACGCGAGCCCCGCGATGCCCGTGATCCGTCTTCGCCTGCTCGGCGGGGTCGAGGTGTCGGCCCTGCAGAATGGTGCCGAGTGCCGGCTGTGGCTGGCACCACAGCCACTGGCGTTGCTCGCCTATCTCGCCGTTGCCGCGGCGCAATCCAGGCCGGTCCGACGCGACGTGCTGCTCGCGCTTTTCTGGCCGGAGTGCTCCGCGGTACGGGCGCGGGCGGCGCTCCGCCAGGCGCTGCTTCGTCTTCGCCGGGCCTTGAACGCGGAGACGCTCCGCGCCGACCGCGAGACCGTTGAGCTGATCCGGGACGCAATCTGGTGCGACGCCATCGCCTTCGAGGAACACCTCGCCCTTGGCGATCGACCCGCGGCCATGGACCTGTTCCGCGGCGAGCTGCTCGAAGGATTCTTCGTCGATGGCATGTCGCCGCAGCTCGAGGCATGGATCGATGCGGAGCGCGCGCGATTCAAGCAGAAGGCGTTTCACGCATGCCGAGAACTCGCCGACGAGGCCGAGCGATCTCACACCGGTGTGGCCGCAGCGCACTGGGCACGACGTGCCGTGGCGCTTGCTCCCGATGACGAGATCGCAGTACGCCGGCTGATCGCGATTCTCGACACGTACGGTGACCGCGCGGGCGCTCTTCGAGTGGCCGACGACTTTTCGCGCCGCCTGGTGGAGGAGTTCGGCACGACGCCATCTGCCGAAACGCGCGCACTCATTGAGGCGGTACGGGCGCGCACCGCCGCGCGGGATCTGCCAGAGACGAGCGGTCCCGTCGCGCTCGGTGTGCAGCCGCGCGCAGTGTCGGAGGTCTCGCCGGCTGAGCCGGCGCCGAACGCCGAGGGGGAAGCGGCAGCCGCCGGTCGCGTCGGTCGGCGCGACCCGTGGCGACTAACGCACCGACTAACACACCGCCTAACGCGGCGTACCGTTGTGCTCGCGGCGGCGCTGCTGGTCGCGCTCGTCGCGGGCGAGCTCGCTTCCGCACGATACGGCCGCGGGGCAACGTCCGGCGCTCCAAGCCCAGGTACGTCCCAAGTGCCTGCGCTCACGATTGCATCGCCCGTAGCGCGCCGGTTGTACCGCGAAGGGCTCGCGCGATACAACGCCGGCGACCCGCGCGAAGGCGCCAGGCTCCTGACCGCCGCGCTCGCAGAGGACAGCCTGTGCGCAATGTGCGCGTACCGGGCCGCGGCCGCCTACGGCTATCTGAACGACTCGCTCTCGTGGGCGATGCTGCGAGTGGCGATGCACCTCGCGCGGCATGTTTCCGAACCAGAACGCCTGCTCATCCACTATGGTTGGGCCGACGCCACGAATAGCCCCGGGCGTTGGGCCGTCGCCGATTCACTCGCAGTCCGGTTTCCAGATTGGCCGGAAGCGCAACTGGCTGCAGCCGACGCCCTCGGCATGGAGGGTGATTTTACGGCAGCAGCCGCACACCTCCGACACGTCATCAGTACCGCGCACACAGTCGATTTCGCTTCGAGCTCCCGCTGCTTCATTTGCGAAGCCCGGCTGCGGCTGATTGCGATGTACGAGGGCGCGGATTCGCTGCCGGCGGCACTTCTGGCTGCACAAGCAGCTGTGCGTGCGCAGCCCCGGTCACCTGTCGCATGGCTCATGCTTTCGAAGGAGTTGAGTCAATCGGGCAGAAGTGATGAAGCGCGGGCCGCGATCGACACGAGCGCGAGCTATGCGACCGACTTCGGCGAAGACGTGATCGAGCACGCGCAGATCGAAATACGCGCCGGCAATTACGCCACTGCCGATGGCTTGCTGCGCACGTTAGCCGAGACCGGAGCGGCCGGTAGCAAACGCGATGCGCTCTGGTACCTCTTGATCAGTCTTCGCGACCAGGGGCGGCTCCGCGAGGCACTGGCGCTCGCCGAGGGACCGCTCCGTTGGGCGGACGCGGCAGCGACAACCGGCGTTGGCACCTCGCACGCAGCCGAAGCGCAGGTGCTTCTGGAAATGGGCAGGTATCGAGACGCGGCGAGCATCTTCATGACGAGCGCGGCATACAAGTTCGCGGGTGAGCCCCCCGGCAGAATCGCACGACAGTGTGCCTGGATGCTTACGCACGCCGGTTCGGCGCTCGCCGCGGCGGGAGACACCATCACCGTTGCCGCGCTTGCCGACTCGGTTGAGGCGTGCGGCGCCAGGAGTGGATTCGGGCGCGATCGTCGGCTGCACCACTATCTGCGCGGATTGCTCTGGATGGCGCGTGATCGGCCCGACAGTGCGGTCGTTGCGTTCGAGCGAGCCACGCTTTCGGAGACGCAGGGCTTCTCGCGCCTCCAGCTCGAACGTGCTCGCGTGCTGCTCGCGCTCGGGCGCCCGCGTGAAGCGATCCCCATACTCCGGTACCCGCTCGGCGGGACGTTGGAGGCCGGCAACTTCTACGCGACGTCTACCGAACTACAGGACCTGCTCGCGCGCGCATATGAGCTGGCCGGCGAGCCCGACAGCGCCGCAGTGTACGATCGCGATGTGCTCGACGCATGGCGCAGCGCCGATCCGCAGTTCCGCCCGCGCATCGCCCGCGTGCGCGCCCGTCTCCTGGCGGACGAACGCCGCGTGGTCGCTCAGCGCTGACATCCTGCTCCAGAAAATAGCGCGATCAACTCAGCGCCGATCGCGCCTGATGTGCGTTACGAGCGCGGTGACGCTCCAATGACGCTGTTGTAATGCCCCTCTCCTAACGTTGCGCGGCCGATTTCGCCTGCCCCGCAAACCACGGCCGCTGACCGTGCCCCGAGCCGGGGCAGAGGAGAGAATGATGCTAACCGCGCTACGAAATGCCGCCACCGCAACCGACAGGCGTGCCCTCTTGCGTCCTGGCCGGAAGGCAGTGTCGGTGCTCACCCTGCTCCCGCTCTTCGCCGCTTCCGTCTCGGGGGCGGCGTTGCTCCATCCGCGCGGCACCATCGCGCTCCCGCTGGTCCAGCCGAATGCCAACGTCGAGCGCGCGGGCATGCTGCGCAACGGTGTACTGAGCGTCACGCTCGAGGCAAAGGAGAGTCTCTGGCATTTCAACGGAGCGAATCGCCACCCCCCAGTGACCATCGCGGCGTTCGCGGAGCCTGGGAAGGCGCCGCTGATGCCCGCGCCACTCCTGCGGGCACCGGTCGGCACGGAGCTTCGGCTCTCGATCCGCAACTCACTCCGCCAACCGCTCACGTTTTTCGTGCCCGCCTCGATCCACGGCGGACCCGATCGAATGACGGCGATGGACTCCGTCATCGTGGCGCCGGGTGCGACTGGAACGCTCACCACGCGCGCCACCGTCGCGGGGAACTATGTCTACCGAGCCACGACGCCTAACCGAGCCAGCCAGGCGGGGTCAGCGCTGCTCGCCGGCGCAGTGGTGATCGACACATCCGCCATGCCGGCGCGAGATCACGTCTTCGTCATCATGATGACGTTGGACTCCGCACTCGCGGCTTGCGCCGACACCAATCATGCGGCAGACCCACTCACCGGCTGTCGTGTTATCTTCGGGCATCTCCGGTTCACCATCAACGGCCGCTCGTGGCCCAACACGGAACGCGTCCACGCGACGGTGGGCGACTCGCTGCATTGGCGGGTTATCAATGCCTCGAACATCGTGCACCCAATGCACCTGCACGGCTTCTATTTCCGCGTGGACCAGTTCTCTGGGCCGCGCGTGGCTCCTGACGAGCGCCCGCTGGCAGGGCAGATGGTGGTGACGCAGCTCATGTCACAATTCTCCGGGATGTCAATCACCTGGTCACCCGACCGCCCCGGAAACTGGATCTTTCACTGCCATATCGCACTGCACAATCAGCCGGACTCGGCGCAGGCTGCGCCGGACGATCCCTATATGCGCGACATGGCGGGGCTCGTGATCGGCACGGTAGTGACCGCTCGACCGGGCGCGTTAGCCGCGGGCGACCCGCCGGCCACCCGCCACCTGCGCCTCATCGCCGAGCGCCCCGGTGCGGCGCCTAACGGAAACATCACCATCGAGCCGTCGGACACGCTCCGCGGCATCCTGGGCAAGCCGGACGACGTGCCGTCCATGCACTTCGTGCTCGAGGAGAATGGTCAGCGAGTGGAAGGGAGTAAGGACTTCAGTCCCGAGCTCGACCTGGTGCGCGGGGAAACGGTAGCGATCACTGTTGTCAATCGCGTGGGCCGTCCGATCTCCGTGCATTGGCATGGGATCGAAGTGCAGGACAGCTACGTGGATGGCGTGCCCGGCTTCAGCGGCGAGGGCACGCACCTCACGCCGGCCATCGCGCCCGGGGATTCGTTCGTGGCGCAATTCGCGCCGCCGCGCGCCGGCACGTTCATGTACCATGCGCACGTGGACGAAGCCCGTGAGGATCTTGGAGGACTCGAGGGCGCGCTCATCGTGCGCGACGCAGGAATGCAACCGGCGCCCGACGATCACATCTTTTTCCTGAAAGGAATTGCCTCATCGCATATGCACCCGCTCGAGATCGATGGGAGCGCCGATCCCGATACGATCGTTCTGCACGCGGGTGAGCCCGCGCGTTTCCGGTTCTTGAATCTCTCGGAATTCAATATTGCGCCCACGGTTTTTCTCACGACGCGGCCGGACAGCGAGGCCACGATGGCGCGGGACACCATGCTCGCGCGCTGGACACCGGTGGCGAAAGATGGTTTCGATATCCCGGCCGCCGCGCAGGTCCCGAAGCCTGCGCGGCAGCGGTTCGCGGTCGGCGAGACGTACGACTTCGAGTACACGGCCACGGAGCGAGGCACGCTCCGATTGGAGGTGCGGACCAGCGGTCCGACTCATGTGCTGCTGATCCGGGTGCCGATTCGCGTGGACTAACGTGACGCAGTGGGTTCGCACCCGCCACGCGACACCGAGAAATGCACGTATGCGTTCGAGCTCGGCCTCGAGCTCCCGCATACATGCCGCGTCGCGCGGCGGGCGCGACCCGACACAGCGACTCTGCGACACGAGCGTACCGTTAGGCACAAAATTAGTCTTGCCGTGTCCGGCCGTGTCCGAGCTTGTCCGCCCTAGCCGTGTCCGGGCTTGTCCGCCTGAAGAGATTGCTCCATCCATCTCTCTGGAACCGTCGGGGCACGCACTCGTCGAGGAGAACGCGGCCTGGAACGGTCACGCCGCCGCGGCGCGTGCGAGGAGCATCTCCTTTGCGATCTCGAGAACTGCAACAACCTGTTCGCGGGAGACACTCGGGAAGTCCTCCAGGAACTCGTCGAGTGCGTCGCCGGCCTCCAAGTAGTCCAGCAGCGTTTGCATCGGTACTCGTGTGCCGACGAAGACCGCCGTGCCACCCAGGATATCCGGGTCGCTATGGATTGGCAGTTGGTTCGTTTGCATGAGGTGCTCCGGCTGCCTCTGTCCACGTTCGACACCTGCACTGTCGGTGTGGCACTCGCTCACCAGCACCTGTGCAGTGTACGGCGCTCGCTCTACCCAGGGCAAGGTGCCTTAACCGTCGAAGCAGGCTTGCGACTTCGGGCGCGACTTCGGGGCGTGACTCCGGGCGCGGCTCCGGGGGCGCAAGTTGCGCCAAACCTATCAGTTGGGTTATTATGTAGAGTGCCGACCGTGCTTCGCGAGGGGCGGTTCCGCGTCCTCATCTATCTGCCGCCACGCGAGCACGACCCCCCGCATGTCCATGTTTGGAGTGCGGGCGGCGAGGTCGTGATCGACCTGGCCGTGGGTACCAAACCGCAGACCATTCGGTCTGTGGCGGGGATGCGAACCGCGGACATTACGGCCGCATTCCATCTCGTGGAGCGGCACACCGCTCATCTCCTGAATTGCTGGAGGAAGTACCATGACTAACGAACGGCGGACATCAAAGGCGGCGATCCTGGCTCAGATTCCGGCGGCTCGTGCGCGCGAGGCTCGTGCGCGCCGCACCGGGCGTCGAGCCATTTCGGCGCGCTACGACCGCCCGACGAGGCGCGTCATGATCGAGCTCACCATGGGATACGTCTTCGGCTTCCCGGCCGATGCGATCCCGGCGCTGGCCAAGGCGCGGCCGGAGCAGCTCGCCGCCGTGGAAGTGAGTCCCGGTGGGAGCGGCCTCCATTGGGAAGCGTTAGACATTGATCTGAGCGTGCCCGGCCTTCTGCTGTCCTCGCTCGGTCGCGCGCAGCAACGGCGCGAGCTGGCCCGTCTTGCCGGGCAAACGACGAGTCGTCTCAAGGCTGCCGCAGCACGGGCGAACGGTGCGAAGGGAGGGCGGCCGCGGAAGGCGACGCGGCGCGGCTGAAGCGAGATAGCGCCGAGCGAGACGAACCACTGGGCATGCTACGTCAGGTCGATCAGAACGCGAATCGAACGCGGGAGGGCCTGGCCGTTGAAGTCGCTGCCGGGCGCGATGAAACCGCGACGTTCCAGCGTCTTGATCATTTGATGCACCGACGGCGCGGAAACGTGGAAGTGCCGCTGAATGTCGCTCTCCGCCGGCGCGAAGCCGAACGGCGGCTCAGAACACGGGAGTTTGAGGAGCGTGTTGGCATGAGTCAATGAAAGCGTTGTTGGCCTTCGATGCGGTATGGCACCGGCTGTACGTCTCATCGGAGTCCGGTACGGTCGCGGTGTTCACCGAGCGGTCGGGCGCGAATGGAATCACGCTACACCATGATGGCAACATCGTCATGCCGCACGCGCACACGGTGTCCGTCGATC
>Ga0134126_10011349_pt1 | contig 11241 bp, 10 predicted proteins | sample KB31752_FD_96881 | JGI IMG/M metagenome (GOLD analysis project Ga0134126, IMG submission 96881) | Terrestrial soil microbial communities with excess Nitrogen fertilizer from Kellogg Biological Station, Michigan, USA - KB3-175-2 | ecosystem: Environmental > Terrestrial > Soil > Unclassified ... | reverse complement strand
CGAGCGAGCGGATCATGCGCGTCTCGACCGGCCCGGGGCAGATGGCGTTGATGCGCACGCCCGAGCGCGCCACCTCGCCGGAAGCCGCCTTGGTGAGGCCGATCACCGCGTGCTTGGAGGCGACATAGGCGCACATGCCGGGCGTCCCCACCAGCCCCGCCACAGAGGCGGTGTTGACCACCGCGCCGCTCTTCTGCCGCAGCATCACCGGCAGCACCTGGCGCAGTCCCAGGAACACGCCCTTGACGTTGACGGCGATGACGGCGTCGAAGCCCGCCTCGTCATACTCGGCGGTCGGCGCGACCTTGCCCTCGATGCCGGCATTGTTGTGGAAGCAGTCGATGCGGCCATAGGCGTCGAGCGCGGCCTGGACATACCCCGCGACATCGGCGGCACGGGTGACGTCGGCGGCGATGAAACGCACGATCGCGCCGGTGTCGCGCAGCTCGGCCGCGATCGCCTCCCCGGCGACTTTGTCGCGATCGACGAGCAGCAGCTGCGCGCCCTCGCGGGCGAAGGCCTTGGCCACGGCGTGGCCGATGCCGCCGGCCGCGCCGGTGATGAGGGCGGTCTTATCCTCGAACTCCATGGCGTCCTCCCGTTGTTTTCAACCTCAGTCTATACCGATGCCCTTTCCCGGCGCGCCAGGCTTTGCCACACTCTCTCGATGACCCGAGATCCCGACATTGCCGAGCTCGCCCGCATGATCGCCGAGGCGCGCCGCGCCGTGCTCTTCACCGGCGCCGGCATCAGCACCGAATCCGGCATTCCGGATTTCCGCAGCCCCGGCGGCATCTGGACGAAATACCGGCCGGTCGACTTCGACGCTTTTCTCGGCTCCGAGGAGGCGCGGCGCGAAGCCTGGCGGCGAAAGTTCGCCACCGATCAGACGATCCGCGACGCCAGGCCCAATCGCGGCCACCGCGCCGTGGCGGCGCTCATCCGCCAGGAGCGCGCCAGCGCGGTCATCACCCAGAACATCGACGGGCTGCACCAGGCCTCGGGCGTGCCGGAGAAGCAGGTGATCGAGCTGCATGGCAATACCACCTATGCGCTCTGCCTCGACTGCCGCGAGCGCTACGAGATCGAAGCGCTGCGCCTGGAATTCGAGCGCAGCGACGAGCCGCCCTACTGCGGCTCCTGCGGCGGGCTGGTCAAGACGGCGACGATCTCCTTTGGCCAACCCATGCCGGAAGGGGCGATGCGGCGCGCGCGGGCGGAGACGCTCGCCGCCGATCTCTTCGTCGTCGCGGGCTCTTCGCTGGTGGTCTATCCGGCGGCAGGTTTCCCCCAGCTCGCCAAGCGCAGCGGCGCGGTGCTCGTCATCATCAATCGCGAGCCGACCGCGCTCGACGAGATCGCCGATCTCGTGCTCAACCGCGGGCTGGGCGAGACGCTGGGCGAGGCGGTGGGGGTGGAATAGGGCGCTGCTTGCGCGTGCTGCAGAGCGACGGTGCGTCCTTCGACAGGGTCAGGATGAGGAAAAATCTTCGCGGCCGCTGGTAGGGGCCATGCCCGTTGCGCTTTATCCTGAGCCTGTCGAAGGACGCTCTGTGGACGTGCAGCCATGGCGACAAAGACCGTCTCCGATACCGCGGCCGAGCTCATTCCGGCGCATCCGACGCTCGAGGGGCTGCGCGCGCGGGCGCGGCGCTGCACCGCCTGCCCGCTGCACGAGCGGGCGACGCAGACCGTGTTCGGCGAAGGCCCGGCGCATGCGGCGCTGCTGCTGGTCGGCGAGACGCCGGGCGACCAGGAGGATCTGAGCGGGCGGCCCTTCGTCGGACCTGCCGGCAAGCTGCTCGACCGCTGCCTCGAAGCGGCGGGGATCGAGCGCAAGGCCGCCTACGTCACGAATGTGGTGAAGCACTTCAAATGGACGGCGCGCGGCAAGCGGCGGCTGCACGGCAAGCCCAACGCGATGGAGATCCGCGCCTGCCGGCCCTGGGTCGAGGCGGAGATCGGGCTCGTCGAGCCCAAGGTGATCGTCTGCCTGGGCGCCACGGCGGCGCAGGCGCTGATCGGTTCTGCCTTCCGCGTGACGCGCGAGCGCGGCAAGCTCGTGCCCTCGACGCTCGCGCCCGCTGTGCTGGCGACCGTCCATCCCTCGGCGCTGCTGCGCGCCGAGCCCGAGGACCGCGAGCGCGAGATCGACCGCTTCATCGCCGATCTGAAGGTCGCGGCGGCGGCGCTGAAGAAGGCCAGCAATCGATAAAATTCGCCGCAAATATCCAGCAATTGCCTGACAAAAGTAGGAATTTATCAAGCGAAATTGGCTATTTTGGGCGATGCCGACCGGCTTGCCGCTCGCGGAGGACATTGCGTTGAGCCAGACGTCCGAGGCCGCGCCCGAAGCGCCGCTGAGCCTGCCGCCCGATCATTACCGGACGTGTCGATCGGAAACGGCGCAGCGCCCGCTGGTGCGGCTGTCGCGGGCGCTCTCCGCCTATTTCGCGCGCCAGCCCTTGCTGCTCGTGCTCGCTATCTGGCTCGCCGCGGCGCTCATTCTGGCCGAGCTGCTGGCGCAGGGGGTCAATGCGCTGCTCGGATACTGGCAGGAGCCGCTCGCTGTCGCGGTGGTGACGCTGGTGGTGACGCCGCTGGTGTCCTGCCCGCTGGTGCTCTTCGGCATCGACGTCGTCTACCGGCTCGAGCGGGAGCTGAAGCGGCGCGGCGCGAGCGAGGCGCGGTTCCGCGACGGCGTCGACAGCATGGTCGATGGCTTCGTCATGGCCGACCGGCAGGGGCGGATCGTGCTGTGGAACCAGACCTTCGAGCGCATGTTCAAGCGGCTCAAGCCGCGCCTTGCCCCTCGCATGACGCTCGCCGCACTGTCGGCGCTCATGGCAGAGGCCTATGGTGGCTTCGGCGATGCCGCGTCGCGCGCGCGGCGCACCGAGGCGCTGATCGAGGGTTATGCGCGGCTCGACCAGCCGCGCGAGGAGGTGTTCGACGAACGCATCGTGATGATCTCGCATGCGCGCACCTCCGAAGGCGGCACTGTCTCGCTCTATCGCGACGTGACCGAGGCGCATCAGCGCGAGGCGGAGTTCGCCGCGGCCAAGGCGGAGGCAGAGCGGGCGAGTTCGGCGAAATCGCAATTCCTCGCCAGCATGAGCCACGAGCTGCGCACGCCGCTCAACGCCGTGATCGGCTACAGCGAGATGCTGATCGAGGATGCCGCGAGCGACGGCAGCGGCGCCGAGCGCGTGGCCGACATGCAGCGCATCCATACCGCGGGCCGCCACCTGCTGGCGCTGGTGAACGACGTGCTCGATCTCGCCAAGGTCGAAGCGGGACGCATGGATGTCGAGGCGGCGCCGGTCGAGATCGAGAGATTCATCGCCGAGGTGGTATCGACGGCGCAGCCGCTGGTGACGCGCAACAGCAACGTGCTCGAGGTCACGCGTCAAGGCGACCTCGGCAGCATCACCGGCGACGCCACCAAGCTGCGCCAGGTGCTTCTCAACCTGCTCAGCAATGCCGCCAAGTTCACCAGCGCCGGCAAGATCGCTCTCGTCGTGCGGCGCGAGCGGCGGCAGGACGGCGACTGGATCGCTTTTGCGGTCAGCGATACCGGCATCGGCATCGGCGGCGCGACGCTCGCCAAGCTCTTCACGGCCTTCACCCAGGCGGATGCCTCGACGCGCAGCGAATATGGCGGCACCGGGCTCGGCCTCGCGCTGAGCCAGCGGCTCTGCTGGCTGATGGGCGGCGACATCACGGTGGACAGCGAAGTGGGCCGTGGCTCCTGCTTCACCGTGCACGTACCGGCGGTGCTGGAGAACGTCTGAGCGGCGCCGCTCCGCGCGCGGCTCTCTCGCGTTGCCGAAGCATGATAGGATGGCGGCAATCGACCTTCGCACGGGTGTCGCCTATGGCTCCTCCCCGCGTTCCGCCAACCCGGTTCGGTCCTTCCGCCGCCCAGCCGGGCGGTCGGGCGGTCGCCCGCCGGGTCCCGCCGGCCCCGCCGCCGACCCGCTTCGGCCCGAGCACCGCGCTGCTGCGCAAGCTGGCGGGCTCGCCCTTCAGCCGAGGCGCCGGGGTGATCCAGCGCATGGAGAGCGGGCTGCTGAGCACGGGCAACAAAACGGAGACGGCCAAGAAGCCCTGCGCCAGCTGCACGATGGGCCAGGGCCTCACCGGCCAGCTCGATGAAGTGGTGCTGCACAGCTCCGGCTTCTCGAGCTGCGGGCCGATCATCATGTTCAATTCCGCGAGCCTGAGGGGCGGGCTGTTTCATTTCGCGGCCGGCAATCTCGAAGCGCAGGCTGCTCCGCTCCTGCAGATGTTCAATGAGGTCAAGCCCACCGAGCTCCATATTCCGAAACGCGATGAACTGACGCCCGGCACCTGGGACGGCATGATGGCGCGGGACGCGCACCGGGAGGAGTCCGATCAGCCGCCGGACGATGGCGAAGTGCTCGAAGAGTTCTTCAAGCAGCGCTTCAAAAAAGCGATGAAGACGGCGCCCCGCGGCGAGAGCTACTACGTAACCGCCAATGCCAGCGGCAGTCTCGTCATCAGTCCGGGCATGTCGCCGGAGCCGATGTGCGATACCGTCGACTACTCGAACACGAAATATCCGAAGATCCCGCCGGACGCCATGATCGGCATCGCGACCGTCGCCCTCTTCGGCAGGAACATGTACAGGTCCTGAAGCAGGTGAGGGCGTCGGCGGGGCCAAGCTGCACGCGCGCTCGTGCGTCCTTCGACAGGCTCAGGATGAGGAATTTTTCTTCGTGGCCCTGGTGAGGGCCATGCCCGGTCTACCTCATCCTCGGCCTGTCGAAGGACGCGACGCCGGAAATGCCGCTGGCTCAGCCCTTCTTCGCCTTCGCTTCCTCGATGGCGCGCCAGATGCGCTCGGGCGTGGCGGGCATGTCGATGTGGCGGATGCCGTAGGGGGCGAGCGCGTCGATGAGGGCGTTCATCACCGAAGGCAGCGAGCCGGCGCAGCCCGCCTCGCCGCAGCCCTTGACGCCGAGCGGGTTCGTCTTGGCCGGCACCGGGTGGCTCCGGAATTCGAACATCGGCGCACTGTCGGCGCGCGGCATGGCGTAATCCATGTAGCTGCCGGTGAGGAGCTGACCCTCGCCGTCATAGACCGTGTGCTCCAGGAGCGCCTGGCCGATGCCCTGGACGATGCCGCCATGCGCCTGGCCCTCGGCGAGCAGCGGGTTCAGCAGCGTGCCGAAATCATTGACCATGGCGTAGCGCACCACGGCGACCGAGCCGGTGTCGGGATCGATCTCGACTTCGGCAATGTGACAGCCATTGGGGAAGGATGAGGGCGGGCTGTCGGTCGAGAGCGCAACGTCGAGCGATTGCGGCAGCTCCGGCGGCAGCTTGACGCCGGAGCGCAGCCGCTGCGTCAGCTCGAGGAGGCCGATCGAGCGGTCGGTGCCGGCAATGGTGAAGCGGCCATTGCCGAACTCGATATCCGCCGCGGCGGCTTCGAGGACAAATCCCGCGATCTCCTTGCCGCGCTCGATCACCTGCCGGCTCGCCTGCACCAGGGCCGAGCCGCTGGCCATGGCGCTGCGCGAGCCGCCGGTGCCGCCGCCGACCACGAGCTGATCGCTGTCGCCCTGCAAAAGGCGCAGGCGCTCGAAGGGAATGCCGAGCCGGTCGACCACCACCTGCGCCAGCGGCGAGGCGTGACCCTGGCCGTAATCGAGCGTGCCGGTGATCATGGTAACGCTGCCATCCGCCTCGAAGCGCAAGCCGCCCATCTCCTTGCCGGCGGGCGCCGTCACTTCGAGATAGCAGCCGATGCCGCGGCCGCGCAGCCTGCCCCGGGCACGGCTCTCCTGCTTGCGCTTCTCGAAGCCCTGCCAATCGGCGAGCTTCAGCGCGTCCTCCATCACCGCGGTGAACTCGCCGCTGTCGTAATTCTGGGATGATGCCGCCTTGAAGGGAATGGCGGCGGCGGGAATGTGGTTGCGCCGGCGCAGCTCGATGCGATCGATGCCGAGCTCGGAAGCGGCGGTGTCGATGAGCCGCTCCATATAGTAGTTGCCTTCCGGCCGGCCGGCGCCGCGATAGGCGCCGGTCGGCGTGGTGTTGGTCAGCACGCCCCTGGTCGAGACCTCGAGCAGCGGCGTCTTGTAGACGCTCACGACATTCTTCACCGCATTGACGCTGAAGGGCAGCACCGCCACCGAGAAGGCGCCGGCATTGCCGCAGCCGGTGAGGCGCACGGCGAGGAAATTGTGCTCGGCGTCGAGCGCCAGCTCGCCCAGCATTTCATGGTCGCGGCCGTGATGGTCGCTCATGAAGCTCTCCGAGCGCTCGTCGGTCCAGCGCACCGGACGCCCGAGCGCCCGCGCGGCGTGCAGCAGGCAGATATATTCGGGGAAGACCGAGGATTTCATGCCGAAGGAGCCGCCGACATTGTCGGTCAGCACATGCACCTTCTCGGGCGCGGTCTTGAGGATGTCCTTGAGCTGGTTGCGCAGGCCGAAGACGCCCTGGCAGCCGAGCTGAAGGGTGAAGCGCTCGCTCTTGGGATCGTATCCGGCGAGCGCCGAGCGCGGCTCCATCGCGTTGACGACGATGCGGTTGCTGACGAGCTTCAGCGTCGTTACATGTGCCGCCCTGGCGAAGGCGGCCGCGACCGCCGCCCCGTCGCCATAGTGGAAATCGAGGCAGACATTGCCGGGCGCCTCGGGATGAAGCTGCGGCGCGCTTGGCGCCAGCGCCTCGGCCGGTGTGGTGACGGCGGGCAGCGGCTCGATGTCGAGCAGCACCGCCTCGGCGGCGTCCTTGGCTTGTGATGCGGTCTCGGCGACGACATAGGCCACGACCTCGCCGAGGAAGCGCACATGCTCGGCCGGGAGCGCCGGGCGCGGCGGCGCGCGCATCGGCGAACCGTCCTTCATCGGCACGGTCTGCATCGGCTTGATCGGCCCGTATGCCGCGAGATCGGCGGCGGTATAGATCGCGACCACGCCGGGCAGGGCACGCGCCTCGGCGGCGTCGATGCCACGCAGCGTGCCGTGGGCGATGCGGCTGCGCACCATCACCGCATGGAGCGCACCGGGGCGGGCGATATCGTCGCTGTAGCGGCCGCGGCCGCGCAGGAGCTTCGGATCCTCCATGCGCGTCACCGGCTGACCGATGCCGAATTTGGTGAGCGCCAGATCGGTGCTGTCCATCCCCTCGCTCCACTTTCCGCTTGGTCCGCGTTGTTGCGGGCAGGGTAGGCGACAGGCCGCCGCCGCGGCAACCCGCCGCGCCTGCATGGCGGGTCTGCGCGGCTCCCTCACCCTCCCCCCCTTCGCGCGGGCCCCCTCCCTCTCCCGCTCTCGCGGGCGAGGGGCCTGGCGCATGTCTTCTCCCTCGCCCGCTTGCGGGAGAGGGCAGGGTGAGGGGTAGACTGCGCGGGGCTTCACGGGAGGCGTCATGGCGCGCGGCGTGCGGGAGATCGTCCGGGCGATGCCGTTCTCGCGCATCGGCGAGGTGGCGATGGCGGGGCTCGGCGATCCCGAGGTCATCCCGCTGTGGTTCGGCGAGAGCGATCTGCCGACTCCCGGCTTCATCGGCGAGGCCGCCGCCGCGGCGCTCAGGGCCGGGCATACCTTCTACACCTTCAAGCGCGGCGTGCCGGAGCTCCGCGCGGCGATCGCGCGCTATCTCTCAAGTCTCTACGCGCGCGACGTGGCGGCCGAGCGGGTCACCGTTACGTCATCGGGCATGAACGCCATCATGCTGACGGCGCAGGCGCTGATCGAGCCAGGCGACAATCTCGTCATCCTGTCGCCGGTCTGGCCCAACATCGCCGACGCCGTCACCGTGCTCGGCGGCGAGGCGCGCGCGGTGGCGCTCGAGGCCACGGAGGAAGGCAGCTGGCGGCTCGATCCCGAGCGGCTGATGGCGGCCTGCGATCAGCGCACGCGGGCGATCTTCGTCAACTCGCCGGGCAATCCCACCGGCTGGGTGATGCGGCGCGAGGCGCAGCGCGCGCTGCTCGATTTCGCCCGGCGGCGCGGGCTCTGGCTCATCTCGGACGAGGTCTATCACCGCATCCAGTACGGCAATGCCCCGGCCGCGCCCTCGCTTCTGGAGCTCGCAGAGCCCGAGGACCGCGTCGTCGTCATCAACAGCTTCTCGAAATCCTGGGCGATGACCGGCTGGCGGCTCGGCTGGCTGGTGGCGCCGCGCGAGATCCAGGAGATCGCCGACAAGCTCGTCGAGTTCAACACCAGCGGCGCACCCACCTTCCTGCAGCATGCGGCGGTGGCCGCGCTCGATCAGGGCGAGGGCTTCGTCGCCGCGATGGTCGAGCGCTGCCGCCGCGGCCGGGAGATCGTGATCGAGCGGCTCAAGACCCTGCCGCGAGTGCGCGTCGCGGCACCCGAAGGCGCCTTCTACGCCTTCCCGCGCATCGAGGGCATGGCGGACAGCCTCGCCTTCGCCAAGGAGGTGCTGGCGCGGGTCAAGGTCGGCGTCGCGCCGGGCAGCGCCTTCGGCCTCGGCGGCGAAGGCCATCTCCGCCTCTGCTTCGCCAGCGCGCCCGAGCGGCTCGAGCGCGCGCTGGAGCGGCTGGCGCCGCTGCTGAGATAGCTCAAGTCCTTCTCCGCCCCCGAGGGCGGAGAGGGAGTGGGCTCAGGCCGCTTCTTTACGTTTTTTAAGCATGCCCTGGGGATAATCGGGCATGCCGGATTCCTCGAATAAGCCGAGCCTGCCGGGGGCGGTGCCGCTGCCGCGGCGGCGGCTGCCGCGCAAGCCCGGCGTCAAGCATATCAGCCTGGCGCTCCAGGGCGGCGGCTCGCATGGCGCCTTCACCTGGGGCGTGATGCACCGGCTGATCAGCGAGCCCCGGCTCTATATCGACGGGCTCAGCGGGACGAGCGCCGGCGCCATGAATGCGGTGGTCTTCGCCGACGGCTTCATCCGCGGCTCGCGCCAGGGCGCGATCGATGCGCTGGCGCGCTTCTGGGACCGCATTGCCGATCTGAACCGCCTGCCGCGCAGCTTCGCGCGTGGCATTCCCGGCCTCACCGAAGGCTGGCAGGTGGATCAGGACCCGACTTTCATGCTGGTCGACCTGATGTCGCGCATCTTCGCGCCGGCGCAGTTGAACCCGCTCAACATGGACCCGCTGCGCCGCGTGCTGGCCGAGCTCGTCGATTTTGCGGGGCTGAGGCGGCGCGCCGACGTCAAGCTCTTCGTCACCGCCTCCAATGTGCGAACCTGCAAGTCACGGCTCTTCCGCACGGCGGAACTGACGCCGGAGGTGCTGCTCGCCTCGGCCTGCCTGCCGCTGCTCTTCCAGGCGATCGAGATCGACGGCGAGCACTATTGGGACGGCGGTTATCTCGGCAATCCCGCCATCCATCCGCTGATCAACGAATGCGCCAGCAGCGATGTGGTAATCGTGCAGATCAACCCGCTCCATCGTCCCGAAGTGCCCCGGACGATGCGCGACATCCTGAACCGCATCAACGAGATGACGTTCAACGCCAGCCTCGTGCGCGAGATGTTCGGCATCGCCACGGTGTCGAGCCTCATCGAGAGCGGTGCGCTCGAGGACGAGCGCTACACCACCGTGCGCTTCCACCAGATCTCGGCGGAAGCCCAGCTCGCGGGATATGGCGCGCTCAGCAAGCTCAACGCCGAGCGCCCGTTCCTCCAGCATCTGCACGATCTCGGTTACGAGACCGCCGATCGCTGGATAGCGGAGACCTTCGACAAGATCGGCTGGGAAAGCTCGATGGACGTGCGGGAGACGTTCGTTTAAGCGGCTTCGCGGAGCCGTCTAGGCCGCTTCGCGGCTCGGCTCGCCATCCTGATCTTGCACGGCGCGCGCGTGCCGCCCGGCGGCGAAGCGCGGGCGCGCCTGCGCGACGGCGCTCCGCCGCTCGCGGAGATCCTCGCGCAGGAGCTGAACGAAGACGATGGCGTCGACCAGAAAGACGACGCCAACCATGAGGGCTCTCCAGCCGAGATCCAGCACCGGTACCTTCTCCTTGGGGATTTCTTCGAGCGGCCCGCTTAAGCGCAGCAGCCTGCCGCCTGGTCGCGCCGCCTCAGCGTCGGGCGCGCATCGAGCACGCCGTCGAGCAGCGCGCGCAACTGCGCCTCCTCGACCTGGTCGCTCGCCATCAGCAGACGCATCGCGCCGTCTTCCAGCAACTCATCGAGGCTAGGCTCGCGGCAGGCGTTCTTCTTCATGACCCTCTCCATGCTTGGTCAGATAGGAAGCGATGCGCCGCAACACCAGGGCCCCCCGGTGAATTCCGCCTTCAGGGGTAAGAAATAATCGCCGCAGGCGAGAGCCGCCGGCGGGCGCCGGCGGCTCCGCTCGATCAATGGGCGGTCGGGCTCGGCGCCACGTCAGGCGCCCCCGCTTGCGGGTAGTAACCGCTGTTCTCCTGCCGCTGCTGGGTAGTGGCGGCGTCGCCCGGCGCGTTGTTGGGTGGCACCACCGTCCCGCCTGCGGTACCGTATTGATAGGCGGGCTCGGTCGGCTCGCTGCTGCAGGCGGCGGCGCCGAGCGCCAAGAGCAGCAGCAAGGCGGGCGTGGTTAACCTCGAGGTCATGATGCGCGTCTCCGGTGCTGATGCGCCGCTCTTGGGCCGCGCGGCGCGAAACGGCGAAGGCAGCCGATCCTGTGCGTCGTCCGGACTTCCTGGTCCGGCGAAGGCCGTCCCCGTTGTGCACCGGCCGCTCGGCCGGTTGTTTCCCGATTACCTGGGAAGGTGCAACGGCGCTGCAACAGGGCGAAAAGCTGAAATAGGCCCCACCGATGAGAGCGCCGGTTGAGCGTCTCGTGGCAAAAAAACGGCGGGGAGCGCCGCCCGGCGGTTGCCGTTAGCGAGTGATCGGGGCATCCGCGAGAGGGAGGATTGGGCGACATGGATCTCTACCAGCTGCTCAAGCAGGATCACCTCAAGGCCAAGCGCCTCTTCGAGCGGCTTGACCAGGAGGCCGAGACGGCGAAGGCGCGCGAGCGGCTGTTCGCCGAGCTGAAGCAAGAGCTCGAGCTGCATACCGCGGTCGAGGAGAAATACTTCTATCCCGCGCTCCGCGATCACGACGAGACCTCGGAGCTCGTCGAGGAGGCGCTCGAGGAGCATGAGGAGGTGAAGACGCTGCTCGCCGAGCTCGACGAGGGCGACAAGGAGGAAGAGGGCTGGGCCGATCAGCTGCTCGAGCTGCAGGAGGATGTCGAGGAGCATGTCGAGGAGGAGGAGACCGAGCTCTTCCCGAAGGCGCAGAAGCTCATCGACAAGG
>Ga0134126_10011348_pt1 | contig 11242 bp, 10 predicted proteins | sample KB31752_FD_96881 | JGI IMG/M metagenome (GOLD analysis project Ga0134126, IMG submission 96881) | Terrestrial soil microbial communities with excess Nitrogen fertilizer from Kellogg Biological Station, Michigan, USA - KB3-175-2 | ecosystem: Environmental > Terrestrial > Soil > Unclassified ... | reverse complement strand
TTTCTCCCCCGCTCAGGGAGTTAGGAAGTGGTGCGAATGGGGCGTGAACAGATGAGACTGCACCGTTCGATGTCTGTCCTGTTGGACAGGGCGTCGGCTGATTACTTTGCTGCAACAAGTGACTCCGACGTGCCGTCGTAGGCGAGCGGGGAGTTTTCCCTGATGCGGCGAGGGCTTGCGAGCAGGGTTTGCCCGATGCGGGTCTGCGGCAAGCCGCGAGACCCCGATGTGCGCTTTTGCGCCCGGATGGCCGCAAGCGCCGAGGCGCGACCGGCGCCGACGAGCGCTCATTCAGGCCGGAGGGTGCGGCGGTGTGCAGCATAGATGCGGAGTCTGCGGCGGCCTGGCCACAGCGGCAAGGATTTCCCTTTAGCCGCCGGGACTGCTGGCCCGAGTGTGTGACAAGAGCCGCCGCGAGGCTATCCTGCCCGCTCTCCGCCGCCGCACAGAGCGACTACGGCCGTCGGCAGCAGCAGCAGCAGGACAGGAAGTCGGAGGGGCCGGCGGACGCCGGCCCCTTGGGCGGCTAAGGGGTAAAGCCACCGGAGAGGGTTTCCATCTGCCGACGCAGGGCGTCCTTGTGGGTCTCGAGCGGGCGCACCAGGCGCCAGGCATCGAGCACGCGGGCAAGCTCGATCATGCCGCCGATCTCGCGCCAGCGACTCTCGAGGGCGCTGTAGGGCCGATCGGGCTCACCGGCCAGCAGCCGCGCGCTCCGGGCGGTGATGGCGTCCATGATCTCGGCGACGGCGGCCTCGGTGAGGGGGATTCGGATCGGGGAAGTGATCATGTTTCTGTTCTCCGGTGGATGGGGGGCTCGCCCGCCTCCGCCCCCCATCCGCCGGAGAACTCCGGCACATCAGTCCAACGGCGAGTGCTCGGGATTGCAACGCGCGTGACCGGCGCCGCCTGGGCGACGGGCGCAGGCGTTGCTCTTTCGGGCAGCGCACTCACGCAGCGCGAGCCCACGAAGGTGGTGCGATGGGATCGGGAGATGAGCGGTCAGAGGATGCGGCGCCAGCCGCACCTTTCAGCGTGCCGGGCCGGCTGTCGAGCGACCCGACTCAGTCAACTTCGAGTCAACAGTCGGCGCACGGCGAACACGCTCGACACGCTGCGGCGGGCACTTGAACATAGCGCAGATTATGCGGGGCCAGCGGCCGGCACGGCCGCAGGCCCGGACAGTCGGCGGTGTGCACGATGAGTCGGTCTGCCAACGTCATACAGTCCCGCGTATTCCCTGGCCCCTGGTCACGAGACCGACTGCGCATAATTTCTCAGCGTTATGTTTAGGTGCCCGCCCAAAGCCCCCTTCCAGAGGGATGGGGGGCTCTTCAGCACCGAGGGCGACGGCGTTCCGTTTCCGGAACCAACATCATTCTGCGACGTCATCCCGCTCCTCTTCCTGCGCCTCAGCGTCCAAGGCGGCGAGCAGCGCCTCGGCGCTCGAGGGTTCGGATTGCTCTTCCGCCGTGTCAGGAGCGATCCTGCGAGCCAGGCGCGGCTTCCCAGGATGCGTGGCGGTGTGGATCTCCTTCAGGCGGCGGATCGAGACCTGGGTGTAGATCTGCGTGGTGGAGAGCTCCGCGTGCCCGAGCATCGCCTGGATGTAGCGGATGTCCGCTCCGTTCTCGAGCATGAGAGTCGCCATCGTGTGGCGGAAGAGATGGCAGGAGCCGCTTTTGCCGAGGTGCGCCGCCTCGACGTAGCCGCGCACAAGCTGGGTGAGCCGGTTCGGCGTGAAGGGCTCACCGGTCTGCGTGAGGAAGAGCGTCGCGAGATGCGCGGGATCGCGGCCGACGACAAGATCGGGACGCACCTCCTCCTGGTAGCGATCGATCCAGGCGATGGCGCGCTCGCCGATCGGGATCATCCGATCCTTCTTGCCCTTGCCCTGGCGGATCATCACCGTGCCACGCTCGCGATCGATGTCAAAGAGCGCAAGGCCGATGAGCTCGCGCCGGCGCATGCCGGTCGAGTACAAGGTCTCCAGGATCGCCCGGTCGCGGATGCCGCGCGGCTCATCGGGCTTCGGGATTCGCATCACCTGCTCGACCTCGCCGATGGTCAGTACGTGTTTCGGGAGCCTGCGTTCGAGGCGCGGCAGCTCCAGCTCGGAGGCCGGGTTGTAGAGGAGATGGTTCTGTCGCGCGAGCCAGCGGAAGAAGCCCCGGATCGGCACGAGCCGCGCGTGTTGGGCGCGGAAGGTGAGCGGCTGGCCGTTTCTCTTGCGCCAGTGATAGAGCGATCGTTGGTAGCGCTCGAGGATGGGCTTGGTGATCTCCCGCGGCTGCGTGAGTCCCCGCTCGGTGCACCAGGCAACGAAGTACCCAAGGCAAGCCTCCCGGTTCTCGACCGTGCAGCTCGAGTAGTTGTGCACCCGCAGCCACTCGAGGTAGCGCAGCACGTAGGCGGGGAGGCCTTCGGGATCGTGCCGGTCGGCGAGCGCGCGCTTGGCGCGGGAAGGGGCGACCGGCACGACTCACCTTCCCGGCGGAGAGAAGACAGCGGCTAAGGACGAAGAAGACGCCGGCGCGGAACCGGCATTGACAGGACGGCCCTCCGCAGTACGACGGTTGAGCGAGTTCCTCCCTGGAGGGGCTTTTTCCGACCCAACAGCCGAGGGATCGAGCAAGTCACTGCTGCCGTTGCGGTTTTCGGCCAACATCGCCCCCTGCGAGGCGGGTGCAACCGGGGTGCGAGCGGCCTGCAAGGTGGGTGCAAGGTCGGGGAGTTGACCCTGCGAGGTGTCGATCGTAGTGGCATACCCAGCAGACAGTGCGCTGATGTCGATCAGCCCGATCATCTGCGGGGCGGACCGCTCGAGCTCGCCGTCGAACAGCAGCTCGTACTCGAAGCGCTGGCCGTTGCGGCCAGCAACCGGCCGAACGTATTCCATCGCCACCAGCCGCTCGAGATGGATTCTGACGGCGGTGTCGCTCATCCCGCAGCTGGCTCTCAACTCCCGGCGAGTAAAGCGTGCATCGGTACGGGCGATCGAGCGCGCCCGGCACTGCTCCTCGACCAGCGCCTCGATCGCCCCGAGCACACGGCGCGTCTGCGGCGGCAGCTCATCGAGCGAGCGGCCTAGTACTTCGTGCGCGAGTTCATTGGCGAGCGCGATGTCATCGAGCGTGACCTCGATGTACTCGATCGTCCGGCCGACCCGCCTCACCGCCTTGATCTCACGCTGGTGCTGTTGCAAGAGCGCCACCGCCTCGATCAGCGTCAGGTACTTGGCGTGATCGCGTCGCGTGCGAGTCCGGTCATCGAGGAAGGTCAGCCGCTCGGCGTAAGGGTTAACCACAGCAAGCGGCCGCAAGAGGCGCTGCGCATTGCGGTGCAGCCGGTGGATCGCCTGCGCCTCACTCTGCGCCATCAGGCCCGCGAGTGTGCGGCGCGAGCGCTGCCGCGCCTGGATCGCGCGGGTCTGCTCCCGGCTCTCGTTGATCGTGAGTACGAGACAGCGGTTGGTCAGCTCCTCGTCCACATCGATCGCGGTCGTCGTGAGGAAGAGCATCACCGGACCTTCCACCCGGTACTGCTGAGTGATAAGCATCCCGGTCGCTGGGTCCTTTCCGGTAGAGGCGATCGTGAGCTCGCCCTGCGACTGCAGGACTTTGAGCGCATAGGCGGCCTGGCGCACCCCTTCCTCCTCGGCGATGGCGAGTATCTTGTGCTTGATCTCCTGCTCGCCGAGGTAAAACAGGGATTGCCCGGTCATCGCCGAGTAGTGCACGCGATCCTCTTCCGGCATGAGCGCGAGCACCGCATCCATCAGCGTGCTTTTCCCCGCCGCCGAGGTACTCTGGATCAGCACCGCAAGTGGCGAGGCGAGCTTGCGGCTGATGCACGCGAGATACGCCACGAGCGCATTGGAGGGCTCGCCCACCAGGCCCACCCGCTCGAAGTCCCTCGTGATGCGCTCGATGAGCTGTTCATCGCGCAGGAACGCGAGCGCCGCCGCCGCCTCGTCGGCGGACATCGCCGGAAGCGGTGCGACGCTCGGCGCCTGCGCTGCCCGTGCGCGCTCGTCGATCACCTGCTCGAGCTTCAGGAGGAGGCGCCCGAGGTCATGCTGGATCACGCTCTCCTCGAGCCCGAGCTCGAGAGAGGTCAGCTTGGCGAACGCGGCTCGCGCCTTCGCCTGGTAGAGGTCCAGCGTATCGACATGCAGGCCCGCCTCGGCGGCCGCGGGCGTTAGCTCCTCAGCCCCCGAGCACGTGACCAGCACGTTCACCTTCAGCGCCTCGGTGAGCTGCTTCGGCATTCCGCGGACCCGGTAACGCCGCTCGCCAAAGCCGACGAGGAGCTGCTGCTCGTCGGCTGTGCAGCCGGTACTCGCCTGGCAGCCGGCATCGTCTTTCGGCTCGAGCACCGGCCCCGCGGGCACCGCGGCCGCCTCGGGCTCCGGCAACATTGACTGCGCTTGCGGCGATATGACCGGCGCCGGCGAGGCTTCCTTCTTAGCCGCGCTCTCCTGAGCCGTGTCGATCCTGTCGTCGGCCAGGGCATCCGGCGTGTTTGGTTCAGCGGCTAAAGGGGAAGACTCTACCGCCGGCTCGGAGGTTTGCGCTCGCGAAGGAGGCGGGGATTCCGGCGCCGCGGCACTCGGCACCGGCGGCGAGGCCTTCGGAGCCTTCATCCCGCGTCCCATCCACTGCGCCGAGCGGATCACAACGCCCAAGGACTTCTCGGCAGGCTTGACCGCACAGGCATACGCGTTTGCATCCATCCCCTTCGGGAAGAGGAGCCGATAACATTCCAGGCCCTGCGCCATCAGACGTTTCGCCACCGCCTCGGCGCCGCGATCGCCGGCATCATCACGGTCGAAGGCGATCAGCACACGCTCAGCGCCGCACGCCTTGAGGCTAGCGACGAGCTCGTCGGTAAGGCCATTGACGCCATAGCAGCTCGTGGTATTGCGGTAGCCGGCCGTCCAGAAGGTGAGCGCATCGAGGATCGCCTCGCAGAGGATCACTTCCTGCTGCCCTTGGAGGCCTTCGCCATTCAGCACGCCCCGATGCGGTCCCGGTAAATACAGGTGCTTCGGGGTGCCGACGCGCAAGTTGTCAAGGAGCTTGCGACCATAGGCACCCACGACGTGCCGCGGCGCACCATCGGCGATGCCGACGCTGAACAACGGCACCACGATCGAGCCGTTCAGGTGCTCATGCCCCGAGTCGCGCAAGATTCCAACCCGCTGTAGCGCGGCGCGCATCTGCGCACCCGCTTTGTACTGCTTGGGCGCCAACCGATAGGCCAGTGTTCGGTTCGCGTGACCTAACCGGAAGCGCTCGATCAGTTCCATCGATGCGAGGCCGCGCTTCTCGAGGTACGCGAGCGCTTCGGGGCTGTTCTTCAGCGTCTCGTGGTAGAAGTCGATCACCTGATCGAGCAGCAGTTGATCGTTCGCGGCCTCATCGGCGTTGGATTCGAGCGAGAACGATTGCGCCTGGCGGAGCTTGCCCTGCGAGAGCTTCGGCACCGAGCCCCTCGCAGCGTCACCGCCGCCAGCGACTAAGGCAGGATGCTCCTTCAACAGCAGCTCGCACGCATGGCGGAAGGAGACCCGGTGCGAGCGCATCACCCAGTCGATCACCGTACCGCCAGCATCGCACCCGAAGCAGTGCCAGAGATTGCTCTTCGGCGTCACGATGCAGCTTGCAGTCTCATCGCCCTCGTGCCATGGGCAGCGGCATGCCAAGTCCTTGCCCTGACTGATGAGCCGGTGTCCCTGCCCCTCGATGAGACGCACGAGCGAGACCTCGTGCTTCAAGCGCTCGAGCTCACCTTCCGGGATGCGCGCCATGCGAGCCTCAGTCCCCCGCCACACGGCGAGTGCGCGGCCTGCCCGGGCGATCAGGCGCTACCGCCTCGAGCACGAGCCGCCCTCGGCTCACCTGCACCCGCACCGCCGTGCCGATCGTGAAGCCCATCCGACCGAGCCACCGGCCCGATAAGCGCACGAACGGTGCCGGCGGCGGGTCTCGTCGTGGCCAAGAAGCCTTCGAGCGCGTGCCGATCGGCCGATAGCCTACGGTGAGGTGACGGAGGTCCATAAAGCGGCTCCTCTGCAAAACCCTGTCAAGACCTCGGCGCACATTTTTCGTGCTTGAAGGCCGTGACAGTAGATTGTACGATCTTCGGACATCATAGGCCATGTCCTATGTTCGTACAAGCCTCATGCACGAGAACCGGGTATATATTCCTGAGCCGACACATTCCAGGAGTCGGCTGATGCCCAAGTTTGCACCCCGCACGGAGGAAGGCTTCGGAGCGCGCCTCGCGCGGCTTCGCAAGGCGCAGGGGTTCACCCAGGAGCAGCTCGCCGCCGAGCTCGGCATCTCCCGCCGACGCATCGCTTACTACGAGTCCGAGAGCGACCATCCGCCGGCGAGCCTGCTCGCCGATCTCGCGCGCGTGCTCAACACCCCGGTCGAGGAGCTACTCGGCGGCGGAACATCGAAGAAGACCCGGCCCGCCCCCTTGAGCCCGCGGCTCGAGCGGCGGCTGCGGCAGATCGAGCGCCTGAGCCCCAAGCCCAAGCAGCAGCTGCTCTCGATCATCGACACCTTCATCGCCGCCGAACAGGCGCGGCAGGGATCACGCTCATGAGCAAGGCCATGCGACTCTCGGGACTCACGACGATCGGCTACGAAGGGGCAAGCCTCTCGGCGTTCCTCGCCACCTTGAAGGCCGCTGGCGTGACGCTCCTGCTCGATGTACGGGAGCTGCCGATCTCGCGCCGCAAGGGTTTCTCGAAGACGCCGCTATCCACGGCGCTCTCGGGAGTCGGCATCAACTACCAGCACGAACGCGCCCTCGGTGCGCCGCGCAACGTGCGCCACCGCCTACGCGAGGACGGGGACCTCAAGCGCTACTTCGCCGATTTCCGCGAGTACCTGGCTACCCAGGAGCCGCTCCTCGATCAGCTCGCCCGCTCGCTCACCGGCTGCGTGGCGCTCCTGTGCTTCGAGCGCAACCCCGCCGAGTGCCACCGTTCGGTGGTCGCCGCAGCGCTCGCCAAGCGGCTGAAGATCGACTTCCTCCACCTCAGCGTGTCACCGGAAGATGCTCAGCAAAAACCAGCGCACCCGCGTGCGCATCCTCGTCAAGGCGTTCCCGCAACATAGCCACAAGTACGAAGAGACCGTCTGCTGCGCCGGCATCACCGATGCCGGCCGGCTCATCCGCCTATTCCCGATCACCTACCGCAGGCTCGCCCGCGAGCACCAGTTCGATCGCTTCGATCTCATCGAGGCCACGCTCACCAAGGCCACGAGCGATCCGCGCCCCGAGAGCTTCCGCGTCGATCACGATTCCATCCGCGTGATCGAGCGCGGCGGCAAGCTCTCCGATGAGAGCAAGGTAAACCTCTGGCAGCCGCACATCGCCGCCTCCCTCGAGGCGCTGCAGCAAGAGAACAAGGCCACCGGGCGCAGCCTCGGCATCATTCAACCCGATGCCGGGAGCCTCGAGTTCTTTCACCGCCCGGCAAAGGCCGATGAGCTACAGGATGCCCGCGGCATGCAGGCCTCGCTCTTCGAGAAGCCGCTGCGGCCGCTCACTCCGCCGGAGTTCGTCTTCGGCTACAAGTACACCTCAGCCGGGCGACCTCATACAAACACCCTCCAGGACTGGGAGGTACAGGCCGCGTACCTCGCCTACCTCAAGCGCTACGGCACCCGCGAGGAGGCGCTGCGCATGCTCGCCGAGGAGTACGGCACGCGCATCCCCACCCGCCATCCGCACTTCATCATGGGCACCATGAAGCTGCACCCGCGCACCTTCATCCTGATCGGCCTCCTGCGTACCGGCGTCGATCCCGGCGAGCTCGCCAAGCAGGGCTCGCTGCTCTGAGCCGCCGTTGTCTCACAACCGTTAACAAAAATCGCTCCTCGTCTATCCTGCCTTTCCCTGCCTTTCCCTGCCTTTCCCTGCCTTTCCCTGCCTTTCCCTGCACGACACCGATCGCGCGATCCAGCCAGCTACTGCTGCTGCCCGGTGAGGTTATTCAATACGTACGCACCCCTTGCCCCGGTGATGGAACCGCAGACCGTTGGCACGAAAATTATTACTGCGATTGCCACTTCACCACGAAAACAAAGCCACGCCGTGAGCGAGAGCCCCATAAGCGCATTGATCACCGCCCCCGAGATAACTCTCCTCCAAGTAGCCCAAGTGGCAATAACCGAACAGAGGGCGATCGCGAACAGAACCAGCGGCCGCGGAGATATCGAGCTGGAGGAAAGGTACGCAACTATTCCCGCACCTGCCATCGCAATAACCAGAACTCCACCGCCTATCGTGCCCGCAACCACCGACACAACCGCTGCTCTGCCATCTGAACTCCCTTGGCAGAAGAACCGGTAGAAGTCACGTGTATTCGGACCACGATCGCGGCGCACGGTTGCCATGACAAGTCTCAGTTCGTGGAGTTTGCAATCGCAATCATTGCAGTGGCTATCAGCAGAGCCAGCACTGGTAGGAAATACCAGTACCACAGGCGCGGAGATGGCTTCCGAGGACCTAAAATGCCTTCACCCGTTTGACCCCTCCTACCTAGCTTTAGCGTCAGCCGCCAATGGACAACAGCGATAACCGCTGCAGCCACCCAGATCGACCAGCTATGCGTCGAAATCCAACCCGCAGCCGGAACCCTGCCTAGCACCGTGAGAAGCGCAATGAGGGACACCAATGCTATTAGCGCATACAGGGAGAACGCCACGCCCGCTCGAAACAGCGCATCCTTCCGTGAGCTACCGCGCGCTTCCAACCAGACGGCAAAAGATTCTAAGAGACTGAGATACATTTCGGCTATTTCGTCGCCGGACATTGTGTCGTTGGAGCTGCAAGGGCTGCCTCTTCCAAGATATTTGGATCATTATCGTTAGGAGCGGCCGCATCGCCAAGAACCTTTCCAATCGCCATCCCGAGCCCAATATACGGCTGGAATATTGCGACACCCAACGTGACCAGGCCGTAGGTACCGTCGAATTCCTGCTGCGAATTCCCACTTGCGACCCCGTGCAACAGAACTCCACCGCTGATGACCCCAGCCACCACCGGAGAGCCACGCGCCACAGTTCCGGCAACGCCCGTGGCGCTCCCGCCGATTTCGCTCACGGCAGTGGCGCCCGCACCGCCCAGGTCATTTAATGCCCCAACTGTCCCGACAATTTCTCCCCCGCTCAGGGAGTTAGGAAGTGGTGCGAATGGGGCGTGAACAGATGAGACTGCACCGTTCGATGTCTGTCCTGTTGGACAGGGCGTCGGCTGATTACTTTGCTGCTGCAATGTCCTACTTCGACAAATCAGTCCTCACGTCGTAGGTGATGTGTATGCCCGCGGCCTCACTGCGTTCCTGAATTACCTGATCAACCGTGCCAATAGATAGCCGGAGATCGTTCGGCGTAAGCCAAGTCACAGACGGTTTGAATGGGCCTTTGACCGAAACACCTCTGTAGCGAATCTCACCGCCCCAGGGTACAAAGGTAAACAGCCGGATGCGACGCCCCACCGGTAACACCAGATCGACCCAGCCTTGGGTAGACGTCCCGATGGTTGTACAGGCCTGGAATGCAGAAACTACCGTTCTGCCCTGACTATCTCGCGACAGAACGGTCTGCACGCGGTCGCAAGCATGCCGAGAAGAAATCAATCTCAGCGCAAAAATTAGGGCAACCGAAACAGCGATCAGACCGGATAGAACGAGCGCTGTGATTTTGAGCAGACGGCGCATTTATCCTCCTCGACTCTTATACTCAAAACGCCCACTCACGCAATGCAAACCGGGCCAAAGGTACCCAGCCGCACAATCTTGAACCTTCGTATGCACGACATGGTCATGAGATCAATGGCCCGCTGGCGCAGTGCAAGCACCGCTCGCAGCAGCATCCCAACCCTGCTGCATCGCGCCTGCCGCCGCAGGAGTTACGTGCGCGTACGTTCTCGCGGTCGGGACAACCAACCACCGCGGGAGTCCCGCTCCGTTTAATCCGATACCCACTGCATAATTCGAGGCGTAAGTGTACGCACCAATGAATGTATTCCCGTTACGCTGAAAGTCGTACGTTCCCCAGTGACCAAAATCGGTATGAAGCGCTACCGGATTCAGTCCATCATTGGCCCCTGACTGGTAGGCAGCCTGAAAGTTGGCATAACCGGGCGCCGGAAATTGCGTGCCGTTTGGAGCCGTCACCGTTACGGAACCCGGTGGAGTGTTCAGCACCCAATCGGTTATGTCTTGAGAGGAGTCGTGGGCATTTGCAGGCGCCTTGGCTCCAGCTTGCGAGCTGGGACAGGGATTACTTGTTTGTGTTTGCTGCTGCTGATTCTGCCCGCCGGTTCCGCTAAATGAGACTCCGCTACCTGAGGAGTCGACGGCCGGCGCTGGAGCGAAGTCCGGCTCTGGTGCGCAACCCGTGATACCTCCAACAGTAAAAGAAGTACTGCCGACCCCGCAAGCGTGTACGTCAATGCCCGGTCCTGGCCAAGGTACTTGTGGTGGGGCTGGAGTGTCATCGAATCCGGTAGGATCGAAATTTGTGAGCGGATTGTTATATACGTACGCGTAGCGGTTGTAGTCCTGCGTATTGTAAGGATCGCTGATGCGCGGGTCGGAAGAGAGGAAGGTGCCCGTGACCGCATCCTCCACCCGCCCGTTCATGTGATTGAGGCCCATCTGGCCCAGCGTCGTCTGCCCGGTGAATCCTTGGCGCGTAATCCCGTCCATGATTCCCTCTTCGGTGGTGCTGGGCACGCCGGACCAGGTGCTCGCCTCCCGCCGATTACCGTAAGCTGTGAAGCTCTCGTTTGCGGCGATGGTGCCGGTCGAATTCAGCAGCGCGGCGATACTACCTTCCTGATCCTCTAGCACATAGTCCACCGTCGGCGTGCCAGAGCCCGTGGAGGCCACGATGGCAGCCAGCTCATCGGCCCCTCGGATGTAGTAGCGATACTGCGTGCCGATGGACGAGCTCACTTTCTCCATCTGCCCCCCGATATACTCCGTAGTCTCGCTTGCCGAGCCCTCGGTGTACACCATGCGCCAGCGCTGCCGGTCGGGACCATAGTCGAAGGTTGCACTCTCAGTCTGGCCGGAAGCGAGCGTCGCACTGATCAAGCGCGGGTAATTATAGCTGGTCCACTGCGGCGCGTACGTGATGGGAGTATCCGTGCCGCCGGTCTCCATCTTTTGCGCAATGCTGCCGTCGGGGTTGTATGAGACCTCGAGATT